>Ga0182024_10005239_pt1 | contig 29198 bp, 26 predicted proteins | sample P32metaG_FD_120480 | JGI IMG/M metagenome (GOLD analysis project Ga0182024, IMG submission 120480) | Permafrost microbial communities from Stordalen Mire, Sweden - P3-2 metaG (Illumina Assembly) | ecosystem: Environmental > Terrestrial > Soil > Wetlands > Permafrost | place: Sweden: Stordalen...
CACAAGCCGGCAGCACGCAGCTCGGCTCGCGCGCGGATGCGGCACTGACCACGACGGTGGCGGCCCACTGCGTTTGACCCCAACGCCAGAGCGCAGCGCACCCCAGCGTGTCGCTTCCGCGTGATCTCGGCCACACAACCCGCTGTCGCTGGTCGCGCGAGGCGCCACTCGGGGCTACGGACGGCCCGCGACTACTGTCAGGTTGTCGCCCGTGCTATCCCCCCGCGAGACAGGTCTGAGCGGCCTGTATATATGCGACGGGGATGTCTGCCCTGTCGCCGGTGGTCTTGTACTGCTGACCGCGGTGCCGATCGTGAGGAATCCGGACGGTGTGTTGTATTGCGGATTGGCAATCAGGTGGCTGAACACGCATTCGCAGTTGCCAACAGATCCCCCGGAGTTCGTGCAGCCGTCGATGAACCCGGCGCGGGCGTCAACGTGTGCAGATGCGACAGATCCCATCGCGCGAACGCCGCATCGATCGCCTCCGCGAACACCTCGAACGAATGCGACGGACCAACAATGAAGACCCGCCCCGGCGACGGGTCGCAATCGATCCCGCCGCCTCCAAGAAGATCCACCCGGATCTGCACCCACGTCCGCGCCACCCCGCCAGCCTACGCAGGTATTGAGACAGCTTCTTAGACCTCAGGGCCGGACGGAACCAACCGCATCAATCGGTGGTTTCAGGCTAAGGTCCGGTTCCTCGGAGCCTACGGCGCGGGTCAGCGCCGGCAGCACCGCCGCGAGCTGACGGCAGCCGAGCTCGAGCGAGGGGATCGAGATCCGCTCTTGAGTGGTGTGCATGCCGGTTCCGCGCCCGCAGCCGATGGCCGCGGCGGGGATGCCGAGCGCGGCAGCGGCGTTCGCGTCGGTCGAGCCTGACTCGCAGCGCTCGGGCAGCCCGAGTGTCCGACGCTCGGCGAGGATCCGCTGAACGAGAGCATGTTCGGGCGGGGTCCGCCCGGCCGGCCGGATGCCGACGATCTCGTGCGTCAGGCGGAGCGGCTCGGCGACCGTCAGCGCCTCGAGCTCGCTCGAGAACGCGGTCAGGTCATCCTGCTCGAGTGATCGGAGCTCGACGAGCATGTCGGCGTGTGCGGCGATCGCGTTGACGGCGCCGCCGCCGGCGATCGCGCCGATATTCGCGCCGGCGCGGGCGAGCGGGGCAGCGAGCTCCGCGAGCGCGTGGATCGCGCTCGGAATGCCGCGATCCCACCACGAGTGACCGCCGGGGCCGTTGACCTCGATGCGAGCGCGGACGCTGCCGACGTGATTGGTGACGACGCTGTCGAGGCCGTGGCCCTCGACGGCCAGCGCCCATGTCGGTCTCAACCGCTCGCAGGCATGGCGCGCTCCGCGCAGGTTGCCCAGGCCCTCCTCTCCGACAGTGAACGCGATCGCCACGCCCGGCGGGAGCCCGCCGAGTGACTCGAGTACCGAGACGAGCGCGATCACCGCCGCCGCGTTGTCGCCGATCCCGGGGCCCACGAGATCGTCGGCGTCGCGGGTGATCTCAGGCGCGCTGACGTCGTCGAACACGGTGTCGACGTGAGCCATCACAAGCAGCGCGGGTGCTCCATCGCGTTCGTTCCAGATCAGATTGCCGACCTCGTCGCGTCCGCGGACGCCTGGTGCAGGGGCGAGCCGATGCTCGAGCCAGTCAAGGCGCTGCGCCTCAGCGCCAGTCGGGGCAGGGATCGCCGCAAACCTTGTGAGCGCGTCGACGTCCAGCAGCATCGGATCAGTGATAAGTTGCGCTTGCGCCGTCGGGATGCGCGCGCACCGCGGTCACATCGATCTCGACCAGACACTCAGGTCGCGCCAGCGCCTCCACTTCGAGCCCGGGGTAGACGCCCTGAAGCCAGCGACCGAGCAAGCGGTAGACCGGCTCGCGATAGTGGATGTTAGTGACGTAGAGGACGATCTTGCAGATCTCCTGGAGGCTGGCTCCGGACTTCCTGGTGCGCGTCATCGATGTCATGTCCTGTAGTCGTCCTGATGCTCTGGTGTCGTGTCGGTGTCCTGGTGCTGTCGGTTGCGCCTGCGACCGCTGTGGCCCAGTCTTCCGAGCTCGCCCACGCGTCGAGCGGTCGCCTTTCGGGTCGGTGTTCGCCGAGACGTGAAACGGGTCCGCCAGCGCCGCGTAGGCTACGTGGCGGCGGATATGGTCAGAGAACGAAGGATCGATCTCGTCGAGCACGAGGGCAGGTGCCGCGCGCTTGGCGGGCCAGCCCTCCTTGGTGTAGGGGAGCTTCGCGCGGATCGGGCAGCGCTCGCCGGTCTCGGCGTGAACGGAGGACATCGCGTTCTGTGTCGCGGAATCGTGCGCCGGGTCGTCAGTTCTGATCATCTATTAAGTTTCCCGTATGATGAGGGTAGTTTCCCGAAGTTACGACATTACCACGCACGCTGCGACATCCCATCGGTCTATTACCTGGTGCGCCGGCACATCGAGGAGGTCGGCGACTCCCCGCCCGACGTCGCGCCAGTTCTGCTGCGCATCATCCTTTCCCACCACGCACGGGTGTCTAGCAAAGCCGTCCCGTGCGGTCAGCAAGCCGCGAAGCGATCACTGTGAGCTCACTCGACCTAGCCGGCGGCAGCTGGGCGTCATCCCCTTATTGAGATAGGTTCTGAGGAGCCGATGCCTCGCCCGAGGACGGATGCTTCCCCGGAGACGCCGAAGGTGCTCGACAAAGCGCTGCGCGTCCTCGATGCCTTCGGCCGTCAGTCGCCGGACTGGTCCGAGGCCGATCTGCGGCGCGAGCTCGGCCTCCCCTCCACGACGTTGAACAGGATTCTCCGCAGCCTCGAGCGTGACGGCTACCTGATGCGCTATAGCGATGGCCGTTACCGGCTCGGCATGGCCGTGATCCGGCTGGGAAATCGTGCGCGTGAATCGCTCGACCTCGCGTCTGTGCTGGAGCCGGAGATCCGTGCCGCTGTGCGCGAGGCAGGTGAGTTGGCGTTTCTCGCCGTGCCGGAGGTCGGCGCTGGTCTCGCGCGGTACATCGTCGCGGCGGATTCGAACAGCAGGCTGCGGGTGACCGTTGAGGTTGGGACCGCGGTCCCGCTCAGCGCCGGCGCCACCGCCAAGGCGATCCTCGCGTTCCTGCCGCCGTCGGTGATCGATGCGGTGTTGGAGCGGCCGCTGGAGCGCTTGGCGCCCGGCACGCTCACTGACCCCGACATGATCCGTGACGATCTCGCGCGGATCCGCGAGCGCGGCTGGGGGTTCAGTTGGGAGGAGACCTATGCGGGCGCGTGGGCGGTGGCCGCGCCGCTGCTCGACGATGAGTCCCAGGTTGCGATCGGTGCGGTGGGTGTGGCCGTGCCGACGAGTCGGCACACGCACGAGTTCGAGGCGACCGTCCGCGAGGTCGTCCTCGGTGCGACAGACCGCGCGATGCGCGCGCTCGGCTTCCGCGGGCGGGCTGCCGCACGCCCACCCGCTGCGTGACCAACGCCGACGGGCGTGGCTGTCGCACGCGACGAGCGGGCACGCCGCCAATCGACCCGACTGCGGGTTTCCTCGTATGCCGAATCAGCGGTTTCCTCGCCGGATTGACGGAGAATCCCGCAGTCGACTGCGGGATTCGGCCGATGTCGCGCCCAACCCAGCGAGAGGAACTTGGTGGTTTTCACTTGCGCACTTCGGCCCAGGGGTGTATCGTGTAAAAAACGGAGGGGTTTTCTGGAATGCGGGAAAACTGTAGTGGCGTTGACCGGCCCCTCGTCGCCCTGGTCGCAGGAGCGGCGGCGTGGGGCGAGCGGCTGCGACCGAGGCGGGCGCAGACGGCACTGACGCGGAGGGCGGGGTGACGCTCGCCGATCTGAGCGCGGTGCATGAGCGGCTCGTGCGCAACGACCAGCGCGTGATTCTGCATCCGCTCCTCAGCGATGAGGTTCGGGATCGCGTTGTGATCGTCTCCGGGAGGGGGTGCCGGCTGAGGGATGCTGCGGGGCGCGAGTACCTCGATGCGACCGGCGGCCTCTGGCTCGCGCAGGTCGGACACGGACGTGCGGAGCTCGCCGAGAAGGCGGCCGAGCAGATGCGCCGCATCGAGTACTTCACGAGCTTCTGGGAGTTCACCAACGAGCCGGCGATCCGGCTCGCCGACCGGCTCGTGTCGATCGCGCCGGACGGCATCGCCCGAGCCTATTTCACAAGCGGCGGATCCGAGGGCGACGATGCGGCGATCAAGATGGCACGGCTCTACTTCCACCGCCGCGGACAGCCGGAGCGCACATGGATCCTGTCGCGGAACGGCGCGTACCACGGATGCGCCTACGGCGGCGGGTCAGCGACCGGCCTCGACGTCTACCGCGAGGGCTTCGGGCCGCTGCTCCCGGATGTTCACCACCTGACGCCGCCGTGGCCGTACCGAACGGATCTGTTCGACGGACGGGATCCGACCGACTTCCTGATCGACGAGCTCGAAGCGGCGATCGATCGCATCGGGCCGGACCACGTCGCGGCGTTCATCGGTGAGCCCGTGATGGGAGTGGCGGGGATGCTCGTCCCGCCGGTGGACTACTGGCCCCGGGTTCAGGCGGTGCTCCGGCGGCACGGCATCCTGCTGATCCTCGACGAGGTGGTCACTGCCTATGGCCGGATCGGCGAGTGGTTCGCCGCACAGCATTACGGGCTGGAGCCCGACATCATCGTCACCGCCAAGGGGATCTCAAGCGGGTACGTCCCGCTCGGGGCCAATCTCCTCACCGAGGAGGTCGCCGGCACGCTCGCATCGTGCGGCGGCTTCCCGCACGGGTACACCTACAACGGCCACCCCACCGCGTGTGCGGTCGGCCTTGCCAACCTCGACATCATCGAGCGCGAGAGCCTGCTCGAGGCCGCGCAGACCGTCGGGGCTTATCTGCTCGGACGCCTTCGCGAGTTGGAGGACATCGAGGTAGTCGGCGAAGTTCGGGGCATCGGGATGATGTTCGGGATCGAGCTCGTCAGCGACCGCGCCGCGCGCACGCCGCTGCCGAGCCCGTCGGTCCCGCTCCCGGACGTGCTGCGCCGCGAGACCGGTGTGATCATCCGGAACTGCGCACACTCGCTCGTGCTCTCCCCGCCGCTCGTGCTCACCCATTCCGAGGCGGACCGCATCGTCGAAGCACTGCGATTGGTTCTGGGCCGCGTTCGGCCCAACGGCGAGCTCCTCGCGTGACCACCTCCGAGATTGCGCCCCAGCTCACGGGGAGCCATCTGGTCTACTAGGCTAGGGGCGCTTCGTGTATCCGCGTCGCTACCTGCTCGCGCTCGGCCTGCCCGGCCTGATCTGGGTCGTCCTGTTCGTGACCGTCGCGCTGTACTCGTTGATCGCGATCGCGGTCGGCGGGCTCGACCCGCTCCTGCTTACGCCCGTCCCGGCGTGGAACCCGCTGCACTGGAGCAGCTCGTCGCTGACGCTCGTGTTGAGCGCGCTGAAGCCGTTCGCCGGGCCCGACTGGGTGGTGTTCCAGCGGACCTGCATTTACATCGCGATCGCCCTCGCGGGATGCATCCTCATCGGCTATCCGGTCGCCTACTACACGGCCGTCTGCGCCAAACGCTCAAAGCCCTTCATCCTCGCGCTTCTCGTTGCGCCACTGCTCGTCAGCTACATGCTGCGCATGCTTGCCTGGGTTGGGCTGCTGGGTCCCGGGGGGTGGGTCAACGCCGTCCTGGTCCCCCTGCACATCGTCCCCCCGCAGTTCAACTGGTTGGACGGGCGGTCGGTGACCGTCATCTGCGGACTGACATACGGCTGGATCCCGTACTTCATCATCCCTCTCTACGCCGCGCTCGCCCGTTTCGACACGCGCTACCTAGAGGCGTCGCGTGATCTCGGCGCGGGGACGGTCGGGACATTTCTGCACGTGACTTTGCCCATGTCCAAACAGGGTATCCTCGCCGGAACCGTGCTGGTCGCGCTGCCTTTGTTCGGCGACTTCTTCACCAACGGCCTGCTGTCCGGCGTCAGCTCGACCGCCATGGTGGGAACCCTGATCAACACCTACGCCCAGAGCCAGACCGAGCAGACTCTGGCGGCGGCGACCGCGGTCTGGCTGACGGCGTTCCTGGCGATCCTGCTGATTCCGTACCTGCGCAGCTCGGCACGGGCCACGCGCGAGGTCGCTCGGTGAGCGCGACGCAGGCGGCACCCCGTGCGACCAGCGGGCGGACGGCTCCATCCGGCGGCCTGCTCCTCCGTCTGCGGCGAGCCCGGTGGTCGAGCTACGGCCTCGTCTCGATCGTCATCGCATACCTCGTCTGGTCGCTGGCGCCGGTGCTGATCGCTTTCCTGTTCTCGTTCAACGGCGGGTACTCGCGAAGCATCTGGCAGGGCTTCTCGCTGCAGTGGTGGACCGGGCCGGCCTCGGTCTTCCACGATCCGATGTACTACGACGCGATCCGGCACAGCTTCCTGCTTGCCGTCCTCGTGGTGATCATCACGGTGCCTCTCGGCGTATCGCTGTCGATCTTCATCAGCCGTTGGCGCGGCGTCAGCGCGAAACCGGTGACTTTCCTCTCGACGGTGCCACTCGTCGTGCCCGAGCTCGTGCTCGCATTGGCGATGTTCTTCCTCGTGACGAAGCTCCTGCACTTCGTGGCGCTCGGCACGGTGGCACAGGTCGCCGGCCAGGCCACGTTCATCCTGCCACTCGTGATCGTGATCACCCGCGGCCGGCTCGCGTCGATCCCGATCGGCTTCGAGGAGGCGGCCATGGACCTCGGAGCGACGCCGATGCAGGCGCTCCGGCTTGCGCTGATCCCGCTGCTGCAGCCCGCGATCCTCGCGAGCGCGATCGTTGCGTTCGCCGTGTCGATCGACGACTTCGTGATCACGCAGTACATGTCCTCGACGTCTTCTACCCAATCGGTGCCGATGCTGATCTACACCGCGACGCGTGGAACCGCGACGCCGGCGCTCAACGCGATGGCGACCGTCATGGCCGTCGCGACGGTCGTGATCACGGGCCTCGGCTACGTTCTGTACCGGTTCGTGTCGCGGCGGGAGCAGATCCCGACGCTCGCCGGTGAGGAGATGCCCGCGATCGCGGCCTTCGGCGAAGGAGCGTTGTGACGATGGCCGGCGGCCACATCGAGATCAATGATCTCTGCAAGATGTTCGGCGATGTCGTCGCCGTGAACCACATCGACCTCGTCATGGAATCCGGAGGGTTCTTCTCGATGCTCGGACCGTCGGGCTGCGGAAAGACGACGACGCTGCGAATGATCGCCGGCTTCGAGGAACCAACGTCCGGCCAAGTCCTGCTGGACGGTGTCGACCTGTCCCACACGCCACCGCACAAGCGTCCGGTCAACACGGTCTTTCAGAACTACATGATCTTTCCGTATCTCAATGTTTACGAGAACGTGGCTTTTGGGTTGCGTCGCCAGCGCTGCAGCCGCTCGGACATCGGTCATCGTGTCGGTGAGGCGCTCGAGCTCGTGCAGCTCGGGGAGCTCGCGAATCGCAAGCCGTCGCAGCTCTCAGGCGGGCAGCAGCAGCGGGTTGCGCTCGCGCGCGCGCTCGTGCTCCACCCAGCCGTGCTGCTGCTCGACGAGCCGCTCGGCGCGCTCGACGCGAAGCTTCGTCGGCAGTTGCAGATCGAGCTCAAGGCGCTGCAGCAGCGGGTCGGGATCACCTTCGTGTATGTGACTCACGATCAGGAGGAGGCGCTGACGATGAGCGACCAGATCGCTGTGATGAGCCACGGGGTCGTGGAGCAGGTCGGCACGCCACGGGAGGTGTATGACGAGCCGACGACCGAGTTCGTCGCCGATTTCCTGGGCATCTCGAACATCATCGCGGCTGACGCGGAGCCGGCTCCGGGTGGTGGCGCTCGTTTACGGGTGGGCGAGTTCACGTTGGTGGCGAAGGCCGGGGAGACGGGCTCGCGTGGGGCGGTGAAGTGTGTTGTGCGTCCGGAGCGGGTGAGGCTCGAGCCGTATGACAGCGGCGGCGAGAATCGCGTGCCAGCGATCGTGGAGCAGCTCGTCTACCTTGGAAGCGCGACGCGCGTGGTTGTTCATCTCGCGACCGGCCAGACGCTCCAATCTCTGATCCAGAGCGACGCGGGTCCGCTCCCCTACGAGCAGGGAACGGCCGTACAGGTGTATCTGCCCGCTGACGCGATGAGGGTGCTGCGCCCAACGGGGCAGGGCGTCACCGAGCGCAGTCGGGCGTTGTCAGTCAATCGGCGGATGGCACGGCGTTGGAGCCTGGCGCCGTATCGGAGTCGACGATCGAAGGGACCGCACAGTGACCAATCGACAGGAGGATCCAGTGAACGACCACGATGATGGCTCGCGGCTGCCCGACGGGCAGGCCCGCGCCGGCAAGAACCCCATGACGCGACGCACGATGCTCGGCCGATCGGTCACGGGAGCAGCGGCGCTCGCCGGATCGAGCTGGCTGCTGGCGAGTCCGAGCTCGGCGAGCTCGTCCACCAGCGCCAAGAGCAACTCCGATCGTCCGATCTCGAGCAAGAACAACCCGATCACGCTGCCGATCTTCGCCGACAACAAGCCGATCCCGTCGGGCCGTTCGCCCGAGAAGGGGCCGCTGATTATCTATGACTGGGGCTACTACCTCAGTCCGGCGGTCGTCAAGAGCTTCAAGCAGAAATACGGCGTCACCGCTCAGCTGACCACCTTCGCGTCGATCGACGAGGCGCTGAACAAGGTCGCGACGGGCGCGATCACCCCGGATGTCTGGGTGCCGGACTCCGAGCACATCTACCAGCTCGCCCAGAGCAAGCTGATCCAGCCGATCAACCACAGCTACATCCCCAACCTCGACACGGTCATTCCGGCGGCCGCGGACCCGTGGTACGACACCGGCGCGCGCTACACCTCACCGAATTACATCAACACGTTCGGGATCGGGTGGCGTAACGATCTGCTCAAGATCGATCCAGCTGGCATGAGCAACCCGTGGAACGTGTTCTGGGACGTGCCCAAGGGCACGCCGATGGGGATCCTGAACGCGGCCTCGTACGACGCGATCGGGATGTCGCTGATCCGCAACGGCAGCGACCTCGAGTCGGTCAGCCAAGCCGACATCACCGCCGCGGCCCACGAGCTGTCGCTGCTCAAGAACGCGAAATGGCAGTACACGAGCTTCCAGCCGCTCGGCACCGGTGTCGAGAAGCTTGCATTCGCCTTCAATGGCGACTTCGAGGTGATCGGCAGCTACCTACCCAAAACGGTGCCGCTGAGCGCCGTCAGCTACTACTTCCCGGCCGCCGGTAACGGGGTGATCCTCAACGACTGCTGGACGATCCCGAAATCGGCAAAGAACCCGGTGCTCGCGCACCTGTTCATGAACCACTTCCTCGAGATGCAAAGCGCGATCGACAACTTCCGTGACGTCGGCTACCAGACGATGCTCAAAGACCTGACCGTCGAGGAGCTCACGGCCGCGAAGGCGGCCAAGCCGCACGAGATCGAGATGGCGTTCTCGCCGCCGGCGTTCCAGAACCACGGCACCCCGGTCCCGACGTGGAACAGCCAGCAGCTGACGTGGATCGAGCAGGCGTTCACACAGCTGACCGCATGATGTCTGCGGTGACCTGAGCCGAAGCCCGGATCGAACCGATCATGACCGATGTGCAGACCGGTGCTCGGACCGGATGGGTTTCCCACGAGCGCTACCTGTGGCATGACACAGGTAGCGCCGCGGGGTTCCTGCCGGCGGGCGGCTGGCTCGAGCCTCTCGCACACGTCGAGAGCGTGGCCACCAAGCGCCGTTTCCTGAACCTCGTCGTCGTCAGCGGGTTGCTCGCGGATCTGACAGAGCTCGCTCCGGTGCCTGCGACCAGACAGCAGTTGCTCGCCGTCCACACATCGGGGTACGTCGAGCGGATCGCGGAGTTGAGTGCCGGCCGGGGCGGGGACGCCGGTGACGGAACGACGCCGTTTGGGCACGGCGGGATCGAGATCGCGCAGCTCGCGGCGGGCGGGGCGATCACGGCGGTGCACGGCGTCGTGACCGGGGTCGTCGATAACGCATATGCACTCGTTCGGCCGCCCGGACACCACGCGCTGCCGGACCGGGGAATGGGCTTCTGCATCTTCAACAACATTGCGATCGCGATCCGTCACGCGCAGTCCGAACTCGGGATGGGACGGGTGGCTGTGGTCGACTGGGACGTCCACCACGGCAACGGGACACAGACGATCTTCTACGAGGATCCGAGCGTGCTGGTCATCTCGGTCCACCAGGATCGCTGCTTTCCGCTCGACTCCGGGACTCTCGGCGAGCGTGGTGCGGGCGCAGGCCACGGCGCGACGATCAACGTGCCGCTCCCGCCCGGGTCGGGACACGAGGCGTATGCCGACGTGTTCCGGCGCGTCGTGATGCCCGCGCTGGAGCGCTTCGAGCCGGAGCTGATCGTCGTCGCCTGTGGCCTGGACGCCAACGGCTTCGATCCGATGGGACGGATGCTGCTGCACTCCGACAGCTACCGGGCGCTCACCGACGGCCTGCTGGAGTTCACGGACGGTCGGCTTGTCGTCATCCACGAGGGCGGCTACAGCGACTTCTACGTCCCGTTCTGCGGACTCGCCGTGCTCGAATCGCTGGGAGGGCGACGAACCGCCGTCGAGGATCCCTATCTCCAGGACTTGGTGCACGGCGGCGGTCAGAAGCTGAGCGATCAGCAGCGCCGCGCGGTCGACGCGGCCAGCGCGCTCGTCGTCGATGTCCGTCGCCCCGGAGGCTGACCGATGTTGCACATTACCCACAGCCTGGAGCGCGACGTCCTCGGCGCGATCGCCGGCCGGCGCCCCGAGATCGTGGAGCTTGCCGCCTCGCTGATCGCCTTCGACACGACCGCCCGCGGCCCGCAGGACCCACCGCGGGACGAGCGCGCGCTGCAGGAGTTTCTCGCCGAGCGGCTGGCGCGCGCGGGCGCGGAGGTCGAGATGTGGGAGCCGGACGCGGCCGCGATCGGAGGCGAACGCCAGGTGCCGCCGGGACTCTCGTTCGACGGCCGCCCTCAGCTAGCCGCCAGCTTCCGCGGCGCCGGTGGAGGGCGATCGCTTCTGTTCAACGGACACATCGATGTTGTCTCCCCGGAACCGGTGGAGCGGTGGACCAGCGACCCGTGGCGTGCCGAGGTCCGAGACGGGAAGCTGTACGGGCGGGGCTCGTGCGACATGAAGGGCGGGCTCGCGGCGATGGTCACCGCCGCCGAGATTCTTGCAGAGCTCGGTGTCCCGTTGGCGGGCGATCTGATCGTCAACACGAACACGGACGAAGAGTCTTCCGGCGCCGGCAGTCTCGCGTGCGCCGCGCACGGTATCGCCGCGGACGCCGGTATCTGTCCCGAGGGCACGGGCGGGGCGCTGTGGCTGGCGTGCCGCGGAACAGCGTCGGTGACGATCACGGTGCCCGGCCGTTCCGGACACGTCGAGGTCCGTCAACCGGACTGGCGCGACGGCGGTCCGGTCAACGCGATCGACAAGGCGGAGCTCGTCCTGAGCGTGATCAGGGAGCTGCGCCGGAGGTGGTCGCAGCGGGCCGATCAGCAACACTCCTTCCTCGCGCCCGGGAGCGCGACGACGACGGTCATCGACGGCGGCGAGTGGTTCGTGTCCTACCCGGCGGCGTGCCGGCTGATCGTGAACATCAGCTATCTCCCGACAAGCGCGGATCACGATGGCTACGGCGCGGCGGTCGCGGCCGAGCTCGAACGCGCGGTCCTGGAGGTGACCGACGCCGATGAGTGGCTGCGCGGACACCCACCGACGTTCGAATGGGGGCCGGACCTGCCGCCGTTCGAGGTCGACGCGTCGCATCCGATCGTCGGCACGCTCACCGACGCCGCAGCCGCCGCCGGCGGCAACCCGCGGCTCGGATTCACCGACTCGTGGTTCGACGCTGCGAGCTTCGTCCGCGCGGGCGCGGCGACGGTGATCGGTTACGGGCCCCGCGCCAACAACACACACGGGGTCGACGAGCACGTCGCCGTCGACGAGCTCGTGTCGTGCACCCAGACCCTTGCGCTGAGCGCGATGCGCTGGTGCGGCGTTGAGCAGTCATAGATCAGGCAATTCCGAAACAAACTCAACAACGGAGCCAGCGATGATCAGGACGGGCGAGGAATACCGGGAGTCGATCCGCGACGGGCGCGAGGTGTGGATCGACGGCGAGAAGGTCGGCGATGTCACCGCGCATCCGGCGTTCGAGCCGATCATCAACGCTCGGGCTCGGATCTATGACCTCGCACACGAGCAGGCGACGCGCGAGGTCATGTCCTACGTCGACGCCGAGAGCGGGGAGCGCTGCACGGTCGGGTCGAAGCTCCCGCTGACGAAGGAGGACTGGTACGCGAAGCGGACCGCCGTCGAGACCGTCTTCAACGATCTGAACGGGATCGTCACCCGCGTCGGCGATGAGACGGTCGGCGAGATGTGGTCGCTGTTCGACGGGCAGGACGTCCTCAACGAGATCAACCCGGCGTTCTCGGAGCACATCCGCCACCACGTCCGATACGCGGCGATCGCCGACCCGTTCCACGTGTCAGCGAACACCGATCCGAAGGGCGACCGCTCCAAGCGTCCGCAGGACCAGGACCCAGATGTGCTGCTGCACGCCGTCCGTGAGACCGACAACGGGATCATCGTCCGGGGGGCGAAGTTCGAGACCGCCGCGGCATACGCGAACCAGGCATTCGTCAAGCCGACGATCGGGGACTGGGGAGACGCCCAGCTCTCCGACTACGCCCTCGGGTTCGTCGCAGACATGGCCGCACCGGGGATCAAGCACATCTGCCGCTCGTCGTTCGGGGGACGGGGCAGCGACGCGGATTACCCGCTGTCGAACCGGTTCGACGAGATCGACACGATGATCATCTTCGACGACGTCGAGATCCCCTGGGAGGACGTGTTCTTCTACCAGCACACGGCCGCGGCCGCGTACATCCGCGCGACGCTCCACCGCTACTCGATGTTCCCATTCGTCCAACGGCACCTGCGCTTTGCCGATCTGCTCGTCGGGATCGCGTACACGAACGCGGCCCAGACAGGCGTCAAGATGCACCAGGGCGTCCGCGAGCGGCTGGCCGAGCTCGCCTGCTACCGCGAGGGGATCAACGCGCACCTAACGGCCGCGATCGAGATGGCCGAGATCAGTCCCGGCGGTCTGATGATGCCCAACCAGGCGCTGCTGTACACGGGCCGGGTCCTCGCGTGCACCCAGCTGCCGGCGATGATGCACCTCGCCCGCGACCTCTGCGGCGGCCAGCTGTGCGTCACGCCAGATGCGGCAACCTTCGCGGCTCCCGAGGCGGGCGAGTGGCTCGACAAGTACCTCGCGATCGGCGAGATCGACGCGGAGGACCGTCGGCGCCTGTTCGCATTCGCGCGCGACCTGCTCAACTCCGATTACGCCGGTCACCGCCTCACCTTCCAGCTGTTCGCGCAGTCACCACAGTTCGCCCACCTGCTCGCGGTGTACAACAACTATGACTTCGCGGGTCCGGCGGACCTCGTCCGGCGCTACGCCGGTCTGAGCCGACCGGTTCTCGATGCCGGCGCCACGGCGGCCGACGCGGCAAGCGGGAGGCCGTGAGCGATCTCAACATCGTGCGCGCAACCCAGGTCGCGCGACTCACCGACCGCGGCGCGGCACGGCGCGGGCCCGAGCAGCGCGAGCTCGACCTGCTCGCCGACGGCGCAGTGGCAATCCGCGGCGGCCTAATCGCCGCGGTCGGGACCACCGACGAGGTGCTGGAGAACTGGGACGACGGGTCGCCGACGCTCGACGCAAGCGGCATGACGGTGCTCCCGGGCCTGATCGAGTGTCACTCGCACCCCTTGTTCGCCGGCAGCCGCCACGCCGAGTACCAGCTGCGGCTCGCCGGAGCGTCGCTCGCAGAGATCGCGAGTGCCGGCGGCGGCATCTGGTCGACGGTGCTCGCCACCCGCGCCGCGACGGACGACGACCTGCTCGCCGCGCTGAGTTCAGCGTACGAACGGATCCTCGCCTCGGGCGTGACCACGCTCGAAGTCAAGTCCGGCTACGGCCTCACCGCGGAGCACGAGCTCCACCAACTCGAATTGCTGGACGGCAGCCGGGCGCTCACGCCGCTCAGCCTCGTCGTCTCGTTCCTGGGCGCGCACGTCGTCCCGTCCGGCATCGATGCAGACGCCTACACGGCAGAGGTCGTCGCGACGCTGCCCGCCGTATGCCAGCAGGGGATCGCCGCGTTCCACGACATCACGTGCGAGGCGGGCCTGTTCACCCCCGAGCAGGCCGGCCGCTTGTTCGAGGCATCGCGAGAGCTCGGCCTCCCGACCAAGGCGCACGCGGACGCCTGGGCGAGCTCGCGGGGTTGGGAGACGGCCGTGAGCGGCGGGGCGGTGTCCGCCGAGCATCTGACCTACACGCCGGACGACGAGATCCGCGCCCTCGGCGCGACGGACACCATCGCGGTGCTGCTCCCTCAGGCGGAGCTCGTCTACATGACCGACCGGCGGGCGAACGCTCGACTGCTCATCGAGCAGGAGGTACCGGTGGCCGTCGCGACCGACTACTGCTCCTCGATCCACGCGACGTCGCTGACGACGACGCTGGGCGTTGCCGCGCCGTGGTTCCGCATGACCGCCGCGGAGGTGATCGTCGGCGCCACGCTGAACGCGGCATACGCACTGCGGCTGCAGCGCGATCGCGGTTCGATCGAGCCCGGCAAGCGTGGCGACCTGACGGTGCTGGCAGTCGAGCACCCGAACGAGCTGATCCTGGCCGTCGGCCAGAACGTCGTCTCGAGCGTCGTCGTCGGCGGAGAGGCCGTCCACGGCCGCCGGCCACAGACCCCGTCACGGCCATAGCGACCGTCATTGCGACAGAGAGGATCCGATGAGCCACACGCGACTGCGGAAGTTCAACACCAAGGACACATACCCCGAGCAGAATCTCGACAACGACCTATGCCAGGCGGTCGTCGCCGACAACATCGTGTTTCTGCGCGGTCAGGTCGGTCAGGACCTGGAGACGAGGGAGTGCGTCGGCGTCGGGGATGCGGCGGCACAGACCGAGCAGGCGATGGCGAACATCGAGATGCTGCTCACCGAGGCGGGCGCGCGGCTCGAGGACATCTGCAAGGTCGTCGTCTATCTGACCGACATCCGCTATCGGGAGGCCGTCTATCCGGTCATGGGGCGCTGGCTCCGTGGAGTCCACCCCTGCTCGACCGGGATCGTGGTCGACGCTCTCGCCCGCCCAGAATGGGTCGTCGAGATCGACGCGACCGCCGTCATCCCACGGGACCGTCTGGCCGGGACCTCCGCCGCCTGACAGGTGGGCGCTCAGAGGATCGGCGGGCGGCGCTGCGCCCAGGGTGAGGCGGACTCGTATGCGGCGGCGAGTGTGAACAGACGCGCCTCGCCGCCGACAGGCCCGACGAGCTGGAGTCCGCTCGGCAGCCCGCCGTCACCGACGGTCGGGCACGGGACCGAGATCGCGGGCTGGCCCGTCAGGTTCCACGGCGACGTGAAGTGCTCCCAGATGCCGTACTGCGCCCACTTGGCGTCGTAATCCTCGGTTGACGGAAAGCGATCTCGAAGCGGCGGAACCCAGGGGACGGTCGGCGTCACGAGCACGTCGTAGGAATCCCAGAAACGGTGGATGCGCGCCGACTCGCGGTGCGCCGCCTCCAGCGTCGCGTAGTAGTCGCCGGCGCTGATGCGCCATCCGTGCCGAATCAGCTGCAGGCACTTGGGTCCGATCAGCGCGAGCTGCTCGTCGGACATCTCGGCGGCGAGCCCGGCGAACGCCACCTCCGCGATCGGAGCGAACAGCGCTGGAACGGCGGACACATCGGGGGCATCCGGCACAAGCTCGAGCCCGAGTCCCCCGAGGACGCGCAGGCCATGTTGGAAAGCCGCGGCGACATCGGCATCGACGTCGTGTGCCGGAACGTCGCTCGCGTACGCGACCCGGAGGCGTCCGAGCGGGAGCTCGCACGCGTCGCGAAAGCGACGGCGTTCGGCGGGGTTCGGGGCGCGATCACCGTCGTCGGCCATCACGTCGAGCATCAGCGCTGCGTCCCGCACGGTGCGCGCCAGCGGCCCGCTATGGAGGAGGCCGCCCCACGCCATGTGGGAGGCGGGAGCGAAGCTGACGCGACCGCGGGTCGGCTTGCACCCGACGATGCCGCAGCACGAGGCGGGGATCCGGATCGAACCGCCCGCATCGGTTCCCTGCGCGAGCGTGAACATCCCGGCGGCGAGCCCCGCCGCCGCACCGCCGCTCGACCCACCCGGCGTCCGGTCCGCAGCCCACGGATTGAGCGTCTCGCCGAACAGGTCGCTGCGGGTGACCGGCTCGCACGCGAGCTCCGGCGTGTTCGTCTTTCCGATCAGGATTGCGCCCGCCGCCCGCAGGCGGGTGACGATGACCGCTTCGTAGCCGGTGTGGACCCCCTCGAACGCCCTCGAGCAGTGCGTCGTCGGCATCTCGAGCGTCTCGGTGACGTCCTTGACGGTGAACGGGATGCCGTGGAGCGGGCCGCGCTCGTGGGGAGCGACGCGGTCGGCTGTTGCGGCCTCGGCGAGCGCCGCCTCGCTCCGCCGGGCGACGAGCGCGTTGAGGATCGGGTTCAGCAGGTCCGAGCGCTCGATGCTCGTCCGCACGATCCCTTCGACGCTGAGCTCGCGCGCGTTCGATCGCGCGTCGGAGTTCATCGACCGCCGTGAACGCGACCTCGTCTTGGGACCGGGGTCCGCTGATGTCAGGCTCGATGGTCAAGCCGCGGCGTATTCTGGCCCAAACAGAGCCCGCTCATGACTGGTTCCCCTCCTTCACAGCCGTAGGAGCGGCCGATCACCTCGAGGATGATCTCGTCGCGCCCCGCGCCGATTCGATCGAGCTGGAGGTCGCGCGAGCTGCGCTCGATCCCTCGGCCAGTGCTTCGGCGCGTACGCGTCGCCCGCAGTCGCGTTCAGCGATCTGCTCGAAGAGCCCGACACCCTCCCGCTCCGGATCGTGCGGGCAGACGAGGGCGCCCATGTCGGCGGCAACGGCGACGGCGGGAACCCCGCCGACGCTCCCACCGGCGATCTCCGCCTGCTCGACCGGATCTCCGGCGCTGCGCTCCTCGAGGTGTACGACCTGACGATCTCGAGCGGCGGCCGGCGCGAAGGACGGGCACACGGTCCCGGACTCGTCGAACGAGCGGTGGTCACCGAGGGAAGCATGCTGCTCGGCTCCGCAGACGAGCCCGTCGAACTCCGCGTCGGTGACAGCATTCGTTATCCGGCCCACCGCTCGCACGTCTACGCCGCACTCGGCGGACCGGCCCGCGCGGTGCTGCTAGTCGAGTACACGCGCCGAGCGCCATGAACTCGCCGGCTCTAGTTGCCGCGCGTCGGGAAGGTTGCGGCGCGACCACAGAGCCGTTACGATGGGCTTCCATGTCATGCGATCAGATTCCCACTAAGTGAGAATTATAGGAGTGTCTGGATGCCCATCATCGAAGTGAAGGCGTTCGAGCCGCGGTTCGAGGACGAAGACAAGGCGCGGCAGCTGATCGAGGCGTTGACCGACGCGCTGGTCAGCGTGTACGGCGAGGGATCGCGTGCGGAGACGTGGGTCGTGTTGCAGGGCGTCGCGCCCAGCCGGTGGGGCTTCGGCGGAAAGCTGCGGGTGTAACGATGTCGGCGACCAAGCAGCGGCTCCTGAGCACGAGCCTCGCTTCCGGCAAGGGGGCACTGCCCGATGTCGTCGCCGGCGAGGGAGTGTGGTTTCAGCTCTCGGATGGACGGCGTGTGATCGACGCAAGCAACACCGCGGCACCGCTCGGCCATTGTCATCCGGAGATCGCCCACGCCCTCCAGGAGGCCGCAACTGGCCTTGCGATCAACGAAGGGTGGCGTTTCAAGCCGCGCGAGCAAGCGGCCGAGGACCTTGTCAGGATCGCGTTCGGCGATGAGGATTGGGTCGGCGCGGTGAGGTTCTTCATCAGCGCCAGCGAGGCGAACGATGCGGCGTTGGCGCTCGCACAGGCGCTCACCGGCCGGCAGGAACTTGCGACCCGCGAACGGGCGTACCACGGGGGCGCAGGCCTCGCGCGTGAGATGACGATCCAGCCGCAGTGGCATGGTGGACTTGCCGGCGACCGCCCCGGATCGAGCGCGACACCCCCGCGGCTCGTCAAGGTGCACGCACTCCCTGCGCCGACCGGCGCACGCGTGACCGGACAGCCCGATCCGACCGCCGGCGACAACTGGCTCGACGACGCACGGACGATGCTCGGCGCGAGCGCGGCGGTGCTGCTCGATTACAGCCAGGGCGGGACCTATCACACGCCGGCCTACCAGGACACGGTCGCCGCGTTGGCGGCGGAGACGGGGACGCTCTGGATCGCGGACGAAACGGTCACCGGGTTTGGCCGTGTCGGCGGCTGGTTCCAATTCCAGCATGGCAGCGCGCGTCCGGACATGGTGACGATGGGCAAGTGCCTCGCCGCCGGCGGCTCGCCGGCCGGAGCGGTCGTGCTCTCCCAACGGCTGGTCGATCAGTTGGACGGCCGCGCGTGGCAGAGCTACAGCACGTTCCGAGGTCACCCGCTGATGGTGGCAGCGATCACGGCGCACCTGCGCGTCTCGCAGCGCGACGGCATCTACGAGCGGGGGCTGGCGCGCGACGGCTACATGCTCGCGCGCATGCGCGAGGTCGCGGACGCTCACCCGAGCGTCGCCCGGATCGACGGTCGCGGTCTTCATTGGACGGTCGAGCTGCACGGACCGGACTGGCGCACGTGGCACGGCGAGGAGGCCGATCCGCTTGCAGGTCGCGTCGCCGCACGCGCGATGGAAGCCGGTGCCCTGATCGCCACCAGCTGCGAGCAGACGTCCGTGTTCATCGCGCCGCCGCTGATCGTCAGCGACTCGGAACTGGAGCAGATCTTCGACGCGTTGCACGTCGGCCTGCAGGTCGCCGACACCGCAATGGCGTGATCGCCGCAGCGACGGTCAGACGTTGAACGCGCGTTTCGGTCGCGCCGTCAGGCGCGACCGAAACCGTCACCACTCATAGGAAACGGTCAGCGTTCATATCCGAGAATCACGGCTGCTCGTTCTCTCGCAGACCGCAGCGCACGCAACGCCGCTCGCTCCACCGTCTGGGAGTGGCGTGAGATCGGTGCCGCAACTCCGATCGACGCGAGGCCCGCACCGTCGCTGGCGAAGATCGGCACGGCGATCCCCCATGCGCCCGTATTGGTCTCCTCGAAGCTCACGGCGTAGCCCTGAGCTCGGATGCTCGCAACCTCCTCACGCAGCCGCTTCGGCTCGGTGATCGTGTTGGCGGCGAGCTTGGGCAGCGGACGCGCGACGACAGCTTCCAGGACCTCATCGCCGAGCGACGCGAGCAGCGCCTTCGCCGTCGCGCCCGCGTGAAGCGGAAGCACGGAGCCGATCTCGAGCGAGAGCCGAAGCTGCTGCGGCGCCTCGATGCGGTCGATACACAGTGCGCCGATGTGGGTCGCGTCGAAGATCGCCAGCACCGTCGTCTCTCCGATCTCGGAGGCGAGAGCTTCGAGCACCGGGCGGAGGACCGCCCCGAGGTCAAAGCCGGCCGACGCGCGGCGACCCAGTGTGACGGCTGCGGCGCCGAGGCGGTACCCGCTGCCGACGTGGCGCAGGAGACCGTGGGACTCCAGGGCGTTGACGATCCGGTAGGTAGTGGAAACCGGCAACTCCGTCGCCTCGCCGATCTCCGCCGCCGTCCACTCAGGCCGCCGTTCCGTGAACAGATCGAGCACGGACAGCGCGCGCTCCAGAACCTTCGGCCCATCCGCCTTGGTCGCCTGCCCCACGCGTTTCACGAGCGGCAATCTACTTTCTCGTCGCAGGCCGGCATCCGCTGGTTGCGCTCACACGGACATGCCGAGCAGCGTCGCCGGATTGGCTTTCGTCATCTTCTCGAGCTCGTCGTGGCTCGCGCCGCAGTCCAGCAGCGCTCGGATCAGCATCCGCATTCCCTCAGGATGCGGGGGAGCTGACGGTTGCCCGAGATCGGAGCTCAGCACGAGGTGGTCCCCGCCGAGCGCTTCGATCCATTCGGCGAGTTCGGTTGGATTCTGCTCCCAGAACATCGGGGAGCAGCAGGACACGGCAACGTACTCGAGGTACGCCCCCTTTGCGATCAACTCACGCTGGACATCGAGATCGAGCTTGCACAACGCCCAGTTGGCGTGCGTGACGAGGAACTTCGTCACTCCGCGGTTATTTGCCTCGTCGAGCAGCGCGCGGATCTCCCCGATGCTCAGATGGCCCGTGGCAAGGCATGCGTTGGCTTCGGCAACCATGTCCAGGATCGTGAGCGTCTCGTCGGTCAGGTGGTCCTGCTCATCGAACACCGTGACTCCCGGCCCGCGGAGCTGCTTCTGCATCCGCCCGAGCTGCGGATAGTCCGGCATGTCGAAGTAGGTCGCATGCCACTTCGAGTGGTTGCTCGGCATCCAGACCACCTTGGCGCCGTAGTGGAGCGCGCCCTGGACGACGTACGGGTTGATGCCCCCGACGGTCCGGTTGAGGACGACCGCGCCGATCGCTTCGGTTTCGGTGTAGATCTTGTTGACGTGATATGCGCGACCGGTCGTCGAGCTGTCGTGATCCTTGAGCACGAACCCGCGCATGCCGTAGTCGAGTGCCTGTTTGGCCAGATCGGTGTCGTCAATCGGCCTCGGAAACAGCGCCGGGTGGGTGTGCGCGTGCATGTCGATCGCGTCATGGAGAAGGTCGAGGTCAGGTCTGGACATGTGTCTCCTTTGGCTGTGGTGGTGATCACGCGGCCGGCGTAGGGAACCGGCAGTCCACGGGGATACGGTGCGTCGAGGTCAACGGTGCTCGGCAGGATTGCGGACGGCGCCGTTACTACGCTGCGAGGGGGCCGCTGGGGTCGATCTGCTCGAGCACCTGCGCGATCGCCCCGACGACCTGATCCGCCTCGTCGCGGCTCATCGTCAGTGGCGGCGAGAGCACGATGTTGTGCGCGCAGTTGCGAACGATCACGCCCGTCTCCTTCATGATCATCCGCTCGAGCTCCACCGCGTTAGGCAACGGCTCACGTGTCTCGCGGTCGGACACGAGCTCCACCGCGAGCATCATGCCGGCGCCGCGGACCTCACCGACGATCGGCATCGATCCCAAAGCGGACTGCAGCGCGTCGCGGAGATAGGCGCCCGTCTGGCGAGCGGCATCAAGCAGTCCCTCGCGCTCGATGATCGCGAGGTTGGCGAGCGCCACCGCGCACGCGGTGGGATGGCCGTTATAGGTGTAGCCCATCGGAAAACCGATATCCCGGCCGAGGACCTCGGCGATCTCCGGCGACACGAGCACAGCACCAAGCTGCATGTATCCGGACGTGATGCCCTTGGCGCTGACGATGATGTCCGGCGAGACGTCGAAGTGCTGCGCCGCGAACCATGTGCCGACGCGCCCGTAGGCCGTCACGACCTCATCAAGGATCAGCAGGATCCCATGTTCGCGCAGCAGCTCGGACACGCGCGGCCAATAGTCGTCGGGCGGGACGAGCATGCCGCCAACGCCCATTATCGGCTCCCCGATCATCGCCGCAACCCGCTCGGGGCCCAGCTCAGCGAGCACACGCTCGAGCTCGGCGATGCAGAAGTCGGTGGGGTCCTCGCCGCCAAACAGCTCCGTCCGGTACGGCCACGGCGGCGTCAGATGGCGCACGTTGGGCATCATCGGGCCGAAGCCGTCGTGGTAGATCTCAAAGCCGGTCGCGCTGCCGCCGCCGTAGGCCACCCCGTGATACGCCTTCTCCCGCGAGAGGATCCAGCTACGGCCGATGTCGCCGCGACGATGATGGAAGTAGCGCGCCATCTTGATCGCCGCCTCGTTGCCCTCCGACCCACCACTGGTGAAGTAGACATGATCCACCGAGGCGGGCGAGATCGACACGAGCCTGCGCGCAAGCTCGATCGCACGATCGTTGGAGAACTCCCAGAAGCTCGTGAAGTACTCGAGCTTGTTCATCTGCGCCGCAGCGACCTCGGCGAGCTCACGCCGCCCATGCCCAACCTGCGCGAGCCACAGACCACCGGTCGCGTCCAGATAACGCCGCCCCCGAGCGTCGGTCAGCCAACACCCATCACCCTCGACCATCACCACCCGGTCCGCCGTGCTCGTCGGCAGATACGGATGGATGAGCAGACGCCGATCCTCCGCAACCAGCTCACGATCTTCCGCTCCGGCATCGACGACTGTGCTGGTGTCGCTCACTGAGATCTCTCCTCGCTAAAACGTTCTCGCGCCTCGCGCGCGGCTGCCTGCGGTGGGCTGGTCCGGCACGATTGCCACCTCACGACGTGCGACGGATCGACGCGCGGACCCGTGCCCACCATTCACGGAGCCGGCGACGGAGGTTGTGCAACGGCGAGGACAGCGGGCGGAACGGCTCGGCAGCGGGGCCGGTCGCCTCAGCCACAATGTGTGCGGCGGTGTCGGCCGACACCGCCTCGATCGCCGCCAGGTTCCGAAGCGTCTCGACGATCAGCTTGCGACTGACGCCCGAGATGACGCGCGCTCCCACTCCCGCGACGCGCCCCTGGACGGCGAACTTCCCGACGTATTCGACGGTCGTTCCGTCGGCAGTCGGCACAAGTGAGAGCTTCCCGTGACCCTCGATGGCGCCGTGGGTGCCCTTCCCGTCGATTGCGATCGTGCAGTGTTCCGGCGGCTCGAGATCCTGGTAGCAGACGACTCCATCGTAGGTTCCGCGGACCGCTCCGACCGCAATGTCGAGCGTCATCCGAAACTGACCCTCACCGTCGGCCGTCATCTCGCGACAGCCGGGAATCGCGTGAACGAGGACGGAGGGTTCGTTCAGCCGTCGCCAGACCTCGTCGACCGACAGCGCCAAATGCTCGCTGCCCTCAATCTGCGGCACGGTTCTGCTCTCCGATCGCTATGGCGATCCGCTCGGACGTGAACGGAGTCGCGGTCAGTGTGATCCCCAATGCGTCGTGCAACGCGGCAGCGATCGCGGGCACCGGCGGTCCGACCGGAGGCTCGCCGATGCCGCGGGCACCGAACGGTCCGAGTCCCTCGCCGCTCTCCAACACGATCGCCTCAACGTCTGGAATCTCGACCGCGGTCGGGATGAGGTACTGCGCGAACGTGCCCGTCAGGTTCTGTGCCTCCTCGAAGACGACCCGCTCCGACAGCGCCTGGCCGAGACCCATCGCCACGGCACCAACGATCTGCCCCCGTACCGACGCGGGGTTGATCGCGCGTCCGACGTCATGCGCCGCCACGTATCGCAGCACGCGCACATGCCCGGTGTCTTGATCCACTTCGATGTCGACCGCGTGACAACCGTAAGTGAAGTCAGGGAGCACGCGCCCCCGCCACTGTTCATCCGCCTTCCACGGGACTCCCTTGGGCCCGTTGAAGACCGACAGCTTCTGCCACGGCACGCTTCGCCGCGCACACGCGGCGATCAGCGCCGCGAAGCCGACGACGCGTTCCGGCTCGCCGGCTGGGTGAACGCCGTTCGGCGAGAACTCCACGTCCTCGGTCTCCGTTGCCAGCAGCTCAGCTGCCACCCCGGCCAGGCCCTCGCGCAGCTCGGTCGCAGCCTTCAACACCGCATTCCCCGACATGTACAGCTGACGCGTCGCGGTCGTCGTGCCGGTCAGCGGGTTGAGAGCCGAGTCGCCGATATGGATCGTGATCCGTTCCGGGGCAACGCCGAGCACCTCAGACGTGATCTGCACGAGCGACGAGGCCTGACCGCACCCGATGTCCGGCACGCCGATACGCACGACGAGGCTGCCATCCAACTCGAACCCGATCCAGGCACTGGACCAGTCGTCGAGCCAGACGCAGCGACCGTAGGACTGGAAGTTGCACGAGAACCCGCGGCCGACCACCTTGTGGGGGCTCGACGGCACTGGACGCGGGCCTATGCGCTCCTCCACGGCCTCGGTCAGTTCAGGCAGTGCGACGTGTGTCGGCAGCGGCTGGCCGATCGCGAGCGTGTCGCCCTTCTCGACGAAGTTGCGCCGCCGCAACTCCAGCGGATCGATACCCAGGCGGCGTGCGAGCCTGTCCATCTGCCCTTCGTAGGCAAGCGCGACCTGCATCGCACCGAACCCCCGCATCGCGCTGCAGGGGGTGTGGTTCGTGTAGACCACACGGCTGTTGATGCGCACGTTCGGGCAGCGGTAGGGACCTGGTGCGCAGGTCGTCGAATAGAGCAGCACGAGCGCCGACAGGAATGCGTACGCACCGCCATCGGAGACAATCTCGATGTCCTGCGCAATCAGCCGTCCCTGCTCATCCGCAGCGGTCCGGTAGTGCATCCGGACGGCATGGCGGTTCTGGCGTGCCTGCAGTGACTCCTGTCGCGACCAGACCATCCGCACCGGCCGACCCGTCCTGCGGACGGCCAGTGCCAGATACGGCTCGACGGTCATGTCCTCCTTGCCGCCGAATCCGCCACCGACGTACGGCGCGATGACTCGAACCCGGTTGTCGTCCACACCGAGGATGCGAGCGACGTCCCGGAAATGCTCGATCACCTGCGTGGAAGCCCGGATCACGATCACGCCATCCGTGTCCAACCACGCAAGCCCTGCCTCCGGCTCCAGGTAGGCATGATCGATGAACTGGGTCTGGTAGCTGTCTTCGACCACCACCGGCGCATCGCGCAGCGCACCATCGACGTCGCCTTCCTCGAGCACCCACTCCGTGAGCAGGTTTCCGCTCTCGTGCACGGTCGGCGAGCCTTCCTCCAGGGCCCGTACGGGATCGTCGATGACCGGGAGCCGCTCGTAATCGATCTCGATCGCATCGACCGCCGCGAGTGCCGCGTCTTCGCTCTCGGCGATGACGAGGGCAATCGGCTCACCGTGATAGCGGACCACCCGGTCCGCGAGCACGTTCTGGAACGCCTTCAGGGCACCCACCTCCACCGTCTGGCCTGGCACGTCGACCCAGATCCGGTTGTTGGGCACATCCTCTGCGAGCAGGACGGCCACGACCCCGTCGATCGCCTTCGCCTGCTCGATCTCGATCGCACGCAGGCGCGCATGGGACACGTCCGCGCGCTTCAGCATCGCGTGCAGCATGCCCGGGAGCGCAGCGTCCGCAGCGTAGCTCGTGCGCCCGTGCACCTTCTCCACTGCGTCGTGGCGGACGATCTCCTCTCCCACGATCCGGTGCGAGGGCTTCACATCTGCCACGGTCATGGCGACACCTCATTCGCCACGCGCTGTTGGTATGCCTCGACGGCGTCGACGATCGTCGTGTAGCCGGTGCAGCGGCAGAGGTTGCCGGCGAGGCTCCGCCGAATCTCCGCGCGGTCAGCCGCGGCACCGATCCTGGTTGCCTCCAGTGCGCCGAGGACCATGCCGGGCGTGCAGAAGCCGCATTGGACCGCGCCGCGCTCGACGAGCTCCTGTTGGAGCGGATGGAGCGTATCCCCGTCCGCAAGGCTCGCGACCGTCTCGATGTCGCCACCGTCGGCCTGCACGGCGAGGACGAGGCATCCGTTGACTGCAACGCCGTCGAGCAGGACGGTGCAGGCGCCGCAGACGCCCTCGCCGCAGCCGTGCTTGACATCGGTCTGACCGAGCCTGTCGCGGAGCGTCCGCAACAGCGTCCAGTGCGGCGGCACGTCGACGTCGACGGGGGTGCCGTTGAGTCTCAGTGAGATGTTCATGGGTGTTCTCCTCGCGCGCGCGCAAACGCGGTACTGACGGCTCGCTTGGTGCAGGCGCGCGCGCACCGGACGCGATGCTGCGCCGAGATGAACGGGTCGTCCTCGGCCATCGCGGCGCGCTCGACGGCGGCAGCTGCCGCATCGAACAGAGATTCGGTGACGGCTTCGCCGGCGCACAGGTCCTCAACCTCGGCCACCCGCACGGGGAGCCCGTGGATGCCGATCACCACGACGCGCGCGTGCTCGCACCGCGTCCCGGTGGCGTCGAGCGTGACGATCGCCGCCGCGCCTGCCGTGGCGAAGTCGCCATCGCGTTCGGCGACCTCGATGAATGCCGTACCGCTGCCCGCCGGCGGCAACTCGAGCTCCGCTCTTACCAGCAGCTCGTCGGGTTCGGCCGCGGTCTCGAAGTAGCCAACGAGGAACTCCTCGATCCCAACCGTGCGCTCACCACGAGGACCGGAGAGCACGACGCGGCCGCCGTGGGCGAGCGCCACGGCGCACAGCTCGGCTGTCGGGTCCGCATGACTGAGGCTCCCTCCGAACGTGCCGCGATTGCGGACGCGCGGATTCCCGATGAACGCGGCCGCCTCTGCGGCGAGTGGCAGCACGGATCGAAGATGTGCGCTGCGTTCGAGCTCCCGGTGCCTCGTCAGTGCCCCGACCCGCGCGAGACCGTCGACGATCTCGATGCCGTCCAGCTCCAGGCCCGTGATGTCGATGAGGCATGTCGGCGCCGCGAGCCCGAGCGACAGCATCGGGATGAGGCTCTGGCCTCCGGCGATCACCTTCGCGCCGTCGTCCTGAGCGAGGATGGCGGTCGCCTCCTGAACGGAGCCCGCCCGGACGAACTCGAATGGGCGTGGGAACATCGATCAGACGTCCCAGCCCGCATCGACGACGATGTCGTGGCCCGTGATGTTCCGTGCGCGCTCGGTCGCGAGGAACAGAACCGCCTCGGCGATGTCGATCTCGTCCACGAAGCGCCCCATCGCCGTCTGCGCCTCGAAGTCGGCGCGCACCTGCTCGGGCGTCTTGCCGATCGTGGCCGCCTTGGTGGCCACGATCCGATCCATCCGTGCCCCGTTTGTCACGTTCGGACAGACGTCGTTGACCGTGATGCCGTGCGGGCCTAGTTCGAGCGCAAGCGTCCGGGTGAATCCCCGCACCGCCCACTTCGACGACGAGTAACCAGTCCGGTTGACGTAGCCCCGCAGCCCCGAAGTGCCGGCGATGTTGATGATCCGTCCGTATCCGTTGGCGATCATCGAGGGAATCACCGCCTTGCAGGGCAGGAACGTTCCGATCACGTTGACCTCAAGGATCTTGCGGAACTCGTCGGCCGGGTAGTCCTGGCACGGCGTTTCGATCGGCCCGGTTCCACCGGCGGTGTTGACCAGCACGTCGATCCTGCCGAACTCCTCGAGCGCCCGCGACGCCAGGGCCTGGGTCTGGCTCTCGTCGGTCACGTCGCAGGCGTGGCAGACGACCTCGCAGGTGTCTTCGGTCTGCCTAATTCCGGCGGCGTGCGCCTCGAGCGCAGCGAGGTCACGGCCGGCGAGGACGACGCGTGCGCCCTCCCGAGCGAACAACTCCGTGACGAGTCCCCCGATCCCCTTGGCGGCCCCGGTCACTATCGCCACGCGCCCGTGGAGCTCTATCGCGCGTGGACGCGTCGGGACGGCCGCGGCCTGCGTCTCGTTCATTCCGGTTGGATCCATCGGCCTCACCGCTCTCTTGCAGTTTCCACATACTGAGAATGACTTCTCAGCATTCGGGGAACATAGCGAGGGGCCTGACCGATGTCAAGGCCGTACCGTGGTTCGAGCCCAGCACCGCCCACTAACAACCAGCCTGCAAACTAGGCATTCTTGTTCACATAGCTCGCATTCCACCAGTTGCATCGTCCCCCGAGTTCGCCTTGTCTGCCAATAACTGCCATTTCGCGCGGCCCTCGACGAGCGCACGCGCCGCTTCGGCTCCCGCCGCTTCGGCTCCCACCGGGTATGTGCCAGCGCTAGGTTGCCCGTGAGTCGGGCGGCGGTGATCCTTTCGAGCGCCCGAAGCGTGGAAAACCAGTGCGCCAGTGCGCAGGGCCGTTCGTGACGATCCGCACTGGCGGACCGCTCGACGGATGCGGCGACGATCACCGCGATCGCCTGGGGTAACGGCCGCAGTCTCCGCCGGGTGATCGCGCCGACAGCTCGTGCGTGTTTGCGCGGACCGGTCCGGTGGAGCGCGGGCGGTTGGTCATGGGCTATGTTGTGGCGCGTGCTGTACGTCGTGCTGGCGTTCTGGATCCTGGTCGGTGGCGGTGTCTTTCTCGTCGCGCTCAGCGGCGGTCCGGCAGGGATCGGGAAGCAGCTCCACGCGGCGAGCACGCTCGCCAAGGGCACGCGGCTGCTCGGTCTGGTGGTCGTGGTCGCGTTCGGGATCGCTGTACCGATCGCGGTCTTGATCGCCAACGGTCAGGACAAGGCTCGCGTCGGCCCTGGCGGCATCACGCTGACGGCGAACGAGGCGACCGGCAGGACGCTGTTCGCGCATACCTGCGCGACCTGCCACACGCTCGCCGCGGCTGCGGCGGTCGGCCACGTCGGGCCCGACCTTGACATCCTGCTGCCCAGCGAGTCGCTCGTCCTGTATTCGATCAAAAACGGGTTTGCCCGGGGGAACGGTGATATGCCGGCCGGCCTGTACACCGGCCAGCCGGCCGACGACATTGCGCAGTTCGTGGCGGTCGTCGCGGGCGGCGGCACGGGCGTCAGCTCGAGCACGACGACGAGCACCACGCCCGCCCCGACGACGCCGGTGGCGCTCGGCCAGCAGCTCTATACGGCCGACGGCTGCTCCTCATGCCACACGCTCAACGGCACCACGAGCGTCGGACCCAGCTGGAAGGGCGTCTACGGCAGCCACGTCACGTTGACTACCGGCCGCACGGTGCTGGCCACGGTGCAGTACCTCAGCAAGCACATCGTCGACCCCAACGCGATGACCGTGCGAGGCTTCCCGAAGGGCGTGATGGCCGCGGCGATCGCGTCATTTGATCTACCGGGCAAACCCAAAGACGTCGCCGCGATCGTCGCGTTCATCAAGTCGCTGGCACACTGACCTCTCGCCCGCCACGGCGCGCACGGCACGCAGCTGCCCTTGAACGTCTTCGTCGAGGCGCACCCGGAGTACTTGGGCGACGGCGGTAATAATTGGTACTGATCCGCGGCGTTCGAACCCGAGAACGGGATCGGGTCCGAGCGCGTTCAGCGCGGCGTCCGGCGGCGGCGGCTCCTACGAGCCGCTGCACTGTTTCGCTCCTGTGCCATCGCGGCGCAGGTCAACGCCTGCAACGTGTGCCGGCTCGCCTTGGCCCAGCTCAAGAACCCGATGGCGCCGCCCGGCCCCTCCGCACTGCCGGGCGACCTCGACAGCGACGTCGCCGGCCGCCAACGTGGATACCGCCATTGCGTCGAGTGTCTCGAACTAGAACGGCAACTGGGC
>Ga0182024_10005240_pt1 | contig 29197 bp, 33 predicted proteins | sample P32metaG_FD_120480 | JGI IMG/M metagenome (GOLD analysis project Ga0182024, IMG submission 120480) | Permafrost microbial communities from Stordalen Mire, Sweden - P3-2 metaG (Illumina Assembly) | ecosystem: Environmental > Terrestrial > Soil > Wetlands > Permafrost | place: Sweden: Stordalen...
AGCTTGGTCTTATTGATGAATATCGTTTTGTCGTTGGGCCAATCGTTGTGGGGGAAGGGAGACGGCTGTTGGAAGGCGTCAGCCTGCCGGAGAGATTACAAATAAAACTTGTTGAGTCAAAGAGTTTTGAATCAGGATGTGTTGCGCTTCGTTACTTGAAACAGTGACAGAAAAGCCTGCTACAGGTGCGCTGCTGGCTCCCACCGAGGGGAGGAGGACGAGGAGAAGAACAATGAAATACATCTGTTTGGGATACATCGAGCCAGGAACATTCGAAGGGATGACCGAGGACGAGCGACACGCAGTGCTCGATGAATGCTTCGAGCACAATGACCATCTACGCGTCAACGGACATCTGGTTGCCGAAGTACCTCCTCAGCCTCCTGAGACCGCCGTGACCCTGTACTGGAAAAACGGCAAAGTCGCGACCACCGACGGCCCCTATGCGGAAACCAAGGAACAGCTCGCCGGCCTTCTCATCCTTGAGGCGCGAGACCTCAATCATGCCATTCAGCTTATCTCGCAGCATCCAGGCATGAAGTTAGGAACGAATGAGATACGGCCGGTTGCGGATTTGAGCGAAATCATAAAGGAGAGCGAGCGGCGACGGCGAAAGGAGACCTCGCGATGAGGGCGCCCACGAGGGAAAGAATGATCAATATCATGGCCTTGGTGCTGGTAATCAGCATCGGTTTCCTAGTCCCGAAGGCGGCGGCACAGTCGGATAAATATTCGAAAATGGCACCTGTCGACCAATACTTGATGGAAAGGAATGCTGAGATTCTGCTGGCGCGGAGCGCCGCCCCCGATTCCATATCCAGCGACGCGACGATCCTGGTCTTGGGACGTCAAGGCTATGAAACAGCTGTCCGAGGAAAGAACGGGTTTGTCTGTATGGTGGAAAGAAGCTGGATGGAGGCGTTTGACTCGCCTGAGTTCTGGAACCCGAAGGTGAAGGGTGCCGAATGCCTGAATCGCCAAGCTGCGCGATCGATATTGCCGATCGCTGATCTGCGGACGAGGATGGTGATGCCGGCCACTCTAAGGCGGAGATCGTGTCGGCCCTTAAGGCGGCGTTCGCCAATAAACAACTGCCAGATCTCGAAAACGGCAATACGGTGTTCATGATGTCGAAGTCGGCATATCTAACCGACGAAGGGGATCACAACGGTCCACATCTGATGTTCTTTACCGCGCTCAAGGACGGTAAGAATTGGGGGGCTGGCGCATCGGGCTCGCCAGTTGTTTCCGGTCCTTACTGGTTCTTACCGTCGAAGGAACCGTCCCAGGCGAAAGGGCTGCGCCGATTCTTGTGTTCGCAGTCGAAGTTGCAAAGTGGTCCGACGGAACGGCCGCACCCATGCATCAAGAGTAGATTGACCACTACGCAATCGAGACATCCCACTGAGCTCCGGCATGGCAACCCGAGTGGCCTGCCCAGCGAATTGTCGGCAAACCGGAAGCTATCCAGAAACGGGCATATGGGAAACGTGTGGGGCCGCTCAACGTCTGGAGCCACAATCGGGTTATGGCGTCTCTATTCCAGCGGCATCGGTTTTCGCAAAGATCAACGGCAATTCCGTTTTGGTATAGTTTGTTCAGGCTGACGATTTCGGGCTTCATTGATCGATACACGGAGGCCATTGCTGGCTCGCCAAGCATCTTCCACATTCGGATACTGCTGGGTGTTGCCAATCACAGCTTTGCGGCGAATGCGCTTTCCGGGAGTTCACCGTCCCACCAAAGAAATTCCCAACAGTCGGGTCCGTGCTTCCTATGGCCGAGTCTTAGATTTCCTTGCTGATAGCGGACGCGCATTATCTCTCCTCCGGTGACTGCACACCGGAGACGAGCTTATGCCTGCGAGATCGCTCGAATGAAACATTCTGCCGACTGGTGCGGTATGGATGAAAAATTTGGAGGGGTTCGCACAAGCCCCCAATGCGACCGCTTCGCGGAGCGCGTCAACCCACAACCCAACCCACAACATGCGATGTCTTGTGCGACCTCCGCGAACTTTGGCAGTCCCCGCGGACTTTTGACACGGTAGAGGTCTAGGGTTCGAGTGCCCACGGACCTACCATATTTTTCAATGGCTTGGCAGCTTTGGCCTCACTGCGTGAGGCTCCAAATGGCTCCAATGGGAACTCCAGATTCTCCCGTTTGGGAGAGCGCCGTGGCACCAGACTGGACGCATGAAGACTCCGGCAGTCAACTCAATCCGGCGCTGGAGCAGTCACCTTCGGCAAGAATAACCGGCTCGGTTATCCCCAAGATCCCTCGCTGGGACCGTTTTTCCAATCCACAAGATGCGGTGTCCCGTGGAGCTGCGCCTTTTCAATAATTTCCGGCTCTGTTCTTTCCATACCATAGCGAGGAGCAAAACCGCACGTCGCGGCACATTGCTTGGGCGTGGCCAAAGGCGTAAGCTTACGGCATGAAGTTTTGTCGAGTCGCCGGAGCCTTTCTGTGTGTTCTCCTGACCGGCGCGCCGATGATGGCGTGCATGCTGCCGGATGCACAGCTATCGGCAGACGAGATGCAATGCTGCAAGCAGATGGCCGGCGATTGCCAGTCCGCTGGCATGCCCGCGTCCCATTCCTGTTGCAAGACGGTAATTCGCCCGCACTTCGATCTGCGACCGTCGGCATCCGCTTCGCTCTCTGCGCCCACACTGCTTTGGACGGCTGTGAATACCCCCCTCAACACGACCCACGCAGAAAGCGCCCGCCATTTTAGTTCTTTGCGCGCGGACGCGCATGGCCCACCTGGCTGTGCGATTGACGCCACACTTCCTCTGAGAATCTAGCCCGCCTCTCTGTTCCGTACCGAGACAATCCATTGGTGTGTGTTGTCGAAGTGTATTTATTTGGAGGAGAGGCATGAAATTTTTGCGAATCGCATTTCTGTGCTTGGTCGCGTCCGCGGCTGCGCATGGCCAAAACCGCGCAGTCGTTACACCGAATATCTCCGGACCGCCTGTTCCACCCGTTCAATCGCACTCGGATGGGGCAGCCGCGACGCCTTTGGCGGGTCTCGTTGAGGAAGCAGAGCGCAATAATCCGGAAATTCTGGGGGCACAGCATGGGTGGCGGGCGGCGGTGAATGTTCCCCAGGAAGTTTCAGCACTGCCGGAAACGCAGTTGTTCGTCCAGCAGTTCAATGTGGGCAGCCCGCGGCCATTCGCCGGATACACCAACAGCAATTTCGCCTATGTCGGGATCGGCGGCTCGCAAGACATACCGTATCCGGGCAAGCGGGCATTGCGAAGCAGCGTTGCCGAATACGCAGCTAGCGCTCTGCATGAAGACGCCGAATCGGTGCGCCGACGCGTCGTCGAAACGCTCAAGCTGGCGTACTACCGCCTCGCTTACATCCAGCAGACTCTGGAGGTTCTTAGAGACAACGATCAACTCCTGAAGGAAGTGGAACAGCAGACTGAATCGCGTTACGGAGTGGGGCAGGGGAGCCAGCAGGACGTGCTCAAAGCGCAGTTGCAGCACAGCAAAATCCTTCAGGAAATTACCATGCATCATCAGGGCGAAGGCCAGTTCGAAGCCCAGATCAAGCAGGTTTTAAATCGTCCGCAAGCGTCGTCCGACATTGTTGCCGAGCCTTTGACGCTCACACCATTGCAGCACAGTGACGCGGAACTCATGCAATTGGCTCAGGACCAAAATCCAGAACTGCGCGCCCGCTCGCAGATGGTTCATCACGGCCAAGCGCAAGTGGATCTAGCGCATAAGGAATTTCTTCCTGATTTCAACATGCAATACGAGTGGGAACGGACTGACCCAGCCCAATTCCGGGCCTATTACGTGGCCACATTCGGCATTCGCCTCCCCAATCGGCAGAGGCAAGACGCCGAACTGGCCGAAGCCAAAGAGAGCAAAGTGGTCGCCGAAGAGCGGATGCAATCGGAAATTCAGCGCGTCCTTTCGGAGACCAAGCAACAGTGGGTGCTGGTGCGCGCGTCTGAGGAGCGCCTGAAAATTTATCGTGAAGGACTGATTCCGCAGTCTCAAGCGGCGTTTCAGGCGGGGCTCACGGGATACGGTTCAAATCGCGAGGATTTTGAGAGTCTGCTCGGAAGTTTCCTCGACGTGCTGAACCTTAATTTGCAATACCGCCAGGAATTGGTGGAACACGAGTCCGCACTGGCGCGGCTAGAGCGGCTTACAAGAGTGGCGCTGCCATGACCGATTCGCATGAAGTTCGGCGTTTTCGAACAGCATTTTTAGTTGCGCTCACCTCAGCAGTTGGCTTCGCGATAGTGGCCGGCGCGCTGTGGTGGCGGCTTGACCGCAGCCACTCCGCCCCAATGGCGCAGACCGCTCCACCCGCAGCCGCTTCCACAAGCATGCCCATGTCCGAGGGTAATGCTACGGTGCAATCCCCGGCGGCTTCCGGCAACGAACAATTGACGGAAGCGCCACTCGCACCCATTCAGCTGACGTCGCTGCGTATGCAGAGCATTGGTGTGCAGGTGGGCACAGTTGAATCAAGGGTGGTGGATGACGAACTGCGGTTCTCCGGCAATGTGCAAGTGGATGAGCGGCGGCTAGCATATGTCCAGACGCGCTTCGCAGGGTGGATTCGCGCGCTATATGCCGATGCGCCTGGCGACTTCGTCCGTAAGGGCCAGCCGCTATTCACTATTTATAGCCCGGACCTGATGGCCACCCAGCAGGAATATTTGCTGGCAAAGAAAAACCGGGCGGCCATGCAACAGAGTTCAGTGGACGGGGTGGCGGCGGGAGCGGCTTCACTATTCGACGCGGCACGAGCGCGGCTCCTGCAATGGGATATTCCGGAAGGCGAGATTGCGAAACTGGACACCACCGGAAAAGCGATCTCCGATTTGACCATCAATTCCCCGGTTTCGGGATATATCACCGAGAAAAACGCGCTTCCCAATATGTTCGTGCAGCCCGAAACGAAACTCTACACCATCGCCGACCTCTCGGACGTGTGGGTTTCCGCACAGGTCTTCCAAAATGATGTGGGAAGAATAAAGCCCGGTGACTTGGCCACGGTAACGGTTGATGCCTATCCCGGAAGAGTTTTCAGCGGGCGCGTGGACTACATACTTCCCCAGATGGACGTGACCACGAGGACGTTACCCGTGCGGTTTGTTCTGCAAAATCCCGATCTAAAGCTGCGGCCGGGAATGTACGTCAATATCCTGGCGAATCTGCCACTGGGAAGGCATGTGGTCGTTGCGGCGTCCGCCGTATTCCACACAGGGACCAGGAATCTTGTTTTTCTCTACCGCGACGGCGGAAACATCCTGCCGCGTGAGGTCGAATTGGGTCCATCGGTGAAAGATGGGTTCATCGTACTAGAGGGTCTGAAAGCCGGCGACCGCATCATTACATCCGCGAATTTCCTGATTGATTCCGAAGCACAACTACAGGCCGCGGCGGGCGCGTTTGTTCCCCCTCCGCCGGGGGCCGGGGCCGCAGCCGCGATGAATGCACCAGCGCAGACGGAAGCGATGATTGATCTGACCACCGATCCAACGCCCCCGCAAAAAGGAAGCAACACAATTCGCGTTCGATTAACTGCACCAGATGGAAAGCCGATTTCCGGTGCGCAAGTGACGGTCGCCCTTTTCATGCCTGCAATGCCCGCGATGGGGATGGCGGCAATGAACACCGTAATCCATGCGGACGACAAAGGCGGCGGATTTTACGAAGGCAAAGGTCAACTCGGCTCCGGCGGTACGTGGCAGGTAACTGTCACCGCCCTGCAGAACGGCCAGTCCGTAGCCAGCAAACACCTCACGCTGAACGCCACCGGAGGGATGTAGCCGTGATCGCCCGCGTCATCGACTGGTGCGCTCACAATCGCTTCCTCGTATTCACCGGCACTCTCCTGTTGCTCCTGGCCGGTATCTGGTCCATGGGCCACGTGCCTCTTGACGCGCTACCAGATATTTCGGACGTGGAAGTCATCGTGCACACGAACTGGGAAGGCCAGCCGCCGGACATCATCGAGGACCAGGTCACTTACCCCATCGTCACCGCTCTGCTGGCCGCTCCGCACGTGAAGGCGGTGCGGGCGCAAACGATGTTCAACGATTCCTATGTATTCGTCGTTTTCGAGGATGGCACGGACATTTACTGGGCGCGCTCAAGAGTTCTCGAATATCTCCAGCAAATTGCCGGCCGCCTGCCGGAGGGCGTTCATCCCGTCATCGGTCCCGACGCCACTGGCGCGGGCTGGGTTTTCGAATACGCACTCGTGGACCACTCACACACACACAGCCTGGCGGACCTGCGCAGCCTTCAGGATTGGCGTCTGCGCTATCAATTGGAGACGGTTCCCGGTGTGGCGGAAGTTGCCACTATCGGCGGTTTTGTCCGCCAATATCAGGTGAATCTCGATCCCAACAAGCTGCTCGCCTATGGGATTCCGCTTTCCGTGGTCATCGACCGTGTGAAGGCCAGCACCAACGAAGTGGGAGGGCGCGTCCTGGAGTTGAGCGGCACCCGTTACATGATTCGCGGCCTCGGTTACCTGCGCTCATTGGCGGACCTGGCGGACGTTCCGATCATGGCCAAGAACGGCACGCCCGTAATGGTGAAGGATTTGGGCACGGTTTCATTTGGTCCGAACATTCGCGAAGGTGTCGCCGACTGGCAAGGCGAGGGCGAAACCGTTGGCGGCATTGTCGTGATGCGTTACGGGTCGAACGCGCTGACGGTGATCAACGGAGTAAAAAAGAAACTTGCGGAAATCAAGGCTTCGCTGCCGCCCGGCGTCGAAATCGTTACCGGATATGACCGCGCCGGGCTAATCGAGGAATCCATCCGAACATTGCAACGCGATCTGCTGGAAGAGGCGATCATCGTGAGCCTCGTTATCATTCTGTTCTTGTTCCATTTCCGCTCGTCATTCATTCCAATTCTGACGCTGCCCATAGCGGTGATTGCTGCGTTTATTCCGATGTACTACCTGGGCGTCAGCTCCAACATCATGTCACTGGGCGGACTCGCGCTCGCCATCGGCGTGCTGGTGGACGCCGCCATCGTCATGGTCGAGAACGGTTATAGGCATCTCGCGGAACGCCAGGCGGCCGCCGCGTCGGAATCTGTGGTTGTAACCGAATCAGAACGACGCCGCACGTTAATCGAGGCCGCCAAGCAAGTGGGGCCTGCGCTGTTCTTCTCGCTGGTAATTATTGTGGTTTCCTTCCTCCCTGTTTTTTTGCTCGAAGCTCAGGAAGGCCGCATGTTCCGCCCGCTCGCGTGGACCAAGACGCTAGCGGTGGGGTTCTCGTCTCTGCTGGCAATTACGCTTGTTCCTGTGCTGATGGTGATGCTCATCCGAGGCCGCCTGAGGACCGAATCCGTAAACCCAATTTCGAGAATCACGCAAGCAATCTATTTGCCGGTCTTGCGTCTCTGCCTGAAGTATCGCAAGACCACACTGTTGGTAAATCTGATGTTTCTGCTCGTCACGTTTCCGCTGGTGTTCAAACTGGGCAGCCAATTTATGCCACCGCTATTCGAGGGCTCATCGCTCTACATGCCCACTTCGCTGCCGGGCATTTCCATTACGCAAGCGTCTCAGCTTTTGCAGGAGCAAGATAGAATCCTCCGATCCTTTCCCGAGGTCGAGACCGTATTTGGAACCGTCGGACGGTCCGACAGCGCCACGGACAACGCTCCACTCGACATGTACGACACGACCACAACGCTCAAGCCCCGCGCTGCGTGGCCGGCTGGAATGACGTACGAAAAACTCATTCTCGACATGGATGCGAAACTCCAGTTCCCCGGCCTGACCAACACCTGGACCATGCCGGTCGAAAACCGCCTGGACATGGCGCTAACCGGCATCAAGACCCCGGTCGGAATGAAAATCCAGGGGCCATCGCTCGAAGGCATCCAGCAGCTTGGCGCACAGATGCAGCAGATTCTTTCCGGCGTGTCGCAGGTCCGCTCGGTCTTCGCTGAGCGCGTGGCCCAAGGTTTTTATATCAATGTTGAGGTGAATCGCTCGGAGGCCGCCAAATACGGACTGACCATCGCCGATGTGCAACAGGCGGTCACCTCCGGGATCGGCGGCATGAACGTGGCAGAAAATGTGGAAGGGCGCGAACGCTATCCCATCAATGTGCGTTATGCGCGTGACTTTCGCGACAATCTGGATGAACTGCGTCGTGTCCTGATCGCCACTCCCGCCGGAACGCAGATTCCGGTAGAGCAGGTCGCCGCCATTTCGTTCTCCCGCGGTCCGGCAATGATTCGGGATGAAGATGGCCTGCTGACCGGATACGTCTACATTGACCTCAATACCAAGGACTACGGCGGATTCGTCCAGCAAGCGTCAAATCTGCTCAAGCAAAAGTTGTCGCTTCCCGCGGGGTATACGTATCAATGGTCGGGCGAATACGAATTTGAAACGCGGGCGAAAGAGCGCCTGAAAATTATCCTCCCCATCGTGTTCTTTGTGATTTTCCTGCTGCTTTACATGGTGTTTCATTCAGTCACCGAAGCGATGGTGCTCATTTTCCCCACATTCTTTGCAATGACCGGAGGCCTGATCCTGCAATGGCTGTTGGGATACAACTTCAGCGTTGCCGTGTGGGTTGGATACATTGCTTTGTTCGGCATCGCTGTCGAGACTGGCGTGGTGATGGTCGTGTACCTGCACGAGGCCCTCGACCGCCGCCTCGCCACCGGCGTGCCCCTACGCCATGAAGACATCCAGGCAGCCGTGATGGACGGCGCAGTCCAACGCCTGCGGCCAAAACTGATGACGGTGTGCGCAGTCCTCGCGAGTCTGATTCCGATTCTTTGGGAGTCAGGGATCGGTGCTGATGTAATGAAGCCCATTGCCGCACCCATCGTCGGCGGCATGATTACGTCCACAATTCATGTGCTGATACTCGTGCCGGTCTTCTTCGCGTTGATGAAAGAACGCACGCTCAAGAGTGGAACGCTTCAAGCAAATCGGGAAATGGGGTCAAATTGAAAAGGGGCATTCGAGGGACCTGAACCGCCTCGCGTTGCTGGCATATTCACTGAGAAGAGACTGGCCTCTTGAAACTTTCTATAGTTCTGCTATTATCGAAATATGCCCATCGATTCGAAATCAAAGAAGGACTCTGAACAAGTCGCCCGCTATGCCGATATGCTTGCGGCCATGGGAACAGAGCCGCGTCTCCGTATCATGCAACTCTTGCTCTCTGCTCATCCAGAGGGCCTGGTAGTCGGCGAGATTCAGAGTGAATTGGGTATTCCTAATTCAACGCTTTCTCACCATCTGGAAAAACTAAAGAACGAATCCCTGGTGAATGTCCGGCGCGATAGCACTTTTCTTTGGTACGCCGCCAACGCCGACGCCCTGCAGGAACTGCTCGGATTCCTTTATGCCGAGTGCTGCACTCGGAACAAGGCCGTCAATCCGAAGGCAATCTTCACTCTTTGCAAGTAGAGGCAACCCCCACATGATCAGGTCGAAAGTGCTGTTTCTGTGCTCCGGGAATTCATGCAGGACGCAAATGGCCGAAGCGTTCCTTCGCGAGTTGGCGGGTGATCGCTTTGACGCTATCAGCGCTGGAGGTGAGGCTGCCCAGCTTAATCCCGAGGCAGTCGAGGCTATGAGCGAACTGGGTATCGATATTTCCGGTCAGAAAACGAAGAAAGTGAGCCAATTTCTGGGCGAGCGATTCGCGTACGTCATTTCATTATGCAACCGGCAAAAGGAGCCCTCGTATCCAATTCTTTCAGGAGCCATTTGGCGGATCAGTGGGACGTGGAAAATCCGGCCGGCGCAGCCGAGCAGCGCGCAGCGGCGAGGCGGGTCCGCGACCAACTCCGCCAGCGCGTCGTCCAATTTGTCAGCGACCACCAATAGGAGAAAAGCGTGGAAATCAAAGAGGTCGTGAAAGAGAAATATGGCCAAGCGGCTTTACGCGTGGCTACTGGAGGAAGCTCGTGTTGTGGTGCTGCGCCCGCGCTCGAAGGGTGCGATCCCATCACTTCGAATCTCTACGCAGCGAATGAGACGACCGGCCTACCGGAGGAAGTGGTCAAGGCGTCCCTGGGTTGCGGAAACCCGACTGCGTTGGCCCGCCTGAATCCCGGTGAAACGGTGCTCGATCTGGGCTCCGGAGGCGGCATTGACGTGCTCCTTTCCGCAAGGCGGGTCGGGCCTGGCGGCAAGGCCTATGGTCTCGATATGACCGATGAAATGCTGGCCCTCGCCCGAGAAAACCAGCGCAAGGCCGGGATTGAGAACGTGGAATTTCTCAAGGGCGAAATCGAAAATATTCCTCTGCCTGACAATTCCGTCGATGTGGTCATTTCCAACTGCGTGATTAATCTTTCCGCGGACAAAGACCTCGTGCTGCGCGAGGCGTTCCGTGTTCTCAAGCCCGGCGGTCGCTTCGCCGTTTCCGACGTGGTGGTTCGCGGCGATGTTCCCGCCGAGGTGCGGCGAAGCATGGAAATGTGGGTGGGATGCATTGCTGGAGCACTCCAGGATCATGAATATATCGGGAAACTGACTCAAGCGGGTTTTGATTCAATCGACATTGAGCCAACCCGCGTTTACAGCATCGAGGACGCACGGCAGTATTTGACCGGCGCAGGCCTGAACGTGGACGCGATTGCGCCGCTGGTGCAAAACAAGTTTATGAGCGCTTTTATTCACGCGCTGAAACCGACCCCGAAGGAATGTTGTGGCCCGGCGTGCTGTAGCTGAGGCACTGGGGACGGCCTTCCTGCTGGCCGCTATCATCGGCTCCGGCATTATGGGCGAACGCCTGGCCGGCGGAAACGTCGCGATAGCTCTTTTAGCAAATACGGTCGCGACCGGCGCGGCGCTGATCGCATTGATCCTCACTTTCGGTCCCATTTCGGGAGCGCATTTTAATCCCGCGGTCACGCTGGCCGATGCCTCCCAAGGCGGTTTGGCTTGGCGCGAGGCGCCGGTTTATGTTGCGGCACAAATCATCGGCGCGTTCGCCGGGGTTGCGGCGGCGCACCTGATGTTCGGTGAGCCGATATTTTTCGCATCGCGGCATGTGCGCGCGGGTGGCGCCCAACTCTTCAGCGAGTTTGTTGCGACCTTCGGGCTGCTCTCGATCATCTGGGGCTGCGCCCGGCTGCGCTCTTCCGCGGTGCCGTTCGCGGTCGGTGCTTACATCACCACCGCTTACTGGTTTACTTCCTCGACTTCCTTTGCCAATCCCGCAGTCACTTTGGCGCGCGCCGCGTCCGATACGTTCGCGGGCATCCGCCCGGTGGACGCTCCGGGATTCATCGCTGCGCAGCTCGCCGGGGCGATGGGGGCCACACTCCTTTTCCGGTGGCTGGTGCCATCGCTTCCGAAGGACGCTTCTAGTGTCGTCATGTCCCACCCTCAAAAAGAAGACAGCCATGTCCGATAAGAAGCGAGTCCTGATTCTATGCACGGGGAATTCCGCCCGCAGCCAGATGGCCGAAGGACTGTTGCGTCACGAGGCCGGAGCCCGCTTCGAGGTATTCAGCGCCGGAACCAAGCCGACGCGGATGCGTCCGGAGGCCATCGCCGTGATGCGCGAACTAGGCATCGACATCTCCGGCCAGCGTTCCAAGAGCGTGGACGAATTTTCCGGCCAGCAGTTCGATTACGTCCTGACGGTGTGCGATGACGCCAACGAAAGCTGTCCGATCTTTCCTGGCCACGCGATTACTATTCACCACAATTTTGAAGATCCCGCCAGGCGGCAAGGCTCTGAAGAAGAGCGGCTAGCCGCGTTCAGGCGAGTCCGCGACGAGATTGGGCCGTACCTCCGGAAATTTCCCCCGGAATCAAGACAATAAGACGAGGGAGATGGCTGCCCGCCGAAGCTCTATGGGTTCCAGCAACCGTGTATTTCCAACCCACAACGTGTGATGCGGCACATTGCTTGGACGGGATCAAAGGCGTGGCCGTTGACTCGTCTAAAATTGGGTTGTGATTGTTGTCCCACCTAGACCGCGCAGACGCCTGCCTCCAAGTGTCTTTATTCCAACCGGGAACGCCACCTTCCGCAATATTCGGTAGCGGATCAGTTTCAGAGTGAGTGCGGAGTTGTTACGGGAGTGCCATGATTTTTAAGGACGTCGAAGATCAGCGTCTTTAACCCGAGAAGCCACACTGCCGTCAGATAGATGCGGCGAATCCACAGATTTCCTAAGCGGCGGGCGAAGCGCGCTCCCAGAAGAGCGCCCACGAACATCGTAAATCCCAAAATTGTACCAAGGCGGTAATCAACCAATCCATGCCCCATGAAAATTGCAGTTGCTATGGCGGAAGAGAAGATGTTAACCAGTTTCGTAGTTGCCACAGCTTCCAAGAAGGTCATCCTAAATACCGCAACAAATATCGCCGTCAGTATGGTCACGTAGCCGCCGCTGAATAGCCCTCCATAGATGCCCAGCAGAAATGTCAGAGCATAGCCCACAAACTCAAGGCTCCGGCCGGGCAGCAGAGGAGAAGAATCGACCCCGGTTCGCCTGTAAATTGTTGCGAAAACAGCAACGCCGATAATCGCTGTGGATACCATGACGGGCACAATCCTCGCGGGGACGATCAGCAGAAGGAGTGCCCCGATAGCAGAGCCGAGCAATGTCACTCCAATCAAAAGCGGCAAACGCCGTCGATTCAGCGCGTTGCCCGGCAGAAAAGGCAACGTGCCTCCAAGACTCATCAACGTGAGTGCGAACATATTGGTAGCTACGGCCATGCGCGGATCGATTCCGAATTGAAACATGATCGGGACGGTGATAACGGAAGTGCTGCCCGTGACCACGCTGACGACGCTGGTCGCGAAAAAGACAGCTACCAGAATGATGAGATGAATCGCGGACATAGGCCATTATTCTATAGCGCTCGGGCGTCTGTTTCACTTGGTGAATTGGAGCGCCGTTGCCATCGCTGAATATCGTTAAATAATCTGGATCTGCTGAGGCCGCGAACGGCAGGACAGCCGTCAGAACGCGAGATTTACAGAAAATAGTTCCTTGACTCTGGAACCTGTTCAAGGGTTCATACTTTCTCGGGAGGCAAGAATATCGCCACGGCACTCTATTCCGGGACTCTGGCCAAAGCAACGGGTGTGAGCCCAGACACGATTCGCCACTACGAAAAGCTCGGCATTCTGCCAAAAGCTTTGCGGACCGAGGCCGGCTATAGGCTCTACCCAGAGAGCGCCAAAGAACGTGTGCTTGCCGTACGCAGAGCACTCCGCATCGGGTTTACCTTGGCGGAGCTGGCCGATGTACTAAAAGCGCGCGATGCAGGATCTGTTCCATGCCGACGGGTTTATAAACTCGCAAGAGAAAAACTCACGGGAATTAAAGCAGACATTGAGGTGTTGCGGGAGACCGAGCGGTATCTCAAGCGCATTCTGAGGGATTGGGAGAGTCGCCTTCGCGGAACCCCTGTCGGCCAGAAATCAAACCTGCTTCATTCGCTCACCGGTGCGGCCAACAACTCCAAGAATAGGACAACTAAATTCCGAAGGAGGAAAATATGAAAACTCTAGTAGCGACGGTTTTTCTATTCAGCTTGCCCTTGGCAGCGCAGGATATGCAATCCTGCCCCATGCACAAACAACACACGGAGGTACAGTCCCAGCATCAAGCCAATGTTGAAAAAAATGGTGATGAGGCCATGGGGTTCTCCCAACAGAGCGCCACGCATCATTTTCGCCTCCAGCCTGACGGCGGGATGATCGAGGTCACGGCCAATGACGCTAAAGATACTCAAGATATTCAAGCGATCCGGTCGCATCTGATGCACATTGTGATGATGTTCTCGAATGGCGATTTTTCCATACCGATGTTTGTGCACAGCCAGCTACCACCGGGTGCGACGGAGATGAAAGAAAAACGCGCTGAGATTTCGTACAGCTTTATCGAGTTGCCAAACGGCGGAGCGGTCAGGATCAAAACAGAAAATCACGATGCCCTGAACGCCGTCCATGACTTTTTGCGCTTCCAGATCGAGGATCACAAAACAGAGGACAAAACCGATTAGGCCCCTTTTTATAATTCTAACCCACAACATGCGATGTCTTGTACGACTTCCGCGAACTTTGGCAGTTCCCGCGGACTTGTAAGTTGTTGTAAAACCAAATACTTTTTGACACGGTAGAGGTCTGGGGTTCGAGTCCCCACGGGCCTACCATATTTTTCAATGACATGCGGGCGGTGTGTGGCTTCGGGGTTTTGCATTTCAACATACATTTCAACACGCAATTTCAGTTCGGGAGCAGTGCGGCGGTTTCTTCAACATGGCGGCTGGCCACTGGCCTCAGGGAATTTACGGCAGTGCGCTTGGCATCCATCCGAATATGCGAGTAGTGTTCCATCATCCTGCGCAACACATGGCCAGCAAGCGCCATGATCGTGGTCTCCGGCGCGCCGTTCTCGGCCAGTTCGGTAACGCCCGGGAAATGGCGCGGCGAACTGGCGACAGAGCAAATGGCGGGCGATTGGAGAGTTGGTTGTCGTCGCCCTAATTTTTTGGGCGGATTTCCGGCATCTCATCTTCTTCAGTAAGACTCCGTACCTGCTGCTGTTTGGATGGGTCTCGCTTTGGTGCGGAAATTGCGCTGGCGTGACGTCGGGCTGAGTCGGTTTCGCAACTGGAAGACTACGCTTGGATTGGGCATTGCGGCTGGGCTGCTGCTGGAAGGATTTGAATTGTTTGTCAGCCAACCCATCTTGGTGAGATTGCTGGGGCAGCAACCGAACTTTGAGGATTTTCGCCCGTTGATTGGGAACCTGAAGCTAACCCTAATTTCTATTGCCTTTGCCTGGACTGTTGCGGCCTTCGGCGAAGAAATGGTCTACCGCGGTTACTTGATGAACCGAGTTGCCGACCTCCTAATCGCACGCGGCGCGCGTGGATCATCAGCCTGATTGTTGTTCACGTCGCATTTGGGCTGGCCCACGCGCACCAAGGCTGGACCGGCATAATCGACGAAGGCTTGTCGGGACTCTTGCTGGGAGTGATCTATCTGCGCACAGGGCGCAACTTGGCCGTGCCGATAGTTGCACACGGAGTTTGCGACTCGATTGACTTTGTGCTGATCTTCCTCGGGAAATATCCCGGCATGTAAGGGCTTGTCGATCGTCTGATGCGGACTGGTTATAAGCTACGTAAACTACTCGAATTCATCGACTGGAGGGATCCCAGAGAACAGCCTTCGGGAAACGGCTCTTCATTTGTCACGAAGTGTAGAGCCATCTTGCAGGGATTCCCACTTGGCGAGTCACGGCGCATCCGGAAGTTGACCCCGACTACCGCTTCGTGATCGACATTACTTCCGGATTTGTGACAATCTAACCCACAAGCGCCGACGGGGGAGTCCTTCGGACGTCACGCAATACGGCCATCGACCTGCACGGAGAAGGGGCCAACGTCGGGAATTCTCGGCAGGGCAGGGGGCACTTGAGACAAATGTTGTGCTGGGAAGGGGTATCGGGTGAAAGACATGAATAAATTACTCATTTAAGCGGCGCATATATTCCGTTAATTTAGATTCTTAGTCTTAATAGGCATATTATGACCGTGTAATACATTTATATATAAACGGCATGTTTAAACCGATTATGTTTGATTTGTCTCCCAATCGGCCTTAAAATGCCTATATGACTTACATTGCTTTCAAGACACCCGAGGAATTGCAGAATGTGCTGGGCGCGCACCTCCGCCAGCTGCGCCTGTCGCGCAATATAGGCCAACGCGCGGCGGCTGATAAAGCGGGAATTTCGGAAAAAGCGCTGCGCAATCTTGAATCCGGGCGCGGATCTACGGTTGAAACGTTGCTCAGGACCCTGAAAGCTTTGGACTTCCTTGAGGGAATAGAGATGCTCGCTCCAGAGATCAGTGTTAATCCGCTCGCATTGTTGCATAGCTCCAAGCCAGCGCAACGTGTCCGGCGTCCACGGAAACCGCAAAGGGCCGCACAGTGAAAGATGTCCCGGTCATTGAAGTTCGAATCTGGGGCCAGACGGTGGGGGCTGTCGCTCTCGATCCACGCCTCGGCTATTACGCCTTTGCTTATACACCGGCATGGCAGCGCACCGGTGTCGAGTTGGCACCCTTGACTTTGCCGCTTAATAGCCGAAGCAACGCGTTTGTTTTCCCCAATCTGCCTGAACCAACATTCCATCGTCTGGCGGGAATGTTGGCCGATGCATTGCCGGATGACTTCGGCAATGCCCTCATTGATGCCTGGATGGCCCAGCACGGTATGAAAAAGAGCGAAGTGACGCCGCTTGACCGTCTGGCCTATATGGGAAAGCGGGGAATAGGGGCACTGGAGTTCAAGCCAGCACGCGGTTCTCATAGAGAAAGCGCCGCCCCGCTAGAGATGAAATCTCTCGTGGAAAACGCACGCAAGCTGATGGAGGGCGATCTTTCGATTGATGCACAGGCCAGCGCAGCACTTGCCAACATTATTCACGTGGGCACCTCAGCGGGCGGCGCGCGCGCAAAAGCGGTGATCGCCTGGAACGCCAAGACAAACGTAATCCGCAGCGGGCAGTTCGATGCGGCCGAGGGGTTTGAACACTGGCTTCTGAAGTTCGATGGCGTCGGCAAGGATTTCGAGCTGGGCACGGGAGCGGATTACGGCCGTATCGAATTTGCGTACCACCTCATGGCCAAGCAGGCCGGTATCAATATGACCGAATGCCGTTTGCTCACGGAAAATGACCGCGCTCATTTCATGACCCGCCGTTTCGACCGCGAAGTGATAAACGGCCAAACCATAAAGCATCATGTGCAGACACTTTGCGCCATGGATCATCTGGACTTCAAGCAACGCAACACTCACGCCTATGCTCAACTTTTCATGGTCGCTGCACAGCTCAACCTGGGGGATATCGCCCTGGACCAGATCTTTCGGAGGATGGCGTTCAATGTGATGGCGCGCAACTGTGACGACCACTCGAAAAACTTCGCGTTTCTCCTGAAGCAAGGAGGAAGATGGGAACTCGCGCCAGCCTATGACGTAACCCATGCCCATAACCCCAAAGGCGAATGGACCTACCAGCACCTGATGAGCGTGAATGGCAAGTTTGAAAATATTGCGCGCGAGGACATGCTGGTGGAAGCAGAGCGGTTCGGCGTTAGCCGCCCGAAGGACCTGCTGAACGAAGTCCGTACGGCGTTGGAAGGCTGGCCGAAATTCGCCCGCCAGGCCGGTCTTAGCGATTCTGCCTCCAGCCGCGTGGCAGCAGATTTCCGTTTGCTGGAAAAAGGCACCGGCTAGTCAAGCTTTTCTCCAACCCACTACTCGCGATGTCTTGTACGACTTCCGCGAACTTTGGCAGTCCCCGCGGACTTGTAAGTTGTTTCGTCCTGGAGGGCATGGCGGCGCACTTTCTTCGCGTCCTCGAAGCAGGCGGTCTTTGTTGACAACTCATGCCAGCGGCCATTCTCCTTGAGCTTGAAATACCAAAACGGGCTTCCTGGTCTCACGTCCTTTATTGGAGGTTTTCGGACAGTTGGCGGCTGCTTAACGGGCACAGGACAGACCCAGATAGAGGACCCAGACTCTCCGAATCTGACGTCGTTGGTCGGATTTTCCAAACCGTGAAGCGGAAACCCGTCAAACCTGCCAAATAAAATTGCTGATGGCATTTTTCGGTTGCGCCGCAAGGGCCATGCGATGACAGAGTGAACCTCAGACGGACGGTCGCGAGGCGTGGATCTTGCCAAGGCACTACATAAAACATCTGTTTCCTGAATGGCTGCGGTTGATGGAAACTACGGCACAGAATCAGCGACTTGCAGTGCCGCTCGCGGTGACGTTATTTGAAAGGCTGCGGCCCGCAGCGTAAAACGAGCCGACCGACACACCAGGCTCGCGTGCAATGCGCGGCCATGAAAGTCCCTGTGCGCGCAAGAGGGCGATCTTCGCGGCGTCCACGGCGATGCGCGGGCGTCCCAACCGCTTGCCCTTGGCGCGTGCATTGCGCAGTCCGGCGTTGACAAAAGCAAGCTTGCCGGGGGAAACCTGTCTCTTTTCAGAAACAAAATCTGAGGCGTGGAGCGCTAGCACTTTAGTCATGACGTCGGTTTCGTCTTCCCGCCCACAAGGTGTCCAGGGACCATGAGCCGCCACCAACCAGCAGCAAAAAAATGAGACCCAGCAGCATGCTCAAATCAGTCCTGGCTTCGTGTAACGTTCCCCAAAATCCGTTTCTCGCGAACGCGACAATTTTGGTAGAATATATAGCGACGGCAATATCAATCAGAAGCGGCACAGTCGCCAGCCGCGTAATCAGGCCGATCAGTATCAGAATGCCGCAGGCGATCTCGACCACGCCGACGAATGGGGCTATAGCCTGTGGCGAAGGAATACCAATTTTCACGAAACGTCCGACTCCAAGGGAATTGGGGAACAAGAACTTCTGTATGCCTTCAGAAAGAAAAACCCAACCAACGAGAATTCGGATGACCAAAACAGCCTTCGCCGTACGATCCGCCCACGTTGCTTGTGTGCTTGCTTGCATTGATAAGCCTCCTCGTGCCACAGAGCATTCAGATGTCGAACGAGCTCAGTCTGCACGTACCCGAACGGGTTCATGAACCCAGGGTCAATGTGCAGCTATTAGTGGCAGTGAACCTACGCCTCAATAAAATCTGTTCCCGAGTTGTCGCCCGGAGAGCATTGCGTCTTCCGTGGACGTCTTTTCCTTATCTTTCCCCCATGTCCAGTAGAGGCCAAGGTAAGCATAGTTCTCCGTCTGCCCAGCGAACGGAGTGGCCATAGGCGAAAAGGAATTGTAGACCGGGATACTTAAAGTGGTAATAGCCGCCCGCGTCAATCAACGTCGAGGACTGCGTTTGAGGAGCAGCAAAACCTTCTCGACCGTGAGACAAGACCTCGGCTGCCAGCTCCAGCTTCTTGTTAAATTTTCGCTTAATCAGATATCCGCCGTACAAGTAGCTGCGATACTGATATTGCTTGACGATTGTGTATCCCGTACCGCCGTCAAAGGTCCACGGGGCCCCAATCTTTTTCCACCCAAATGGGAAGCTTGTACCACACTCGCCCAACGCCCAGCCCTTTGGCATAACTTCCAGTCGGAACTTCCAGCATGGTGAATGTACCGATCTGCGGACGGCGCTTGGTTTGCTTTATGAAACCGTATTTCACGCCCAATTCCATGTCCGTCGGGCCGTAGGCGCTGGGGCCTATTCCGCCCGGAGCGTAAATCGGATTATTCGACGGCAGAGCCGCCCCGAAAGGCAGAATGGCATGAAGCTGGACGTTGGGCAATGCGCCCCAGTTGAATTCAAATGCCGGCCCGACAGGATCAATTTCCGCCGGAGTGCCGTCCACGCCTCCGAAAACATAAGCCTCGTAATGCCCAAGGTCCACAGGTGTCGGATCGTCCGTCTGAAAGGGAGGGCCTTGCGCCCATAGCTTCGGGGCGATCAGCATAACGAACAGAAATACCGCTAGTTTCGAGCAATTGCTGAGCCCCGGCATTAGAAACTCCTGCTTCTGGCAAAGATCATGATGCGCTCTTCGCAACAGGATTTCTACTTTGGCATCGTGAACCTTAGCTAATGCTCGGAGCTAACTGGCCAGCGGCGAGATCAGTCGGTTCCAGAAATTCGCGGCGGAATTTCGGCAATGGGCTCATGATGTCCTCCTTCTATTTCGTACTGGTTTTTCGAACATTTCTCCGAACAGTTCCTGCATCCTGCACACTGCAACCGTCAAGCCTTGCGCCCCGAACTGGTGATTCGGTAGACCTTTCGGTAGCGGCTTCCGCTGCGGTCGCGCTTTGAGCGCAAATATCCCTTGCGCTCAAGTCCATGAAGAAGCGGATACATTGTTCCCGGCCCGATCTGATAGCCATGGCGCTTGAGTTCCTCGATCATCCATTGCCCATAGAGAGGCTCTTCGTTTGCATGGTGCAGCACATGCAAGCGGATCAATCCTCCGTACAATTCCCGATCATCGAGAACCGGTTTCGTGGACTGCCATCATGGGGTCAAACAGGAACGCCAGATCAATGCGTTTGGCCTCGACGGCGAGGTTGAAGTCCTCGCCGTTCCCATCGAAGGCCCAGGGGCGTTCTGCTGTCGCTAGGCTGATACTCATCTCGTCCGCACGGCCCAGCAAACGGTCTTTAATCGTTCCCTCGGGAGTTTTAAAGTGCACCTGCACGGCACCGTCGCCGATGGGAACAACGGCAATGACGGTCGCAATCAAAGTGGCCTCAATGCCGACCAGCGAAATCCCAGGTTTTAAGTTTTCTAATTTCATCACAACAATTAGAGTTTCCGTTTTCTACGAAGACTTTGAAACTGCTATCAGACCAGAGAGTTGCTGTCATTGGCCTTGAAAAATACAACCGGATGCGCTTGCATCCGTGTGCCCGCCAGATGCACGACTCATGCGACATCGGACCCTTTGATCCTCCGTCGCGCGCCGTGGCGGACCGTGAGCACCCACACCGTTTGCCGCCGTTCATCGACTTCATAAATGACCCGATAAACGTGCGGCTTCTTGCCGTAAAGCAGGTGCCGCAGCTTTCGCTTCGCCCTTCGAGCTTCTGGGGCAACAGGGCAGCGGTGGGGATACGCCGTGAGCGCATACACTGCCTGCTCCAACCCGTTGTACCAGCGAGCGGCAGCGAGTGACTCCGCAGCGTTCTTTTCCACATAAAGGATTTCGAGATCGCGAACCGCGCGGGCGGCAAACTCAACGAGGTATGTCATGTTTTCGGCGAATTTCGTCAAATACCTCTCTCGCCGGGCGCGTGCGTCCGTGGGCTACGTCATCAAGTCCCTGGCGAATGCCTTCCTCGGCATCGGCGCGGGCAGCAATGTCGAGCAGCCGCTGATAGGCTTCGGCGTCCTGCACAATTGCCGCGGCTTTTCCCTTCACGGTGAGCACTACGGGACGCTTGCTGCTCTTAAGCTGTTTCATGAAGTCGCCGGACCGACGACGGAACGTCGTCAGCGATTGGATGTCCGTGGTGATGTCGATCATGATTTTGCTCCTTTCAAGGCACCTTTTTAGATGCTATCAGGCGGGGTACTTTTGTGTAAAGCTCAAAAGGCTCCGCCGAGCCCGCCGGGATTCGGGGGGCGGTGCTCCCCTCCTCCCTTCTCAACTTTCTCTTCTATACGGGCAAGTTTGGGGCGGTTCTGTGGTTTTTTGGCGAACTGCAGCAACCCGACTGACGAAGTCGTCGCAGGACACTGCCCACCGGGATATTCAGTACTTAGTAGAAAAGGGTATCCTTGTCCGCAGTACCGAAGGGGGCCGCAGCACGTCATATGCCCTGGCACCGCGTAAATCAGGCAATTCCTCATGATTGCCATTGCGCGAGCAAACGGTCTCTCTCTGTGGATGGCCATATGGCGGCCCCAAGAAGATTCTACGGGTTTCAGCAAGCAAGAATTTCAACCCACAACATGCGATTTCTTGCACGACTTCCGCGTATTTTGGCAGTCCCCGCGGACTTGTAAGTTATTGTAAAAACAAATAGTTCCAAATTACCACGGTAGAGGTCTGGGGTTCGAGTCCCCACCGGCCTACCATTTGTTTCGATGGTCTGGCCCGCACCGAATACCGCAACGGATTTTCCCGGCGAAACGCAGGCAAGCTCTGCCGCATGGTGCGCGGCTTTCCGGGCAGCTTCAGGCAAAATCAGCGTGAGGCATGAGCACGAACTCGCCTGCACGCCTGGTAAGATGACGTGGATTACAATAGAGTGGTTCATGATAGATAAGCTGATTCCGGAGGTTTACCCTTGAATCGAATACTTCTATATGCTGCATTGGTTGTTGCGAGTGTCGCGACTAGTCCAGTGCTGTATTCACAGCAGCCCAAGACGATTCACAATATGCAATGCGCAATGACCGTTCCGGCGGACTGGATTCAAAGGGGATCCGCTTCCGCGCACGCACCGGAGCCTAAAACGTCCGTTGCATTCGTGCGCCTGATTGTTCCCGATGACGCGAAAATGATGAGGGAGGCGATCAAGAACGGATCAATGGCCAATGTGAAAGCCAGGATCGTTGACGACAATGACAGGCGCCTGGTAGTTCAAATGCAACCCATCGGGTTGAATGGAAAGCCGATGAACCGCCTCCAGTTGATGACCAAAGGCAATCCTGGCTGCCAGGGCCGCGTGGATTTTGAGGATCCCTCCGATGTCAGCGCTGCTCGCAAAATCGTGGACACCACGACCGGCGCAAATTAGGCCTCGGTATTCTGGCCAAACCCCTCCGCTCCGCGAAGATATTTAGCGTCTATATTTCGCGGGAATTTTTCGCAAATCTTCGACGAACCGTTGCATCTCCACCCGTCGGGTTTCGCTGTCTGGCACGCGCGGGATGGAAGAAGGATGCACAGTCGCCATCACCACGGCGGCGAGGGGCAAGTCAAGAAGTTCTCCCCGGCGCTGGGTGACTCGAAAAGATGCCCCCAATAAGGCCTGCGAGCCCTGGCTCCAGACAGACGATAATCTCCGGATGAAGTGCGGAAATCTCCGCTTGTAGCCACCGATGGCACGCGGCTATTTCGGTGGCATTCGGTTTCTTGTGGATCCGCCGTTTCCCGCGAGGCTCCCATTTGAAATGTTTTACGGCGGTTGGTAACGTACACACGAGCGCGGTCGATTCCGGCGTCAATTAGCGCGGCATCCAGCACTTTGCCGGCTGGATCAACAAACGGCTTCCCTTGCCGATCTTCCTGATCGCCCGGTTGTTCACCAACGAACATATGCGTGCGCCTTGGCGGCCCTAGCCGAAGACCGTTTGCGTAGCGTTTTCCCAAATGGCGCAGGCTTTGCAGCCGGCCGCCTCCCGTTGCAAAGTTTCCAGTGTTGGAGCCGGGTTACCGACTGCCTTGAAGGAAAGCTGCGAGAGTTTGCGCCCTCCGCGGGGAGTGTCCCGTTTCGCCATAGCTTTTTAGATGCAAGTAATCGAGAGCGGCGACATTTCCAGTAACATCACGCTTCGCTAAATGATGGACCCACAGTCAAACCTGCGCAGCGAAAATCAATCACCGGTCGTTCTTCCCGGGTCAGCGGCGAGAGTGGGCAATCTTCGAATGTCGGGATGGAAGAAGTTGAAGAAGCGCAGGCGCACCTTTATCCATTTCCTGCCAGGATGAGGGTGCAACGTTAGTTTGGATGACAACCGATGTGCTCTCGCAACATGAGGCTGATCATCCCACCTTTCCTGGAAAATAATTAAAGAGGCAGCTCGATAACGGTGTTGTGATTATTACAGGCTTCCGGGGGGAGAGCCTGCGCGACGTAAAATTCTATTGTTGGGCGGATTGTGATTTTCGGAGAACGAGGGGTAAAATCTTCGCGCGGCGGCTTCCTAACTATTAGCGGTGGGCCGGCCATGCCAGGCAGCCGGTTGATCCAATGATACTAGAGCAAAAGGGAGATTCAAGGATGAAACATTCGATGGTTAGTTTCGTGTTTGTTTTTCTGACGAGCGCGATTGCAATATCGCTTGGCCCGACCGCATCGACTGCTTTTGGGCAAAGGCTTGAAGGGACAACAATAAATGGAAAGACGATTACTATTCCCGAATCGAGCATTCCGCGCCCGGGCCGTATGAATACGAACTACTTTTTTGTCGGCCCCGATGTCCGGACCCCCCAGCCACCCCCCGATGCGGAGACGCCGGGGTCCCTGGCTTGCGTTTACCAATTGGTTTCCGGCCCCACCGGCTGCCCGATTGCCACAAGCACAACCGTGCCGACGGGCGGCGTGGGGGCCATCGCTATCGTGGATGCCGGCGACTATCCCACCGCGGCTGCGGATTTGCACGCGTTTTCAAGCTACTTCGGTTTGCCCGATGCCGATCTGCAGATAATTTATGCCAACGGCACCAAGCCCCCAGTATATTCCGACTGGGAAGTGGAAGAAGCGCTTGACATCGAGTGGGCTCATGCCATGGCCCCTAATGCCAAACTCTTCCTGGTAGAGTCCGTACAAATCAATACAGATCCTACGTGGCAAGCCGTAAGAGTAGCAGGCCAGACCGTTGCCGCAAACGGTGGGGGCGTGGTTAGCATGAGTTGGGGTGTTCCGGAAGCTCCCCAGGAACTCAACTACGATAAGAATTTTAGGGTTCCGGGAGTGGTTTACTTCGCCGCAGCCGGCGACGATGGTCTGAATTACCCCTTCCATCCCGCTGCGTCGCCTAATGTCGTAGCTGTCGGCGGTACGTATTTTAACCGCGACTCCAACGGAAATTTCCTTAACGAACAGTACTATACGGATGGTGGCGGTGGGGCCATAAGCCCTTATGAATCGAGACCGAGCTATCAGGACGTTATCGAAAGTATCGTGGGCACGCAGCGTGGGTTTCCGGATGTGGCTTCGGATTTCTGCTGCGCGGCCATTTACCTGCAGGGTTGGACCGAGGTGGGAGGAACAAGTTGGTCCTCGCCAACCATGGCCGGCATCGTGAATGCCGCCGGTCTATTGAATAAGTCGTCCCATGATGAACTGACCATGATTTATAAAGAGTATGCCAATGGCGGAGGAGACGGCGTGCCAGGGGTACTACCTTTCTACGATATCACCACCGGCGACCCCACTTGTGTAGTCGGCTGGGACATCTGTGCTGGAGTAGGCTCTCCGCGAACCTACAAGGGTAAATAGTTTGCTCATGTATAACCCGCTGGCGCAACAGATCGAGCGAATCTGGCTCATGGGCCTACTGTTGCCAGGGAGTATGAGTTAGGTGCGCGGTACACCGAGGCCCGATCCGGGCGTGGTTAAGGATCCCGGATCGGGCTGCATTCCCGCTGTTCCTATTTCGGTGTTAATTCCCATGCGATTCAAATCCCAAAGGGGGAATAAATCATGATTGTAGGCGTTCCCCGCGAGATTTCTCCGGGGGAGCGGCGCGTGGCGTTGGCGCCAGCGGTGATTCCCGCCTTGGCGAAAGCGGGGCTGGAAGTCGTGGTTGAGGCGGGCGCGGGCGCAATGGCCGGATATCCCGACGCGGATTACGTCGCCAAAGGTGCGAAAATTGTCACGCAACGCGATGAGATTTTTCGGACCGCCGATATTATCGTCCAAGTGCTGTGCCATGGGGCGAACGTAAAGTCCGGAAAAAACGATCTCTCTCTATTACGCCGCGATCAAGTGCTAATCGGTTTTCTGCGGCCGCTGGGGGCGCTGGAAACGATCCAGGAGATTGCGGCTACTGGTGCGACCGCGTTCTCAGTGGAGTTGATGCCGCGCACGACGCGGGCGCAAAGCATGGACGCGCTTTCGGCCATGGGAACGATCGCCGGTTACAAAGCCGTTCTGATCGCGGCGGACGCGTTGCCGCGAATTTTTCCAATGCTGACAACAGCCGCGGGGACGCTGATGCCGGCGCGGCTGCTGGTGATTGGAACAGGGGTGGCCGGCCTGCAGGCCATCGCCACGGCGCGACGGCTGGGGGCCGTCACCTCAGCGTATGATATTCGGCCCGCGGCCAAGGAACAGGTGCAGAGCCTGGGCGGGCGATTCGTGGAACTACCCGTCGAAGCTCAGGATGCGGAGGACGCGGGCGGCTACGCTCGCGCGCAAGGCGAGGATTTCTACCGCCGCCAGCGCGAACTGCTTGGTAAAGTGGTAGCGGAAAGCGATGTAGTGATCACGGCGGCCGTGGTTCCCGGAAAAAAATCTCCAGTGCTGGTGACGAGAGAGATGGTTCAGCACATGGCCCCGGGTTCCGTCATTGTGGATTTGGCGGCGGAGCGCGGAGGAAACTGCGAGGTCACAAAAACTGGGGAGCTGGTTATTGAGCACGGCGTCTCAGTGTATGGCTGGATCAACCTGGCGAGCAGCGTACCCAACCACGCGAGTCAGATGTATGCCCGCAACATCAGCGCGTTTCTAGTACATCTGTTCGGCGAAAAGTCCGGCGAAAAAACGGCGGGATCGGGCGAAGAAAAGACGCGCGGGGATTTCAGAAACAGGCTGGATGATGAGATCATCCGCAGCACGCTGGTTGCTCAGGGCGGCGAGGTAGTGAATTCGCGAGTGCGCGAGTTTTTCGGTCTCGCGGCGCTGGCAGGTGAAGGGGGGAAATCACAATGAAAGGTGACTTGATCAGCAGCCTGTACGTTTTCATGCTGGCCGGGTTCATCGGTTTTCAAGTGATCAAGCGAATCCCGCCGCTGCTGCACACGCCGCTGATGTCCCTGACCAACGCGCTGGACGCCATTGCCGTGGTGGGCGCTATTATTGTGACCGGCGAGCACAAGAGCAGCCTCTCCACGGTATTGGGTGCGCTGGCAATTGCGGCGGCGACCAGCAATATCGTGGGTGGCTTCATGATTACCGACCGGATGCTGAAAATGTTCAAGACCAGCCGCAAGCCGAAGGCCTGAGCGTCGATGGCTTCCGGCAACCTAATCACCGAAATTACCTACCTGATTGCAGCGGCATTGTTCATCCTATCGCTGGTCTGGATGAGTTCGCCGGCGACTGCGCGGCGCGGCGTCTGGGCTGGGGAAGCGGGAATGCTACTGGCGATTGCTGGGACGCTTCTGCATCACGGCATCGTGGACTACAAATGGATCGCCATTGCGCTGGTACTGGGCACGATTATTGGAATTCCCCTCGGAAAAGTTCCCATGACGGCGGTGCCGCAGCGAACGGCGCTCAGTCATGCGTTTGGCGCGTTTTGCGTGACCCTGGTGGGAACTGCGGAGTTTTATTTGCGCGCGCCGGACATAGCGCCGTTCTTGATGGCGGTGCTGGCCATGGAAGTAATTTTGGGCTCGTTGACCTTCACAGGAAGCTTAATGGCGGCGGGTAAGCTGCAGGAAGTATTGCCGCAGCGGCCTATCACGTACAAAGGTCAGAACATAGTCAATTTGAGTGTGCTGGCGATTGCGGTGGGCCTGGCTGGCTACCTGGTTGTCCATCCGGAGCACACGCGAATTTTTCCGCTGATCGTGGCAATTCCCCTGGTTTTTGGCGTGCTGATGATTGTTCCTATCGGGGGCGCGGACATGCCCACGGTGATTTCGCTGCTGAATTCTTACGCGGGATTGTCGGCGGCGGCGATGGGATTCGTCCTGAATAGCAAGCTGCTCATCGTGGCCGGCGCGCTCGACGGCGCTTCGGGATTCATCCTTTCGGTGAACATGTCGAAGGCCATGAACCGGTCATTTTCCAACGTGCTTTTTGGCGCGTTCGGGCAAGAACAAGCTGGCGGTGCTGGAGCGGTAGAAGAGCGCACCGCGCGAAGCGCCACCGCCGAAGAAGCCGCCCAGATTCTGGCCGCCGCGAACAAGGTGGTAATTGTGCCAGGCTACGGGATGGCCGTTGCCCAAGCCCAACACAAGGTGCGAGAACTGTTTGATGTGTTAAGCAAACGGGGTGTGGATGTGAAATTCGGTATTCATCCCGTAGCGGGTCGTATGCCGGGCCATATGAACGTTCTGCTGGCGGAAGCGGACATCCCGTACGATAAATTGCAGGACATGGAAGATATCAATGGGGACTTTCCGCAAACCGACGTGGCCTTAATAATTGGTGCAAACGACGTAACCAACCCGGCAGCGAAGAACGACACCAGCAGCCCAATTTACGGCATGCCGATTCTGGAAGTGGATAAAGCCCGCACCGTGATGGTGATTAAGCGCAGCATGAGTCCCGGATTTGCCGGCGTGGACAATCCGCTGTACTACTCTGACAAGACTCTAATGCTATTTGGGGACGCCAAGGCCTTCACGGGCGCGATCGTCCACGAACTAACCGGCGGCGAAAGCTAGGGGTCGTGCGGGAAGCCCTAATTCCGCCGTGGCGAACCCACACATGCGCTAAGATCGCGCCGGCTGTTTTCGAAGACGGTAGCCCAGGCGCCCCCGTGATCATTTACCGACGTGGATATTGGAGAGTGATCCCAGAACTCCGAAGACACTGAGAAGCCAGAGCACTACGCAAATGATCACGACGGCGTTGAGGATGGACTTGATGGTGCTCTGCATTGGGATAAAGCGGTTAATAAGCCAGAGCAACACTCCTACGACAATCAGAACTAGCACTACCTGAAGTAATGGCATCGGCAATTATCCTTGGCCACAAACATGTGGCAAATCGAACAGTTCAGATTGTATTTTGAGAGTGCTTGGATAGCGAGAGAAATCTTCGCGCCATGTGGTTTCCATAGTCCTCCGCGCGACCCCAGTGGGTAAGCTCAAAATCCTCACGGCGCTGCGAATGAGGGCGGACATATTTGCAGTGGGTTGCGAGCGCCCGCCGCGGGGTTCCCTTAGGCTTCGCTCGCGTCGCTGCGACGCACCGGACGATCGGTGACGGCGTAATCGGCAGCAGCCTCGGACGTTGAGGATATATCATCAGCGCCGGTATGCTTAAGGATGTCCTTGGCCTTGGTCGCCCAGTCGGAGCTGTCGCAATGGACGGAGACCAGAATTCCACCCTTCTTGACTCGGCCCTCGAAACGTTTGGCTTCGTATTCGGGAATTCCCATTCCAATTAATGCCCCGGCAAAACCGCCGATTGCGCCACCGGCCCCCATCCCGGCCAATGCCGCCATTATTGGGCCGGCGGCGATGAATGGCCCCAAGCCTGGAATCGCGAGAAGGCCAACTCCCATCAACAGGCCAAGCGTGCCGCCGATAACAGCGCCGGACCCTGCGCCGGTGGCCGCGCCCTCGGGGGCCTTCGTGGCCTTCTCGGTGGCGAGGTCCTTCGACCCCAAATTCTCGGGGAGCAGAATCGAGACGTCTTCCACTCGAAATCCTCCATTGCGCAGGGCGTCAATGCCGTCCTCGGCATTCGCCCGTGTGGAATAAATTCCAAATACCGCAGTGTTTTTGCCAGCCATTATCATCTCCTCTCTTGTGGTGTAGTAAAAACAAGAGCGACAACAATTGATTTCACCGTCGCTCCTCCCGCTGTTCGGACTCCATACATTAATCGGAAAAACCCGCTCATATCTCGCTTTAACGGTTGCCTTTGTGTTCGGATTCGCTCCCGTGCTTGCCGCCCTGACCGCCGGATTGGTGCTGGCCACCCTGCTGACTACCGCCCTGGCTGCCGGACTCGTGTTTGCCACCCTGCTGACTACCGCCCTGGCTGCCGGACTCGTGTTTGCCGCCTTGCTGACTACCGCCCTGGCTGCCGGACTCGTGTTTGCCGCCTTGCTGACTACCGCCCTGGCTGCCGGA
>Ga0182024_10005241_pt1 | contig 29197 bp, 24 predicted proteins | sample P32metaG_FD_120480 | JGI IMG/M metagenome (GOLD analysis project Ga0182024, IMG submission 120480) | Permafrost microbial communities from Stordalen Mire, Sweden - P3-2 metaG (Illumina Assembly) | ecosystem: Environmental > Terrestrial > Soil > Wetlands > Permafrost | place: Sweden: Stordalen...
AGGCGAAGGCCAGGTCACCATGCGCGACCTGGTGCGCAACTGCCTGCGTATGCGGCCGGAACGCATCATCGTCGGCGAAGTTCGCGGACCCGAGGCATTCGACCTGCTGCAGGCCATGAACACCGGTCATGACGGCTCGATGGGCACGCTACATGCCAACAATCCGCGCGAGGCGCTCTCACGCCTGGAATCGATGATAACCATGGGCGGCTTCTCGCTGCCCTCGCGCACCATTCGCGAAATGATTACCGCCTCCGTGGACGTCGTGATTCAGGTCGCCCGCCTGCGCGACGGCACCCGCAAAATCACCCACATCACCGAGGTGATGGGCATGGAAGGCGACGTCATCATCACCCAGGATCTGTTCGTCTACGACATGACGGGCGAGGACGCGCAAGGCAACATTCTCGGCCGCCATCGCTCGACCGGCATCGGCCGCCCGCGCTTCTGGGATCGCGCCCGCTATTACGGCGAGGAAAAGAAACTGGCCGCCGCGCTCGATGCGGCGGAAGCCGTCAACGACGCGTTGCGGGCCTGAGCCGGGGACACCATGCAAACGATCGCCCTGTTCTTTCTGGCCTCGCTCGCAGTCGGGGGCGTGGCCTGGGTCTTCCTTTACCCGATCCTGTCCGGCGTGCGGCAAGCCGAAACCCGCATGGCCAACGTCGCCAAGGCGGAGCCGCAGGCGCGCGCCGGGCGCGGCAGCCAGAAATCCCGGCGCGACGTCATCGAAAACACGCTCAAGGAATTCGACGAGCGCCACAATAAAAGCAAAGGCGTACCGCTCTCGGTCCGCCTCGCGCAGGCCGGCTTTTCCTGGTCGAAGCGGCAATTCTTCCTCGTTTCGGCCGCCATCGGCGCGGCGATGTTCCTGCTCGGGCTCATCACCGGCAGCGGTCTCATCGTCTCCATCGTGCTCGGCGCTGCCGGCGCGTTGGGTCTGCCGCGCTGGTTGTTGTCTTTTATGAAGAAGCGGCGCGAGACAAAATTTCTCAATGCCTTTCCGGACTCGGTCGATATCATCGTGCGCGGCGTCAAGGCCGGCTTGCCGCTGCTCGACTGCCTGAAGATGATCACGGTCGAGGCGCCGGAGCCGGTGAAATCCGAGTTCCGCGCCATCGTCGAAACCCAAGCCATCGGCATGCCGCTGGGCGTGGCCTGCGGCAAGCTCTACGAGCAGATGCCGGTGCCGGAGGCCAATTTCTTCGGCATCGTCATTTCGATCCAGCAGAGGGCGGGCGGCAATCTCGCGGAAGCGCTCGGCAACCTTTCGCGCGTGCTGCGCGACCGCAAAAAAATGAAGGCCAAAATCCAGGCGATGTCGCAGGAAGCAAAAGCATCCGCCGCCATCATCGGCGCGCTGCCGATCGCGGTGATGACGATGGTCTACATCACAAGCCCGAACTACATCTCGCTGCTGTGGACCGAGCCGCTCGGCCGCGTGATGCTCGCCTGCTCCCTCGTATGGATGTCGATGGGCGTCATGGTGATGAAGAAAATGATCAATTTCGACTTCTAGCGCAGGATGCCGAAGATCATGCGCTTCGTAACAGTGTAGGATAGCAATGCTCGACCTTCTCATCGAATCGATCAACGTCAAGACTCTGACGATGGTAAGCGCCGCCATCGCCGCGATCGCCACGGTCTTGACCTTCACGATGCCACTGCTGGCCGGCGATTCGCTCGACAAGCGCATGAAGGCGGTCGCGATCGAACGCGAGAAGATTCGTGCGCGCGAGCGCGAGCGCATGATGCAGACGCAACAGAAGGTCAATCTGCGCCCCACGGCGAAGCAATCCGTTCAGGCGATCGTCGACCGCTTCAACCTGAAAAAATGGGTCGGGCAGGAGGAAGCACGCCTCAAGCTGGTGCAGGCCGGCTATCGCGGCCAGGCGCCCTACATCACCTATCTTTTCTTCCGCATGGTGACGCCGGCGGCGAGCGCGCTGCTGGCCGCGGTCTATTTGTTCGTTGTGCTCGATTTGCACCAGCCGGCAATGATCAAGCTCGGCATGTGCATCGCCGCGGCCTATATCGGCATGCATGCGCCGCTGATGTTTCTCAAGAACCGGATCGCGCGCCGCCAGCTTTCGATCAAACGCGCATTTCCCGACACGCTCGACCTGCTGCTGATCTGCGTGGAATCCGGCATGTCGATCGAGGCGGCGTTCAAGAAGGTGAGCGACGAAGTCGGCTCGCAATCGGTCGCGCTGGCCGAGGAGCTCACGCTGACCAATGCCGAACTGTCCTATCTGCCGGACCGCCGTCAGGCCTATGAGAACCTGGCCAAGCGCACCGACCTGGACGGTGTGAAATCGGTTTGCATGGCGCTGCAGCAAGCCGAGCGTTACGGCACGCCGCTGGCGAACATGCTGCGCGTGATGGCGCAGGAAAATCGCGACATGCGCATGTCGGAAGCCGAAAAGAAGGCCGCCGGCCTGCCGCCGAAGTTGACGGTGCCGATGATTCTGTTCTTCCTGCCGGTCTTGTTCATCGTCATTCTCGGACCGGCCGCGATCAAGGTCATGGCGATCCGCTGATCGCCGCGGAAAGCACGGCGATTAGGCGAGCAAGCCTATCCGTAATTGAATTTTGCGATCAGGTCCCGGCGTCGGGCGCGGGTGCGAAAGGCGGCTGGCCCTTTTTCGTCCAGCCGCCGCGCTGCGCCAGCATCTGCCGCAGATAGCCGACATTGGCGGCCGCTTGATCGGGCGGCAGATCGGCACGGGCGATCTTTTCTGCTTCCGCGAAGCGGCCTTGCAGGCCAACTACCAGCGCGAGATTCTGCCGCACTTTCGGCGCCGCACCGGGCCGCGCCACGGCCTGCCGCAGGGTCGACTCGGCGAGTTTCAGGTCCTTGGTCAGCGCATAGGACAGGCCGAGATTGGACAAGACCGACGGGTCGCCCGGCACGATCCTGAGCGCGGCCGAATAGTGCCGCTGCGCCTCGGCATGGCGGCCCAGCTGATCGAGCACGGCGCCTTGCGCATTGAGGATGCGCCAGTCCGGATTGTCCGGCGTGTGCGCCCGGCCCAGTACATCGAGAGCCTGATTGTAATCGCCGGCATCGGCCAGCGCGCGGCCGTAGGCGCCGAGCACCGGCATATTGTGCGGATTCCCGATCGCGCACTGTTCCAGGACGGCGACCGCCTGGGCGCGCTGGTCGGTAGCGCGCAGGGCCTGGGCATAACCGATGGCCGCATCGACGTCTTTGGGGTTTGCCCGGTAACGGGCGCCCCAGGCCTCGAGCGACCGGCGCCAGTCGGCGTCGCTGCGCGGCGCAGCGGGCGCGCCGATCGAGCCGGTGATGTCGTCGCCCATGGTTTTGCAGCCGGCGACCGAGAGCGCCAGGACGGCCGCGACAGCAGCCGAGGCAAACAAATGGGCGGTGCGGGCGGTTCTAGGACGCATGGGAATCCGGGGGCTGGTATTCCGACGGCATTCCCCGAGCAATAAAACGTTAACCCTAACGAGTGGTTAACTTGTATTCTCGCCCGGCCACCGGATTTAGGATCGCCGCATGGAATCGACCCTTTCCCGAGACGAAATCGCGCTCCAGGCGCGCGCCCGGGCCTTCTCGCAGGCCGTCGTACGGCAGCGCGCCGCGGCCATTGACCGCGACGAGCAATATCCGTGGGACATCGTGAAGGCGCTGGCCGAGGCCGGCTACGTCGGCATGACCGTGCCGACGGCGCTGGGCGGACAAGGCCGCTCCTTCCTCGACGCCGTGCTGGTGATCGAGGAAATGGCGAAATCCTGCACCGTCACCGCGCGCATCGTGGTCGAAACCAATATGGGCGCGATCTCCACCGTGATGGCCTATGGCAACGAGGCGCAGAAAAAATTGGCGGCGCGGCTGGTGCTCGAGGGCGACAAGCCGGCCATCTGCATCACTGAGCCGGACGCCGGCAGCGATGCGCTCGCCATGACCACGCGCGCCGACAAGCGCGGCGACACCTATGTCATCAACGGCCGCAAGCATTGGATCACCGGCGCCGGCGTCTCGCGCCTGCATCTGATTTTCGCGCGCGTGTTCGACGAGCGCGGCCATGAGCTCGGCATCGGCGGCTTCCTGGCGGTGCGCGATGAAAGCCAGGGCCTGCGCGTGGCGCGGCGTGAGCAGACCATGGGCCTGCGCGGCATGCCGGAAGGCGAGCTGGTGTTCGAGAACCTCCAAGTACCCGCAAGCATGGCGGTGTTGCCGCCGTCCGGGTTCAGTCGCGGCTTCGCCGATTTGATGAATGCGTACAACAGCCAGCGCGTCGGCGCCGGCACGGTGGCCATGGGCATCGCAGCCGGCGCCCTGGATCACGCGCTGGAATGGGCGAAAACGCGCGAGCAGTTCGGCCGCAAGATCGGCGAATTCCAAGGTCTGCAATGGATGCTGGCCGACATGCAGACCCACCTCACCGCGTCGCGGCTCATGCTTTACACCGCCGCGCGCTCGCGCGGACCTGACGGCAGCGCCTTCCCCGATCCGATGCTGGCGGCGCAGGCGAAAATCTTCGCCTCCGAGAGCGCGATCAAAATCGTCAACGACGCGCTGCAATTCTTCGGCGCCCGCGGCTATTCGCGCGAGTTGCCGCTCGAACGCATGGCGCGCGATGTGCGCATGTTCACCATAGGCGGCGGCACCGCGCAGGTGCTGCGCACGCTGGTCGCCTCCAAGATGCTGGGCTGGAAGCTGCCGCAGACGCGCGACGGCTACAGCCCGACCCCCCCTTTGCGCGACGCTGCGGAATGACCATGCATCCGATTTTCGTGAACCCCGACGAGCCTTCGGTGCCGATTTTGTTCGTCACCGCCGCCACCTTCGACAAGGCCACCGAAATCATCGACGACCGCGAGCGCACCTTCCTGCGCGCCTCCGGCTATGAGCCCAAGCCGGGGCGCTATCTCGCCGTTCCCGGCCCGGACGGAAAGCTCGCCGGCGTGCTGTTCGGCCTGGAAACTCCCGATGCGCCGGTGCAGGACCCGTTCCGGCCGGGACAGCTCGTGACTCTGCTGCCGCCGGGCACCTACCGCTTCGCCAACGCGCCGCATGACGCGCGCCTCGCCGCGCTCGCCTTTGCGCTCGGGGCCTATCAATTCACCCGCTACCGCAAAGCGGAAGCGCGCCAGGTGAGGCTGGTGCTGCCCGACGGCGTCGACGGCGAGGATCTCACGCGCATCGCCGAGGGCGTGGCGCTGGCGCGCGACCTCATCAACACGCCGTCCAACGATATGGGGCCGGCCGAGCTGGAGGACGCCGCCCGCGCGCTCGCCAAGCAGCATGGCGCAAAAGCCGACGTCACCGCCGGCAAGGCGTTGGAGAAAGGTTTCCCGCTGGTGCACGCGGTCGGCGCCGGCTCGGCACGCGAGCCGCGGCTGATCGATACAACCTGGGGCGACGCCGCCGATCCGAAGATCACGCTGGTCGGCAAGGGCGTGTGCTTCGACACCGGCGGCCTCGACATCAAGAACGACACCGGCATGCTCAACATGAAGAAGGACATGGCCGGCGCCGCCACCGCTTTGGCGCTGGCGCACATGATCATGGCGCGCAAGCTAAAGGTGCGGCTGCGCGTGATCATCCCGGCGGTGGAGAATTCGATCTCGGGCACGAGCTTCCGGCCGCGCGATATCTACACGTCGCGCAAGGGCATCAGCGTCGAGATCGGCAATACCGATGCGGAAGGACGGCTCATTCTCGCCGACGCGTTGACGCTTGCCGACGAGGACAAGGCGGCGCTGATCGCCGATTTCGCCACGCTCACCGGCGCCGCGCGGGTGGCGCTCGGGCCTGACGTGCCCGCGGCCTTTACCGACGACGACGCGCTCGCCGATGAGTTGGCGCGCTGCGCGGCCGTCGAAAACGACCCGCTCTGGCGCATGCCGCTGTGGCGGCCCTACGAAGCGATGCTCGATTCAAAAGTGGCCGATACAAACAACGTAAGTACTGGCGGTCACGGCGGGGCGATAACCGCCGCGCTGTTCCTGCGTAAGTTCGTGGCGGCGAAATCCTGGCTGCATCTCGACATCTTCGCCTGGACGCCGGCGGCTAAGCCGGGACGCCCGGAAGGCGCCGAATTGCAGTCGGCGCGCGCACTTTATGCGCTGCTCTGCGCCCGTTACGCTTAAAACAAAACCATGGTCGCGCTCGACCCCCGCATCCATCCGTTCCGCCCCGAGATCGCGGCCAAATATCTGCAGGGCCAGGTTGAGGCCGCGCGATTTGTCGAGGGCGTGCGCCACGAAGTGGTCGAGCCGATCGCGGCCGTGCGCCGTACGCCGTCGCACGAGGCGCGGCTCGACAGCCAGGCGCTCCTGGGCGAGCGCGTCGTCGTCTATGAGACGACCGACGAGGGCTGGGCCTGGGGCCAGCTCGAAAGCGACGGCTATGTCGGCTGGCTATCGGCGAACGCACTCGGTGACACCGGGCGGGCGGCGACCCACAAAGTCGCGGTGCCACGCACGCTCGGCTTTCCTGGGCCGGACATCAAGCTGACGCCGGCGGTGGCGCTGCCGATGGGCGCGGGCGTGGCCATCGTGCGGCAGGATGAGCGCTTCGCCGTCACGGCCAACGGCTGGCATCTCCCCGCCGCCCATCTGGCGCCGATCAAGGCGCGGCGGCGGGATTTCGTCGCGGTGGCCGAAGAGTTCCTGCACGCGCCATATCTGTGGGGCGGCAAGACCTCGCTCGGCATCGATTGCTCCGGACTGGTTCAGGTCGCGCTGCAAGCCGCCGGCATCCCCTGCCCGCGCGACAGCGACATGCAGGAGCTGGCATTGGGCAAGCTGTCGTCGTTGGGCGAGTTGCGGCGCGGCGACCTGGTGTTCTGGAAGGGCCATGTCGCCATCGCGCGCGACGGCGAGACTTTGCTGCATGCCAACGCGCACGCCATGGCGGTGGCGATCGAGCCCGCCGCCGACGCAATCGCACACATCAAGGCCGCGGGCAGCGACGTCATCAGCGTGAAGCGGATTTAGCGCGTCAGCATGCGACCTTGCCGCAGACGCGCACCGAGCGGATGACGCCCTGCAGCGCCGTCAGGCCGGGGTGACCGACGATGGCGACGCCATCGATAACATAGGCGGGCGTCGCCGCCAGTCCGGCATCGCCGCCGAACGTCGCGCTATCCCGCAAGATATCGAGCGTCGCCTGCGTATTGGCGCTTGCCGCCAGCTTTTGCGGGTCGAGGCCCATGTCCTTGGCGACCGCGAGCACCTTGGGACCGTCGATGACGCCGCGGTTGGCGTAGATGCGGCGATGAAAGTCGAGGAATTGATCCGGCGTCAGCAACTTCGCGGCGGCGATCTCGACCATCGCGCCCCGCACCGATTGCACCGACAGCACCGCGTAAGGCACGAGCACCAGTTTCAGCTTGCCGTCGGCGCGGATTAGCGCGTCGACATCGGCCGCGGCCGCGCGGCAATAGGGGCAATTGAGGTCGTAGAATTGCCAGAGCGTGACGTCGCCGTGCAGGTTGGCGACAGCGACTTCGCCCGGCAATTTTTCGAGACGCGTCGACAGCGAGGGGTTCAGATCGAAATTCGCCACCACGTCGCCCTCGTCGGTCTTGATCGGGTAACGGCCGGCGTCGGCCCGCACCGCGAGCGGGGCCAGCAGCACGAGCACGAACGCGAAGATTAAACGCGCGAGGCGAGGCATTGTTCGTTCTTTTTGTTGGTCTGACGAAATTGTAGGGCGAGCAGGTCAGGGATGGTTCATGCCCGAATGCGGCTTTACAGAGCGAATCAAGAATACGTGACGAGGCTCAGCGGGCCCGCCCGCTCGCGCCCAGCAGCGTCGCGACGCGGCCGCGGTTGAGCGCCAGCCACTGCAAGCCCATGATGAGCGGGCCGCTCCGCATCGTACCTTGGGCGAGCGCCGCAATCGCCGCGTCGATGGAGACGCGCAACGTTTCGATATGCTCGCCCTCGGCCGGATTGACGACGCGCGGCGGCACTTGGGTTGCGTCGACCGCGGCGACAAAGACAGTCACCTCCTCGTCGGTGATCCCGGGCGAGGTCAAATAGCTGAACAGTTCGGCCAGCGCGCTGGGCGCGACGCGGATCTCCTCCGCGCACTCGCGCCGCGCCGCACCGGCGGGGGATTCGCCCGCCTCGACCCTTCCAGCGACGATCTCGAGCAGTTCGCCATTGCCGTTGGCAAGATGTGCGGACAGGCGAAACTGGCGGATCAGCACGATCTCATCGCGCGCGAGATCGACAGCGATAACCGCCGCCACTTTGCCGCCCTTGATCACGTCGCGCTGCTGCGCGATCGGTTCGCCGTTCAATCCATTGAGCGCAACCTGATAACGCTGATAGGGCCGATAGCCCTTGGCGAGCAGCTCGGGCGCGGACAGCGTCACGTCCGCGGGCAGATCGGCGAGTTTGCGGTCATCCATGCCGGCCGCCTACTGCGCCACCACGCCCTCGGGCGCGGTTTCCAGATTGAAGGCGGCGGCGAGCAGCGCGCGGGTGTAGTCGCTCTTCGGCGCCTTGAACAGATCGGCCGCCGCGCCCTCCTCCACTACCTTGCCGTTGCGCAGCACCACGAGCCGGCTCGCCAGCGCCGCCACCACGCGCAGGTCGTGCGAGATGAACAGGTAGGTCAGGTCGCGCCGCTTCTGCAGGTCGCGCAACAGATCGACCATCTGCGACTGGATCAGCATGTCGAGCGCGCTGGTCGGCTCGTCGAGCACGATGAAAGTCGGCTCCAGCACCAGCGCACGCGCCAAGGCAATGCGCTGGCGCTGGCCCCCGGAAAATTCGTGCGGATAGCGGTCGCGCGTGTCGGCATCGAGCCCGACATCGGTGAGCGCTGCCACCACTTGGCGTTCGCGCTCGGCCGCCGTCAGATGCGGATGGTGCACCCACAGGCCCTCCTCGATGATATCGGACACCGACATGCGCGGCGAGAGAGAGCCGTAAGGGTCCTGGAACACGATCTGCATGTCGCGGCGGTAGGGCCGCATCTGCTTGAACTTGAGGCCCTGAATCGTGTGCCCCATGAACACCACCGGACCCTGCGACGAGATCAGCCGCAAAATGGCCAGGCCCAGCGTGGTCTTGCCCGAGCCGCTCTCGCCCACCACGCCAAGCGTCTCGCCCTTGCGCACTTCCAGGCTGATGCCGTCCACCGCCTTGATATGGCCGACGACCTTGCGCATAACGCCGCGCTTAATCGGGAACCAGACTTTCAGGTCCTTGGTCGAGATCACCACCGGCGCGTCGGGGCGCGGCGGCGCCGGATCGGGCTTCGGCTCGGCGGCGAGCAGCGCGCGCGTGTAAGCGTGCTCCGGCGCGGTGAACACGCGTTCGACCGGCCCATGCTCGACGATCTTGCCGGCGTTCATCACGCACACGCGGTCGGCGAGCTTGCGCACGATGCCGAGGTCGTGGGTGATGAACAGCATCGACATGCCGAGCCGCGCTTGCGTGTCCTTGAGCAGCTTGAGGATTTGCGCTTGCACGGTGACATCAAGCGCGGTGGTCGGCTCGTCGGCGATCAGCAGGTCCGGCTCGTTCGCCAAGGCCATGGCGATCATCACGCGCTGGCGCTGGCCGCCGGAGAGCTGATGCGGGTAGCTGCCGAGCCTGCCTTTCGGATCGGGGATACCGACCTGGCCGAGCAATCCGACGATGCGCGCCCTCGCCTTCTCGCCGGCAAGGCCCTGGTGGATCAGCAGTATTTCTCTGATCTGCTTCTCGATCGTGTGCAGCGGATTGAGCGACGTCATCGGCTCCTGGAAGATGATGGTGATGTCGTTGCCGCGCACATGGCGAATCTCGTCTTCCGGCATGGTCAAGAGCTCGCGGCCCTTGAACAGGACCGAGCCGGCCGGATGACGCGCGGCCGGATAGGGCAAAAGCTTCATCACCGACAGCGCGGTGACCGATTTGCCGGAGCCGCTCTCGCCGACCAGCGCCACCGTTTCGCCCTTGCCGATGTCGAACGACACGCGGTCGACCGCCAGCACCTCGCGCGCGCCCTTGCCGAAGGCGACCGAGAGATCGCGGATCGACAGAAGTTTTTCGGTCGGCGCGCTCATCGGAACGTCTTTCTCGGATCGAAGGCGTCGCGCACCGCTTCGCCAATGAAGATCAACAGCGACAGCATGATGGCGATCGAGAAGAACCCGGTAAGGCCGAGCCACGGCGCCTGCACATTGGCCTTGCCTTCGCTCAGCAGTTCGCCAAGCGAGGGCGAGCCGGGCGGCAGGCCGAAGCCGAGGAAGTCGAGCGCGGTCAGCGTCATCACCGACGACGACAGGATGAACGGCAGGAACGTCATGGTCGCCACCATGGCGTTCGGCAGCAGGTGGCGGAAAATGATCACCGCGTTCGACACGCCGAGCGCGCGCGCCGCCATGATGTATTCGAAATTGCGGCCGCGCAGAAACTCCGCGCGCACCAGCCCGACCAGCGATACCCAGGAGAACAGCAGCAAGATGCCGAGCAGCACGAAAAAGCCGGGCACCAGCACCGATGAAATGATCAACAGCAGATAGAGCGAGGGAATCGAAGTCCAGATTTCGATAAAGCGCTGAAACAAGAGATCGGTCCAGCCGCCGAAATAGCCCTGCACCGCGCCGGCGCCGACGCCGATCACCGAGGAAACGATAGTCAGCGCCAGCCCGAACAGCACCGAGATGCGGAAGCCGTAGATTAGCCGCGCCAGCACGTCGCGGCCGCCGTCGTCGGTGCCGAGCCAGTTGTATTCGAGCTCGCCGCATTTGGCGAAGTTGTGGGTGGCGGCGAACTCGCAGTCCTTCTGCGTCAACATCCAGGTCGGCTTGGACGGGAACGGCGACGGCGGCTTGCTCACCTGCGTGTTGTACGAGAAACGCACCAGCGGCCAGAGCACGGTGGCGCCTTCCTTCTTGATCAGGCCCATCAGATAGTCGTCGCGGTAATCGGCGGCGGTGCCGAACAAATTCGGGTCGGGCGTCTTGGCGAAGGCCGTGTCGGGATAGGTCGTCACCGCCGGAAAATACGAATGGCCGTTGACGTGGATGTAGATCGGCTTGTCGTTGGAGATGAATTCCGCGAACAGCGAGATCAGGAACAGCGCCAGGAACAGCCACAACGACCAATAACCGCGCCGGTTGACCTTGAAATTCTCCCAGCGCCGCTTGTTGAGCGGCGACAGTGTGAAACGGATTATCCACGGCTGCAGGCTGCCGGCAGGCGTGTCGACCGCGGCTTCCGAATAATTCTCGCGCGCCTCGGCGTCCACCTCAGACCTCCCGCGTCTCGAAATCGATGCGCGGATCGATCCACGTGTACGTGAGATCGGAGATCAAATTCACCACCACGCCGATGAGCGCGAAGATGTAGAGCGTGGCGAACACCACCGGATAGTCGCGGTTGAGCACGCTTTCGAAGCCAAGCAGGCCGAGGCCGTCGAGCGAGAAGATGGTTTCGATCAGCAGCGAGCCGGTGAAGAAGGCGTGCACGAAGGCGCCGGGAAAGCCGGCGATCACGATCAGCATGGCGTTGCGGAAGATGTGGCCGTACAGCACCTGGTTGCGCGTGCAGCCTTTGGCGCGCGCGGTCAACACGTATTGCTTGCGGATCTCCTCCAGGAACGAGTTCTTGGTCAGCAGCGTCATGGTGGCGAAGGCCGACAGCGCCATCGAGATGATCGGCAAGGTCAAATGCCAAAAGTAGTCGCCAATCTTGGCGTACCACGGCAATTGCCAGAAGTTCTCCGACACCAGTCCGCGCAACGGAAAAATGTCGAAGAACGAGCCGCCGGCGAACAGGATGATCAGCAGGATCGCAAACAGAAATCCGGGAATGGCGTAGCCGATGATGATGACGCTCGAGGTCCACATGTCGAAGCGAGAGCCGGCATCGACCGCCTTGCGGATGCCGAGCGGGATCGAGATCAGGTAGGTGAGCAGCGTCATCCAGATGCCGAGCGAGATCGAGACCGGCAGCTTCTCCTTGATCAATTGCAACACGCTGATGTCGCGGAAATAGCTTTTGCCGAAGTCGAAGCGGATGTAGTTCCACAGCATCAGGCCGAAGCGCTCGTAGGCCGGCTTGTCGAAGCCGAATTGCTTTTCCAGCTTCTTGATGAATTCCGGATCGAGCCCCTGCGCGCCGCGGTATTTGGAGGATACGGCGTCGACGCCCGAGCCGCCCTGCGCCAGGCCGCGGCTGCCGAAATCGCCGCCGGGCGAGCCGGAAATACGCGAGGTCGCGCCGGTGTCGGCGCCGGTGAGCTTGGCGATCACCTGCTCGACCGGCCCGCCGGGCGCGAACTGCACCACGACGAATGCCACCAGCATGATGCCGAACATGGTCGGGATCATGAACAGCAGGCGGCGGATGATGTAGGCGGTCATGAGCCTCTCAGTATGTCATTCCGCGACTCGGTGAAAGCATTGATATGGCGGATCGCGACCCGCCTAGCCGGCTTTTTCCAGCTTCGCCGCTTTATCCTTGTCGTACCACCAGGTGTCCGGAATGCCCCGGAAATAGCGCGGTATGGCGGCCGGAAAACCGAACACGTCCCAATAGGCGATCCAATGCGACGCTTTGTACCAGTGCGGAATCCAATAGCGGCCTGCGCGAATGACGCGGTCGAGCGCCTTGCAGGCGGTGGTCAGCTCGGCGCGCGTTTTGGCCGCGATGATGAGATTGACCAGCGCATCCACCGCCGGATCAGCGATGCCGGCAAGGTTCTGCGAGCCCTTGGTCGCGGCGGCCGCCGAGGAGAAATAGGTGCGCAGCGAATCGCCCGGCGTCGCTGAAAAGCTGAAACGCTCGACCGTGATGTCGAAATCGAAGCCTTCAACGCGCGCGCGATACTGCACCGGATCTACCACGCGCAAGGTAGCGTCGATGCCGAGCGTACCGAGATTCTTGATGTAGGGCAGATGGTGCGGCGTGAATGTCGCCTCGTCGAGCAGGAACTCGATGGTGACCGGCGTGCCGTCGGGCATGACCCGCTTGCCGTCCTTGAGCGCAATACCGGCGTCGCTGAGCAATTGCGCGCCGCGCCGCAGCCAGCGGCGATCGTGGCCGCTGCCGTCGGTCACCGGCGGCATATAGGGCTCGCCGAACACTTCGTCCGGCACCTTGCCGCGGAACGGCTCGAGTAGCGCGAGTTCGGCGGCGCTGGGCTTGCCCTGCGCCATCATCGGCGAATTCTGGAACACCGACACCGTACGCTCATAGGAGCCGTACATGATGTTCTTGTTGGTCCATTCGAAGTCGAAGGCGTCGATCAGCGCTTCGCGTAGACGGCGGTCCTTGAACTGCCGGCGCCTTGTATTGATGAACCAGCCTTGCGCGCCGGACGGCGTATCGTCGGCCAGCACGGCGCGTTTGACGCGACCATCCTTGAAGGCTGGAAAATCGTAGCGCGTCGCCCAGGTGCGCGAGGTGAACTCCTCGCGGAACAGATAGTTCTTGGCGGTGAAGCCGACGAAAGCGACCTCGCGATCGCGGTAATATTCGTAACGGATCGTGTCAAAATTGCTTTGTCCGCGCGCCACCGGCAGATCGGCGCCCCACCAGTCCTTCACCCGGTCGAATTCGATGAAATGCCCGACATCGAGACGGCCGACCTTGTAGGGACCGCTGCCGAGCGGAATATCCAGCGTCGACTGATCGAACGGCTGCTTGGCGTAATAGGCTTTGGAAAGGATCGGCAGGCCGGCCACGAACAGCGGCACGTCGCGCCCGCGTTTCTCGGCAAAGCGCACGATGACCGTGCGGTCGTCCGCGGCCTCGGCGCCTTTGAAGTCGCGCAATTGCTGCGTGATGATCGGGTGGCCCTTGTCTTTCAGCGCCGTCAGCGACCACACCACGTCCTGCGCGGTGAGCGGGGTGCCGTCGTGGAATTTGGCTTCGGCACGCAAGGAAAAGCGGTGGGTCAGCCCGTCATCGGAAATCCGCACGCTCTTCGCCGCCAGCCCGTACATCGCGTCGGGTTCGTCGCCCGAGCGCGCCATCAGGGCGGCAAAGGTGAAATCCATCCCGAACGCGCCGTCGCCCTTAAGGATGTAAGCGTTGAGCGAGTTGAAAGTGAGGAACGATCCGTTGTAGCCGCGGCTCGACACCGTTTCCGAATAGACGCCGCCCTTGGGCGCGTTGGGATTGACGTATTTGAAGTACGGGAAATCCGCCGGGTAAGCGAGATCGCCGAAGGCCGACATCCCGTGACGTTCTGCGTCTTGGGCGGCGGCCGGCGAAGCGAATTTCGCCGCAGCTATCGCGCCTGCCGACAATACGAGGGAGTGCCGACGGGTGATCAAGACCGCTGCGGCACCTTGGCCGCCTTGTCCGCGTCCCACCACCAGATGGTCGGAAACGCCGACAGTCCGTATTTCGGCATGTTCTGCGGGCGGTTGAAGCGGTCCCAGCGCGCGGTGCGCTGCTTGCCGTAAGTCCACTGCGGCACGACGTAGAAATTCCACAGCAGGACGCGGTCGAGCGCCCTGGTTGCGGCTACCAGGTCGTCGCGGTTGGTAGAAAAAATCACGCGCTCGATCAGCGCATCGACCGCGGGGTTCTTGATGCCGATCAGGTTGCGCGAACCGGGCTGGTCGGCGGCCTGCGAGCTCCAGAAGCCGCGCTGCTCGTTGCCGGGCGACAGCGACTCGTCCCAGGACGCGGTGATGATGTCGAAATCCCACTGGCGGAGCCGGTTTTCGTATTGCGCGCTGTCGACGACGCGCACGTTCACCGTCATGCCGACGCGTTGCAGCGACGGCTTGTAGAACAGCACGAAACGCTCGGTGGCCGGGTCCTCGGCCAGGAACTCGACGCTGAACGGCTCGCCGGTCTTGGCATGGATCAGTTTGGTGTCGCGGATTTCGTAGCCGGCGTCGCGAAACAGCGTGAGCACTTCGCGCAGGTTGTTGCGGTTGGCCTGCTGATTGCCGCCGACCGGATTGGTGTAGGGCTTGCTGAAAAGGTCCGCCGGCACCTTGTCCTTCACGCTTTGCAGGATTTCCAGTTCCTTGCCTTGCGGAATACCGGACGAAGCGAGTTCGGTGCCCTCGAAATAGCTCGCAATGCGCCTGTACTGGCCGAAGAATATCTGCTTGTTCATCTCCTCGAAATCGAACGTGAAATTGAAGGCGCGGCGAATGCGCGGGTCCTTGAACTTGTCGCGCCGGATATTGAAGGCGAAGGCCTGCATCGCCCCGAAATTGCGGATCGGGAATTCCTCCAGCACGACTTTCTTGTCCTGCACGGCCGGGAAATCGTAGGAGGTCGCCCAGTTCTTGGCGCTGTTCTCGGTGCGCCAATCGACCTGGTCGCCCTTGAAAGCTTCCAGCGCGACGGTGGAATCACGGAAATATTCAAAGCGGATCTGCTGAAAGTTGCTAGTGCCGATATTCAGGTTGAGGTCCTTGCCCCAATAGCCAGCGGCTCGCTCGTAGACGATCGAGCGACCGGGCGCGAAATCCTTGATCCGGTAGGGTCCCGAGCCAAGCGGCGGCTCCAGCGTGGTTTGCGTCACGTCGCGCTTCTTGCCCGATTTATCGACGCCCTCGCACCAGTGCTTCGGCAGGATCGGCAATTGACCGACGATCTGCGGCAGCTCGCGGTTACCGGGGCCGTCGAAGACGAAGGTCACTTCGCGGTCGCCGGATTTTTCCGCCTTGGTCACGTGCCGGTAATAGGCGCCGAGCTGCGGACTGTTCTGCTTAAACGTCTCGAAGGAATAGATCACGTCTTCCGGCGTCACCGGCTTGCCGTCGTGCCAGTGGGCATTGGCGCGCAAGCGATAAGTCACCGACGAGCGGTCGTCCGGATAGCTGACCGCTTCCGCCAGCAACCCGTATTCGGTGGACACTTCGTCGAGCGCCGGCGAAGTCAGCGCCTCGGTGAACAGATCGGTGCCCATGGCGAGGCTGCCCTTCACGCCGGACACCACCTGATTGAAATTGTCGAAGGTGCCGAACGCGATCTGCCGCACCGTGCCGCCTTGCGGCGCCGAAGGATTGACGTAGTCGAAATGCTTGAAGCCGTCCGGATAATGCGGTTCGCCGAACAGCGAGAGGCCGTGCTTCCACTGGCGCGGCGTTTGGGTCGCTTGCGCCGCCGCCGGACCGGCGCCGCCGAACGCGCCCAAAGCCGGCGTGACAAGCGCGGCGGCGGTGCTGCGCAGAACGGAACGGCGGGTCAATTTCATGGCAAGGCTTTCATGACAAGGCTCCGGCGCGCCACGCGCTTCTCATGCAATCGCGGGCGATTATGTCGGTTTTTCGGTCCGCCACCAGCGGCCTCACACCGCGCCCTAACGAAACGGCCGGGCGCAAGCCCGGCCGCATCAGGACGAAGCTGGCGTTGCGATCACTTCGCCGGCGCGGGGGCTGCCGCTTTGGGAGCCTCGGCCGGCTTGGCGGCGGCGGGCGCCGGAGTGGCCGCGGCCGCCTTCGGCAGCGGTTCCGGGTTGTCCGCCAAAGTATGCAGGTAATCGATTACGTCGGCGCGTTGCTGACCGCGCGACAGGCCGGCAAAGGTCATGGCGGTGCCGGGGATATAGCCGCGCGGATTGGCCAGGAACGCGTAGAGCTCGCCGAAGGTCCAGGTGCCGCCTTTGGCCTTCATGGCGGCGGAATAGTTGAAGCCTGCCTCGGAGGCGCGCGGCCGACCGACGATGCCCCACAGATTGGGACCGACGCGGTTGGGGCCGCCCTTCTCGAAGGTGTGGCAAGCCTGGCACTGCTTGGCGGTAGCCTGGCCCTTTTCCACCGAGGCCGAGGCCATCACGGCCTCCATCGGCTCCTCGGGCGCCTTGGCGGCGGTCTTGTCACCCTCGCCTTGCGCCGTGACCGCGATCGCGTAGCCGGGCTTGGCCGGCTTCTCGGGCGCGAAAATAGCGCCGGCCGCGATATTGAGCGCGAGCGTGATCAGACAGGTGCCGAGGATGGCGCCGAGAATCTTGTTGAGCTCGAAGGAATTCATCGAAATAAGGCTCCCACGAAGGGCGCGAACCGGCAGGGGACACCGCCAAGGGCTCGGCGGCGGCGGACAGATACCGTTTTGCCTCCGCTCTGGCAACCCGTATAAGCGCCGCGGCCCACGCGACATTCGTTCAGGTCCGGCCCCAAAACCGATGCCCGACACCGTCATCCTCATCCCGGCCCGCATGGCCTCCAGTCGCCTGCCCGGCAAGCCCCTGGCGGATATCGCCGGCCTGCCGATGATCGTCCATGTGCTGCGCCGCGCACAGGCCGCGAACATCGGCGAGGCGATAGTGGCGACCGATTCCGAGGCGGTGGCGGCGGCGGTGGAAAAGTCGGGCGGCCGCGCCATCATGACGCGGGCCGATCATGTTTCCGGCTCCGACCGCATCTATGAGGCGCTGGAGGCGCTCGATCCCGAACGCCGCGTCGATATCGTTGTCAATGTGCAGGGCGACCTGCCGACCGTCGATCCCGCCGATATCCGCGCCGCGCTCGGTCCGTTGTCCGATCCGGCTGTCGATATTTCGACGCTGGCGGCGGTCATCGCCGATCCGGCCGAACGCTCCAATCCGAACGTCGTCAAGGCGATTGGCGCTGCCGTCGCGCCCAACCACTTTCGCGCCAGCAGCTTCACTCGCGCCGACGCAATGGGCCCGGGGCCGCACTATCATCACATCGGGCTTTACGCCTACCGGCGCGCGGCGCTGGAGCGCTTCGTCAAGCTTAAGCCCTCGGCCAACGAGCGGCGCGAGAAGCTCGAGCAGTTGCGCGCGCTCGATGCCCGCATGCGCATCGATGTTGTGGTGGTGGAGAGCGTCCCCCTCGGCGTCGATACCCCCGAGGAATTGGCCGAGGCGCGCAAACTGCTCGCCGGTTGACTCAAACCTGAAGGTCCGCGTACGGATCGAGATTAAGGCGGGTGCGATGGCCAAGAAAAAGATCGTTTTCCAGGGCGAACCGGGCGCGAATTCGCATCTCGCCTGCCGCGAAGCCTATCCGGATCACAAGCCGGTGCCCTGCCCGACCTTCGAGGACTGCTTCTCCGCGCTCACCGGCGGCGACGCCGACCTCGGCATGATCCCGATCGAGAATTCGGTCGCCGGCCGCGTCGCCGACATCCATCACCTGATGCCGACGTCGAAGTTGCACATCATCGCGGAATGGTTCCTGCCGATCCGCAATCAATTGATGGCGCCGAAGGGCGCGTCGTTGAAAACCATCAAGTCGGTGGAAAGCCACGTGATGGCGCTCGGCCAGTGCCGCAAGATCATCCGCGAGTTGAAGCTGAAGCCGGTGGTCGCCGCCGACACCGCCGGCTCGGCGCGCGAAGTGTCCGAGAGCAAGGATATCACGCGCGCGGCGATCGCCTCGCGGTTGGCATCGGAAATCTACGGGCTCGACATCCTGAAGGAGAACGTCGAGGACGAATCCAATTCGACCACACGCTTCATCGTGCTCTCGCGCGAGAAGAAATGGGCGACGCCGGGCAAGGGCAAGGTCGTCACCACCTTCGTGTTTCGGGTGCGCAACGTGCCGGCCGCGCTGTACAAGGCGATGGGCGGCTTTGCCACCAACGGCGTCAACATGACCAAGCTCGAAAGCTATATGGTCGGCGGCAATTTCTTTGCCACGCAGTTCTATGCCGACGTCGAGGGTCACCCGGACGACCGCGCGCTGGTGTTCGCACTGGAGGAGCTCGCCTTCTTCTCCAAGGAGCTGACCATCCTCGGCGTCTATCCCGCGCACACGTACCGCGATACATTCAAGGAAGATAAGGATTGAGCGACGCGACCGATTTAAAATTATAAAATCCGGGAGGACACCATGAAAAGCATCGTGCGCTTGCTTGCTTTCTGCGGAGGCTTGCTCGTCGCCACAGGGGCCGGCGCCCAGACCGTGGCGCATTACCCCGACCATCCGGTGCGGCTGCTGGTCGGCTTCGCCGCAGGCGGCCCGACCGATGTGATCGCCCGCATCGTCGCGCAGAAATTGTCGGCTGCGCTCGGCCAGCAGTTCTACGTCGACGACAAGCCCGGCGCCGGCGGCAACATCGCCAACGCCGAAGTGGCGAAGGCAACGCCCGACGGCTACACCATTGCCGTGGTGAGCACCGGCTTCATGGTCAATATGAGCCTGTACGCCAAGGTGCCCTACGACGCGGTCAAGGATTTTGCGCCGATCACCATGGTGGCCTATTCGCCCAACGTGATCGTGGTCAATCCATCGGTGCCGGCAAAGAGCGTCAAAGAACTGATCGCGCTGATCAAGGCCAATCCGAACAAGTACAGTTTCGCCGGACCCGGCATCGGCTCGACGCCGCATCTGTCGGGGGAATTGTTCAAGCAGAAATTCGGCCTCGACCTCGTGCACGTGCCGTTCCCCGGCGCCGCGCAGGCGATCAACTCGACCATTGCCGGGGACACGCAGATCGCCTTCACCGCCCTGCCGCCGGCGCTGGGCAATATCAAGGCCGGAAAATTGCGCGGGCTAGCCGTGCTCGCGGTCAAACGCGCCGCGGAACTCCCCGACGTCCCGACCATGGAAGAAGCCGGCTACACCGGCCAGGAAGCCGACACGCTGACCGGCATGCTGGCGCCGGCGGGGACGCCGAAGGCGATCGTCGACCTGCTGCATCGTGAGATCGTCAAGGCGGTGGCCGAGCCGGACGTCACGGCACACTTGCAGAAGCTCGGCTTCGTGCCGGTGGCAAACAAGCCAGACGAGTTCGGCGCGCGCATCAAGAGCGAGATCGCGAAGTGGGGCAAGGTCGTGCACGACGCGCATCTGCGCATCGAATGACGCTTGCGGCGGCCCGCGAAGGGCCGCCGCGCTACTCCGCCGCCTGCTGTGACGGCGGCCGCATGCTCTCCAATCCGTCGGCCGCGGTCGCCGAGATCGTCGTGCGTACCATGAGGCGCGCTTCGTGCGCCGGCCACGGCCGGCCGCGATGCATGGTGGCGCGGTTGTCCCAAATCACGACGTCGCCGGCCTGCCACGCGTGCGCGTAGCTGGCGCCCGGCGCGGTCGCGGCCGCCATCAGTTCGTCGATCAGCGTCTTGCCTTCCGCCGGCTCCATGCCTTCGACCGCATAAGCGTGCGAGGCAAGATAGAGCGCACTGCGGCCGTTTACCGGATTCTTCCAGACCATGCGCCAGCATTGCGGTGCCAGCGCCGCGCGCTCTTCGGGGCTGGCAAGGCCTTCCGCGATCTGGCCGCGCGAATGCGCGTAGTCATGCCAGGCGAACGAATTTTCCAGCTTCCGGCGCAGGCCCGCATCGAGCCGCTCGAAGGCGAGACGCGTCGATACAAATTCGGTTTCGCCGCCGTGCGGCGGGACGATGCGCGCCGACAGAACCGAGGTAAGCGCCGGCAGGCTTTTGAACGAGGAGTCCGTATGCCAGAGCTGGTTCGCCCTGTTGCGCAAGGCAAAGCGGTGGTCCGGTGGCACGACTTTGCCATCCGGACCGATGGTGGTCAAAGTGATGAAATGCGTGCCGGTGCCGAGAGAGCCGACCTTGGTCACCTCGGGCGGACCGAAGCGGCGCGAGAAGGCGAGCTGGCCCTCATCGGTCACCGTCTGGCCGCGAAAGACCAGCACCGAATGCTGCTCGAAAGCCGCGCGCGCCGCCGCGTAGGCGGCATCGTCAGCGGCAATATCAGCGAGCGTCACACCGCGCAACTCGGCGGCAAAACCCGGACCCAGCGGAACGATGTCCATCGGCAAGTCCTCCCCGGTTTTCTTATTGTGCGTCGAGTCTTGCCCAAAAGCGGCCGAGTGGCAACGGGGCTCTAGCCGCGCTCGCGCTCATAGCGTTCGACGAAACGCGGCGACAGCTTGCGCAGCCGCTCGATATCGACGCGGCCGGACCGCGTGATGTAGCTCATGGCGAATTCGGCCGGCGCGAGGCCCATATGCTCGGCGAAGCGCTGGTACCAGGAAGCGCTGGCATTGGCGCCGGCGACGATCTTGTCCACGATCGGCCGCCGCGCCGCCTCGAATGCCGGCAGCGCGGCGGCAATGTCGTCGTCGGACGCGGCCAGGCCCTTGTCGAGCGCGATGGCGTCCTCCATGGCGAGCCGAGTGCCGGAGCCGATGGAAAAATGCGCGGTGTGCAGCGCGTCGCCGATCAGCACGTATTTGCCGTGATGCCAGCGAGCGTTGGCTACCTGCGGAAACCGCCGCCAGATCGAATTGTTGGAGATCAGCGGATGGCCGCCGAGCGCGTCGGCGAAGATCTTCTGGCAAAGGCTGCGCGATTCCGATTCTTCCATGCGCGCGAAACCGGCGCGCGCGAAACTCGCGTCGTCGGTTTCGACGATGAAGGTGCTGCGCCCCGGCGCGTAGCAGTAATGATGCGCGTTGAAATCGCCGATCGGTGTGTGGCGGAAGGTCTGCGTCAGCGTATCGAAGACGTTGGCCGTGCCGAACCAGGCGAAATGATTGGCGAGATAGCTCATGCTGGCGCCGAAGGCTTCCGCGAATGTTCGACGTACCAGCGAATTGACGCCGTCGGCGCCCACCACCAGATCGGCATCGTCGAATTCGTCGAGCGACGCCACCGCGCGGGAGAATTGCGGCTCGATGCCGACCGAGCGTACGCGCTGTTGCAGCAGTTGCAGCAGTTTCAATCGGCCGATGGCCGCGAAACCGATGCCGTCGATGACGACGCGCTCGTTGCGGTGAACGAGCGTCATGTCGTCCCAGGATTCCATCTGCGGCGTGATCGCCGCGAAAGTCTCCACATCGTCCTCGCGCAGAAATTCGAGCGCCCGGTCGGAGAACACCACGCCGAAGCCGAAGGTGGCGCCGGCTGGATTCTGCTCGATGATCGTGACGTCGGCGTCCGGACGCCGGCGTTTGAGCAGATAGGCGAGATAAAGTCCGGCCGGCCCGGCCCCGAGGATGGCAATGCGCATGGAGGCGTTCTAGCGCAACGAGCCCTGTTCCGTCATGGCCGAGCATGACAGTTTCCGATGGCTGTCTGTGCTAATATCGCCGCGAGCCAACCCATAAAGCGAGCCGATCATGCTGGAAACCACCCTCGCCCTCACCTTTCATATTCTCGGCGCCGTGGTCTGGGTCGGCGGCATGTTTGCCGCCTATGTCTGCCTGCGCCCGGCGGCCCGGGTGCTGGAGGGGCCGCAGCGCCTCAAGCTGTGGCGGGGCTTCTTCGCCAAATTCTTTCCCTGGGTCTGGGTCTCGCTCGTGCTGCTGCTCGGCAGAGGCTACTGGATGCTGTTGACCGCCTTCGGCGGGTTCAAGGGTGCGCCGCTTTACATTCACCTGATGCAAGGGATCGGCTGGCTGATGGTCGCGCTGTTCGTCTGGATGTTCCACGGCCCGTGGCTCAAGTTCAAACGCGCGGTCGACGCGCAGGATTGGCCCGCCGCCGGCGAGCAGATCGAACTCATCCGCCAGATCATCATGGTGAACCTGCCGCTCGGCCTGATCGTCGTCGTAATCGGCGGCACCGGGCGTTTTTCAGGGTAACGGCGCGTCTGCGAAGCGGCATCGGCTACCGCCTCGCTTCCGGCCGCACACCGGAACTCGGATGGAATTCCGCCAGCGGCTTTTCACCAGCCTTCAGACTTTGCAGATAGGCTTCGGTAAAATCGATCTTAATCTCGGCTCATAGTGGCAGATGGTCCGACATCTGCCACGGACGCCATTTCTTATAAGTGGCCAGGTCGGTCTTCTCTGGTTTCTTTGCCGCCGTTTTTGTCGGCATCTGCGGCTTGTAAGCTAATTAGTCGGCATCCCGGTAAACATAATCCTGCCAATGGAAGCAGCCAGAGCCGCGCAGCTCGAACTGCTGGTCCTCGGTGCGCAGGGCAATCTGATCGTAGTAATTGGCGCTCGCCAAAGCCGTCGGCTTTCGGAGTTCGGGCCGCACCTCAAAGCCGCCGCCAAGCAAGGCTTTCATGGCAGCGTCTTCCGGATTGAGGATGTTGAAGTCACCCAGCAGAATGTAGGTTTCGCCGTCCTTCTTTTGCCGCTCGCTGAAGAAATTCGCGACATCCGCGATTTCTCGTTTTCGTTGCGCGGTGTCTTTTGCGTCGCCGTAATAGATATGGACGGTGCAAATGTTGAACTTGAACCAGCCCGATTGAAACGCCACAAGATAGGGTGTGCGATTGAATTGCAACGGCGGCTTACCCTTTTTCGCCGGCAAGACCACGTCGCCCGCGACGTGGCGGAATAGAATCTTGCGTGTGTCGTAGACAAACGCCAGCCGCTCCATGTTGCCACTCTGGTCGGTGACTAAATAATTCCAATGCGGCCCGAGCAACCGCATGACGGTCTGAAAGTCAGTCATGTTCTCGTTGACTTCCTGCACCGCGATTAGGTCGAACGCCGACATGATCTCGGCTATATAGAGGAAGCATTCCGGCGTGCGGGGAGACGGATTAAGTCGATGACCGCCGAAATCGCGGATATTCCAGGTCGCGAGGTGGAACGATTCATCCTCGTTGCGCGACGACACATCTTTGGCCAAACCGGCGCGTAGCGCTATCAGCCGATCAATGGTTCGTTCGCGCGTCGCGCTATCCTGCCAGCCGCGAATTTCGGAATACTGCACCTGATCGCCCCCAAGGTTGTATCGCACGCTAACACAACCCAAGAAGCAACCCAACGATGATTGCAAATCAAATCGTCTGATTATATTCGCCGACTTCCGGATGCGTGCGCAGCACGCCGTCGACCGCCCTGAACATCTCGCGCATGCGCGCTTCCGACGCCGGGCTCTCCACCACCACCACCAGCTCCGGTTTGTTCGATGACGCGCGCACCAGGCCCCAGGTGCCGTCCTCGACCGTGACGCGCACGCCGTTGACAGTGACCAGATCGCGGATGGCTTGCCCGGCGAATTTATCGCCCTTCGCCTTGGCAGACTCGAAATGCTTCACCACCGCGTCGACCACGCCGTATTTCTCCTCGTCGTCGCAATGCGGCGCCATGGTGGGCGAGCCCCAGGTCTTCGGCAGCGCCTTGCGCAGGTCGGCCATGCTCTTTGCCGGATTGCGGTCGAGCATGTCGCAGACCGCCAGCGCGAAGATCATGCCGTCGTCATAGCCGCGGCCATAGGGCTTGTTGAAGAAGAAGTGTCCGGACTTCTCGAAACCGGCGAGCGCGCCCAATTCATTGACCCGCCGCTTGATGTAGGAATGTCCAGTCTTCCAGTAGTCGGCCTTGACGCCGTTGGCCTTGAGCACCGGGTCGGTCAGAAACAGGCCGGTCGACTTCACGTCGACCACGAACGTCGCGCCCTTGTGCAGTGAGGACATGTCGCGCGCCAGCATGACGCCGACCTTGTCGGCGAAAATCTCCTCGCCCTCGTTGTCGACCACGCCGCAACGATCGCCGTCGCCATCGAAGCCTAAGGCCACGTCGGCCTTGTTCGCGAGCACCGCGTCACGCATGGCGTGCAGCATTTTCATGTCTTCGGTGTTGGGATTGTAGCGCGGGAAGGTGTGATCGAGTTCGCAATCGAGCGGCACCACCTCGCAGCCGATTGCTTCGAGGACCCTTGGTGCAAATGCGCCGGCGGTGCCGTTGCCGCAGGCCGCGACCACCTTCAGCTTGCGTTTGATTTTCGGCCGCTTGGTGACGTCGGCGATGTAGCGGTCGGGAAAATTCTCGACGAAAACGTAAGAGCCCCCGCCCTTGAGGTCGAACTTGGCGCCGAGCACGATCTCCTTCAGCCGCGTCATCTCGTCCGGGCCGAAGGTGAGCGGCCGGTTGGCGCCCATCTTCACGCCGGTCCAGCCGTTGTCGTTGTGCGAAGCGGTGACCATGGCGACGCAGGGCACGTCGAGCTCGAACTGCGCGAAATAAGCCATCGGCGTGATCGCCAGTCCGATATCGTGCACCTTGCAGCCCGAAGCCATCAGGCCGGTGACCAGCGCCAGCTTCACCGACGCCGAATACTCACGGAAGTCATGGCCGGTGACGATCTCCTGCTTGACGCCCAACTCCCGGATCAGCGTGCCGAGCCCCATGCCGAGCGCCTGCACGCCCATCAGGTTGATTTCCTTTTCGAGCAGCCAGCGCGCGTCATATTCGCGGAAGCCGGTCGGCTTCACCAACGGCGACGACTCATAGGCATAAGTATTGGGCGTAAGCGCGGATTTCGGGGTCGGAAACATCAAAGCCTCAAATCTGGGCGTGATAACATTCATGTGCATACCCCAACGCCGCGAACCGGCAAAGCGATCCGGCAAAACCCCACTCATGGCAGGAAGATTTACTGCTCCAGCAGCATGCGGCCGTTGGCGTATTCGTAGCGCCGCAGCCGCGACAGGAACGCGACGCCGAGCAGGTTCGTCGACAGCGCCTCGTCGGGCAGCACCAGCGCCGGCACGTCGAAGACGGTGATGTCGCCAACTTCGATGCGCTCGAGCTTGGCGGGCGCCGCCTTGATCCGGCCGTTGGCGGTCGAGACGACTGCGGTGTAGTCGCGCGGCATCGGATGCAGGCCGACCTGGGCGGCGTCGGTCTCGCGCAGGATCACCAGCGAGGCGCCGCTGTCGACCATGAAGCCGATATGCCGGCCATCGACGCGGGCATCGACGCGGAAATGGCCATCGCGACCGCTCGTCAGCTCCATCTTATGCTGACCGGCCGAAGATTGCATCAGCTGTTCGGAAACCTGCACCGCCGCCGCCTGCGGCGCAGAAGTCTCCACCACGGCCTTGTCGGCGTAGCGCGCGAAATAGGTGCCCGCGGCCAAAACCGCGACGGCGAGGATGAGGATCTGACGCATGGCAAAGCCCGATGTTTGTGGACGACAGTCGCATGCGGCTCGCCAAGACCGCCTTAACGCCGCGGCGTAATCTCTGCAGGGCTTATTGGATGGTGAGCGGACGGTTAAACGAATACCAAAAAATTTATTCGCCCCGGCGCTTGGCGCGGCGGGTGGCGGGCGCATGCAGCGGGTCGTCCGGCCAGGGATGGCGGGGATAGCGCCCGCGCATTTCGGTTTTCACGTCTTTGTAGCTGCCATGCCAGAAGCCCGGCAGATCGCGGGTCACCTGCACCAGCCGGTGCGCCGGCGACAACAGCTCGATCACCAGCGGCACGCGGCCGCCGGCAATGCTCGGATGGCGGGCGAGGCCGAACAACTCCTGCACCCGGATCGACACCGTCGGCCCCTGCTCGGCCTCATAATCAATCGGCACGGACGAGCCGGACGGCGCGGTGAAATGGGTCGGCGCTTCGGCATCGAGGCGCTTGCGCAGCACCCACGGTAGCAGGGCGTCGAGCGCGGCGGAAAGCTCGTCGGCACCGATCTGCGACAGCGCCGTTTTGCCGACGAGGAAGGGCGCCAACCAGTCGGCAGCCGAGCGTGCCAGCGCATCATTCGAAAGATCGGGCCACTCATCGCCTTCCACCTGGCGCAGGAACTGCTCGCGATCGCGCAACTGCAATTGCGCCTTGCTCCAGGGCAGCTTGCCGATGCCGAGCGCCGCGATCCCCTCGGCCAGCAGTTTTGCGCCGTCCGCGTCGGGCGCAACTTGCTTGATCTGCTCGGCCAGCACCAGCGCGCCGAGCCGGCGGCTGCGCCGGGCACGCAGCGAGGCCGAACCGGCGTCGAAACTCACGACGTCCCGATCCTCGATTTTGCCGCCGAAGCGCGCCTCGATCTCGGTGAGCGTGATCGGCGCCGCCAGCAGGATGCGGCTTGCCGCCGCCGCGCCGGTCAACTCGGCCACCGCCAGGAACGGCTCGCGCGCCAGCGCCGAGGCCTTGTCGATCACGCCGCCGCGGCCGTTGGCGAGCAGGAAAGCCCCGCCGCCACCGCCGCGGCTCTTGGCGATGCGATCGGGATAGGCCAGCGCGAGGAGCGAGCCGGGCGAGTGGGCACCTTCGAGGCCGTCCCCCTCACCTGCCCTCGCGGAGTTTATCATCGGGCCGCGCTTCGCGCGGACCCGTTGGCTCGGGCGACCTCTCCCACCAGGGGAGAGGTGAAGAGAAGAAACCCACCGCTTCACCATCGTCCGCGCGTCCTCGGCACGGCGCGAGCGGTCGCGGCGAAACTGATCCAAACGGTGACGCAGATCGGGATCGTCGCCGCCGAGCCCGCGTTCGGTGAGCACCGCGGCGATCGCCGCCGCCTGTTCGCCGGCGCCTTCGGCCGCGGCATCGACCACCATGCGAGCAAGCCGCGGCGGCAGCGGCAAGGCACGCAAGCGCCGGCCCTCGTCGGTAGTGCGGCCAACCTCGTCGATCGCTCCGAGTTCGCTGAGCAAGGCCTTGGCTTCGCTGAGTGCGGCCGCCGGCGGGGCATCGAGAAACGCCAGCTTGGCCGGATCGCTGACGCCCCATTGCGCGAGGTCGAGCACGAACGACGACAGATCGGCCGACAATATTTCCGGCCGCGTGTAGGCTTCGAGCGATCCGGTCTGCGGCTCGTCCCACAGCCGGTAGCAGACGCCCGGCTCGGTGCGCCCGGCTCGCCCGCGCCGCTGGTCGGCGGCGGCACGCGACACGCGCACGGTTTCCAGCCGCGTCAGTCCGACGTCGGGTTCGTAGCGCGGCACGCGCGATAGACCGCAGTCGATCACCACACGCACGCCTTCGATGGTGAGCGAGGTTTCCGCGATGGAGGTCGCCAGCACCACCTTTCGCCGACCCGCCGGCGCCGGCGAAATGGCGCGGTCCTGCTCGCGCGCATCGAGCGCGCCGAACAAAGTCACGATATCGACGTTGCCGTCCGCGACGCGCTCATTGAGTAGCGTCTCGGTGCGGCGGATTTCGCCGGCCCCCGGCAGGAAAACCAGCAGTGACCCTTGATCGGCGCGCAAGGCGCGCTGCACGACGTCCGCCACCTGGTTTTCGATGCGCGCGCGTTGATCGCGGCCGGGGTAACGCGTCTCGACCGCAAAAGCGCGGCCCTCGCTTGCCACGACTGGTACATTGCCCAGCAAAGCCGCCACGCGCGCGCCGTCGAGCGTCGCCGACATCACCAAAATCTTCAGGTCCTCGCGCAGTCCCTGCTGCGCATCCCTAGCGAGGGCAAGTCCGAGATCGGCATCTAGCGAGCGTTCGTGGAATTCGTCGAACAGCACGGCGGCGACACCGTCGAGCGACGGATCGTCGAGCACCAGCCGGGTGAACACTCCTTCGGTGATCACTTCGACGCGCGTCCGCTTCGAAATTTTGGAGCCGAAGCGCACGCGCAGGCCGACCGTATCGCCGACCTGTTCGCCCAGCGTCGAGGCCATGCGGGAGGCCGCGGCGCGAGCGGCCAGCCGGCGCGGCTCCAGAACCAGGATTTTCTTGTCCTTATTATTTTCTTTGGCCCATGGCTCGTCGAGCAGCACCAGCGGCACGCGCGTGGTCTTGCCGGCGCCCGGCGGCGCCACCAGCACGGCGCAATTGTTCGCCGTCAGCGCGGCGGTGAGCCGCGGCAGCACGTCGTCGATCGGAAGCGGCGTATCGAATTTTTGCATATGTGTCGTCGTCACCCGGAAAGCGGATGAAAAAATTCAGAAAACGATGTTAGATGTTCTGCTCGCCCCGCGCGCCGGCGCGGGGCCAATTAACGTCTGTTGAAAGTGGCGTTGGTCATTTCTTCGCCCGCCCGACGCTCTCATAGGCAAAACCGTGGCGCATGACTTCCTCGGCCCGATAAATATTGCGCAGGTCGACCAGCACCGGCCGCTGCATAACCTTCTTCAGCCGCGCGAAATCGAGCGCACGGAACTGCTCCCATTCGGTCACGATCACCAGCGCGGAGGCGTCGGCCGCGCAATCGTAGGCGTCCTTGCAGAAAGCGACGTTGGCCAGCAGCGGCCGGGCATGCTCCATGCCGGTCGGATCGTAGGCGCGCACCTTGGCACCCATGTCCTGCAGCGCGGTGATCAGCGGAATCGACGGCGACTCGCGCATGTCGTCGGTGTTCGGCTTAAACGTCAGGCCGAGTACGGCAATCGTCTTGCCGCGCAGCTCGCCGCCGAGCGCCGCCGCCACCTTGCGCGCCATCGCGCGCTTGCGCGCGTCGTTGACCGCCACCACCGCCTCGACGATGCGCAGCGGCGCGTCGTGATCCAAGCCGGTCTTGAGCAGCGCTACCGCATCCTTCGGGAAACACGAGCCGCCGAAGCCCGGCCCGGCGTGCAGGAATTTCGAGCCGATGCGGTTGTCGAGCCCGATGCCACGCGCGACCTCCTGCACGTCGGCGCCGACTTTTTCCGCCAGATCGGCGATCTCGTTGATGAAGGTGATCTTGGTGGCGAGGAAGGCGTTGGCGGCGTATTTGATCAGC
>Ga0182024_10005242_pt1 | contig 29190 bp, 26 predicted proteins | sample P32metaG_FD_120480 | JGI IMG/M metagenome (GOLD analysis project Ga0182024, IMG submission 120480) | Permafrost microbial communities from Stordalen Mire, Sweden - P3-2 metaG (Illumina Assembly) | ecosystem: Environmental > Terrestrial > Soil > Wetlands > Permafrost | place: Sweden: Stordalen...
ATCGCGACCCGCCGTTCATGGGAGGCCGCTGATATGACTAACTCTTTTGACATAAAACTCCTCGGGACGCATCGCCGCGAGCTTGTGCCCGTCGGAGGTCCGAGAAACCGGCGCCTGCCCCGGGGCTACCGGGACACACGTGGCCACGACCGCTTGGAGGTGGTTTTGACGTTCGAAGGCGGAGGGGGTGGCGGGCTGGATGCCACCGCTGAAACGATAATTCCTCAGTCTATCGAGGCTAATCCGTTGCGGGGAGCTTCCCAGGCAAACGGCGGACGATGCTGTCCTCACTCTTATTTCCTTAAATTTACCGGCGACCGCGAGCGGCCAAAACAAAAAACGGCTGCAGGGCGGTCAACCCGTTCCAATCATTTCTAAAGCTATTTGAATCTACGCCCGGGCGGCCAGCCGAAGCGGGCACGTCAAACGGGCACTGGCGTTCGTCAGTTGACGAAGCGGCGAAGCCGTACATTCATCACCAGGCCAATCGCCAGGAAAACAAACAACGTGGCGGAACCTCCGTAGCTCATTAAAGGCAGCGGAATCCCGGTAACCGGCATAGCGCCGATGACCATGGCCACGTTTACTAAAACGTGAAAACCCAGCGCCGCGGCGACGCCCATGACCAGAAACATTCCCGCGCGATCCTTCGCGCGTTGTGCGTTCTGGACCAGTCGAAGCAGAAGCGCCATATACAGCCCGAGGGCAAGCAGCACGCCTTTGAATCCCTGTTCTTCAGCCCACGCGGACATGATGAAATCTGAATAACGGACGGGGATGTAGCCCAGTTGATTCTGACTGCCGTTGCCAAATCCTTTGCCCCAGAAACCGCCGGAACCGACGGCAATCTTGGATTGCAACACCTGATAACCGGAACCCTTTGCGTCGTCTTCCGGGTGCATGAATGACGTAACGCGCTCCCGTTGGTACGGTTTCAAGATGTGGCGGCTGACCGGGGGATAAAAAACGCTGCCTACAGCCAATAAGCCCACCAGAGAAATCACCGCTGCATGCTGCCATTGCAGGCCGGCCAAAAATGCCCCCACTACCAGCATCGGCAACAGCACTAGAGCTGTACCCAGATCGGGCTGCTTTAAAATCAACACCAGCGGCAGCCCTACTAAAAATCCTGCTTTGATCAAGTCCTGCAGGGAAAGCTCATCGCTGCCGACCTCGGCGAAGAAGCGGGCGACTACAATGATTATAATCAACTTTACCAATTCTGACACCTGAAAGAATTCCCCCAGGAAAGGTATCCAGCGCTTGGCACCGAAACGGCTGTGGCCCATAAGCAGCACGGCAATGAGGGCGACGATGCCGATCAGATACAAAATGGGGGCCTGATCGAGGATCAGGTGATAGTCCAGGCGGGACAGGGCGAACATCAGCGCAAAGCCAATGACCAGCCAGCGGACCTGCTTCATGTGCATGCCCGCCAAAGAGCTGCCGTGCGTGGCGGAATAAATCTCAATCACGCCAAGCGCGCAGATGGCGGCCAGGATGGCCAGTAACCACCAATCGTAATCGCGAGTGCCGGGTGCGTCTTTCATTTACCTTTCGTCTTTCGTTTACCTTTATCGAGCGGCAAAATGCTGCCAGATTATTCCGACTAAAAATCTATGGCCGCAGGGCTTTCGCCGGTGGCGCAGGAATAACAGCTGCCGCCGCCTCGGCTGGATCTGTTTTGCCGGGAGCCGCTGGCTGTGCGTTGTTGACTGCTAGTGCCGCCTGCGCCGGATTGGTGCCGTTCTCAAAATTAAAGTGCTGATATTCAACGGTGGTTTGACCGTTGTTTTTATTCTTCTTGTCGTAGTAAGCCTTAATGATGTCGCGCACGACCGGGCCAGAAGCAGTGCCTCCGTGCTGGCCGCTTTCCTGCACCAGAACGGCAACCACGATTTCAGGATTGCGGCGTGGCGCGTAGCCCACGAACCAGGCGTTGTCTTCGAATTTTTTCGATTTGCCTACGCGGTCGCGCGTGGAGTAGCCGATGACTTGCGCTGTGCCGGATTTCCCGCTGAGCTCCACGCCCGCGAGTTTCAGGCTAGCGCCCGTGCCGCCATCATTGATCACACCGTACATCGCGTCGGTTATTTTTTCCACCGTGGGCTCGGAGATGGTGAAGCGTTCTTCGCCAACGTTTTGCGCATCTTTCAACAAATGCGGCTGCTTAAAAATGCCGCCCATGGCGATGCCGCCGATGGTGCGTGCCAGTTGCAGAGGAGTTGTTTCCACGGCGCCCTGACCGGTGGAGACCGAGATGGTTTCGCCGGCGTACCACTTGCGATGGAAAACGCGCTCCACCCATTCTTGCGAAGGCATCAAGCCCGGTTCTTCAGAAGGCAGATCGATCCCGGTTTTATGGCCAATACCCATCTTGGTGGCGTAATAAGCGAGGCGGTCGATGCCCAACTTCATGCCCACGTTATAGAAAAAAATGTCACAGGAATCGAGAATGGCTTTGCGATAATTCACTATTCCGTGGGAACCTTTCCCATATACCCAGCATTTGAATTGGCGGCCGTAGAAAGTGGCGTAGCCAGGACAAAATGCGGTGTAACTTTCCGGCGGAACTTTATCTTCCAGCATGGCCGTGGCGGTAATGATTTTAAAAACGGAGCCGGGAGCGAGTTGCGCCTGGATGGCGCGATTTAACATGGGGTGCAGCGGATCTTCGTTGAGGCGCTTCCATATATCATTCGAAACGCGCACGGAAAAATCGTTGGGGTCAGGCGTGGGGCGGCTGACCATGGCAAGGACTTCACCGGTGCGAGGGTCGAGAGCAACTACAGCGCCGGGGCGTGTGCCTAAAGATTGCTCCGCGACTTGTTGTAGGTCGTAATCGACGGTCAGCTGAATCTGTTTACCAGGAATGGCTTCCTGCGTGGAGAGGCGGCCGACTTCCTTTCCAACGCTGTTGACGATGACGCGGCGCATACCGTCGGTGCCCATCAAAAGGTCGTTGTACTGTTTTTCCAGGCCGGTTTTGCCGGCGAAGTCGCCGGGCCGGAAGCGTCCATTGCTGGATTCGATTTGTTGCTCGCTTACTTCGCCGACATAGCCGCTGGCGTGGGCCATAAATCCGCCGGGAAGGTAGCGGCGTCGAGAAATGGAAATCATTTCGAGAATGGGAATGTCGGAGCGATGGGACTCGATGAAAGCGATGTCCGCGTCGGAAGCTTCAGGTTTAATAATAATGGGCTGAAATTTAGGAAGATTGCGAGTGGTGCTTAATTCTTCCTTGAGATCCGCCATTGGGAGGCCGAGGCCGTCGGCAATCCCGGGAAGATTCTTCTCCACCAGCGCGGGATCGTCACGCAACAACAGAACGCTGAATGAGGGACGATTGTCGACCAGCACGCGGCCGTCGCGATCCAGCATGCGGCCACGAGGCGCGATAACCGGAATGGAGCGCACGCGGTTGCGCTCGGCCATCGACGAGTATTTCTCGGCGTCGATGATCTGCAGCTTCCAAAAGCCGAGAAGCAACACGCCGATCATACCCACGATGACATAGGACGCCATGGCCAGGCGGCCTTGCGGTAAGCGATTGTCGTTATGAAACGAGTACGGCACGAAGACCTCGCGCGCGAATTTCTAAGCCAGGGCTGGTCGCCCGCTCCGGTAAACCCGGAGAACCTTCGCGTCACGAAAATTTAAAATTGGATTTCGATTTCCGCCGGTTGCTTTCCGTAATGGAAGATTCTAACCGGACCCAAAACCGCTAACCCCATGCTGCAGGGATGTCCCACAGCTGTTTGCAACCGTAACATCAGGGTTACCACGCTGCAAGCCGTCCGGATGGACAGGGTTCCAGGAGCGCATTGTTTTCAAGGGGACGGCGCATGGATGGCGGGTTGCTCCGAGGCATAGGCCACGTTAAGGTAAGAAATTATTCATGAACAGCGAATTATATAAGGGAAAGCGCTCTCGCCTGGCGTTGGTGGGGATGTCCGGAAGCGGCAAAACTTTCTGGACAAGGAAGTTAGCGGCGGCGGGCTGGAGGTCGGTGTGTTGCGACGACCTGATCGAGCAAAGGCTGGTTCCGCGACTGGCGGCCGGCGGATACTCGGGAATTAACGGGGTGGCCGCGTGGATGGGTTGGCCGAACAGTGTGACCTATGTGCAACGGGAGGCGGAATATCTGGCGGAAGAGATTGGAGTGATGGACGAATTCCTCGACAATCTTGAGAAAGATTCGCGTGGCACTCCGATCGTTCTGGATACGACCGGAAGCGTGATTTACGCGCAGAACAATATTCTGATGCGCTTACGGCGGCAAATGACGGTGGTGCATCTGGCCAACACCGAAAATGAACAGCGAATGCTGGTGGAAAGATATTTGAATGATCCCAAACCGGTGTTGTGGCGGGGAACGTTTCATGTGAAGGATCAGGAAACTCCGCGCGAAACGGTCGCGCGGTGCTATCCGCTGTTGATCGCGGTGCGCCAGAAGAGTTACGAAACGTTGGCGCACTGTGCGGTACATGTTTCCGAGTTCCGCGCAGGGTACGGCGTTGAATCGGAAAAGAATTCAGCGGACATAGAACGGTTCCTGCAAAAGATCCGCGAGCAGGTCGAACACACCTGATGTTTTCAGCCCATCACGACAGAAAAGTCCCTGGATGAGATATCGCAGCACATCCCGGCAAGCGCCACTGACGTCGCTTCGCGGCGCAGTTTTGCGTGGCCTGGCGCCGGATGGCGGATTGTACATGCCGGTGGAGATTGCGCGACGCTCCCCGGAAGAATTGGAAGAATTCCGGCGGCTGCCATTCACGGAAGTATGTTTTCGCGTGGCGCGGCCGTTTGCCGGTGCGGAAGTGCCGGAAGAAGTGATGTGGCAAGTGGTGAGCGAGGCGATTAATTTTCCGGTAGAGCTGGTGTCGCTGTCGCCTGCGCTGCATATCCTGGAGCTATTTCACGGGCCCACCTTGGCGTTCAAGGATTTTGGTGCGCGATTCATGGCGCGGCTGATGGCTTATTTCGTGCGCGACGAAACGCGCACGCTGACAGTGCTGGTGGCTACCTCGGGCGACACGGGCAGCGCCGTCGCGCATGGTTTTCTGGGCGTGCCGGGGATTCGCGTAGTAATTCTTTACCCTTCGAAGCGCATCAGCGAAGCGCAGGAAAAACAATTCACTACGCTGGGTGAAAACATCACTGCGCTGGAAGTGCAAGGAACTTTTGACGATTGCCAGCGATTGGTGAAACAGGCGTTCTCCGACGTGGAACTGAACAAACGCGCTTTCTTAACTTCGGCGAACTCCATCAACATCGGGCGGCTGCTGCCGCAGATGTTTTATCACGTGGCCGCATACCGCCAATTGCCGGTAGCTTCGGTGCCGCTGATCGTTTCGGTGCCCAGCGGAAATTTCGGCAACTTGACGGCGGGACTATTTGCCAAGCGCATAGGGTTGCCGGTGACGAGATTTGTGGCTGCGACAAATGCCAATGATGTGGTGCCGGAATATTTGCGCAGCGGGAGATTTGCGCCGCATCCGGCGTTTGCGACCTTGTCGAACGCGATGGACGTCGGGAACCCAAACAATTTTCCCAGGCTGCTGGATTTGTGCCGCAACCGGCTGGAGTATGTGCAAAAAGAAATCTGGGGACACGGCGCGACGGATGCGGAGACCCTGGCGGCGATGAAGTTGGTGTACGAACGCTATGAATACATTGCTGATCCGCATACCGCGGTGGGGATTTTGGGCTGGGAGGCATACCGTAAAGCGCATCCGGAACCGGCGCAGGGATTGGTGTTGGCCACCGCGCACCCGGCAAAATTCGCGGAAGTGGTGACGCGAGCGATTGGCATTGCTCCCAAACTGCCGGCCAGGCTCGCGGCCTATTTGAAGCGCGAGAAACTGTCGCTACCGATGTCCAATGGTTACGATGAGTTCAAACAGTTTCTGTTGGCGCACTGAGTCGAGCGTGTTGCCGGCCGTAGGATTTATCAACTTATGGGCGCGATTTTTATCTGCGCGATCTTACTTACCGAGCTCACCTACCGATTTTATTTACCAAAGATCAGCAGAGTGAAGGTGTCGGGCATAATCGCCGGACGGGGCCTGGGATGTTCTGGAGTGGCCGGCGGCGTCGCTCCAAAATCCGCGCTTACCAGATATAAATTGTGGTTGGATGTATCCAGTTCCATGGTGCGCGCGCCTCGTTGGGTTTGAATGGTGTCCACCACAGAAAACTTGTCAGGCGAATCTTCGTGGGCCACGGTGACCGTTCCATCGCCGCACGACGCGAATGCGAAACCGGTGGCAGGGTCGAAGCGGTTGGCATCCACGCCTTGTCCGATGGGCACCGTTCCGATGACGTGTCCGGAATTGCCATCCACGAAAGCCATCATTTTGTTGTGGCAGCCCACAACGAGGATTTCGTGTTCCGCGTCGATCGCCAGACCGGAAGGCGATTCGCACGGGGCCAGTGGCCAGGTCTTTTCCACCTTTAACGTGACCGGATCGAATTTTACGAGTTGGCTCTTGTCTTCCAGATTTACGAATACATGGCCTTTGCCGTCGGTAGCCGCGAATTCAGGCTTACCGCCCAACGCGACGGTTCCGACCGTTTTGCCGGTTGCGGCGTCAATGGCCGTGGCCGACGAGGCGTCGCCATTAAAAGTAAAGACGCGCTTCGATGCTGGATCATAAATAATGGCGTCCGCGTCTTCGTCCGTTTTTGCGTCGCCAAGAGCCTTCAAAGTCTTCAGATCAAATATGGTTGAGGTGGCGGCCTTCCCGTTGCTCGTGAATCCTTTATTCATTTCCGGGACGAGCGCTACGCCATGCACGCCGGATGTGTTGGGAATGTCGCCCAGCGTTTTGCCTTCATCGGCGTCTACTACCATGACGTGCGTACCGCGCGTAATAAACAATCGCCGGCTGGCCGGATCGACGGTGAGATAATCCCAGCCACCTTCGCCGCCAAGCTTCACTTTTTTGATGAGGTGATATCCAGATTTGCCGGCGGCGCCTTCTTGCGCCTTAAGAGTGTTCCTTGCACCTGCGACCAACGCGACAGTCAAAGCCAGAATTCCTGCACAGCTGGCAACCGCCGTTCTTCGTGTAATACTCGTCACAAAGACCTCCAAGATTCCCGTGCACCGCATTCAAACACAATCGAAGTGGCGCTGCAATGTGCATTCGAACGGAATCGATGAACCCAGGATGAATATTTTTTTAGGTGCGGAACGAGGGCGGCAATTGACTGAAGCGCGCTTGCATTCGCCTTCGAATGGCGACGTCGTTTACGGTTTAATTACTTGCTGCCTACAAAGGGTGGTGCTATTTTGCTTCGAGATCGACGTAGCTCCCCTTGAAAATACCTCATGAGGAGGATTCAGCTGGACAAACGCGCCGATCTAGAAGGGAAGATCGCCATGCCAAATATGTTCCGTGACACAGCATTTTTGTCGCGGAAAACGCTGGTCTTTGTCGCTACGGCCGTATGCCTTGTGCTTCCACCACTGACCCTACGCACGCCGGCTAAAGAGCAACCGGTTAGTTCGGGAAGCGCGCCGCAGGGATGGCATCTGGCCGGAAGCAATCCCGAAAATTACGAAACTGGTGTGGATTCGCAAGCAAAACGAAACGGCTTTCCCATCGCTTACCTGAAATCGAAACCCTCGGCCACAGGGGGCTTTGGAACGTTAATGCAGAGTTTTAGTGCCAGTAAGTATGCCGGGCAGCGCATGCGGTTGAGCGGTTCGGTGAAGTCGGATGAGGTAAACGATTGGGCCGGCCTGTGGATGCGCGTGGACGTGAACGCTAGACCGTTTGTGATAGACAATATGGAGAATCGCGCTATCAAGGGATCCGTCGACTGGCATGAATATCAAATTGTTCTGGACGTGCCAAAAGATGCGACCACTGTCGCTTTTGGAATTTTGCTGAGCAAATCCGGTATGGTCTGGCTTAACAACGTGAGGTTCGAAACTGTCGGCACTGAGGTCCCGGTCACTGCCAAGCCCTTCGCAGCAACGCAAGAAGATCCGGTCAACCTTAATTTTGAAAATTAGGACAACGCAATTGCGCTTCACCGAGGAATCGTAAGAAGAAATAAAAAAGGACAGGCATGGATGCCTGTCCGTATAGTTTCCTATAAAAGTCTAAATCACGCGGCCAGTTTTTCCTCGCTCAACAAATGTACCGGCACTTTGCGCAAATCCCATACAATGCCAAACCACGACAACACTTTGAGGGTGTAGTAAGTGATGTCCACTTCCCACCAGAAAAAGCCCTGGCGAGCAGAAGCCATAAAGTGATGATGATTGTTGTGCCAGCCTTCGCCGAGCGTTAGCAGCGCCAGAAACCAGTTGTTTTTGCTGGTGTCTGTCGTTTCATACCGGCGCGTGCCAAACAAATGCGAAAGCGAATTAATCGTAAAGGTGTCATGCCACAGCAATACAGTGCTCAGGCAGAATCCCCAGATAAACAGATGCCATCCACCAATCAGCCAGATCACCGCGCCCAAGGCTACGGGAGGAACCATGTGATATTTATTCAGCCAGCGCAGCTCGGGGAACTTCGCGAAATCGCCGATGTAGTTCAGGCGCGTATCGTTGTATTTATCGGACATGATCCAGCCCACGTGCGACCAGAAAAATCCAAATAGCGTTGGCGAATGAAGGTCCAGTTCCTGATCGGAATGCCGGTGATGATGGCGATGGTGCGCTGCCCACCACAGCACGCCCTTTTGCGCCGAGCTCATGGCCATGAACGCGATTACGAATTGAAAAGCACGGCTGGTCTTAAACGCGCGGTGCGAAAAATAGCGGTGGTATCCGGCGGTAACGAAAAACATGCGCACGCCGAGGAGCGCCAGGCAGGTCACCAGGTAATACCAGTGAAAAGGAATGAAAAATATCAGCAATGATGCGATATGCACCAGCGCGAACGGCAAGGACATAATCACAGAAATTCGTGAGCCGTTAGGTAGCGGAATCGACCATGCGCGTGAGGCTGTAGCCATTTCTTGGTGTTTCTTTCCGCGTCCGTGATGCAGGGACGCTCTTAAAGCATGTTCTGCGAACGCAGAGTCAGTTCAGACCAACGATGTGGACGCGGCAGAAATGTCGGGTGTTGAAAAACCCTGCGCAACCAGTTTACGGGTGCACACTACAGCGGTCAAGGGTACTGTCGGTCAGCTGTACTTAATTTAGATGCCTTCTAGCGCAGATAAGATAGCGCTCAAGACAGAATCATCTGTGCGAATGTGTTATCGTTTCTCGCGCGGCGCTGCAGATTTTTCGCGGCGGATTAAGTTGGTCATCAGTTCACAGTATTAGTTCGGAAGGATTACAGAGAGAATGGCTGAGCGGCCGGTACTTGTAGGCGTTATTCCGCAGACTGTGGTGCTGGATGACGGCGACCAGGTCGCCTGGATCTCTGACGCTGGAAATCTCCGTGTGGAGTTTGATGTTAACCGCTGCCCATTCTCTTCTAACGTGTTCCAGGCTCCAGCAGGAATGCGCTTGCTGAGCGGGCCGCCTCGGATCGGCCTCAAAGGCTCGACTTTTAAGTACCGGTTATGGCTTAACGACCAGCTGGTCGGTCAAGGCGAAGTGATTCTTCGCGATAAATAGATTCCTCACGTACTGCCCAAAAAAAGAGCTGCGAGAGCCCCTACTGGAAATCCAGATGTTTCCACGTTACAAGACCCACCCTCCAAAAACCTGAGGGTGGGGGCACCTTGCCTCGTTCACAACATCTCGGCAGGAATGCTGAATTATGGGCGGGCAGATTCTGTAGGAGTGGTTACCGCCGTCGAAGTAGAAGTTTTTACTGGCGGCGGTGCGGCCGGCGGGATGACGGCTGGAGATTTTTCTTTGGGGCCGTGGGGTTCGTCCTCGGTGGGAGCAGTGTCGGGCGTATCGACGTGGACTTCGTGTTCGGCGGCTTGTTCTTCGAGTGGCACGACGTTGGCAAATTCAACTTCGGGCATGCCACTGTGGGCGGCCTTCATAAATTCAATCCAGATCGGCAGCGCCGCGCGCGCGCCAGTTTCTTTTTTGCCCAATGAGATTTGCTTGTCGTCGAAACCGACCCACACTCCCGAAGTAATTTGTGGCGTGTAACCAATGAACCAGGCGTCGGTGTAGTCCTGGGTGGTTCCGGTTTTTCCAGCGGCGGGACGCCCGAGCGATTTGGCCGCGATGCCGGTGCCGAATTGGATGACTTCCTCGAGCATTGCAGTCATGGTGCGGGCCACTTCTGGAGACACCACGTCGTGAACTTCCGGGTGCGCTTCCTCTAACAACGCGCCGTCGTAACTTGTGACGCGGCGAATCATGTGCGGATCAATGCGGATGCCGTCATCGGGAAAAACGGTGAAGGCGGAAACGTGTTCGAGCAGGCGCATATCCGCGGAGCCCAGTGCGAGCGGAAGATACGGCGGCAGCGAAGTGGTGATGCCGAAGCGGCGGGTGATATTGACAACGCTGTTGATGCCGATTTTTTCGGCAAGCTTGACGGCAGGAACGTTGCGCGATCCCGCGAGAGCGCGGCGCAGGGTGATATTGCCTTCAAATTTTTCGTCGTAATTGCGTGGCGAATAGGACTGGCCGCCGCTCACGGTGGTGAAGGGCGCGTCCAGGATGGTGTCGAAAGGCGTCGCGCCTTTTTCCAGCGCGTCGGCGTACACGTAAATTTTGAACGAGCTGCCTACCTGGCGATATGCCTGCGTCACGCGATTAAATTTTGAGTCTTCGAAGCTGTAGCCGCCGACCATAGCTTTGATTTCCCCGGTGGGATTGTCGATGGCCACCATGGCGCCTTGTGGGCCCGGCTGCTGCTCGAGTTGCACACGCGCGGTAGTTTCGCGTAATTCCTGAATAGAAAATTGCGCGAGGTCGCCAGGTTTCAGGAGGTCGGAGGCTTTTTTGCGGCCGGTCCAGGCAAAGTCGGCGGGAGAAAGAATGGCGCGGTAGTTACCGATTTTGATGGTGGCGTTTTTGTCTTCCACGGAAAGGACCAGTCCAGTGGTGTAGGTGCCTTTTTCTATGGGACGGCGCCAGTCGTCGTCGTCATAAGTGGCGATGGTGCCGAGATTGTCGCGGAGAATGTTGGGCAGATTGCCGCGCCAGCCGTGGCGGCGGTCGTAACTGTGCAAGCCGTCGCGCACGGATTGATTGGCGGCGCGCTGCATGGCGATATTCAAAGTGGTGTAAATGCGCAGGCCGCGTTCATGAACGGCTTCGGTACCGTAAGTGGCTTCCAGATATTTACGAATGTCTTCGAAGAAATAGGGCGCCAGATCGTTGCGCGGATATTGAATGTGCACGCCGAGAGGGGTTTTGCGGGCCGCGGATTTTTCCGTGGGGGTTATTTTTCCTTCCTCCTCCATGCGGTGGAGCACCAGGTTGCGGCGCGCGAGTGCGAGCGCGGGATTATTCAGAGGCGAAAATTTAGGGCCGTTGACCATGCCGGCTAGGAGGGCTGCTTCCTGGAGCTTCAGATCCGTGACGGGCTTGCCAAAATAAAATTGCGATGCAGCCGCGAAGCCATAGTTCCCGTGTGCCAGGTAAACCTGGTTCGAATACATGGTGAAAATTTGCGGCTTGGTATAGCGGCGCTCGATTTGCAGAGCGAGAAGGATTTCCTGCATTTTGCGACGGAAACTTTTATCACTGCGGTCGAGGAAAAGATTGCCGGCCAATTGCATGGTGATGGTGCTGGCGCCTGCGGTGATGTGATGCTTCAAAATGTTGCGAAAGGCGGCGCCGGCAATACGCGGGAAATCGATGCCCCAGTGATCTTCGAAATGCTGGTCCTCGATGGCGGTCACGGCATTGTAGAGCACGCGCGGCACCTGCTCGTAGGTCATGAGGATGCGGCGCTGAAGGGCAAAGCTACCGACCATTTGGCCGTCGTCGGCGTAAATCTCGGTGACTACGGTGGGGCGATACGTTTCGAGGGCGCGAATTTCAGGCAGGTCGCTGGCATACACGAAGAGCAAGCCGCAGGCCGCGCCCAGCGCGATGGAGCACAGCAGCAAGAAGGCCAGCGCGACGCGGTCAATCAGCTTGAAGCCGCGCAAGCGCAGGGTGATCGGGGGCAGACTTATCATCGATAAGAAAGTTTAACGCAGATGGAAGAGGATGCGCAGAGGCGAAGGCGCGCCAAGTTTCCAAAGTTCGACAGCGCAGGGAGCTAGTGCTTGGTCAATTTCCGATTGCCGCGACCTAAAGGAGTGACCCTGATCTTTTAGTTTGGCTTTACTCAATCCTTGGCTGGGGCGTAGGCGGAAAACTTCCAGTTACCGAGAAGGTTCTTGCTTCGGCGAATATTCTCAAGACTTGTTCTAGCCAGCTTTATACTGCCGCAATGACACGACATACCGTCCGAATGTTTTTGTGTTCTGGGTTCTTGTTACTTTCCGTTTGCGCGCACGCGCAGACGACGGCCTCGACCGATGCCGAACTACGGCAAGGCCAAAGGATGTATTTGGCTGGGGATCTCGCAGGCGCGCTATCCACCTATCGTCAGGTGGCCCTGTCCCGGCCGAATGACCCGAATATCCTCTTTCTAATCGCCCAGACCTTGGGAGACCAAGGATCGTTACAGGAGGCGGAAGCAACCTATCTAAAGGCGATTCCGCTTTACCAACAACTGCAAGCTCGCAGTGCTGGTAAGGGTGCGAGTTACCCGCCTAATATCGCGATGACCTTGAACAATCTAGCGGTCATCTATAGCCGTGAAAAACGCTTTGATGAAGCCAGCAAGGCCATTGAACAAGCGCTTACTGTGTGGCCTATTGCAAAGTCGACGCCCGCTATGCTCTTTGTCACGCGAGGCATCGTTTTCGAAGGACAAAAAAACATCGCGCAAGCCGAGCAAGCCTATCGCGCGGCTCTGTCACGCGCTCCTCAGAATCCCGACGCCCTGTTAAACCTTGGTATTTTGCTGGCCAATCAAGGAGTTAAAGATGAATCCATACAGTTGCTGCGCCAGGGCGTCAGCGTAAGCCCTAACGATCCAGAAATGTTCGCCGCGCTTGGTAATTCCCTGGTCAAAGCCGGCTTGTGGGATGATGCCGTTTCGGCCTTTCGCAAGAGCGACGCCTTGCAGCCTGACGCACCGAATGTTTTGTTCAACCTGAGTACTGCCCTACAGCACCAGGGTCACTCTTCGGAAGCCCTGATCACGGTTCAGAAGGCCCATGCGTTGGCCCCGGACGATCCAGCAATCTCAGCAAGCCTGGGGGAGTTGCTAGTGGAGACCGGGTATTCTCAAGACGCAACCTTGCTGCTCCAAAGCGCACTGGAATCGCATCAAGGCGACGTTGAAATCTCGCTTAGTCTAGCCAAAGCTCTTGAAGGGCAAGGCAAAGCGGCGGAGGCCATTTCCTTGACGCAGAAAGTGCTAAACGTCCAGCCTGACTATCCTGAAGGGCTCGCACTACTAACCTCATTGTTAATTGAAACTGGTAAGACAACGGAAGCAATGAATACCGTGCGGCCAGCTCTGGCGTCACATCCGACAAGCGCGGAGCTTCTCAACGCGTACGGGCTAGTCTTATTGGCTCAGGAAAAATCAAGTGACGCCGCAACACAGTTTCAACAGGCCCTCTCATTAAATCCTGCAATGGAGGATGCAAAAGTAAACCACGCGATAGCGCTGAACCAAGGAGGAAGGTCTTCCGACGCCGCGCCAGAATTCCGAACGGTGTTGCAGGCCAACCCGAGAAATTTGAAAGCTCAGGCTGGTCTGGCCAAAACCTTGTTTGATTTGAAGCAATATGCTGAGGCCGCCGAGGCTTTTAAGCGCGCCGTTGATCTGGCTCCTGACGATCCAAACCTGTGCACCAATATGGGCATCGCCTTAGATAAATTGGGCCGGGTCGAAGAGGCCAAGCGGGCCTATGCGGAAGCGCAGCGGCTGCGCTCTAGCAATAAGAAGATACCCAGAACGGGACCCTAGCCGTGATTGGTTCTGTTGAAGCTCAGAACAACGAGGGGATTAAATAATGAACTTTTCCGGGAGAGTCGCGCTTATTACCGGAGCGGGCAGCCCGCTGGGAATCGGTTTCGCTGCTGCTCGTCTGTTTGCGCAACAGGGGGCAAAAATCGCGATCACTTCCACGACTGACAGAATCATCGAGCGGGCTCGCGAACTGGCAACGGACAACGCGGATGTTTTTGCTTTGCCCGCAGACCTGCGCGATCACTCGAGCACTCACAAATTGGTTCGGGAAGCCCTCGTACGCTATGGCCGCATCGATATCCTTGTAAACAATGCCGGGATGACGCAGATCAGCAATCCTGATGAGACCCTGTCGCGATCTCTGGCCGAGCTTAGCGAAGCGGACTGGGATTACAGCATCGCGCTGAACCTGAAGACCACTTTTAATGTCACGAAAGCCGTTTTGCCTTCCATGCTGGCTGCGAACTATGGCCGTATCGTGAATGTTTCGTCAGTCACCGGGCCGCTGGTGAGCAATCCGCGCGCAACGGCGTACAGTACGGCGAAAGCTGGCATGGTCGGGCTGACCCGCAGCCTCGCACTCGAGGTTGCCCGCAGCGGAATCACCGTGAACGCGGTAGCGCCGGGCTGGATTGAAACGGCGTCCTCTACCCCGCAGGAAATTATCGCTGGGAAGAATACGCCTCTTGGCCGGCCTGGCCGTCCTGACGAAGTCGCCGCTGCTATCGCCTTCCTCGCTTGCGAATCCGCGTCGTACGTTACCGGGCAAATGATCGTCGTCGACGGTGGCAATACCATCCAGGAATACAAAGGCCCGCCCGATTCTTATTACTGAAGCTCGGCAGAAGCTTCAGTTGTGGGGTGACGAGAACCGTGACAATTTTCTCCGCTACAACTGTCTTCGTGCGCCACTGGTGTTGGTCAGTTCCCTGATTGGCCGCACTTCAATGCTCCCCACCTTAGCGGGCGGTATTTGCGCGGCAAGTTGGATTGCATCGTTCATGTTTGCGGCTTCAATCAGATAGAACCCGGCCAAGCACTCCTTCGTCTAAGGGCCGTCGCGGATGGAGATCTTTCCGTTGCGGACCCGCACGGTGGCAGCGGTATGAACAGGCTGAAGAGCCTCCGAGGCGATGCACTTGCCATCGTTGCGAAGGGCTTGATCGTACGCCAGGCATTCATCATCGGTCATGGCCCCGACTTCCTTCTCTTCGCCATAGACAAGGCATAGATACTTCATATGAGGCTCCTATCAATCGCTTAATTTAAATACTTCTCAGGGGTAGACCGCTTCCACCGCCCGGAAGAAATCTTGCTTAATTATTGCTGCAAAAGACTTGCTGTTCTACCTCGACCGGCTTGTCGAGGACGAGATAAGGTTTGAAAATCCATTTTCGCACTGCATTTTCGCAGGCTGTGTAAGCTTCTGGAGGACCTGAAACTGCGTGGGCGTTTGCGACATGCCCATCCTTTCCGACGATAATTTGTACCATTACAGAGAAATGCTGGGTCCTCATCGAGGCTGGCCATTGAGGCAGACTCGACATATTGATTGGGTGGAGATTTACACCCGAGATCCTATCGCCCAGTGGACCGACCGCGTCATGCGGCGGTATAAAGTCCGAGTCATCCACATGGGAAATGAGCTCAAGGGTTTGCACCCGCAACTTCAGGTATGGCTTGCCGCCATCGGTAACATCCACTTCCATCGCGAGGTTGCGCCCCTGAAACGGCATTATTCGGTTGTAAACAGTCTGGAACCAGCCTGAGCCGCGGTTGTAACGGAGGATTGAGCTGTCGGGTTCAAGACAATATTGGGTCGGGTCGCTAATGCCGGAATCTCGTTCAATCAGGACACATTGAAGTTTATGGCGGCCAAAAGTCCGCTCCACATTTCGCCCATGAAAACCCTGGAGCGTATCGGCATAGGTGAACGGGGCAATTACTTCTGCCCGAACCTGTGACTGTGCGCGGTCAGGCCAACGTTGGTCTCCAAGGCGATACAAACCTTTGGGGGTAGCATAGTCTGTTTGGTTTAGGTCGTCAGACCTGTAGACGCGTTTGTAGTTCTTGGCGCCAGCCCAATACTCCTCGTACACGCCGCTGTGCACGTTATCGCCATCTTCGTCGAATTGATCGTAGACCACCACGATATGCCACGGACGCAAGTCGGTTGATTGCAGTCCGTTCAAATTTGCTTGCTTACTTAGCCAGGCCGGCAAATCGACACCGTCAGCGCCGGCCGGTTTTTTTTCGGTCTTCAGATTCATGCTAACGGAGACCGCTGGAGGTACTGCAATCACCGAATCGGATTTCGTGTCGGCCGCCACGACCACGGTCGGCAGCTCATCTGTACGACTTACGATGGAACTCTCTTGAGCGTACAGCGCGGTAAGTGAAGTAACGATCAAGTATGAGGAAAATAGGACGACAACTGGTTTGGGCATCGATCACCTAGCCATTTTATTGACTCGTTTTCAACGATTCGATAACGCGAAAAAGTTTGTCCGATGAACGAATCTGGCACGGGGCGCGTATGTCAGTTTCCGCCACTAGACCGAGTTAATTTACGCACGACGGCTTAGAGTAAGCCTGACCAACAACAATTATCAGAAACTGACGAACTGGCAAGTGGATTATGCAGTTTCGGGTTTTGGTGCGGCAGCCCAGGGATGCGGGCGGCGGGCTTCTATGAATGCGAAGGTGGTCATTAGCAAGGCCAGTGTCGACATTCCCGCGTCTTCCAGAACTTTCTTGAGGTTGATGGGCTCGGGAGTGGCGAAGCAGCCGCAATTGATGTCCATGTGCAGAAGATAGGCGCGCAAAACCACGACGAAAAATCCCAGCATGATGGCGGTGAGAAGCGTTGCCCAGATGCGTAGCTTCCATCCAATTAATACCAGCAGGCCCAGCGCGATTTCAGTGAAGGGAAGAACGTGGGCCACAAACTGCACGCCCCACTCGGGAAGCAATTTGAACGCTTCCACCTGGAGCGCGAAGTTCGCGAGGTTCGTGGAAATAGAAAATTTTAAAAAGAACCACGGCCAGAATGTTTGGTTCGGTTGAAACGCTTTGGAGTAGCCCGCATAGATGAAAATGGCGCCGAGAACCAGGCGCCCAAGCCAGATGACGGCACGCCGGAAATTGAGTGGGCTGGATTGCAGCAAGTCGTCTTTACCTGCGAGCTTTGTAAAAGCGGTTCATCGTACCAGAACAATTTGAAATTGAGATGGTCGACCAGATTATTCAAAGCCCGAGCGGTGATGATTTACAAACGCAGGCAAAATCAGCAAGCGTGACGTTTATTTCTGGCTCAGCAACTGGTCGAGGAACTGGTGTAATACGGCATAGCTCTGCACGCCGACCACCGGATAGGTCTGGCCTTTGGAATGAATAATGGTAGTGGGAGTCTGGTTTACGTTGTACATGCGGCCAAGCGCGAGATCTTTCTCGATGAGCGGATCGAGGGTGCCACCTTTTACGAGGGCGCGAACTTTGTTCATTTCCGCGGCCGACAGAACGGCTGCGACGGTGCTGTCGATGTCTCCTGAGTTTTCCCACTTTTCCTGATTCTCAAACAACGTTTGCTCCACGGGTTCGGCTTTTCCCAGCTGCGCTGCGGCGCGCGCATACTGCGCAGCGATTTTCGAGTAGGCATGCATGGGGAGGGGAAAATCGCGATGGATGAGGTACACCTTGCCGGTGCTCACGTAATTGTCCATCAGCTGCCGGTTGGTGGTCGTATACAAATTCTTGCAAGCCGGACATTGAAAGTCGCTGAAAACTTCCAGAACGAGCGGAGCGTTTTTGGAACCAAAAGCCTTGTGGGGATCGACATCGGTTACCGCGCCAGGTGTTTGGGGAGGCGCAGCCATAGCCATAAGAACGACACCAATACCTAGGGCGGCCAATACGCTGAGGAAGGCCACAGCGACCTTAGGGATTCCTCTTCGAGTACGAGTCAATTGTTCCTCCGTGACGAGTTGGACGCTTAAAAATCGGCCTGTGGGATTCTACCGCGAATCATCCTAAAGGCCAGCGTGGGGGTGCTGAAATTTGCAACCGAGTTTCTGTTGGGCTTGGATGCACGAGTCTCAACAGGAGGCTCAAAGGTCGGATGCTGGCGTATTGAGGATGTTTGTGTCAGGTTAAGTAACTGGTGCAACAAGCCGGACTGTAAGCCTTATCGATAACATATAAAAGGGGATATAAAATCGGTAACAAGACTTGACAATGACGCACTCAATATTTATAATGTGCTTCGAGCTGGTTCGAACGGGTCACTGGGGACCCGCCTAAAGTTTGGGTGTTACCGGCTCAACAGGTTTGAAGATATAGGGCTTAAATGGAGGCCGGAATTACATGAGTAAAATTATTGGAATTGACCTCGGCACAACCAACTCGGTTGTGGCCGTGATGCAGGGTGGAGAGCCGGTAGTAATCCCCAACCAGGAAGGTGCGCGTACCACCCCATCGGTGGTAGCGATCACCAAGGGCGGCGAACGCCTTGTGGGGCAAGTGGCGAAACGGCAAGCGGTGACGAATCCCGAAAATACGGTGTATTCGATCAAGCGCTTTATGGGTCGCCGCTTCGACGAAGTCACCGACGAAATGAAGCGCATCCCTTATAAGGTAGTAAAGGGCGAACACGACGACGCGCGTGTCGATATCTTTGGCAAAATCTATAGTCCTCCGCAAATTTCCGCGATGATTCTAGGGAAACTGAAGGCCGCAGCGGAAGACTTCCTGGGTGAAAAGGTCACCAAGGCGGTCATTACCGTTCCGGCGTACTTCAACGACGCGCAACGGCAGGCCACCAAGCAAGCGGGCGAAATTGCAGGCTTGGATGTGGTGCGCATCATTAACGAGCCGACCGCGGCTGCGCTGGCGTACGGCTTGGACAAAAAGACCGACGAAACCATCGCGGTGTATGACCTCGGCGGCGGCACGTTTGATATTTCGGTGCTGGAGGTTGGCGCTGGAGTAGTGGAAGTGAAGTCCACTAACGGTGACACCCACCTGGGCGGCGACGACGTTGACCAACGCATCGTGGATTGGTTGATCGACGAATTCAAGAAAGAAAACAACATCGATCTGAGCAAGGACCGCATGGCGCTGCAACGCCTGAAGGACGCAGCGGAAAAGGCCAAAATCGAGCTGTCGCAAATGATGGAGACAGAGATCAATCTGCCGTTCATCACCGCGGGCGCGAGTGGGCCGATTCACATGCAAATGAAGCTGACTCGCACACGCCTCGAGCAATTGATGAACGATTTGCTCGAACGCTCCATGAAACCGGTGAAGCAGGCGCTGGAAGACGCGAAGATGTCGCCGAACGACATACAAGAAGTGGTGCTGGTCGGTGGTTCGACGCGTATCCCGAAAGTACAGCAACTGGTACGCACGTTCTTCGGTGGAAAAGAACCGCACAAGGGCGTGAATCCGGACGAAGTTGTGGCCGTAGGAGCCGCGATTCAAGGCGCGGTGCTGGCTGGAGACGTGAAAGACATCCTGTTGTTGGACGTCACACCGCTCTCGCTGGGCGTGGAAACTCTGGGCGGAGTAATGACCGTGCAGATTCCTCGCAACACTACGATCCCGACGCGCAAAGTGGAGACTTACTCCACGGCGGCGGACAACCAGCCTGGCGTGGAAATTCACGTCATGCAGGGCGAACGCAAATTCGCGAACGACAACCGCTCGCTTGGCAAATTCAAGCTGGATGGAATTCCGCCAGCTCCGCGCGGGACGCCGCAAATCGAAGTCACTTTTGACATCGATGCGAACGGCATCCTGAACGTCAGCGCCAAGGACAAAGCGACCAACAAGGAGCAGAAGATCACCATCACCGCTTCGAGCGGCTTGACCAAGGAAGAAGCCGAGAAGATGCGTGTGGAGGCGGAATCGCACTCCGAGGACGATCGCCGGCGTATGGAAGAAGTCGAGGCGCGCAATCGCCTGGACGGCATTCTGTACCAATCCGAAAAGATGATTCGTGAGAATCGCGAGAAGCTCAACGAAGCGGACGTGAAGACCGCGGAAGGCGCCATCGAAGAGGCGAAGAAAGCCATCAACGAGGGCGGCGTAGCTAAGCTGCGCTCCGCTACGGAGAACCTGGAACGCTCGCTGCACAAGATCGCTGAAGAGCTCTACAAGAGCACGCAGGCGGCTGGCGGCGCGGAACAGGCTGGGGCGGCCGGAGCTGGGGCCGGTGCCGGTGCTCAAGGTGGACCGGCTGGCGCGGGCGGAAACACGTCCGGCGGCGGCGCGCAAGGCGGGAAGCCCGGCGACGTGATCGATGCCGAGTACGTGGACGTGGACGAAAACAAGCGTCCTAATTAATTGAGTAGCTGAGCGAAGAAGGAAAGTGCGGAGAGTCACTCCGCGCGGGCCGGAACTTCGTGGAAGCGAAGAGTAACCTACCGGCCCGCTTCGTTCGAAAGACGGAGTGGGCCGGATATTTTTTGAGACAGATTTCGATGGTATTCGAGAAGTCGATTCGAGATCACTAAGACAAAATCATGGCGACGACTGCTAAAACTGATTATTACGAATTGCTGGGTGTGCCGAAGAAGGCCAGCAGCAAGGACATTCGAACTGCGTTCCGCAAGCTTGCGCGCAAATACCATCCCGATCTGAATCCGGGCGACAAGTCTTCGGAAGAGAAATTCAAACAGCTGCAGGAAGCGTACGACGTACTTTCGGATGCCAAGAAGCGCCAAATGTACGACCAGTACGGGTTCTATAGTGACAACCTCCCGCCGGGAGGTGGTGGGCCGTCGTCGCACGGCGGCGAAGATGATGATGCGCGGGTTAATTTTGATTTTGGCGGATTTGATTTTGGCGGTGGCGGCGGTTCTGGTGCAGGGCCGGCGGGAAGTGGCGGAAGTTTTCGCGACTTGTTCAGCCAGTTTTTCAAGGGCGGCCGCGGTGGCGAGATGGAACCGGAGCAGGAACCGGGCGGCGACCTGGAATACCAAGTGGAGATTGATTTCTGGGATTCCGTTCGTGGAGCGGTAAAAAAACTTTCGATCACGCGGATGGATACCTGCGAGAACTGTCGCGGAACGGGCGCGGTGGGCTCGCCGCAAACCTGCACTGCTTGTGGCGGGACCGGAACGGTCCAGCAAGCTGCGGGAAAAATGCGCTTCAACGTGCCGTGCACGCGCTGCGGTGGCACTGGCAAATTGCGCACCATGTGCCGCACCTGCAATGGCGAAGGGCGGGTGCGACGGACAGAAACAGTGGATGTTCGCATTCCGGCTGGCGTGGCCAACGGCGCGCGCTTGCGTGTGCCGGGCAAAGGAAATGCCGGAACGATGGGAGCGCCTGCGGGAGATTTGTATTTGCGCATCCTGGTAAAACCGCATGAATTTTTCGAACGGCGCGGCAACGATCTGTACACCAAGATTCCGGTCACCGTGCCAGAGGCCACGCTTGGCGCGAAGATTGAAGTGCCGACTATAGATGGGCGCTCGCTGGTGCGTATTCCCCCGGGAACGGACAGCGGGAAGACCCTGCGCCTGAAAGAGAAGGGCGTGCCGGGTGCGCGTAACGGCGCGCGCGGCGATCAATATGCGGAGATTCAAGTGGTGGTGCCGAAGCCGACAGACGAGCGCGTGCGTAACGTGATGAAAGAACTGGAAACGCTGGAGCCGGAAGATCCGCGGCAAAATCTATTCAGCAAGGCGGGTGTGTGAGGCTATGCCGCAACGAACAAAAAAACGGGCCAAAGCTGGGTACATGATCAGCGCAGTGGCGGAGCTTTATAAATTGCATCCACAGACGCTGCGCTTGTATGAGCGGGTGGGATTGCTGAAGCCTTCCCGTTCGCAGGGAAACACGCGACTGTATACCGATTCGGATCTGGAGCGGCTGGACGTGATTTTGACGCTAGCGCGCGACATGGGCGTGAACCTGGCCGGCATAGAAATTATTCTGAACATGCGCGAAAAAATGATTGAGATGGAACGCCAGATGGGCGAGTTCGCGCAAGTGGTGCAGCAGGAACTGTCGCGCGTGGCTTCGCGCCCAACGGGACAGGACCCGCGCCACGCCATTGTGCGCGCAGTGCCGCGAATCGTGCGCAGCTCTTCGTAACTACTCTTCTGATGTACGTCGCACCGCTTTTCTAAAAAATGTGGAATATGCGCTTCCAGCGCATCGTGCCTGGATGCACTAACACGTTGGCGTAGGCGAGCAACCGGCCAACGATGTTGCCCGGTTCCCAGGCGTTGGGGTCCGCGTCGATAGACATGTAGATCATCACCGGAGTGCCGATGATGTCCTCCCGGGGAACGCAACCCCAGAAGCGGCTGTCGTAAGAATTTCCTCGATTGTCGCCCATCGCAAAATAACAATTGTCTGGAACGCGGTAAGGGAAGGCGACATTGATTCGGCCGCGTTGAGAGTATCCGGGCGGCGCTGGTTTTGTGGGACCCAAGGTGTAGTCTTCTTCAAGTTGCTTTCCATTGATCCAAACATTTCCGTCGCGTAAATCTACCAGGTCGCCCGGCATGCCAATGGCGCGCTTTACCAGGTCGGTTTGATCGGGCGCATACGGCGGCCGGAAAATTATGATTTGCTGCCGCTTGGGATTGCGCCACAGCGGAACATGCCAATTCGTAAAGGGCAGGCCGGCGTCGTATCCCACGCGGCTGATGATCAAGTGATCTCCGATCAGCAGGGTATTTTCCATGGAAGCGGAAGGAATGACGCGGGCCTGGCCGATCGTTCCGTTGACCAACAGAAAGACGAGGCCAACCCAGAACCACGCGAGAATCTCGCTACGGACGCGGGCGCTTACGGACGCGCCATGGTCAGGAGTTGCAGTTTTTGTTTTAGCTTTCAGTTGGCACCGTCGATGATTTTTGGAATCTTAGCACGCCGTTGGGCGCGAGCAGGTTTACGGCAGCGCCTCGGGACAATTCTATAAGCTCCGCAGATCCGGATTCATTTCTTTTTTAAATCGGGTCGGCAGTCCGCAGTCCCCATTTTAGTTCTAGCCACCTTTGAATGAGTAGGCGAAGACGAGGCCGGACAGGCCGGCCCATGCTTGCTTTGCAATTTTTTTTATGGCGTGAGCGAGTTGCTTGACAGCCACCTGCAGTAGTTTGATCTTATTTTGCATGTGCGAAGATTTTTCTTGCGCCATGCACATTATGCGTTGCAGCTGTCTCGGTCGGGGCACGGAGCCAGTGGATAAACTGGTCAGGGCTGCGTGGAGCTCAATGAGTTCACTGACTTCTTTCAACGTAAATCCCAGCGGCTGGCACCATTTAATGAAGGCAATCCGCTCAATGTCGGATTCATTGTAGTTTCGATAACCCGAGGAAGTTCTGGGCGGCTCACGGAGAAGTCCCTCGCGTTCATAGAAACGGATGCTTTGGACACTTACTTGGGACTTGCTGGCTAGTTCCTTAATACGCATGAACGTGATTATAGAGATAGCAGTCGCTTGCGGTCGTCCTCAGCCGTTCAGCCAAACGTGCGCGGCCACGGCAAAGATCAGCGCAAACATAGTCCAGTAATGCCAACGGCGAATCAGCTTTCTAGTTTGTAGCTGCCGGTCTTTTAAAAGGAGGCCCAGGGCAACCTGAAGTATCAGCAGGCCGACTGCTATAGTCGCAAATAACAGTCCGCTCATGTTCACGCGCGTCATATTTCCCAGCTGCATCGAAATCCAAGCATGGCCGGCGGAAAATACGAGCAATAAGTATCCGCACCAATAATGTGGCCACATCCTATGGAGGTACTTGGAGCTGTATCCCTGCCCTAGACCGAGGGCTCGGCTTAGGCGACTGCGCGGCAAAATGTAGGGCAGAAGAATATCCAATCCGAACAGGATCACGGCGACCCTGCCGGTCGCGCTGGTCAGGAAAAAAGAAGACATGGCTTACTTTATTTCTAGGTATCCGGTGAGAATTACAATTTGAGAAGCGTCAATACTGCGATCTTTTTTTAGTACGCCAGTGACGTGCACAACCGCGTCAGGATGAATGTCGGATTGCTTACCCATCACCATTTTTGTCTGGGCATTTGACTGCACTGTGATTTGGGTTTTTGTGCGCAGGTATATCTTCTCAGTTTCCTTCTGCAAAAGTTTTCCACGTATAGAGCCTTCGGTTGATGAGGCCTCAATCTCGAGTACCACCTTCACGGTGTCTCCCGGGTTGGCGTGAACAAATATGTCTTCCTCAGAGGCGGCCGAGGCGGACATTGATTTAGCGGACCGAAAAGATCCCCACACCAATATGGCTGTGAGCAAGAATGTGGCGGAAATTATGGCCGCCCAGACCGGTTTGTGCGTGCTTCTCGCCGTGTTGTTATCCATGCAAAATTCCTCCTGGCAGGCATTAGTCTGAAGCCTATACATAGGTATAAGGTCAAGTGGTTTTTAGATTTTTTGCGAAATCGCCGTTTTCATCTCTAGCACCTTCAACCGCGAACCGGCTGTGTTTCCCAAGCCTCAAACGGGAAACTTGCCGTGACGGGTGCGTGCTCGTATGCTGAGTCGATATGGCGATAGAAAATTGTCCACTTTGTAGAGGGACGGGGTGGCGGGTCGACCCGCGGCGAGAGGGTCCGCCGGGTAAAGTCGCGACGGCGTGCGATTGCGGGATGGAGGAGCGCGCTGCACGGGTGATGGAGCGCGCGCGCATACCGAAACGGTATGAACATTGCGATTTTGAAAGCTATGTCGCCGATCTGACCGATGGGAAGACCTGGATGCCGCAGCACGCGCAGTCCATGAAGCAGGCCAAGATGTTGGCGCAAGGATTTGTGCGCGACTATCCGGCTGCAGCGGAAAAGGGACTGCTGCTGATGGGGCCGTCGGGCGTTGGCAAGACACACTTGGCGGTAGCGGCTTTGAAAGAATTGATTCGCCGGGGGCATGCCGGACTTTTTTGCGATTATCGTGAGTTGCTGAAAGAGATTCAGGCCAGCTACAACCCGGCTAGTGAATCGACGGAGATGCGCATCCTGGAGCCGATTCGTAATGTGGAAATTTTGGTGCTCGACGATCTGGGAGCGAGCAAGCCTTCCGATTGGGTGCGTGACATTGTGGGCATTGTTCTAAACGCGCGCTATAACGAAAACCGTACTACGGTCATCACCACAAACTACGTGGACAATCCGGCGTCGGAAGGCGAACCTTCACGGCTGCCGGGTGGCCGGATGATTCCTGCAGCGCGCGAAGATACGCTGGAGCAGCGCATCGGGAGCAGAATGCGTTCGCGGTTATATGAGATGTGCCGGACTGTTGAAGTAATTGCTCCAGATTTCCGCCGTGAGAAAACACAAGCGGGACACACGTAGGGGTGACAAGGTCTTGTTGCAGTTAAGGGGTGACATTATCTTGGAGCATCTACACGTGGCCGACTAGCAATTGCCGCCACACAATCTGGTGTGCTAGCATCCGCCCGATTGGCTGCCAGGGGCAGTCCGTCCGCTGAAGAGCAGACCACAGCTTCGTTAGTTCTTCGCCCTACTGGTGCAAGACAAAAAGAGCGACAGACCAAGGGCCGCGCTTTTCAGAGTATTTAACTCGCTCAGGCGCAGGCCCGCGCCCTTCTCATCGAGCACGGACCTCGCGCGACGGAGGTCTATATGAAAAGCTATCTCACCAAGGACATTCGCAACGTTGGCATTGTCGGCCACGGCGGCACCGGTAAGACGCAGCTGGTGTCGTCGTTGTTGTTCACCGCCGGCGCAACCCCGCGCTGGGGAAAAGCTGCGGAGGGAAGCACCACCACCGACTGGGACGAAGAAGAAATCGCGCGTAAGCTTTCCATTCAAACAGCTATCGCTAACGCCGAATGGCCCACCACCGCCGATCCCGCTAGCCACGCTCCCGGCAGCAAGGTCAAAATTAATTTTCTAGATTTACCCGGATACTCCACGTTTATCACCGAGTCGAAAGCCTCGCTGATTGCCGCGGACGCCGCGCTGATCACCGTCGATGCGCACGTCGGCACGCAAGTTACCACCGAAAAAGTCTGGGATTATTGCGTGGAATACGACATTCCGCGCGCGTTCGTACTCACGGGAATGGATCGCGACCTGGCCAGCTTTGAACGCTCCATGGAATCGCTGGAGCAGGTTTTTGGCCGCAATGTCGTCGCGCTGCAACTGCCCATCGGCCACGAACGAGCGTTTCGCGGAGTAATCGATCTCGTGGCGATGAAAGCGCATTTCTACCAGCCGGATAGCGACGGAAAAGTCACCATCGAAGAAATTCCGGCGGCACTGGCGGAAGATGCCAAGGAAGCCCACGAAAAATTGGTCGAGATGGTCGCCGAGGGCGACGACGCGCTGATGGAAGAATTTTTCAACGAAGGCACTCTGCCATTGCCGGATCTTTTCGCCGGACTGCGCCGCGCCATCGTGGGCGAAAAAATTATTCCGGTGCTGATGACCTCGGCGCTACATAACATTGGCAGCGTCAGCCTGCTGTCCTTCATCGCCGACGTTTTCCCGCATCCGGATGAGCATTCCATCGTGGCTTACAAAGAACCAACCGGCAAGAGCGAAGCCATCCCGCGGAAATTCGACGATGCCCAGCCGCTTTCGGTATTTGTTTTCAAAACGCTGGCCGATCCTTTCGCCGGGCGCATCAACTATTTTAAGGTGATGAGCGGCGTGCTAAAAAATGACGCCACGCTGATGAATTACAACCGCAACGTGCCGGAGCGTTTTCAGCACACGCAGATCGTTCAAGGAAAAGTGCTCACCGAAGTGCAAGAGCTGCATGCAGGCGATATCGGCGCGATTGCGAAGTTGAAAGAAACCGCTACGGGCGAAACGCTTGGCGATAAGTCCACTCCGATTTTTTATAAACGCGCGCCGATTCCCGAGCCTTCCATCACGTTTGCGATTGAGCCCAAGACCCGCGCCGACGAGGACAAGATCGGCGTCGCGATTCACAAAATTCTGGAAGAAGACGCCGCCCTACATTTCTCGCGCGATCCGCAAACCAAGGAATTTCTGCTATCGGGTTCCGGGCAGCAACACATCGAAGTGGTAGTCGCCAAGCTGCACAAGCGTTATCACGTGGACCTTACGCTGAAGCCGCCCAAAGTCGCCTATCGCGAAACCATCCGCGGAAGAGCCGACGCCGAAGGCAAACACAAAAAGCAGTCCGGCGGCCACGGCCAGTTCGGAGTCTGCCGCATCAAGATGGAGCCCACCGAACGCGGCAAGGGAATTGAGTTCGTGGACGATATTTTTGGCGGGTCAATTCCAAAGAACTGGATCCCATCAGTGGAAAAAGGGATTCGTGATGCCGCCGCGCGCGGCTATCTCGCGGGATTCCCCGTGGTCGATTTTCGCGTGAGCCTTTACGACGGTAAGTACCACGACGTTGACTCGAGCGATATGGCGTTCAAAATCGCCGGCTCACTGGCTTTCAAGGAAGCCATGAAAGCCGCCAAGCCCGCGCTGCTCGAGCCCATCATGCACGTGGAGGTCTACGCGCCCGACCAATACTCCGGCGACTTAATGGGCGACCTGAGCTCGCGTCGTGGCCGCATCGCAGGCAGCGACCTGCGCGGTCACAACGTGGTAATCAAGGCGCAGGTGCCCTTCGCGGAAATGCTCACCTACGCCAACGACCTCATCTCCAAAACGCAGGGGCGCGCCACCTACACCATGGAATTTTCTCACTACGACTACGTCCCCAATGAGCTGGCCGAAAAGGTAATCGCGACTCACAAGCCGCACGCCGATCAGCAATCCGACGACGAGACATAGAATCTGCGCGGACGCCAAAATGGTGCTTGCCGGAAATGGCGTGAAGGCCAACAATTCCAGCACCATGAAAAATTCAAATTCGCAGAAGTGGGGTCCGCAGACTCGCTCGGTTCACGCCGGCGAACCTAACAAGCACGGCGTCGGCGCTCCGGTCGGCACGGAAATATGCCGCAGCTCCACCTTTACATTTGCTTCCACGGAAGAAATGAAGCTGTGGGCCGAAGGCAAGAGCAAGGCGTACATCTACACGAGGTATGGCAATCCCACGCTTACCGTGGCACAGGAAAAAATCGCCGCGCTCGAAGGCGCGGAAGCTGCGGTGGTTACGGCGTCGGGTATGGCAGCCATTTCCAGTGCGTTGCTCGGCACCCTGAAGGCTGGCGATGAACTCATCTCCACAGCGCAACTCTACGGCGGAAGCTACCGGTTGATGCGCGACATTTTTCCGGACATGGGCATCAAGGTCCACCACGTGGAAACCGATCTGGCCGGGATGGAAGAAAAATTATCCTCCAAGACCAAAGTGCTGTATGTCGAGACGCCCACCAATCCGATGCTGCGTTTGGTGGATCTGCATAAAGCCGTGGCTTTCGCAAAAAAACACAAACTCATCTCCATTATCGACAACACCTTCGCCACCCCCATACTTCAGAATCCCATCTCGATGGGCTACGACATGGTGGTACACAGCGCCACCAAGGCGCTGGCCGGCCATTCCGACATCATCGCCGGTGCGGTGGCTGGTAGTGCCGAGCGGATGCACCGCATCCAACATATGGTGATTTCGCTGGGCGGCTCGATGGATCCTGAAGCGGCATTTTTGCTGATTCGTGGCATGAAGACCCTGGGCCTGCGGGTGCAGCGCCAGTGCGAGAATGCCATGGCCGTAGCGCAATTCCTTGAGGGACATCCTAAAGTTGCGGCCGTCCACTATCCGGGGCTGAAATCGCACGCCGATCATGAGATCGCAAAAAAGCAAATGCGCGGATTCGGCTCCATGCTGGCTTTCGATTTGAAGGGTGGCCTCGAGGCGGCGCGGAACTTTGGCGATTCCGTGAAGCTTTTCCTGCTGGCGGTCAGCCTTGGCGGCGCGGAATCGCTGGTAGTGTTGCCGCTCTATACATCCCACTACAACATGAGCGCGGAGGAATTGCGGCGCGCCGGGGTAAGTCCCGGCACGGTGCGCGTTTCGATCGGTATAGAGGATGCGGGAGATTTAATCGCGGATCTAAAACAAGCGCTGGGGTAGTCCACTTTGGAAATTCTCGCCGAACGCCGATCACCAATTGGCGCTTTCCGCTAAGTAAGGCTCTGTTACACCAGCCAACGCGTGAGGATCAGCGCCAAAAAAAAAAGCGGCGCACCGAAGCGGGCCGCCCTGAATTGTGATTTTGCGAAGTGGGTTAGAGGGGCTGGACGTTGGAGGCCTGCAGGCCCTTTGGTCCCTTGGTAACCTCGAATTCAACCGCTTGGCCGTCATTCAACGACTTATAGCCATCAGCCA
>Ga0182024_10005243_pt1 | contig 29184 bp, 26 predicted proteins | sample P32metaG_FD_120480 | JGI IMG/M metagenome (GOLD analysis project Ga0182024, IMG submission 120480) | Permafrost microbial communities from Stordalen Mire, Sweden - P3-2 metaG (Illumina Assembly) | ecosystem: Environmental > Terrestrial > Soil > Wetlands > Permafrost | place: Sweden: Stordalen...
CCCGGAGCCCAAGCGAAGATCGCGCGCAGCGCCCCGCAAGGGAAGCCGCGAGAGCAGGTCGAGCAAGGGTCAAACGCGAGCTACTGGCCGAGACGAATGGACCTTACACCACCTCGGAACTCTTTTACTTTTTTGTGAAACAGTTTTGTGTGAAACGCTTTTTGCTGAAAAAGCCGTCCATCACGCTTTTTCGTCAAAGAGCGGCCCGTCAGGCTTCTGAGTGAGTGAAGGAGGGGCTCCCTCATGAGTGGAAGAGCGACCCTTCAGACCGCGTTAGCGACAAAGTTTGACCGGGCTTTAGCCCCTGTTCTAGACGCCTCACTTCGCATTCCCCGGACCACCAACCGCATAAATCCTCGGAATCCTCTTCTCCAGTGGCGGCAGCGCCGGAAACGCCGCATGCGGCTCCGTCTGATACCAGTACGCGACCGAGAAATAATTGTCCGAGCGATGATTGGCGTGCCCATGCTCAATTGTCGCGCGCAAAGACTTCGTAAACGGAATCGGGGAATCGAGATGGAAGCGATAGACCGACGAACGTCCGCCCGCCACTTCCTGGCCCACTACCGGAGCGCCATATAATCCATAAGAAAATGCGTGACCTCCAAAATCCCACGCTCCTAAAAAATAGTCTTCCGACCCGGTTCCATTAATTGAGGGAGTAGTCTCACCATCGACAAAAAACATGTCATCGCCCTCCCCCCACCAGCCATCTTGATTCTCAAGCACCGACATGGTCACACCTGCGAAGTGACCGCGTCCGGTGGCTTCCATCCACACGTAATTGCCTTCTCCATTTAAATTCTTTTTGTCGTTGACCCGCGCATCACCGTTCGAATGCCATTCATTAGTCGAGCCATGAGCCGGTGCAGCCTGCCGATATTGCGCGTGGAAATAAAGCAAGTCCGGCGGCAGCGGTTTACTGTATGCGCGATAGTCGATATTGAAATAAAACGCGTCGACTTTGCTCGAGCCCTCGTTCGTAACTGTGATGCGAGCATGTTTTTGAAATGGCATAGAGAAGAAGCTGTTCAAGGCCTTATCCGACCCGACCGACAACGGCAAAGACTGAAAGACGTGGTAGTCTCCCAGCCCGAGTCCAAAGAAGTCGCCCACTGGCGTCTCCACGCTGGGATCAGATTCGCCGTCCCAATACATGCGCAGCACCAGCGCCTTCAAATGATAAGGATCGTCGCTCGCGATCGTAAACCAAACATGGCTGATCATCCCCGGCCCCGCATCGTCGAGCAGAGTAAGAGTCTCACCAGCCGCGATGGTACGAGCGTCGGCATTACCTCCGCTGCGGTCGTAACTGGAAGCCCGCTTCTGAACATAATCCTTAGCCTGAGGCAGGTCGGCCAGCCAAGTACTAGGATCCTGCGAAAAGAGCGGGAGCGTCAGGAAACAAAAGGCAAGCATAGCGACTAGCTTTTTCATCGGGTTCTCCTAGGTCTAGGCGGGCATGAGATTGAGCAGCTGTGCGGCAGCGAGGAACCGAACGGTCACGTGAGGCATGTCGTTAAAGGCGGACCTGACGCGTTCAGTGGTGCTTACGTCCAGCTTTCGCTAAAGGTAGCGAGAACAAGGCGGCGCGCGGAAAGTCCCGCTGCTAGATGCCTACTAAGATACACGCGTTTTCTTGCCTCAGACGCGGACTGGTCGAGAAACTGGTCCAAGATACCTCTTGGGCGGAATTGAGCCGTCGCGCGCGTGCAGCGTTTCCAGTATTTGGGAATAGCCGGTGAAGTCCGTCGCGCGGAATTAAGCCAAGAGGCAATGGCTAAGATCTATTTTCCTGAATTTGAGGCCATTTTCTTGACCATAGCAAGGACCAGTTTGCGATCGCTGTCGTTGAGGCTGGTGGAGTAGCGGCGGATCTGACTGAGAAAGCGAACCTCGTCATCGGAAAGTTGAGGAAGTCCTTTGGAGCCGTTGTTGTGGCCGGGTTCGGCGAAGAATTGAGACAGCGGAAGTTCCATGGCGCCGGCAATTTTTGAGAGTGTATCGAGCGACGGGATGGTGTGGCCATTTTCGACGCGCGAAAGGTAGCAGCGCAGCAGGCCGGTTCGCTTTTCGATGTCGCCCTGGGACATTCCTTTTTGCAGCCGGTAGTTGCGGATGGTCTCGCCGATGTTCATGGTAGGGAGCATGACAGGATGGGTCATAGTAACCAGATCAGAATCTTCTGGCAAGTAGGAAATTTGTGCCAAGAGAGGGACGTTGGTGCCATAGAAACATTGGCGCTGTCTTGCCGTAAAGCAACCATTTCTTATACAGTGTATAAGTATTCGGCCGCGTGTTTGAACCCCGCGCTGGGCAAGCGTTTTCAACCGATCCCGATCCTGCCCATTATTTTTTCAGGGTCATCGCCAGAAAGTCGTCTGTACGCCTCTGGGCATCGGCCGCATCGGCTGCGCGATATCCATCTTTGTTGTTGGGGTTTTCGAAGGCGTGGCCGGCGTCGGGGTAAATGGTGATGTCGATCTGTTTTCCCATCTGATCCAATGTGGCGCCGAACTTCTTGACATCGTCGGGTGTAATCCCGCGATCCTGCGCGCCGAAAAGGCCAAGGATGGGAGAGTTGATTTTCTTCAACGCGTCGGGGTCAGTCGCGAGATGGCCGTAGTTGATGACGAGGGCGGCGAGATCGGGTTCCTGCAGCGCAACGTCAAGGGCGTAGCCTCCGCCCATGCACCAGCCGATTGCGCCGATCCGGTCCTTTCTCACCTCGGGTTGCGACTTGAGAAATTCGAAAGCAGCGTGAAGATCGCGTTTGGCGCGGTCTTCGGGGACGCCGCGCATGAGTTCATGAGCCATGTCGGGAGTGGTGGCGACTTTGCCGCGGTAGAGATCAACGGCGAGTGCTATATGGCCCTGATCGGAAAGTTTTGACGCCTGCTCTTTCACCCAATCGTTCAGGCCCCAGAACTCGTGTATGACAATCAGCGCGGGGAACGGACCTCTGCCAGCTGGAGTGTAGAGAATGCCTTGCACGGTTTCATCGCCGCTCTTGTAGGAAACACGCTTGCCTTCGGCAGCGAAGGCGGAGGCGGCGAACAACAGAGCTGCGCTCGCTAATATGAGAATTCTCTTCATGGCTTTATCCTTTACGTCAACGTGCCGCGGATATTCTTGCCGAAGTGACGGCGGAATTACAACTGGAGTTCCATGTACAGAGTGCCGGCGATTGGATTGGCGCGATAGGGAGCAATTTCGTTGAAGCCGAGCTTGCGGTACATGGCGACTGCATCTTTCATGACAGGTTCGACGGTGTCGAGGCGCATGTGTCGGTAACCGATTTGGCGGGCTTCGGCAATGATCTGATTCGCGAGGACGCGGCCGATGCCTTTTCCGCGAAACTGCGGGCGGAGGTAGAGCCGCTTCATTTCGCAGATTTGCGGATCAAGTCTGTGCAGGGCTACACAGCCGGCGACTTGATCTTCGTACGTTGCCAGCAGAAGGCGACCGTCGGGCGGAGCGTAGTCGACCGGAAGGTCTGCGAGTTCTTTGTCGAAGTTTTGAAAGCAAAGGCTAAAGCCGAGCGATTGTGCGTATTCGAGGAAAAGTTCGCGGGCTTGGGCGATTTCAGTCGGCGATTCGGCTTGAGAGACTGCAAGACCCCTAACCACAGAGGCCACGGGGGACACAGAGGGACCAGCAGAACCTGAATCTTTGACTGTCATTTCCTCTGTACTCCTTAGTGCCCTCTGTGGTTAAGATTTCCAGAATTACCCCATCAGCATGCCGCCGTTCACGTTCAGGACGTGGCCGGTGATGTAGGAAGCCTCATCGGACGCGAGAAAAGCTACGGCGCTGGCTACGTCTTCGGGAGAACCGACGCGGCCAAGCGGAATCTGTTTGGCTGCATTCTGTTTGAATTCGTCGCCTAAGCCCGCAGTCATGGCGGTTTCGATGAAGCCGGGGGCGACGGCGTTGCAGGTAATGTTGCGTGAGCCGACCTCGCGGGCGATGGCCATGGTGAGGCCGATCAATCCGGCTTTCGAGGCGGCGTAATTCGCCTGCCCGGCCTGGCCCATCTGGCCGAAGACGCTGGTAATGTTAATGATGCGTCCCCAGCGCTGTTTGAGCATGGAACCGATCACTTGCTGGATGCAGAGATAGGCGGAGGTGAGATTGGTTTGGAGCACCGAATCCCAATCAGCCCGCTTCATGCGCATGACCAGCTGGTCGCGGGTGATGCCGGCATTGTTGACTAGAATGTCGATTTTGCCGAATTGCGCGATCGCAGATTTTACGGTGGGCTTGACTTGATCTTCATTGCTGACGTCGAGGGCGAAGGCGTAGGCCTTGCCGCCGGCGGCGGTGATTTCACTGACGAGTTCGTTTAGTTTCTCCTGATTGCGTGCCGCTACCGCGACCGTGGCGCCGTCTTTGGTGAGGCGCAGGGCGCAGCTGCGACCAATGCCTTGTGAGGCCCCGGTGATTAGGGCGACGCGTCCTGAAAGGGACATGAAGAAATCTCCGATTTTTTGCAGTTACTGCCGTTGGAACGCTGAATTATACGCGACGGAAGCCAGTCGAGCTTCGCTCGGCCGGACAGCCGGGGGCGGCTGCCCCCACACAAATCGAGTTCGACGAATCGCATTGCTAATTCACAAGCGCGACGCGTAACATTCCCACACTCATGCCTCACACTCTTGCCAACAATGTCATCGTGATGCCCGTGCCTTCCAACAACAACTCATCAACTCCCGAGAAGGGCGCAGCGGTTCCAGGTCATCGCTCGCCTTTGCGGGCGGCGAGCGCGGAGAAGACGGCGGATAACGCGTGCGAGGGCGCCCGCGCCACACTTGATTCCCAAGCCACACAGGCTGAACCATCGACCGAAGTGTTCGCGGTGTTCGGCGTTGAGCCGGAGATTCAGGCCTACGCCATGGCCAAGTATTCGCGGTCGGCGCTGTCGATGAAGGAGTCGTTGCGGGAGATCAGCACGCAGAAGGCGGAGAAGTTTCTTAATACATTTTATTTTCAGTATGGACACCGCTCGATTGCCGACCTGGCGCATATTGCGCTGGCGGTCGAGCGGCTGTCGATTCTTGCCGCGATCGAAGTGGCCGATGAGCAGCGCTGGGACGGGCAGGAGCGATCGACGCGCTATCAGGATTTCAAGAAGAGCGGCTATTACATTCCCGAATTTGGTTCTGATGAAGAAGCTCGCAACCTTTATCGCGAAACACTGGATTTTTTGTTCGCCGAATATGAAGCGCTTTCGGCACACATGACCGGCTATCTGATCAGCATTACGCCCAAGCCCGCCGACATGAAACAGGAAGCCTATGAGCGAACTCTGAAGGCGCGGGCCTTCGACATCACGCGCTACCTACTGCCGCTGGCCACGAATACTTCGCTGGGCGAGATTGTGAATGCGCGCACGCTGGAGGTGCAGGTGGCGCATCTTCTTTCTCATACCCATAAAGAAATGAGAGTGCTGGGCGAGTCGCTGAAGAAAGCCGCGACGGGCGCGGCCTACAACGTGAATACGGAGTCTTTGCGGGCGTTGGTGGAGCAGATTCGGGCGGTGAGTTCGGAGTTGGGAGCACGAGCGGAGCAGGAATTGTTGCGCGAAGTGCGGGTGGCGCCGACGCTGGTGAAGTATGCCGATCCGAACGAATATGAGATGGAAACGCGGCGCGAGTTGCGGCAGGCGGCGCGGGAGTTGATGGCGTCAGAGCCGGTTGCTCCGTCGAAGGCGATTGTGGATTTGTTGGACGAAGAGCCGCTGGAAGTGGAGATTGCGACTACGCTGCTTTACGAGCATTGCCACCATTCCTATCGGCAGATTCGGCAGGCGGTGCAGGTGGCGGGCGAGCGGCGGCGGCGGGAGATCATCGACTTAGGGTTGCGGCATCGCGGTAAGCACGACGAGATGCTGCGTGGATTTCGCGCTGGGCAGCAGTTTCGCTTCGACATTCTGATGGATACCGGTGGCTTCCGCGACATGCATCGGCATCGGCGGTGCATCCAGGTGATGCAGGGGTTCACCACGCAGCACGGCTACGAAATGCTGCTCGACGTGGAAGACGCGGGCATGCGTGGACGTTTTGACGCGGCGATGCGGCGGGTGCAGACGGCGGTCGACAAATTGGCTGCGCGCAAGACTTCTGAAGCCGAAGAAAATTCGCAGTATGCGATCCCGCTGGCGTTCCGCAAGCGTGCCCTGTTCAAGATGGATTTTGCCGAGGCAGTCTATATTTCGGAGTTGCGCACTACGCCGGCGGGACATGTTTCTTATCGCAACGTGGCGTATGCGATGTATGAGGTCGTGGCGCGAAAGTATCCCGCTCTGGCTAAGTATTTCCGCGTACACGACGTGACGTCTCCGGTGGATTTGCTGCAGCGGTAGGGCGTGTGGCGAGGGCGCCCCCGCCCGCGTCAATGAAGCCAGTGACATGCTGGAAACCCGAAAGGTATTAAGGGCAGGGCTCTGTTCGAGTTCGTGATAAAAGCGATTGGCGAGAGCAAGTTTCGCTTCGCGTTGCTCTATGAATAGACCTCGGCGCATCCTGTGCCACTGTAGGCTGAGAGCGGATTCAGCAGGTCCCTCCGCTCCGAATGACATTCCCTTCGAGAATGCGACGCTCCGGTCGCGATGACAAGCCACAAAGGCATACATCGGAGTGCCCATTTCGGAACGTTATCCACCGTTATTTATTAGATTCGCCTTTTATTCGCTTCGATGTGTATGTATAATCCGGCCAGATTCATTTCATGAGGCATTTCTAAAGGAGCCACTCCCATGGCGGACGAGCGGGGCAAGGCGATTGAACTGGCGGTTTCACAGATTGAAAAGCAGTTTGGCAAGGGCTCGATCATGCGGTTGGGGTCGAAGGAAGCGATCGTACCCATCGCGGTGATCTCGACCGGGGCGATCTCCTTTGACGCGGCTTTGGGTGTGGGAGGCTTTCCGCGCGGGCGCGTGGTGGAAGTGTTCGGGCCGGAGTCTTCGGGCAAGACCACGATTACGCTGCAGGTGATTGCCGAGGCGCAGAAGGCCGGCGGCATGGCCGCATTCGTGGATGCCGAGCACGCGCTCGATCCCGGCTACGCGAAGAAGTTGGGAGTCGACGTAGACAACCTGCTGGTTTCGCAGCCCGACTACGGCGAGCAGGCGCTGGAGATCACCGAGGCGCTGGTGCGCTCGAACGCCATTGATGTGCTGGTTGTGGATTCGGTGGCGGCGCTGGTGCCCAAGGCCGAACTAGACGGCGAAATGGGCGACAGTCACATGGGGCTGCAGGCGCGGTTGATGTCGCAGGCGCTGCGCAAGCTGACCGGGACGGTGTCGAAATCGAGAACGTGTTTGATCTTTATCAACCAGATTCGCGAAAAGATTGGCGTGATGTTTGGCAATCCGGAGACGACTACTGGCGGCCGCGCGCTGAAATTTTATTCTTCGGTGCGAGTCGATATTCGGCGCATTGCGGCGATCAAAGATGGCGACGTGGTGACGGGATCGCGGACCAAGGTAAAAGTTGTGAAGAATAAAGTCGCTGCGCCGTTTCGCGAAGCGGAGTTCGACATCCTCTACGGGGAAGGCATTTCGCGCGAAGGCGATTTGCTCGATATTGCGGTCAACAACAACATTCTGGAAAAGTCCGGCTCGTGGTTCAGTTACAAGGGTGAGCGCATCGGCCAGGGTCGCGAGAATGCGCGACAGTTCCTGAAAGACAACAAGGACGTGATGGCAAAGCTGGATGCCGAAGTACGGATGGCGCTGGGATTGACGCAGGGCCCGGCGCAACCGGCTACTGCCACGCCGACGAATGGCTCGACGAGCCGCGTGACAACGATGCCAAGCGCAGAGCCAGTGAAGGCGCCGATCGTGGCCGCACGTCGCTAGTCACGTGGCTAGGTGAGAAGCGGATTCTAAAGCAAGTGTCATCCCGAGCAGACTAGGTTTTTGTTTGCGCCGTCTCTGAGTGCGCCACAGGCAGAAACCAAGGTCCCTCGCGTTGCTCGGGATGACAAACGTCAAATTTAGGGACAACCTTCAAGAGCTAGGATGGGGGGGAAGGCCCAGATCGAACGCTAGGTTCGAAAGATACACCGCCCATTCCTTTATTGCCATTGTTGCTCCTGCCCGCATAAAATCTTCTGTTGCTTGGCTGCTGCTCAGGTTGTTTGTGCTGCGCTGCTCCAGCCACGGCCTTTCTGTGAGGATGATTGAATAAGGGCATCGCGGTCTATCCCGGTTCATTTGATCCGCCTACGAATGGGCACCTCGATCTGATTGAACGGGGCAGCAAGATCTTTGAAGAGCTGGTGGTCGCCATCCTGCGGAATTCGGAGAAGACTCCGATGTTTACCGTGGCCGAGCGCCTGGAGATGCTGCGCGAACTTACCGCCGACTTGAAGAACGTTCGCCTGGATACATTCGATGGATTGATGGTGGAATTCGCCAAGTCCATCGATGCGAAATGTGTGTTGCGGGGCATTCGCGCCATCAGCGACTATGAATACGAGCTGCAGATGGCGCTGATGAATCGCAAGCTCGAGCCTACGCTGGAAACTGTGTTCATGATGCCGGCGGACAAGTATTCTTATGTAAGTTCGCGGCTGGTGCGGGAAGTGGCGCAGGCGGGCGGGCCGGTGGGCGGATTGGTGCCGGAAGTAGTGGAACAAAAACTGCGGGAGAAACTGGAGCCTGCGTACAAACTTCGAGACGTAAGAGTAGTGGAAGTTTCTAAGAAGAGGAAGAGGAAAGCATGACTACGGCCAGCTTTACCCGAGAAACGACGGAAGCTCTTCGACTCACGGAAAGAATCAACCGCATTGAGCCGTCAGCCACCATGGCAGTGGTGGCCGAGGCGGACAAACTGCGCTCCCAGGGAATCGACGTGGTGGATTTTGGCGCGGGCGAGCCGCACTTCGCGACGCCGCAGCACATTAAAGATGCCGCCATTGCGGCGATTCAAGGGAACTTCACAAAATACACAGCGGTCGCCGGGACAGCTGAACTGCGCGATGCAATTGTGCATCGCCACAATGTGGATTTCGATTCCGATTACCGCCGTGAGGAAGCGATTGCCTCGACTGGCGGCAAGCATGCTTTGTTCAACGCCATCCAGGTTCTGGTGGATCATGGCGACGAAGTAATTCTGCCGGTTCCCTATTGGGTTTCGTTCAAGGATATCGTGCGGTATGCGGGCGGGAATTGCGTTCTGCTCGAATCCGATGAAGCTCAGGGATTCCACGTGACCGCCGAGATGGTGGCGCAACTGATCACGTCGCGTACGAAAGTTATTATTTTGAACTCACCATCGAATCCCTCAGGCGCGGTAATGAGCGCGGAAGATATGACCGAGGTCGTTCGTCTGGCTCACCAACGCGGAATTTGGGTTCTGTCGGATGAGTGCTACGTGTACCTCAACTACACGCGCAAGAACTTTTCGGTTGGATCGCTGCGCGAATACAAAGAGCGGATGGTGGTGCTGGGATCGCTTTCAAAGACCTACGCAATGACCGGGTGGCGGCTGGGATACGCCCTGGCGCCGACGGCGGTGGTGAGCGCGATGGCCAAGCTACAGAGTCAATCGACGTCGAACCCGACCTCGATTGTGCAGAAAGCCGCGGTGGCCGCGCTCAAAGGCCCGCAGGAGTGCGTGGAACAGATGCGCCTGGAATATATTGAGCTGCGCGATCACGTGGTAAAGGGGTTGCGATCGATTCCAGCATTGACCTGCACGCTGCCGGAAGGCGCCTTCTATGCCTATCCAAATATTTCTACTTTCCTAGGGCGCGGAGGGCTGAAATCTGCATCTGATGTGGCTGGGCGTTTGTTGCGGGAGGCCCACGTCGCGACTGTACCCGGTGAAGGTTTCGGCACGCGCGATCATATTCGCATTTCGTATGCGACGGCCAAGGCGGAACTGGATCGCGGCTTGGAACGGATGCGAAAGTTCTTCGGCGCGCTGTAGGTGGTTGGATACAGGACTGGATTATTAGGTTTGGCATAAGGCCGTTCAGTTCGCGAGCGGTCTTTTTTATGAAGCTCAGTTTTTCGACTTCAGTTTGTGAACGCCAGTTTCTGAACATCAGTTTGCAAACAGAATTGGTCTGGTCAGCATCAGATGCTGAGCATAAGTTTTGTATGGGAAATCTTTATCCATTGTTGATGCTTCCGGGATTTGATCCCCGTCCGTGGGGCACGCAGGATTTGTCTCCGATTTATCCCAATCACAAGTTTGAAGAAAAGATTGGCGAGGCGTGGCTGAGCGGGGACGATTGCAAAGTGGCCAATGGACCGCTGACCGGGAAAACGCTCTCGCAGTTGAGCGAGCAGCATCAGCGCGATCTGGTGGGCGACGCGGCCCGCGATCCGAAGCGTTTTCCGTTGCTGCTGAAATTTCTTTTTCCCCACGAGAAGCTTTCGGTGCAGGTTCATCCCGACGATACGCAAGCTCTGCGCGTGGGCCAGCCTTGGGGAAAAACGGAGTGCTGGTACATTTCGCACGCAAAGCCGGGAGCGCAGATTGCGCTAGGGCTGAAGCGTGGGGTAACCGCGCGGCAACTGGAGGAAGCGATCCATCAGAAGCGCGCCGAGGAAGTACTCAACTGGATCAATGTTTATGCGGGAGACATGATCTATGTGGCGGGCGGCACGGTGCACACGCTGGGTGCGGGATCGGTGGTAGTGGAGACGCAACAGCAATCGGACACAACCTATCGCTTGTATGATTACGGGCGCCCGCGCGAGTTGCATCTGAAAGATGGGATGGCGGCGGTGAAAGAAGACACGAAATCGGGCAAGGTGGTGCGTCCGGCGCCAGAGCAGGTCCGTGGCAGCAAGAATCGTCATTCGCAACTGGTCGGAGCTCCTTATTTTGTGGTGGACATGTTTGAGGCGAGGGAACCGCTGGAGCTTGCGACACAGCATGATTCGGAGCGCAGCTCGGTACAGATTCTGGTGGCGCTGGAAGGATGTGGAGTGATTGAGGCGAATGGGATGGATCCAGTGACGCTGGCAAAAGGCGACGCGGTCGTGGTGCCTGCGTGTGTCGGCGATTTTCGCGTGCGGCCGCAGTGGGCGCTGGAGTTCTTGCGATCATATGTGCCCGGGAAGCCGCTGCCAGAGCCGGAAACAAGAATGTAGTTGGAATTTCCATTGCAGACACTTGTGCACCGTGAGAATCCGTGGCTAAAAACCTAAATTTCTATCCTGTAATTCTGGCCGGAGGTCGCGGGACGCGCTTTTGGCCGCTCAGCCGCAAGAAGCGAGCAAAGCAATTGCTAGCGCTCGACGGGAAAGAGACGATGATCCAGCAAACCGTTTCGCGCCTTTTACCGCTGGCCCCGCCAAAACAATTCTGGATTGTGACCAACGGGGATCTTCGACCCGCCATCGTAAAGCAGCTTCCAAAGCTCCCGCAGGAACAGGTGCTGGCCGAACCGGTGGGTCGCAATACTGCACCCGCGATTGGGCTGGCGGCGTTTCTGCTGTTGCGCGAAAATCCGGAGGCGGTGATTGGCCTGTTCCCTTCCGACCATGTGATTGGCGACGAAAAGCGTTATCGCGAGACGCTTGAGCGTGGGGTTGGGATTGCAGCAGCGGGCGCGAACATCGTGGTGCTGGGAATTCGGCCCACTCGAGCGGAGACCGGTTACGGCTACATTGAAACGGGAGGGCTGTTTCATGGTGATGCGCTGCGTGTGCGTCGCTTTACGGAAAAACCAAATGCCGAAAGGGCCGCCGAATTCGTTGCCCTGGGAAGTTACTTCTGGAACAGCGGAATGTTTTTGTGGAGTGCGCAAACTCTGGTCGGAGCACTAAAAGAACACTTGCCAAAGACCGCGGCTTTGCTGGAACAGATTGCCGAAAGCTATGGAACTCGCAAGTTTGCGAGTACGTTCAAGCGGCTGTATGGTCAGTGCGAAAACATCAGCGTGGATTATGCAGTGCTGGAGCCGCGTTCGGCGAAGGGCGAGAAAGCGGGGAACATTTATTGCTTGCCGGCTGATTTCGGATGGAACGATCTCGGGTCATGGACTGCGCTGCATGAGCACCACACGGCGAAGAGTCCGCCGCCTGAAGGCAATCTGGTAGTAAGTTCGGATGTATTTTTGCTGAATGCGCGCGAGAATTATATTCACGCTCCGGGCAAGTTTGTTGCAGCGATCGGGGTAACCGATTTAGTGGTGGTGGAAACTCCGGATGCACTGCTGATCACGACGCGGCAACATGCGCAGGATGTTGGTAAAGTCGTGAAATATCTCGACGAGAAGAAGATGAACAAGCTGGTCTGAACAGGCTAGTTTAAAGAGACGATTCGGAGTTCGCGCGTGCGCGCTGTGGCTGACCATTGGGAGAGTATGGCGCAAGAAATCAAGTTTGGAACCGACGGCTGGCGCGGCATTATTGCCGACGACTTTACCTTCGACAACGTGCGCCGGGTTGCGGGCGCGATTGCTTCCTACGTCTTGAAATATGAGGACGCGCGAAGGGGCGTGATTGTCGGATATGACGCGCGCTTCGCCTCTCCGCGGGCGGCGCAACTGGTAGCCGAGGTGATCGCCGCCGCCGGAATCCCAGTAAAACTGGCCAATGATTACACCCCGACGCCCGCGGTTTCGTACGCAGTAAAACATCAGGGCGCGGCGGGCGGAGTGATGGTGACATCGAGTCATAATCCCTGGAACTGGAACGGGGTAAAGTTTAAGGGAAAATTCGGCGGCTCGGCTACGCCCGCGATCATGAAAAAGATTGAGGAAGAACTAGCGGCGGGCAGTTCGCCGAAAGCCGGTAAAGCCGCTGTTGAAGAAGTCGATCTCAAAAAACCTTACGTGGCCGCAGTTTGTAGCTTTGCCGACATGGACCTGATCGCGAAAACGAAGTTTAAGTTTGCCGTGGATGCGATGTATGGTTCGGGACGGGGAGTGTTGACTGGAATATTTTCGGAGCGCGGTGTGCAGTATGTGGCGATACGCCAGGAACTCAACCCGCTGTTTCCTGGGATCAATCCCGAGCCGATTGAGCCGCACACCGCAATGCTGCAGCAGACAGTGGTGCGCGAGAAGTGCGACGCCGGCCTGGCAACCGATGGCGACGCCGATCGCATTGGAGCCGTTGCCGAAGATGGAAGCTTTGTCGATTCGCACAAAATCTTTTGCGTATTGCTGCGCTGGTTGCTGGAACGCAAGAAGTGGACGGGAGACGTGGTGCGCGCGTTCAATACGACGCGAATGCTCGATCGCATCGCCGCGAAACATGGCCGCAAGTTGCACGAAACTTCTATCGGATTTAAATATATTGCCGACCTGATGATGGAAGGCGAAATTCTGATTGGCGGTGAAGAATCGGGCGGGATCGGATATTCGCGATTTCTGCCGGAACGAGATGGCGTTCTGAATTGCCTGCTGCTGGCCAACGTGATGGCCGAGGAAGGCAAACCTCTGGGACAGTTAGTGGCGGACCTGCAGCGCGAGTTTGGGCCGCATTATTATGGGCGCCGCGATCTGCACATCCCAGAAGAGATGAAGCAGAACGCGATTCAGCGTGCGCGCGCGGAGGGAACGAAAAGTCTAGGGCGTTACAGCGTGCTCAGGAAAGAACATCTCGACGGCGCAAAGTTTTTTCTGGATACTCCGACCAACGGGAATGGAGCAGAAGCGTGGGTACTGTTCCGCGCGTCGGGAACGGAGCCCTTGTTGAGGCTTTATACGGAAGCTTCATCGCCGGAGCTTGTCAGCGAGCTCCTAACTACGGGCGAGAGCTTCGTGAGGAATAGCGGCTAATTGGTGGGGATCAATCACTCGGCATGACAGTCGATTCCAATCCGGTTCCAACCGATTCGCCTGAGGCGCGACGCTACAATCGCATCCGCCGGTGGCTGGGCATTACTGATTTTGTAGTTGGATTTGTGTTTCTGATCGTTCTGCTGGTCACGGGCTGGTCGGACTGGTTGCGCGATCTGGCCTATCGTTTGGGTTTTCAAAATTATTCGTTTTCGCTTTTTATCTACCTGCTGTCGCTGCTGGGTATAGGCAAGGCGTTGGGGATCGGCCTTGATTATTACGGCTTCCGGCTGGAACGCAGATTCAAACTATCGACGCAGAGATTCAGATCGTGGGCGTGGGATGAGGTGAAGGGCTTTGTGGTCGGCGTCGTGCTGGGAACGGTAGTGGTTGAAATGTTGTATTTAACCATCCGACAGTGGCCGCAACATTGGTGGATGCTGGCTTGGGCTTTATTCATGGGATTGTTTATTCTTCTGGCGCAACTGGCGCCGGTAGTGCTGTTTCCGATTTTTTATAAGTTCGAACCACTAGACAACGAAGACTTGCGACGGCGACTGGTGGTGCTGAGCGAACGCGCGGGAACACGAGTGCGAGGAGTCTACCGCTGGAAGCTTTCGGAAAAAAGCGAGAAGGCGAATGCGGCCCTGACGGGGCTGGGAGCGACCCGCCGTATCATTCTGGCGGACACGCTATTGGACAACTACACGCCAGAAGAGATTGAGGCGGTGCTGGCCCACGAACTTGGACACCACGTGCACCGTCATATTCTGAAAAGCATTTTCGTACAGGCGGCCATCACGCTCCTCGGTTTTTACGCGGCGAATTGGGTGTTGCATTATGCAGTGGACCAGCACATGTTCGAAGAACTCTCCGACTTTGCCGACTTGCCGCTGCTGGCGTTGGTTTCGGTGATACTGTCATTTTTGCTGATGCCCGCGCTCAACGCCTATTCGCGCTTCAACGAGCGCCAGGCCGACCGGTATGCCTTCGAGTCGATTTCGAGCGTCGAGCCGTTCATCACTTCGATGAACAAACTGGCGGAGCAGAACCTTGCAGAGCGAACCCCTTCGAAGTGGGTGGAATGGTTTTTTCACTCGCATCCAGCCATCTCGAGACGGCTGGCGGCTGCGAAAGAGTGGGGACGCAAGCGGAACATGACTCCGCAAGTTTGAGCGGAGAGGATTCGCGAAGAATACCCAGGTCCCTGGCGTTGCTCGGGATGACGCGCATTGCGCCGATGAGACACCGTGTGCGAATGAGACGGCGCGCAGACGACAGTGCGGAGCGGGGTCAGCGTCTACCGAGGATGTCGGTCACTCTCTGCAGGTCTTCCTCGGTATCGACGCCGATGCTATCGTGCGGAGTCTCCCCGGAAAAAATTGAAATGCCGTTTTCCAGAAAACGCAATTGCTCCAGACGCTCACTTTTTTCCAGCGGCGATTCGGGCAGTTTCACGAACCGATCCAGCGCGGCCTTGCGATAAGCGTAAAGGCCGAGGTGTTTGAAGTAGGGTGGATGTGTGCCGTCGCGATCGAAAGGGATGGCAGCTCGCGAGAAATATAAGGCCCGTGCGCTGCGGTCGGTAACCACTTTCACGGCATTGGGATTGGCAATGTCGATTGCGGATGCGCGAGTCATCAGGGTGCCCACCTGGGCAGCAGAATTTTCCATGACCTGCAGTAAAGTGGCGATCTGTTCAGGACGCGTGAGAGGCTCATCGCCCTGGACATTGATGTAGACATCGGCCATCACGCGAGTCGAGATTTCATGCACGCGTTCGGTGCCGCTGCGATGGCTGGGCAAAGTCATCTGCGCATTCCAGCCGCGTTCGCGACAGACTGCCATGATTTCCTGTGAGTCTGTGGCGATGATGACCTCCGCCAACAGTGGTGAAGAGCGCACCGCTTCATACACGCATCCGATCAGAGGCTTGCCCGCAATTTCACGCAGCATTTTCCGAGGAAGACGCGTGGAGGCGAGGCGGGCAGGGATGACGGCGATTGTCTTCATGAAGATTGAGTTAATTTAGGAACGTCATTCACTTCCTTCGCTGCCTACAGCCAGATTGGGTTCCACGTCGCAGTATATAGCCGGGACGATATGCGCTGGGTTTGACCTATTTTCCAGTCGCTCTTAGAATTGAAATTGGATGTAAATGCTTCGGTTTCGTTGCGCCGTGCCGCACCGGACGCAACGGCGCCGTGATTCCTTTCGATTATCCTTCCAATGTGCAGCCAGTGGCGGCGTAGCTCAGGTGGTTAGAGCGACGGTCTCATAATCCGTAGGTCGTAGGTTCGAGTCCTACCGCCGCCACCAAATTGAATCAGCGAAGTTTGATGATACTTCCCGGATGGAAGCGGAAGCGTCTTAATACAACCGGCGGATCACGTCCAAGAGATCGAGTCCAGTAGATCGAGCCCAAAAGATCAAGCCCCGCAGTTCCCGCTTCAGGGCGATGCTTCTTGCTGTTTCGGTGATATCTTTGTGAAGAATCGTCAAACTGACGCACGCGGTCAAACTTTCATGGACGTTTTGAAAAATCTTTTCGAACAGCATTTCCGTTCGCCGGTCGAGCGAATACAGCCGTTACAAGGGCAACTGGGCGGTTCAGGACGGAAGATTATCCGACTGGTGAGCCAGAAGGTCAGCGCGGTCGGCATTCTGTATGACGTGCGCGAAGAAAATAACGCATTCCTCGAATTTTCGCGGCACTTTCGCAGGCATGACCTGCCAGTTCCGGAAATTTACGCGCAAGATCTGGATCAGGGGGCTTATCTCGAAGAAGATTTGGGAGACACTTCGCTGTTCGAGTTTCTTTCCAAGAACCGCGCCGGCGAACAGATTGCGCCCGAGGTGGTTGCAGCCTACCGAGAAGTCATTGCGACGTTGCCTCGATTTCAAATCGAAGCCGGTCGCGATTTGAATTACAAAGTATGTTATCCGCGTGGAAGTTTTGACCGGCAATCCATCTCATGGGATTTGAATTACTTCAAATATTATTTCCTGCGCCTCGCCGGCATTCCCTTTAACGAACAGGCTCTGGAAGACGATTTCAGAAGCTTGACCAAGTTTCTGCTCAGCGCGGGCCGCGATTATTTCCTCTACCGCGATTTTCAGTCGCGCAATATTATGCTCCGCAACGGGAAACCTTTTTTTCTTGATTATCAGGGTGGGCGCAAGGGCGCGTTACAGTATGACGTCGCGTCTCTTCTATACGACGCCAAAGCGGATCTGCCGCCGGAGTTGCGCCAGCAGTTGCTCGATCATTATCTGGACACGCTGGCTGGCTTCGTCGATTTGAAGCGCGAAGCGTTCATGCAGCATTACTATGCCTACGTTTATATCCGCATCATGCAGGCGCTGGGGGCGTACGGGTTTCGAGGATTTTACGAGCGCAAAGTGCATTTTCTGCAGAGCGTGCCCTATGCGCTAAAGAATCTGCGCTGGCTGTTGCACAATGTGACGCTGCCGGTCGCTCTGCCCACTCTGACGGCGGCCTTTCACAGCATGCTGGCTTCGGAGAAACTGCAGGGCCTCGCGTCGGACGCGGATAATCTGGTCGTGAGGATTTTCAGCTTCTCGTTTCATCGCGGCCTGCCGAAAGATGACAGCGGGAATGGCGGCGGATTTATTTTTGATGGACGGAGTTTGCCGAATCCGGGGCGCGAAGAACGTTTCAAGATGCTGACCGGCAGGGACGCGCCGGTAATTGACTATCTCAACCAGCAGGAAAGCGTGCACCAGTTTCTGGCCAGCGTAATGTCGCTGGTCGATGCCAGCGTGAACAATTATCAACGAAGGGGTTTCAAGAATTTGATGGTGTCGTTCGGGTGTACCGGAGGACAGCATCGCTCCGTGTATTTGGCGGAGCAAGTCGCGAAACGTTTGCAAGGGAGGAATGGAGTCGAAGTCGCCCTGCGTCATCGGGAATTGGAAAAACTTGAGCTAGAAAAAACCGAAGGCGCCCCGGAACTTGCCAAGACGGAGCGGGCCGGACTTGGATAAAGCAAAGCCATGAAGGCGATGATTCTCGCGGCCGGCCTGGGCACGCGCTTGCGTCCGCTTACCGATGATCGCCCGAAAGCGCTCGTGGAAGTGGCCGGTCACACGCTGCTGGAAATTTCGTTGCGTCGCTTGCGCCAGTTTGGCATTCGCGAAGTGATCGTCAACGTCCATCACTTTGCCGACATGGTCGTTGCCTATCTGAAGAAGAACGATAACTTCGACATGCGTATTGAAGTATCGCGGGAAGATGTTTTGCTCGATACTGGCGGCGGACTTAAGAAGGCGGCGTGGTTTTTTCAGAAAGATTCCAACGATTCGGAGGAGCCGTTCGTTTTGCATAACGTCGACGTCGTCAGCACCATCGACCTGGACCGAATGATGCAGTTTCATCGAACAAATCACGCGCTGGCAACGCTGGCAGTGCAGAGGCGCGAGACTTCGCGATACTTGTTGGTCGACGAGCAAGACCAGCTCTGCGGGCGCCTAGGACTCGATCAGAGAACGGAAATTGTGAGGCCATCAGCGAAAGCGCAAGCGCTCGCATTCTCCGGCGTGCACCTGATTTCTCCGAGGCTGCTTCCGTGCCTAACCGAAGAGGGTGCGTTCTCGATTATCACTTCGTACCTTCGGCTGGCTGGAGCGGGGGAAAGGATTCTCGGCTTCCGTGCGGACGAATATTATTGGCGAGATCTGGGTAGGCCTGAGAATGTGGCGAAAGCAATTCGGGACGTGGAAGAGGGAGCGCTTCGGCTATAAGATGACCCAGTGCGAAGCCGTAATTAGGACTTTCCCCTTGCAGCATGCCGCTCGCTTCGGTACCATCACTTATCCTTAAAAGAACCATGAATCGCCGTTATCTACACCGAGTTCGTGTCCTGGTTTGCGGGGTACGATTTTTGTATCGCCGCCCGGTGTGGAGGGAACCCGTGAGCTGAGCAACACGAAATCCTGAAGGCTCCCGAATCCCGCCCCGCCAGAAATGCTGGCTCGGTGGGTTTTGCTTTTTTTAGGAAATAATGTAGCTGGCGCAGCAGAAGGGCGAGAGTTTATGAATCATAAGAGCGTGACCGACAATCAGACAAGCGATAAAACCGAGACTCGCACCGACACCGCACAAAAACAAAAACGAAATATGAGCGGCGGAAGCATTCTGTGGGAGTGCCTGGAGCGCGAGGGAGTGACCAGCGTATTCGGTTATCCCGGCGGCGCCATTCTACCCGCGTATGACGCGCTGAAGGGTAGCAAGATTCATCACATCCTGGTCCGTCACGAGCAGGGCGCGACCCACATGGCCGATGGCTACGCACGCGCCGGTGGGCAGGTAGGAGTTGCGGTCGCGACCTCCGGCCCGGGCGCGACCAATATGGTCACAGGGATTGCCACGGCGATGCTCGATTCTTCTCCGATCGTGTGTATCACGGGGCAGGTGGGCAGCAAACTAATCGGTTCCGATGCATTTCAGGAAACCGATATTACAGGCGTTACGCTTCCCATCACAAAGCACAATTATCTGGTGACACACGCCAGCGAAGTGGCGCGCACGATCCGGGAGGCGTTCTACGTGGCACGCTCAGGTCGGCCGGGACCGGTACTCGTCGACATTACCAAGGACGCGCAGCAGACGACTTGCGAATTTGATTGGGAAGCGGCGAAGCCGCAGTTGCCGGGTTATCGGCCCGATCTGTCGCCTGAGCCGAAAGAATATGAGCAGGCGCTCGAATTAATTCACAACTCAAAGCGGCCGGTAATTCTGGCAGGTCACGGCATCATTATTTCCGGAGCAATGAGCGAGGTGCGGGAGTTTGCGGAGCGGGCGGGCATTCCAGTTGCTCTCACATTGCTGGGACTGGGCGCGTTCCCAGCCTCGCATCCGCTGAATCTGGGCATGATGGGCATGCATGGCGAGGCCTGGGTGAATCACACCATTCAGGAAGCGGATCTGTTGCTGGCTTTTGGCATGCGCTTTGACGATCGCGTTACGGGAAACCTGAAGACGTACGCATCGAACGCAAAAAAGATTCATATCGAAATCGATCCCGCGGAGATCAACAAGAATGTCAAAGTAGATGTGCCTCTGGTGGGGGATTTGCGCGAAGTGCTGCAGGAGTTGATGCCGAAGGTCGAGTCCATTGACCGTAGCGAGTGGCTCGACTCGATTGACAAGCTCAAAGGCGATGCTGCGGTGCGCGACATTCAGAACCTGCCCGACAGCGGGCATCTTTACGCCGCGCACGTAATTAACGATTTGTGGCGCGAAACGCGCGATGGCGACACCATTGTTGTGACCGACGTGGGCCAGCATCAGATGTGGGAGGCGCAATACTACAAGCATGAAAAAGCACGCAGCCTGATCACGTCCGGTGGCCTGGGCACGATGGGATTTGCTCTGCCTGCGGCGATTGGCGCCAAGGTGGCAAGGCCGGGAGCGGAAGTGTGGGTCGTGGTGGGTGACGGCGGATTTCAGATGACGTTATGTGAACTTGCGACCCTGGTGCAGGAGAAACTCAAAGTAAACATTGCCATCATTAACAACGGATTCCTGGGAATGGTGCGGCAGTGGCAGGAATTTTTCTACGAGCGCAATTATGCGGCGACGCCGCTATTGAATCCGGATTTCGCCAAGCTGGGCGAGGCCTATGGAATTCGCAGCATGACCGTCACCGAACGCTCGCAGGTGGTACCGTCGGTGAGAGCGGCGCGGCAGCATGATGGCCCGGTGCTCATCAATTTCCGGGTGGAACAAGAGGACACGGTTTATCCCATGGTGGCAGCGGGAGCGTCGTTGCACGAGATGATCCGGCGTCCCAGCAAGATTGTGGAGACGGCCGCAGACGAGTAAACCATGATGAGTGAATATTAATCAGCACGATGACGAATACACGCCGATGAATAGAAATGATGAGCAGGAAAAATGCTGAACACATACGTGGTGTACGTGGAGAACAAACCGGGCGTGCTAACGCGCGTAGCCTCGTTGTTTCGGCGCCGGGCTTTCAATATTGATTCGCTCACCGTGGGACGCACGGAAAAGCCGGAAGTCTCACGGATGACCATCACCGTCGAAGCCGACCACGATCAAGCGCGCCGCATCGAAGCGAATCTTTATAAGCTTGTCAATGTATTGCTGGTGGAAAATATCACCGACCAACCGGCAATTGTCCGCGACCTCGCCATGATCAAAGTCGCGGCTACGCATGAAGCGCGCTCCCACGTCCTGGAACTGGCCAGCGTATTCCGGGCGCGAGTGGTAGATGTCGCTCCAGAATCGCTTACGATCGAAATTACAGGAGCGGAAGACAAGATCGATGGCCTGCTCGAAGTGCTTCGCCCTTACGGAGTGCTGGAAATGGTTCGCACGGGCATAGTCGCCATGCGACGGGGCAAGTCTTCTTCCCCGGGCGCTACTGCAAGCGCGGATGAAGACGTGACCGAAGAGGATGTTTCTCATTCGGTTTGAAGAGCGGTTGCCAGCATGCTCGAGGCCTGAATACCGGATATTAGAGTCCGTTCACTGAGATTTCCATGAGCTTAAGCTAACCCTGAACTCGATTTGGCAACCAATAGACGTGTCAGAACAATTAAAGAGATCCTTGCCGTCGCGCAAACAACCGGGCTTTATGAAAAGATTCTTTAAGATTTGTCGCGCGGTCACAAGCATCGGGATGCTCATCGTAGTAACACAAGTTTGTGACGCTTATTCGGTTCTAACCCATGAAGAGATCGTCGATTTGCTGTGGAAGGATGACCTTACTCCGCTGCTGGCGCAGCGATTTCCAAATGCAACCCCGGACGATCTGAACCAAGCGCATGCCTACGCCTATGGCGGGTCGCTTATACAGGACATGGGCTATTACCCGTTCGGCAACAAGTATTTCAGTGATCTTACGCATTACGTACGCAGCGGCGATTTCGTCGTCAATCTGGTCAACGAATCGTCAGACCTGAACGAATACGCTTTCGCGCTGGGAGCGCTGGCGCACTACTCAGCCGATAATCTCGGACATCCCACGATTAATCGGGCAGTCGCGATCCAGTTTCCGGGGCTACGGAAAAAGTTCGGTAACGAAGTGACCTATGCCGACAATCCGAAAGCCCACATTCGCACCGAATTCGGATTCGATGTAACCCAGGTTGCTAAGAATCGCTACACCTCGGACCGCTATCACGATTTCATCGGATTCGAAATTTCGAAACCTGTGTTGGAGCGCGCGTTTCAGGATACCTATGGCATTCCTCTCAGCGAAGTGCTCACGAAAGAGGATTTGGCGATTGGTACTTTCCGTAGGGCAATCAGTAACGTCATTCCAGAGATGACCCGGGTAGCGCTGGTGGCACGCAAAAAAGAGATCGTCTCCGAGACTCCGAACTTCGATTCCAGAAAGTTTCGCTACAATCTTTCGCGGGCGAATTATCAAAAGGAGTGGGGCAAAGGGTACCGGCGCCCGGGATTTGGCACTCGGGTTCTGGCGTTCTTTCTGAAATTTATGCCGAAGATTGGACCTTTCAAGGCGGTCGATTTCAAGATTCCTACAAAAACCACTGAAGATCTCTACATCGCCAGCGTTAACAAAACTCTCGATAATTACAAGAGCCTTCTGGCTGAAGTGAAAGCGAAGAAGCTCGACCTCCCGAACACCGACTTCGATACGGGACGAATGACGCACGCCGGCGAATACATTCTCACTGATAACGCTTATGCCCACCTGCTCGATCAGTTAGCTCAGCGTAAATTCGATCAGGTCACGCCCGATTTACGAGAAAACATTCTGGCTTTCTACGGAGATCCCAGCGCTCCCAACGCCACCAAAAGAAACACCGCAGCGTGGGAAAAAACGCAGAATGAAGTACAACAGCTCAAGGATTTTGTCCCAGCTCCGAAAACCCCAGCTGTCCAGATTTCTGCGCCTTCCTGAAATCCGGAATTGTAGGATAACGGTAAGGGCACGAACTTGAATCGTTCCGCGAAGCGGCAAAGGCTTGTGAAAGGCCACGGCCTTCGCGAGGCAAAGCAGCAAAGGTCTGCGAAAGGGCATGCTCTCGTGCCGCGAAGCGGCAAGGTTCGTGAAAGGGCTCGGCTTCAGCCGTGCCGCAAAGCATAGAATGATTTTGGGGCTTTAGCCCCAGCATCAGGGGACGCTGGAATTACGCATCCATATTTTCCGCGTCGATTCATGCCTCCCAACCTTTCGCCAGAAGTTGCGCAACTAAATAGAAGTAGTGGAGTAAATCGTGCGCCAAGACGCGCATTTAAAGGGAGGACTATTTCATGGCAGACGATATGGAGAAAAATCGACAGCAGGGTGGTCAGAGTGGTCAGTCTGGACAGCAGAGTGGACAGTCTGGTCAGTCTGGTCAATATGGCCAGAAGGGCGGCCAAACCGGCCAGCAAGGCAATCAGCAGACCGGACAGCAGAATCAGCAGAAAAAAGGCGGACAAGGCCAGAACGAAGAAGACGACAACATTGGCCAGCGTCGCGCTTCCTAAGTTGAAAATCCTGCTCTCGCTTAAGGAGTCCCGGCTCACCGCCGGGACTTCGTTTTGTCCGCCTCACCGGGTTGGTCGCCGCTGCCTACCGCTTCGTTCCAGAACAAATTCAATTGAGCGGTTGCGTCACCACTTTCTCTAAGTCAGTTTAGAATGTCAGTGGCCTTCGCCCTTCAAAAAGCTGAACAAAAATATGGAACTCACCTACCTCGAAGCTATCCGCCAGGGAATCTGGGAAGAAATGGATCGCGACCCAACCGTCTTTTGCCTCGGCGAAGATATCGGAGTCTACGGCGGCGCCTTCAAAGTTACCGATGGTTTTATCGACCGCTTCGGCTCGGAGCGAGTCATCGACACGCCCATCGCCGAGTCTGCCATTGTAGGCGCGGCTTTCGGCGCATCTCTGACGGGTATGCGACCCATCGCTGAATTCCAGTTCATGGATTTCATCGGCTGCGCCTTCAACCAGATCTCCAACATGGTCGCAAAGACGCACTACCTTTGGGGCGCTCCCGCGCCGCTCGTTTTGCGCGGCCCCAGCGGAGGGTACGTCCATGGCGGTCCATTCCACTCGCAGAATCCGGAAATGTGGTTTGTCCACAATCCCGGGCTGAAAGTGATCTGCCCGGCCACGCCCTACGACGCCAAGGGTCTGATCAAAGCGGCGATCCGCGACAACAATCCCTGCATCTTCTTCGAACACAAATATCTCTATCGTCGCATTAAGGGCGAAGTACCTGCGGAAGATTATGTCGTCCCGATTGGGAAAGCGCGAGTAGCAAGGGAAGGCCGCGACCTCAGCATCATCACCTACGCAGCCATGGTCCACACAGCTCTCGAAGCCGCAGAGATTTTGAAAAACGACGGAATCGATCTCGACATCCTGGACCTGCGCACCGTCTCCCCGCTCGACCGCGAAGCCATTGCACAGACCGTGAAGAAGACGAATAAAGTCATCATCCTCCACGAGCACTCGCGAACTGGCGGTCTAGCTGGTGAGATTGCCGCTATTATTAACGAAGAAGCGTTCGACGATCTTGACGGCCCCATCATCCGCATCGCAGGATTAGATTCCGCGATTCCGTTCTCTCCGCCGCAAGAGCAACACTATCTACCCAAAGTTGAAGACGTGGTCCGCGAAGCGCGGCGTTTAAAAGCCTATTAGAGAGACGCGCAAGAATCATGGGGCGACAGCCGCCCCCGGCTGCCGAGTCGAGCAAAGCTCGACTTATGTCTATGAGGATGAGAATGCCTACGCACCGCAGGCATCAACTAGCGTCCCACCCCGCGCTTCTGCCACAATAGCCCGTCCGGAGGATCCATGGGAAAATTCATTCTCGGTGTGATCGTCACGCTCCTGGTGTTGATTCTCGGCGGCCTCGGTTTGGCTATGCTCGGGTTTTTTCCGACGACTGCAAACGTTGAACCGCCGCGCCTGGAACGCCGCTTGGCGATGGGAGCCGTCGACGCTTCCGCGGAACGGCGCGCTCCGCGCGTCAGCAATCCGCTAACGGCCACCGATCCGAATCTTGAAGACGGGATGAAGCTCTACACCATGAATTGCGCCCTCTGTCACGGGGGCCTCGATCGAAAGCCATCGACTTTGGCCAATTCGTTCTATCCGCCGCCACCTAATCTCATCTCTGACCCGCCCGACGATCCGGAGTGGCGCATCTTCTACACCATCCGCACCGGCATCCGTTACGCAGGCATGCCCGCCTGGGACAAATCCCTTAGCGAGCAAGACATGTGGAAGATAACCATGCTGCTCTCGCACATCGATAAACTCCCACCGGGAGTACAGGAATATTGGAAGACGAACTTCGGGGTCGAACCCGCGGCTGGCGATGAAAAACAAGAGGGAGAAAAGAAGCACGACCATCATTAATTGCGGATCCGCAAAAGCCTCGCAGTTCTGCTCGGCTACTCCGTCAACTCACCACCCGCTATAATATTCGTTTGCGTCCAGCCCTCTGTTTCGAATCCGGGCGGCGTGGAAGGAAATCATGCCTACTGACATCATCATGCCCCAGATGGGCGAGTCCATCGTTGAGGGCACTATTACCAAGTGGTTGAAGAAGCCTGGCGACAAGGTTCAGCGCGACGAACCGCTTTTCGAAATCTCCACCGACAAGGTGGACGCAGAGATTCCCGCCCCAGCTTCCGGCATCCTAAAGGAAATCAAAATTGCCGAAGGCACGACAGTTGGCGTGAATACCGTTGTCGGAACCATCGCGGTCGATGGTGAGACCGCTGCCGCTCCAGCCAAGTCTTCCCCTCCTTCGCCCGATCGGCCAGCTCAAGCCCCGAAGGCGGAAGAAAAGGTTCAGGCAAAAAAGGCCGCTCCCGCGGTACCGCAAACATCCACGCCTTCTTCTCAGAGAAACGAAGAGGAAGAAGAAACGCGCTCCTCGCCGCTAGTCCGCAAGATCGCACGCGAGCACGGAGTCCATCTCTCACAAATTTCCGGTACCGGACTCGGCGGACGCATCACTAAGCAAGACATCTTATCTTTCATCGAAAGCCAGGGATCTCAACCCGCCCACGTGGGGACGGACGCATTCGTCCGTCCCGCCGAGCGAAGCGAGGCGGCACCGTCACCAGCGTCAAGTCCCGCTCCGCGTCCCACCGCTCCCGCGGCCTATCCCGGCGATCTCGTCCCCATGACGAACATGCGCAAGCTGATCGCCAAGCACATGATCGAGTCCCGCCGCACCAGCGCTCACGTCCACTGCATGTACGAAGTGGACTTCACCCGCATCGTCAATCTGCGTAATAAACATAAAGCGGGCTTCGAGCAGCGCCACGGCGCTCGCCTCACGTTCATGCCCTTCTTCGTCCGCGCCGCAGTCATTGCTCTGCAACAGTGGCCCATCCTCAATGCGACAATCGAAGGCGACAACATCCGCTATCATCGCCAAATCAACATGGGGATCGCGGTTGCTCTCGACTGGGGCTTGATCGTCCCGGTTTTGAAAAACTCAGGAGATCTCAACTTTCTCGGCCTGCAGCGCGGCATTTCCGATCTCGGCGATCGCGCCCGCAACAAAAAGCTCAAACCCGAAGATGTCGAAGGCTCAACCTTCACCGTTACCAACCCCGGCCAGTTCGGCGCCGTCTTTGGTCTGCCTATCATCAACCAGCCAAACTCCGCCATCATGGGCGTCGGCGGAATCACCAAGCAGCCTATGGTAATCACGGACAAAGAAGGCAACGATTCAATCGCGATTCGCTCCGTCGTGCATCTCACCCTCGGCTACGACCACCGCCTTATCGACGGTGCCGTCGCCGACCAGTTTATGGCCATGGTGAAGAAGACGCTGGAAACCTGGAGCGAAGAAGTCGGGTAAGCCTTAACATTGCCCTTCTCTTCGCGCATATGACAGAGATTTTCCGTCGCACGTATCACGAAGTAGGGCTGACAGCGGGAGGTTGCGCGACCTGTTCCTTCGCCCAGGCCGAGGCGTTAAAGCAATCGACGGTTCCGTCGATTATTTTGGATACTCCATTTCTGAATTTCTCAGGGTCGACAATGTCCCGGGCGGCCACGGCATCCATCGTGGCCAGCGCACTTTCCAGAAAGGACATCGCGGCGCTTTTCTTTTCGGCGCCAGATTTGCTGGCGAAGAGTCCTTCAATTCCGTTTACTAAAGCAGGAATGAAAGAAATCCCTCGCAAGAGCTGAGTAATAAAGTTCATAGATTCTCCTTGAAATCGAAACACAATGCTCCGCCTATCCCGTTCAAGTCGAACAGATGGTGCTTCTAACTGACACTTGTTGAATGGGTTTGTAGATAAGAATTACTGATCGCCACCTGCTTCGCTCATTTTGCCTCCAACAACTAATCTCGCGAAGTCGGTTTCTTTTTCACTATCTCGCGGCCCACAATCAATACTTTGATCTCGGCCAGTTCATCTCGCAGTTCTCCGAGTTCTACTTCGGTGCGTATCCGAGCTTCCGTATTCGTCGTCCCGATTTGCTCCAGACTCACCACCCTGGCTTTTGTCGTCTCGATTTCACTTTCTTGTCTGGCGGTGTTACGTGCGTCTTGAATTACATAACCGGCAACCGAAAGCGCGACCGCTCCCAATGCGATCAGGGTTCGACTATCGAACTTCACAAGTCGCTTCTCCTGAACGGTCTCCAGCCTGCTACTCCAGGACTCCTCCAGAGACTCAGCCAAACTCTGCACATCTTCCAGCTTGCCAAGTACCTCAAGCTGGAAGTCCTTTGCCGTATAAGGCGTCACCGGTGCCACCTTGTCCATGCCCGCCCGACTTCTCGGCCTGATCCCCACGCCGTCTTCGTTCATAATGGATAATCCACATGCAGCGCCGCTGAATATCGTGAATATCGCGGCGGGGACGAACTGTCGTACAACCGCAGGAAATAATTCTGCGTGCGCGCCAGCCGCGATAAAGTAAAAGTTTGCGTGCTGAATCGCCCCAACAGGTTCCGGTCGTTTGCTACTCCCCAACCATAGTCGTTGCTGCGAACCTCGATCCCGTAGCCGCTGGCGGGCGCGATTCCTGCATCCACCTGCGCCGTGGTCGACGATACTTGCGTGATCTGTACATCTGTCAGGTCTGCCAGGTAATACGCTCCCACCTGTGTCGTCAAAAGCGTCGTCGGCATATCTTGCAATGCAATAGCTGTGGCGCTCGATTCTTCCTGCATCGCCAGTGGTGTCGCCAGGTCATTGGCGAATTCGATCGTATACATTCCTCGGTCATCGGGCAGGTCCACCACATCAATGCTTACAGTCCGCACGATCGCGGTGAAGAGTGCGTTTTGTGAAGGCACATTCACGGTCACTGCATCTCCAGGAAAAATGTCACCCGTCCCTCCCGGAAGGAAATCACTCCATATCTGATACGTGCCTAGCCAGGCGAGCCCTCCCGCGTCGTCAAGAATGCCCAGTGCCGCGTTCTCGCAATCAGCTTGCGTTCGGGCGCTTGGGATCTTCGTCGTTCGCACAACCCCTCGTACTCCGTTATCGGCGCCACTCGCCAGACTTGCAACGCCAGCAGCGTTCTGAACCTCCGCTACCGCGCGGCCAGAGCCTCGATAACTGGCCACAATGAGCGTATTCAACGGCGGCACGTACTGCGGATAAAAATCCAGCGTCGTTGAACTCGCGATCTCGCAGTCTCCTCCATTCGAAAGAGACTCCACCAGCTGTGTCACGTAACCTGCAGTCGCGACATAACTTGAATTCGCGAGGGCGGTCCGCACCTCGGCGAGCGAGATATGGCTCACATAGGTGTAAGCGATGCTGCACTGCATGCTTGTCGCATCTACGAGGGCATATTGGCAAAACGGCGGCGCATTTGGAATCACGTCGTCATACAAGACCGTGGCGGGGGCGACCATCGTAGCCGGATTCGTTGGATCGATGTCCTGCAGTTCGAGCACGAATCTCACGTCCGCCGGCATTACCGCGCCACCCCATCCGTCCCCCGCGGGATGCAACGAGGAGTGATAGATCTCTCCTGTACGATAGACGTCGACTGAGTATAGATAGGTCGTGAAAACATACTGATGCCCGGCGGTCGTTGTGATAATCGGGCCCGCAGCCGAGCCATTCACGATCGCCTGTATCGTCGATCCGGATCCAGCGGGCGCAATCTGGAATCCGGCCAGACATCCCGCCGCAGAAATCGCCCCTGCATACAGGCCTCCCAATATTCCCGTCGAGGGTCCGGTAAAACTTACATCGCCGTGCTGCAACTCGAGCGCCCCGCCCAGTTCAATCATTTCCGCGATGGTCGTGCTCGCCGGTCCACTCTGAGGAACAGCACCCCAGGCATTCCACCCAGCTCCGGCAATCATCGCCAATGCGACCCACCAATAAAAAAGCCGCTCCATTGGGCGGCGTCGCGCGTCAAACATCGTCTCCTCCATCAATTCCGTTACAGACCGCACTCTGCTTCTGCGG
>Ga0182024_10005244_pt1 | contig 29177 bp, 20 predicted proteins | sample P32metaG_FD_120480 | JGI IMG/M metagenome (GOLD analysis project Ga0182024, IMG submission 120480) | Permafrost microbial communities from Stordalen Mire, Sweden - P3-2 metaG (Illumina Assembly) | ecosystem: Environmental > Terrestrial > Soil > Wetlands > Permafrost | place: Sweden: Stordalen...
AGACATCATCAAGGAAATAAAGAAGCACAGCTTCTACATGAAACCCGGCGAGAAGCGCCGGACAAAAGAAGCGCTTTCGCGGAAGCGACTGCGTAAGAAGCAGCGCCGGGAAGCGGATTAATTCCGTTTCGCGGCACGGCTCGGCGCGGCACTTCCGAGAATCAGGCCCCAGTCAGGCAAGTACGTTTGGGTTTTCAGCTTCGCGCTCGTAGGCCCTTGGGATCCGCGCCCGGCGTCCCCGGATATCGGCATGCCCACATTGTGGGATATTCCACGAAGTCAGGCCTTGCAGTGCAAGTTGGCCCATCCCCTCGCCTCTATCGGGGCTAAGGGGAGCGCCTCATGGAATATCACGATCGGGTCCTGAAGTGTTCGGAGTGCAGCGCCGAGTTTGTATTTACCGCCGGCGAACAAATGTTTTTCGCCGACAAGGGATTCAAGAACGAACCGAAGCGATGTAAAGCGTGCAAAGCAAGACGGGCTGAGGGCGCCGGTCCAGGCGTGGCAGGCGGATTGCAAATGCGCTCAGAAACAAAAACCAATTGTTCGCAATGCGGCAAGGAAACCACTGTGCCTTTCCGGCCGACACAGGGGCGCCCGGTATTCTGCCGGGAATGCTTCCAGCAGCGTAGGTCGATGGGGGCAGCTTAGCGGTTAGTCAGCGTCGTTAATAAACGCATTGGGGACAGCGTGGCATCTCTGTCCCCAGTTTCTTCTTCGCAAGGCCCTCCAGCTGCAAAACCAAAGACTCAGGGTTTTAGTACTCCGGGATTCATTTTTTGACCCTTCTGCAACTTTACGCCAGGCCAAAGGCCAGCAAATTATCGCAGCTTGGCATTGAAATTTCCGCAGCTACGTTCCGATATAATTTAATGGACGAGGGGCGTATGATACGCACCTTAAGTCGCGAGTATTGCCAGGCCAATCAGAGGGCCACATTATGGCTCACCGGTTCACTATCGGCGTCGAAGAGGAATTTCAGATCATTGATCCGGCCACGTGTGAGTTGCGTTCGCACGTGATGCAGCTGGTATCCGAGGCTTCTCCCAGCATCGTGGAGCAGGTGAAGCATGAAATGCACCAGTCGATCGTGGAGACGGGCACCAATATTTGCGACAGCGTGCATGAGCTACGGATTGAGATGCACCGTACCCGGGGCGAACTGGTGGCCGCGGCCGAACGCGCGGGATTGCAGGTAGCGGCCGCGGGCACGCATCCCTTCTCCAGTTGGATTGATCAGGTGATTTCCCCCGGCGAGCGTTATCAAAATATTATTGAAGAGCTACAGCAATTGGCACGCTCACTGCTGATTTTTGGGATGCATGTGCACGTGGCCATGCCCGACAAACAAACCACCATCGACATGATGAACATGGTGCGTTACTTCCTGCCGCATCTTCTGGCGTTGTCCACCAGTTCTCCGTTCTGGATGGGACGCAATACCGGGCTCAAATCGTTTCGCACCACCGTGTTTCGCAGGTTTCCGCGAACGGGCGTGCCGGAGCAATTCGAATCGTGGAGCGCGTACGAAAATTTTGTGAACCTGCTGGTAAAACTGAATTGCATCGATAACGGCAAAAAAATCTGGTGGGATGTGCGACCGCATCCGACTTTTGGCACGCTGGAATTTCGCATGTGCGACGTAACCACGAAAGTAGAAGAGGCAGTAGCCATCGCCGCGCTTACACAAGCTATCGTCGTAAAACTGCACCGCCTGTATAAAGGCAACATGAGCTTTCGGTTGTACCGACGCGCGCTGATCGAAGAAAATAAATGGCGTGCCGCGCGTTATGGAATCGAAGGAAAGCTGGTGGACTTCGGCAAGGAAACAGAAGTGCCGATGCGCGAGTTGATTCCAGAGCTGCTGGAATTTGTTGATGATGTGGTTGATGAATTGGGCAGTCGCAGCGCCGTGGAGTATGTGCACACTATTATGAACGAAGGAACCAGCGCGGAACGGCAGTTGCGCGTGTATCAGGAGACCGGCGACCTTAAAGCGGTGGTTCAGCACCTGGTCAATGAAACTCGTGGCGGAATGACACAGTCGGCGTCAACGGCTCGGACTGTAAATTAATTCACAAACTGTCGGGGCTTTAGTTGTCGGTTTCCGAATTTTATTCTGAACTTAACCAACGAGCGCGTTACGAATAATAAAACGATCCTGCATTTTGCTGAGGAGCAAGAGCAATGAAGAAGGTGGGGCTATTATGCGGACGGGAATTCAGCTTCCCACCGGCATTCATCGAACGGGTAAAGACTTTAGGCGCGAAAGACGGCGTCACTGCTGAATTTGTGAAACTTGGCGGCACGCGCATGGAGGAGCCGGCGAAGTACCGCGTAATCGTGGATCGCATCTCGCACGAAGTGGAATATTATCGCGGCTATTTGAAACACTCGGTTCTGGAGGGAAGTTACGTTATCAATAATCCCTTCTGGTGGACCGCGGATGACAAGTATTTTAATTACTGCGTCGCGGCAAAATTGGGCGTGGCCATTCCGAAGACGGTGCTATTGCCGCAAAAAGGCTATCCCAAAGATGTAGACATTAATGCGGAGTCCTTGCACAACCTGGAGTATCCGATTGACTGGGATGCGTTGCTTGATTACGTCGGACGCCCTGCCATCCTGAAACCCTATTCGGGTGGAGGCTGGAAACACGTATATAAGGTTCACACCAAGGAAGAATTGCTAGCGGCCTATGATCAGACTTCGCCGTACTGCATGACACTGCAGGAATTTATTAATTTCACGCAGTACGTGCGCTGCTTCACATTCGGCAAAACAGATATTTTGCCAGTGCACTATGATCCCAAGGACCGCCGCTACATCGTGGACCACGACTATCTTTCCGCGGAGATTGGCGAACGGGTGGTGAGAGATGCGCAAACGATTAATCTGGCGCTGGGCTACGAAATGAACACCATCGAGTTTGCCATTCAGGATGGAGTACCGTACGCCATCGATTTCCTGAATCCTGCGCCGGATTTTGAGCGCGACCGCATTACGGCATTTTATTTCGAGCAGGTGGTGGACAGGATGGCGCGGCTGGTAATCGATCGGGCGCTCAGCGGAGATGTTTCGAATTCTTGGCCGCGGTGGGAAGAGATGGCTGGTATCATCGCGGGATCTCAAGGAGGCGGCGTCGCCGGTTTCAGTGGCGCTCCGCGACAGAAAACGCAGGCTGCAGCGGCGCAGTCCCAGTCAGCGTCCCCGCAAACAACGCAGAAGTCGGCGGCGGCTGGGCCCGCACAAACTGGCGCTACACCAGAGCAAGTCGCATCCGCATCGGCGCCGCCGGCGGCGAATCGAACCAAATCAAAAATAAAATGAGCACCGCTTCACCAAAACCGATGGATAGCGGCGCGGCAGAATACTGGCATGCTTTGCTGCATCCAGCGCTTAAGAAGGATCACAGCTTCGCCGAGAATTTCCTGAAGGAGCTGCGTGGCGCCAAACTTACTTTTGGCGATCGCGTGCATTGCCCTTTTCTGCGGCCCTTCTTCCTTTCCCCTCAAGACGAAGGGCGAGTGCGTCCGGTGGCCGAAACCATTGCGGAACTGGGAGAGCGTGTAGCCCTGGCCGCGCTGGCAGACGAAAAATTATTCGCGCAATTTCGTTTGCGACCCGAAGAAGCGCGACTCGCGCGTTTACCAGGCGGAAACGGGAGAATCAGCACGACCTCACGCCTGGATGCATTTTTGCTGCCCGAATCCCTGAAATTTGCCGAATACAACGGCGAATCACCGGCAGGGGCAGGCTATTCGGAAACGCTCGGCGAGATTTTCAGCCAGCCGCCATTGATGGCGCAATTTTCAAAACGCTACGACGTACACGGGTATCCGCTGAGCGCGAAGCTGCTGGACGCGTTGGTGCTGAGCTATATCGATTGGGGCGGGAAGAGCAAGCGGCCGCAAATCGCCATCGTGGACTGGAAGGGCGTTCCCACGTGGAGCGAGTTTGAAATTCTAAAGGCGCGTTTCGCGAAAATGGGCGTGCCTACGTTGGTGGCGGATCCGCGCGATTTGACGTTCCACGGTAAAACATTGAGCGCACATGGCAAAAAAATCGACCTCGTGTATCGCCGCGCGTTGATGAACGACATCGTCGCGAAACCCACCGAATGTGCGGCTTTGGTGAATGCATACACCGCGAATGCGGTGTGCGTGGCAAATTCATTTCGATGCAAGATTCCTCACGTGAAAACTTTTTTTGCAGTTTTAACTGATGAACGAAACAATGCGCTCTTTTCGCAACCCGAGCGGAAAATCATCGCACAACATGTGCCGTGGACACGGGTGGTCGCCGATACGCGCACGGGTCACGCAGGCGAATCAATTGATCTGCTCGCGTTTATGCGCAATGAACGCGAGAACCTGGTTATGAAACCGAGCGATGAATACGGCGGCACAGGGGTCACACTCGGCTGGGAAACCAGTGAAAGTGCATGGGAAGCCGCCATTCAGGCGGCGATTTCGAATCCGGGGCCAGAGGACGGCGGAGCTTGCTGGATCGTCCAGGAACGCATCCCCATCCGCCGCGAAGTGTTTCCGTACATAACTGCAAGCGGCGAGGTGGAATTCCGCGACATGCTGGTGGACTTCGCGCCGTATCTATTCCGCGGAAAACTGGCCGGTTATCTCACGCGGCTTAGCGCTACAGGCTTGGCCAACGTAACGAGTGGCGGCGGCCAGGTTCCCGCATTTCGCGTCTCGCCAAAAAATTCCTCGACCAGAAATAACTAAAGCCCGACTGTGTCGGAAGTGCTGAATCCACATTTATTTTGCTGGCAGACTGATTTCCAAGTCCCGAGTCGGAGATTTTCTCAGTCTGTGACCTCCTGGTGATCGAGAGCTAGTGACAGATCATTCAGCGCAGCGCCTGCACGCTTCGGCTTTCGAAACTAACATAAATGGTGGCCTTGTTCCGGAGCCAAAATGGCGTCTGGGAGCCGAGCGCAAAAAGCGTTGGACCTTCACAAAACTTATCCCTGGCCGACTCATAGGTAAGGTATTTTCGGTATGGTGCAGGGCGATCCGCTCAATTATTCTTCGCTGGAGTAGCTCTCGCGTTTGCTGTCCCCCATCAACGTGAAGCCGGGAGGATAGCCATGCCTGACGAAGAAAAACGATTTGCTCACGTAGTTCTCTTCGAGTGTCCGTGGTGTTTGCGCTTGCTGTCTTCGGCTTTCTTAAGCCAAGATGAACTGGTGACTGCTCCTACGAACGAAGCGATAGACGAACAGTCCACAACGATGTGCCCGTGCGGATGGGTAGGCAACGCTCTCGAAGTGGCGCCCGCGAGCCATTGCGTACAGCCGTGGGACCGGGCAGTTACGCAAGTTTCGGCCGTTGGAATCCAGGAGACTGTTGAGAAGCGAGATTGGTTATTCCTGGTAGCAAAGCAGATTGGCTCATTTTCAGGGCAAAATTTTCAGAGCACTTCTCCTTGAATGGAAACTGAATTCGGTTGGAAATAATTTCACAAAAAAAAGTAAATAGATAGTCTCAGGCGTTGATGAAACGTCTGAGTTTGCAGCGCCCACCGACATCGAGTAACCGTGGTTTCCTCGTCTGGTTATTCCCGCAAAATAATAAAAAAGTTCCATGCAATCGTTACATTTAAAAAAAGGTTGAATTTTGATTTTCAAACAACCCTCAAGCGGAGCGCGCCATCTATCTTGGCGCAGGCCTGAGTACGAGGAAACAGCGAAGATCAAATCTTCCTTAGATACCAACCACGCACACAAATTATCGGGTGCTTTCAATAAGGAGAACGTCCGTGTCCAAGCAGATGTTTCGCACCAGTGTGTTTTTATTGTTAGGAATGTTAACGATGGGCAAGCATGCGCGGGCCCAGGAGTTTAGCGCGTACTTTGGACTTGGCACGGCAACCAATAGTGCCGGTACAACTCCCGGATGCGCGTCGAAATTTATCTTCGACGGTTTCACGGGGAACTGCGAGTCTGCGCCTACCATGGACGGAGTTTTTGGGGTATTCGGCGCGGACTACTTGTTCGGAACGCATCTTGGTTTCAGCGGCGAGTACGCGTTTCGTTTTGCGCAAGCTTCGTATTTGCCAGCCGCGGGAATTAATGCGCGTCCGGCGTTTTACGATTTTAATGCGATATATCAGCCACTCTCGCCAAAGGCGCGCATCGTTCCGGTGCTGGAAGGCGGAGTTGGCGGCGCGAAGACTGCCTTATATTTCAGCCAGCAAGCTTGTGTAACGGCGACCATCTGCAATAATCAAAGTTCGTACTTCGCAAGCGCCAATCACTTTCAGTTGCACGGCGCGGTGGGCGTGAAGATTTATGTGCGCCCGAATATCTTCATCAAGCCGCAATTTGATTTTCACTGGGTGCACAACATGGACCAGGAGTACGGAAGAAATGTCGTACCGCAATATACAATCTCGGTGGGTTACACCTTCGGGCGTCTCTAAGAGATCCCGTTTTATCGGAGACGGACAGAAGATGATCAGGGGTTACTGAGTGCGATCTTTTGTGGAAGTAGCGTGAGTGATGGTGATGGAAGTCTTGTCTTCACCTTCACCTTGGTCATGGGCGATTGTCACCATGATTCCCTCATTATCATTCTTGGCGGCGGTCACCATGGCGCCTTGCGGAGTTTCTATCACGCTGGTTTTGGGTCCGAACTTATCGCGGTAAAAAGCTAAAACCTGCGCTACTGAATCGGAAGTCTTGAAGATGTAGGTAGCCATGGATCCGGTCTCGGCGCCTAATTTGAAACCGCCTTCTTCCGCAATGGCGCCCGGATAGATCGGGGCGCCAACTTCCCTCTCAGTGAGATGAGCAGGGGTAGTCCGTCCGGCGGAGATATTTCCCGCCGGAGTGGAAATGGTTACGCCTCCTGAACGGTCGACATGGACCGATCTCGAGATGCGCCACAGGCCAAACATAACGGCAAAGACGCTCAGCATACCTAGGCAAACAACGGCGCCGACGATAATCAGTACGATTTTCAGAGTTCCGCTGGATGGCGCGGTGGCGGGCGCTTGTCCCGCGGGAACTTGAACAGCGGGAGTTACTGCAGAGGGCGCCACTGGTGCGGCGGCGAATCCCGTCGGAGAACCACAACCACCACAAAATCTCGTGTCGGGGGACAGCTCGGCCCCGCACTTCGAACAAAAACCAGCCATGGGAACTCCTCAGGTAATCGGGGTTATATACCACATTAAGTGGGCGAAGAACTCGCAATTCGCTCCAATTATCCCTACGCATATAGCTGGGATACGGAACGACGGCCACGGACGAAAAGTGTCGAAATTAAGGGACATCGATAGCAGTTCGTTGGCCGACGCGTAATTCAAAATTCTACGCGGTGGTTTAGGCCTATGGACGTCCCATGGGATGCGGCACGGTTAGCTCACGGTTTTTTGCTTTGAGTTCTCGGTAAATTTGGAGTTCACGATCGGCATCCGCTGAGCGCGATTCTTTACGGTATGCGCTTTGCAGTTGGTAGTGGACGTAGTCGGTCTGCGGGAGCGCCCGGGCCGCAGCCTCCAGATGCGTCACGGCTTCCTGGACTTTTCCAGCATCGAGCAGGAGCTTACCTAATTGATATTGCGCGTTGCCATTATCGGGATGCGTGGCGATGGCGGAGCGGAACAGTTCGATGGCTTCGGACTGCTTGGACTGCTGCATACAGATATAGCCGAGACCAACTTTTGCCTCCGGATCATCGGGATTCCGCTTCAACGCAGCAGTGAATTCCTCGGACGCTTCATTTTCATGTTCCCATCTAAGCTGTGCCAAGCCGGCGAAATAACGGGCTTTTTCCAGTGAGGGATCGCGATCGAGTGCGCGATGAAACGAATTCACAGCGCGCGAATAATCGCCCATGTCGGTCCAGAGCTGGCCGACAAGAACAAGGGCATCAGGGGAGAGGTCGGTTTTTTCGTATTCCTGCAGAATCTGGGTCGCCTGGCCAAGTTGACCCAGGTGAGACAGAGAGGCAGCCCACGCATAGCCCAGCGTGGGGTCCTGCATGGCCCGCTGGCCGAGCGGCGCGATGGTTCCAGCGGCTTGACGATACTGATACTTGTCGAGAGCAAAGTAAAGTGGCAAAGGGATCGTCACCCCAGCCGAATGCGTTATTGGGCGCAGGAAAGCTCCAGGCGTCCTGGGTATATCGGAAACTGATGCGATTCATTTTGCTCACATCATAGTCAAGACGAATGTTTTCTTCACGCCAGGGAACTCTGCTGCTTTGGTTCTGAGCAAAATTGATATCTGTTCCAGGAATCACCGAACTACGATTCGGAAGCGGATAGTAAGCGGCGAGAAGCTGGCCCACAGCATCCGGGTTGGCGATAGCGTAGGGATTCCCCGCTACCTGAAATCCAACAGGAATATTTGACGTGGCAGTGTAAACACCGCCGACTTGCGTAAAGGTGGCTGGGGGCGGGGCGTTGCAGGTGGTATTGGCAGTTGCGCTGCCGCCAGCATTCAAGGAGGCCAGCGCGGTAGTTACATCAGCGCTGAAATCCCCGGAACGTTCTGCGGCTGTAGGCACACAAGTCTGCACGAGTTTGCCGCGGATGTCGCGATTCCATTCCTGGTTCCACCAGAAAGTTGCGGTCATTGTTAAAATCGATGTCGGCGAGAATAAGGTTCATTTCGCGGTCATCAGAGTGCTCTGCAAGCACTCGTTCAGAATTAGACTTCGCGGCCGCCCAGTCTTTGCGGCCAAAAAACGCCAGCGCCAGCAGATAGGTTGAACGCAAATCTTCAGACTCGAGAGCGTTAAGTTCCTTGGCGGTGCTAAGCGCGCCGTCAAGCTGATTTGTGTGCAACTGCGCCGACGCCAACCCGTAGAGAATGGCGGCGGCCGTGGAGGCTTTCTCGCGCGCTGCCAAAATCGATCACGCCGATCAGCCGAAAGGGTTATATCTGAATCAAGGCGAGCGAGGATTCACCGATGTCACCTATTCGGCAAAGATCGCGCAAAGTTCGCTGCCTTACGTTTCCTGGGGAACAGGTTTCGAGGATTTCCACAATGACGGCCTGCCCGATTTGCTCATCGCCAGCGGCCATATATATCCGGATATCGACACCGTTCCCAGCAACGCTAAATATCGCGAACCGCTTCTGCTGTATCGCATAAAGGGGGATCGAACATTTGGCGAGATCGCAGGTCCCGCAGGATTGAACGATGGCGCCATACAATCGCGCCGTGGCGTGGCTTTTGGCGACATAAACAACGATGGCAACATTGATATGGTAATTTTCAATGTTGGAGCGCCGCCGTCTCTGTTTCTTAACGACACAAAAAATTCCAATCATCGCGTGCTTTTCAAATTAATCGGGACGAAAAGTAATCGTGGAGCAGTGGGTGCACGGATCACCGTGACTTCGGTGACCCGGACGCAGATCGAAGAAGTGAAGGCTGGTTCCAGCTATATTTCCACCAGTGACCCGCGCTTGCACTTCGGATTGGCTGGGGATTCGTTAATGACCAAAGTGGAAATCCGCTGGCCCAGCGGCGGCGTTGAGACTCTGCTGAATATTCCCGCCGATGCCATCTACACGATCGTCGAAGGGCAAGGAATAAAAAACAGCATCAAACTTCCAGCTCTAGCTGCGCGCTGAGGAGCAACCCCTCATTCGACAATTAATTTATCGACGGTACGGGCGAGTTCGGCTTTTCAAATTCCCCTGGGCGCGGCCAATCGTGATGGCGTCAAACTCGGCAACGCTGAGGTTGTGGGCGATACGGCGGCTCGAGCGGTAGAGGCGCGAACTACAAATTCAGGTTCGATGGCAATCTCAGCAACGTATTCCGCTGTGCCCTCGATCTGGTCAATCACAGTTTTTGCGGCGATTTGCCCCATGCGTTGCAGCGGCTGACGCACGGTGGTAAGCCCCGGGCTATTGAACGCGGCGCTGGGAATATCATCGAAACCAACAACGGAGACATCATCCGGAACCCGCAAACCCGCTTCCTGAAACGCCCAGATGGCGCCTATAGCGGAAATATCGTTGTAGGCAAGCAAAGCCGTAAAGGGTTTTTTGCGGTCGAGCAGTTGTTTGGCAAACGGATAACCCAAGCGGGGAGTCGAGTCGGTGCTATCGATTTGAACTACTAAATTTGGGTCGATGCGAAGACCAAAATCAGCGGCTACGTCGCAAATAGCTTTCCAGCGATGAACAGCGTCCGAACTGAGGACGGCGCCTTTCAGGAAGGCAAGCTCTCGGTGGCCAAGCTCCAAGAGATGGGACAATGCCAGCTTTGCAGCTAGATGATGGTCGAGGACTATGTTGGTCACACCATCCACGCGTTCATGTCCTGAAACGGCGACAGTAGGCAGAGCTAACTTGTCCTTGATAGAGGTGTCCGTGGTGATAAAGCCCTCGACGCCCCGAGACATCAGCATTTGCGCGTAGGTATGGAGCAATTTCTGGTCGTGACGGTGAATCACGGTGAGAAAGAAAAAATTATGTCTTCGAAGATATTCTTCAATGCCGCTGATAACCATGGCACCGTAGGCGTCGCCAATCTCTTCAGCTATAACGCCAATTGTGTAAGTGCGTTGCAAACGCAGGGAGCGGGCAAAATAGTTTGGCCGATAGTTCAATTCTTTAGCGGCAGCCAGAATTCGCTGCTTGGTTCTCTCGGGGATGGATCGCGCCGCGGCCGAGTTATTGAGAGCCGCGGAAACTGTCCCGGGTGTCAGATTTAACTGGCTGGCGATAGTTTTTAGCGTTACTTTACGCTCGCCTTGGCGCTTATTATTATTTGTAGGCAACGCAGTCACCCATAAAGTCGCACAAGAAGTAGCGCAAGGAAAATACTGTACATCATAAGTTGTGGCATGCTGTACCGATTTCTCGGCGACGGGCGGTATATCCAGAATAACATTATTCTCTGGTGGATTGTTATTACTTGGGGGCCTGTAAAATCCTTCCCAAATCGTCGGCAAAAGAGACCGATCACGGACAGTCGAGTTGCGGAAGTTTGCAGAACTTTCAACTAAAGCTGGTTGGACGAGGATAAATAACAACAGAATATTAGAATCTGGATATTCTATCGTTTCACGAACCGAGCTTTGGGCAGACTATTCCCGTGTAGACTCATGGTGATAAGCACCATATTTTGGGAGCATTCTTGGACCTCGCAGGCCTCGTGAGCTTTCGTCAATCATTCCGCCAAAGATGCAAACGTTTCGCGAAGATTGTGGCGATCATGGCATTAGGAGCGAGTGTAGCCCATGCCCAAGGAGGCCATCCGCAGCCGCCGCCTCCTCCTGCCGGGGCAAAAGCGGCGAAATGTAAGGGCCGGCCAATTCCGCAACTAGAAGACGTGACCACAAAAACGGGAATTACGTTCAAGCACGCGGCCGACCCGGCTAAGAAATATACTGTGGAATCGATGAGCGGGGGCGTAATCATATTCGATTACGATCGCGACGGGATGGCCCGACATTTATTTCACCAACGCCCCGACGGTGGAGATGGCGATCAAGGGACAGAAAACTCGCGGTGCGTTGTATCGCAACAATCATGATGGAACGTTCACAGATGTTACGGATAAAGCGCGGTTGACGTCATCGTGCTTCGCAATGGGCGGAGCTGTTGGAGATTACAAGAATGACGGTTGGCCCGACCTGTACTTAACCTGCCTGGGCGGGAACGTTCTTTATCACAACAACGGCGATGGAACGTTTACGGACGTGACTGCGAAGGCTGGTGTTGCGGATGGCCGGTGGTCAACCGGGGCGGCTTTTGGCGATTACGACCTGGACGGATACGTCGATTTAATGGTGACCAACTACGTGGACTTTCGCCTGAATGATCTTCCGGGATTTGGCAGTTCCCCCAACTGCAAATTCCGCGGGATAGATGTGCAGTGCGGCCCGCGGGGACTGAAAGGCGCGGGTGATTCGCTGTTCCATAATAATGGCGACGGGACGTTTACAGATGTATCGAAGAGCGCCGGCGTCAGTGAGGGTGGGCACGAAGTCCAATCGCAATGGCCTGGGCGCCACCGTTCACGTGCATGCCAATGGGCAAACCTACACTCGCTACAATGACGGAAAATTCGGTTACTTGTCGCAAAGCGTTTTGCCAATGTATTTTGGCGTGGGGGACAGCGCAAAAATCGATCGCATCGAGGTCAACTGGCCTTCCGGCCGCAAGCAGGTGCTAACCAAGGGCCTGCATGAAAACGAAACGTTGAAAATTACTGAACCTAATGAGTAAGTTCCGCGGCGGTGCCTCAAGTAAATTGATCAATTAAGTAAAACGTGAGGGACCAAAAAAATTGGTGGGCCCGCCAGGATTTGAACCTGGGACCAACGGATTATGAGTCCGCTGCTCTAACCGCTGAGCTACAGGCCCGAGTTTATCGCCCATCCTACACTGAAAGAGTTTGATTGGGACAACGCGAATACGCAAACGGGGATGATTGGCTAGCTGGCCAGGCGACGACGGCTTTCGTGTTCTCGACGGGTCCTGGAGGGTTTAGACTTATTGGCGGCTTCTGACTGGCGAACGCTGCGTTTGAGCGCCTCCATCATGTCGATTACAGGAGCGCGACCGGGTTTAGGCTCTTCCACAAAAGTGCGGCCCTGTTGTTTCGATTCGATGAGGGCCTTTAGATTTTCCTGGAAGGTATCGTGATATGTGGAAGGCTCAAAATCTTCCGAGAGGGTCTCCACCAGTTGTTCCGCTAATCTAATTTCTTGCGGCTTGAGATGGATATGTTCGTCAATTTTGCCGTAGCCTTCGACGTGGCGAATCTCGTTTTCGAAAAACATGGTATGGATGGGTGAGGCCATGGTCGCGGGGACGAACGAAAACGGTGTATCCACGCTGATGCATGGTCACGGTAGCAATCGCGACGCGATTTTTGTCCTCAAGGGCCTTCAATAGCAAGGCGTAGGCTTTCTCGCTGTCTTTTTCCGGCAATGCAAAATTGCAAGAGTCGATCTAAATTGGATCGATTTGCTCTTCTTTCACGAAGGCCACAATTTCCATGGTGCGCTCGGAGCGGGGCGTTATCTTTTTCCGTTCCTCATCTTCGACCAGGACATACTGGCTATCGTCGTGTTCGTAGCCTCTAATCACCTCGGAACGTTCGACGTTGCGTTCCCAAGTAGGGCAATAGAGGGGCTGGCGCAAGCGCGTTTTGCATTTTTGATGAATTTGATGGAGATTCATGCGCTCGCTGCGCGCCGCGGTGAACAAACGGTTCGGAATGGTCAGCAAGCCGAAGCTGAGCGAACCTTTCCAAACGGAATGAGCCATCGATGCCCTCCGGCCGCATTCAGCGGCGCCAAAGTAAACATGCTACGACGCGAATTCCGGCGCACAAATAAGGTAAACCCTTGATGCACTGACAATTTGCGGTGACGAAGACGCTCGACTCCGCGGACCAGAGTGCCTATTCTGATTGACGATTGCACTAAGGATTTGCTGACCGTATCCGTGACTATACTGGGATGAAAAAACTCGCAGAGTATCGCCAGAAAAGGAATTTTGACAAAACCGCGGAACCCGCCGGCAGCGTCGTTCGCGAGGGCATGGCACGTTTCGTCATTCAAAAACACGCGGCAACCAGGTTGCATTACGACTTGCGTCTTGAAGTTGGCGGCGTTCTGAAATCGTGGGCGGTGCCTAAGGGGCCCTCGCTGAATCCGGCGGATAAACGGCTTGCGGTTCACGTGGAAGACCATCCGCTCGAATATCGCAAATTCGAAGGCATCATTCCCAAGGGGCAATACGGCGGCGGAGAAGTAATCGTCTGGGACCAGGGCACTTATGAGTTGGAAGGCCATTTGGACGCACATGCACAATTGGCGCGAGGTGACTTGAAATTTATTTTGCACGGAAAAAAAGTGCGTGGCAGTTTCGTTTTAGTCCAGTTGAAAAACTCAAAAGAAAAAAACGAGTGGTTGCTGATCAAGCATCGCGATGAATTCGCCGATCCCCTTTGGGATGCTGAGAAACATGCAGAATCGATCGTTTCAGGACGGACGCTGGAAGACGTGAAACTTGGGCGGTCTGCGCGTGCTCCACTTGATGCCAATAAGATCAGTTCCCTTCCGGGTGCGCGTAAAATCCCGATGCCGCGCTCCACTCCGCTGACACTAGCGTCGCTAAGCGAAAAACCATTTTCAAATCCAGATTGGCTCTTCGAAGTGAAATGGGACGGAGTGCGGGGCATCGCCTATCTGGCGAATGGAGAAGTGTCGGTGCGTTCACGGGCCGGTAGAGAAATTTCGCTTGAGTATCCCGAGGTTCGCGACCTGGCAAATCAGCTGGATGCGACGGAAGCGATCGTTGATGGCGAACTTGTGGCTCTTGATTCTGGGGGACGAAGTAATTTTCAAAAGTTGCAGAATCGCGCAGGCGTTCGCAATCCTTCGCAGCAACTGCTGGAATCGATTCCGGCCACGTACTACGCGTTTGATTTGCTGTACTGCGATGGCTATGACTTGCGAAAAGTGCCGCTGGAGCGACGGAAGGAACTGCTCAAGCAAATTCTTCGGCCCAACGATCACATTCGTTACTCAGAACACGAAATCGAGAAGGGCAAAGAACTATATGAAGCTGCCAGACAGCAATCGCTGGAAGGGATTATCGGAAAAAAAAGAGACAGCGCGTATGTGGGGCAGCGGACTTCGCTGTGGCTGAAATTCAAAATTGTGAATGAGCTGGATGCGGTTGTGTGCGGGTGGACCGCGCCGAGACGCAGTCGCGAATTTTTTGGCGCGCTGGTGCTGGGTGTTTACGAGGGACCGCGGCTTGAATTTATCGGCAGCGTAGGAACAGGGTTCGATTATGGCAAGCAAAAAGCAATTTACGAACAGTTACAAGCCGTTAGGCAGGCAAAGAGTTTTTTTAGAGATGTGCCGAAATTAAAAGAGAAGATTGAGTGGGTGCAGCCACAACTGGTCGCTCGCGTGAAGTACGGGAACTGGACGGACGGCAAGCGGTTGCGCGCGCCAGTGTTTCTGGCAATGCGTACGGATGTGTCGCCCGACGAGTGTACGGTGCAAGCGGCGGGGCGCCCGAGTGAAGATGGCGGTCAAGAAGGCCCGGCCGAGGACTCGGACCGCTCAGCGAAATCAGAAACTGATCACGTAGGTCCGGCAGAGCCCAAATCGAAACGGGAGAACTCTCTGGCAAAGTCGCGGCCCGCGATTGCTTCGCCGCGCAAAGAAAAGCGCACGGCTGTTCCAACCAAACCGGGCGAAACGGTGTTGACCAGTGGGATTGAAGAGGAAATTCGCAAAGGCAGCTCGGAAAATTTAAACGTCGAGATAGATGGCCATGTTCTGCGGTTGACGCACTTAAACAAAATCTATTTCCCTGAGAGCGGCATACGGAAGCGCGATTTGCTGGCTTTTTACTTTCGCGTGGGGCATTTAATGCTTCCGTTTCTGAAAGATCGCCCGATGGTGTTGCGCCGTTATCCAAACGGAATTCGAGAAAAAGCGTTTTTTCAGAAGGAGGCGCCGGAATCGATCCCCGATTGGATAGAGCGGGCTACCGTTCATTCGGAAGAACGCGGCGGGGACATGCCTTATCTAATGGCCAATAATCTGGCGTCGCTGATCTATCTGACGAATCTGGGTTGTATTGATCACAACCCATGGTCAAGCAGGAACGAGACGCAGGATTTTCCGGACTATGTTTTCTTTGATCTAGATCCCACGCCGGGAACACCCTTTGCCACAGTACTTAAAATCGCGAGAACTATTTATGCCATTCTCCATTCCATCCGGCTTTCCTGCTTCCTCAAAACGTCCGGGGCGTCGGGTTTTCATATTTTTGTGCCGCTCAAACCGGAATACAGCCACGCGCAGACGAGAGGCTTTGCAGAACTGGTGGGACGCATCGCCGATAACGACTTGCCGGGCCTGATTACTTTCGAGCGCACGGTGCATAAAAGGCCACGCGGAAAAGTGTTGATGGATGCGTTGCAAAACGCGCGGGGAAAGCCACTGGCAACGGTTTATTCGGTTCGCGCCTATCCAGGCGCACCGGTGTCCACACCGGTGAAGTCCGCTGAATTGAAAACGGACTTCGCCGCCGACCGCTGGAATCTGAACAATGTGGAGCAACGAATCAAGAAAGTTGGAAATTTATGGGAAGGCTTCTGGGAACAGCGACAACCGCTATCGGAAGCTTTGGAATTGTTAGACCAACGGCTATCGCCGCGAAAGAATAAAGTCAGTAAAACGCACTAGCTCGCAGTGGGACAATTTCTTAGACGAGATTTATTACAAAAACTGGGCCACCCTTAAAAAAATCCAAGGCTCGCATAAAACTGATACCACGATTGTTGTCGTTTTTCGACGGCAAATTCTGTTTGTCCCCTTGGGGCCCGAAATACGTTCCACTGCGCAACAAAACGTCCAAAGCGTTGATTAAATCGTGAGCCGCGCGGGACTTAAATACAAATCCACGGGCTCCGGTCTCTCGCACGGACTCGGCCAGACTGCGCGATTCGTGCATGGTGAAAATGAGAATGGGAGCGCTGTTTTTATTTTTGGTAATTTGTCGCGCGGCTTCCAGTCCGCTCATCACCGGCATGGTTATGTCCATGACGATGGCGTCGGGGCGTAGATCTTCGGCGAGCTTAATGGCTTCCTGACCGTTGACTCCTTCGCCGCAAATTTCCCAGTCAGGGCGCGCCGAAAGGATCGTACGAATTCCTTGGCGGACAACTTCGTGATCATCAACAATAAGAATTCTTACTGGCATAGAGCTTTACTCCGTCAAAAATTATCGCGACCGGTTACAAAAAACCTGGAACAACACTGAAATTATATGGGACATGTGCCCGAGATGTTTATTCTCAGGCAGGGCACCGAGTATGCCTGAAAGATTTATATACAGGATTTCCTTGCGATGCAAGCCTGGCATTAATTGTGACCGCGAAATGGGCAACTTTAAAGGATTCCTGGCAGGCTGGGAGGCCAGAAAGTCACTGATTGTTTCTGGGCAAGGTGATTTGCCTGGCGTACAGCTGGGCAACTCGCTCCAGCGTATCGATTTCGGTCACAGGCTTGTCGGGGCGCAACCGCAAAATTCGCGGGAATCTGAGTGCGTAGCCGCTTTCATGGCGCTGGGACTTCTGAATGTTGTTGAAGGCCACTTCCATGACTACGGTGGGCTCAACAATTCTGCGCGCGCCTAAATCTTCGAGGGTATGTTGCAGAAAATACTCTGTGCCAGTCTTGATTTCCGCGTCGGTGAGTCCCGAATACGCTTTACCAATGGTCAAAAGTTTGTGACCGTCACGCACTGAAAAGGTGTAATCGGAGAGCAGGCCGCGCCTCTTGCCATGTCCATATTCGACTGCGGTCACTACGACATCGAGAGTCGCGAATGGCTCTTTTAATTTGAACCAGGACCTGCCGCGGCGGCTCGGCGTGTACAACGATTCTGGCCGTTTTACGACGATGCCTTCGTGGCCAGCGGCCAGGGAATCCTGGAAGGCTTTTTGGATGGCCGAAACAGATCCGCAAGGGATTGCCTTAGCGGTATAGATTGCCGATGCGTGGCCAGGTGGCAGTATTTTTTCGAAAAGTTTTTCGAGACGCTCCCGCCGTTGCTCCAGCGTTTCTCCGAGCAGCAGAGTTCCGCCCTGGTAGAGCAAATCGAAGGCTGCAAAGCGTACGGGAATTTCGTGTTGCAGCCAAAGGTCCAGTTGTTTCCTGCCTAATCGTTTCTGCAACTCCGTGAACGGAAGCGGCCGCGAACCGTGCCACGCCAGGATTTCACCGTCCAAGATCAATTCGCCGGGCAATTTTGCGAAGAAAACATTTAGCTCGGGAAACTCCACGATCTCGTCGAGCGTACGAGAAAAAACTTTGACCCCTGCAGCGCTTTTATGTACTTGCGCGCGAATGCCGTCATATTTTTCCTCGACTAAAACTGAGCCGTGCCCATCGGGGAGGATTTCGGCGGCGGTTTCTACTGGCGTAGCCAGCATGAAACCAATGGGGTGGAACAAGTGCATTTTTACAGACGCCAAACTATCGGAAGCGGCGGAGCGCAAGGTCTCCCCAATGTCGCCCGTCAGCATGTTGGCGCGGCGGACGGCCTCCAAGGGGCGCTCAGAGGCTTTGGCGATGGCCTCTTCGACAAGGCTTTCCTTCAATCCAATGCGTAAGTCGCCGGTCATTATTTTTATGGCGTACTTCACTTCGCCGGCGCTCATGTGCTCGAACAAATTTTTTATCAAAGCCATCTTTTGTGAGGCGCTGCGAGCTTCTGGAAGCTGGGCGAATGTTTTTGCCACTTGCTGCAGCGAGACGTCGGCGGTGCTGGGGCGTTTGAGCAAGAGATGTTCGGCCATATCGCCAAGGTCGCCATGTGCGCGATAACTTTTCCCGAGGTCGGAGGCGTCGGCGCCCGCTATTTGAGCGACAACTTTCGCGAGTTGTGAGCCGCCTACGCCCAAGACGCGTTCATCATGAAGCGGAAACGGACGGCCAGTCAGGAAAATCGCGGCGCTGGCGGCATCTTCGAGCGGTAAAGATTTGAAAAGTTCGCTTACAAGGGTGACCTTGGCGGTTTTTTTGGTGGTTGCGGCTACGGCTTCGCAGGTCTGCAAGAACCGGCGCATGAACTTAAGCGCTTGCGCGCTTTAACCCTACGGGCTGGCATAGCGGGCACCAGAACGAAGTGCGCGCATCAAACCCCTGTTTGCGTGAAACGATGACGCTACCGCAATGACGGCAGGGCTCGCCAGCTCGTTTATAGACCCACAAACGTTCGGAAAGATTTGCACGCCCGGTAGTTCGGCGCATTGGAAGATACGTAGTAATTTTATCGCCGGATGCTTCGGCTACGTTGGCGAGCATGAATTTGCGCGCTTTAGAAACGAGACACTTGAGGTCGTCATCGGTAAGATCCGACACCGTTCGAAAGGGGTTAATTCCACACGCGAAACAAATTTCGGATTTAAAAATATTGCCGATTCCGGAAAGCAGCGATTGCGTAGGCAGACTAACGCCGATTTCCAAATCCGGGCGAGCGCGCAATCGAGCAATGAGTTCGGATTCATCAAAGTTTTCGGCAAGCGTGGAGGGTCCGACCGATTTGAAGCCTTGGCGGCGAGTCAGGGAATTCGCGGTGTGGAATTCCGCGACGGGAACTTTAAAGGCAACCGCCAGAATTTTGGGTGTGCCAATGACGACGCGCATATCGAAGCGCCGGCGTTGCCATGTTTCGCCGGGCCGGTAGATATGCCAACTGCCACTCATGAGCATGTGCGAGAGAAGAATCAGATCGCCGGAAAAATACATGAGCAGCCATTTTCCTTGCGCTGCTACGTTTTCGATGGTTCTTCCCGCAACTCCTTGATCGACTTGCACGCGAGAAAGATGCGGCAAAACCGATTCGAATGAAGTGACAGTTTGGCCCGCAAGCGCGAGATTCAAGGTGCGAGCAGCACGATAAATAGTGTCGCCTTCAGGCATTTCAAGCGGTTTCCTGAATTTCTGAGTTCTCGTCGTCTTCGGCATCCTCGGCCGGATCGGCGGTCACAATGAGAGGCTTGGTGCGACGCATTTGATAACCAAGGACGGTGTTCACGAAGCGCGCGTCTTCGAGGAAGGGAGCCAACAAATGTTCGCGTGCTGGAGCGTTGTTAATTTCGCCAATCAAAAAGCCTTGCCGGAGATTTAGACCGTGGATCGCTAGGTCGGCGAGTTTTTTTGCGAGTTCGCGCGCGAATTGGCTGCGCTCAGGGTCGGACTCGGGAACAAAAACGCGTAAAGCTGGATTGCGGCGACGCAAAAACGCGGCGAGCTGTCCATTGATCAAGATGACTGACGCGCCAGCCGTTCGCGCCATGGAATGGTGAGTGAGCGGTTCATCAGATTCGCCTTCGATTTTTGGCCAGGGAACCAATGTGCCGTAGGGGTTGGCGGGATCAGTGACGGCGAGATGCAAAACTTCCGGCGTAGCAGGATCGACACGCAGGCTGCGCAACATATCCACTGCGGCAGGCATGGCGAATTGCGCGGCACCCAGCCCGGCAACAAACATGCCGCGGCGCACCCAGCCACTGTCTTCCATGGTTTTCAGAGCTGGGTAAATGGTGTTGTAGCCGCCAGGAATGTTTTCAGCGATGGCGGTCTCGCGCATCACGATGCCATTGCGCTGGAGAATTTGTTGCGAGATGTTGGCGCTCCATTGCGTGGGGGTCAGGGCCACAGTAATGCGTTGGCCGACAAGCGACCAGCGGCCATGCGCTTGTCCCGCGGAAGTCCGCGAGCGCAGACGCCGCAAATATCCAGGCGAGCCTGGGCGCTCGTCATCAAAGAATTCGCGTTTACGTTTGCGATCATCCGGCCGCAAAAGCCGGCGAAGCGGATAAAAAGTATCGTTCGTAATTCTGCCTAACCAGACGAGTTGCCACAGAGCCTCCACGGTGTCGCCGGGAAAACCGCCGCCGGTGGCGCTGTGGATTTCGGAAAAGAAGGATGCGCCTTGGCGGGCGAGGAATTCAGCAATTTTTTCGGCGCGTTCAGCATGAGGAGATTGGTCCGGCATGTCTTGGCCTGTCAGTGGAACTTTTAAGGCAGCGGATTCGGGTAAACGCAAAAGCGGCAAAGATTCCGTCAAGTACAATGCGATTCGGCCGTTGCGATCCCCGATGTGTTCCACGCCGACCCAAGTCACTTCTCCGGCAGCCATGAGGGTGTCGAGATTGCCGGGTTGATAGTCGGCGACGCGCGCGGGCAAAATTTCTGTCTCCAACTCCGAAACGAGAAGTGCCGCACCCTGTAAGGCCTCAATGGTGTCGAGCAGAGCGTCCAATCCGCGACGCGGGACGGTGACGCCTTGCCAGCGCGTCGAAAATCTAACAAATGTGGATTGTTCCACCGGCTCGATTTCGCGGCGCAAACGCGCGAGACTTTTCCTGCGGATTTGCCGCAACACTTCCGGATCACACCATTCCCGATGATGACCGTTGGGCCGGAACTCGCCCTCCAACAATTTACCTTGAGAATTTAAGCTGCGCAGGACGGCTTCGACTGCGGGCATTTGCAATTGATAGCGCGTTGCGATATCGGCGGCCGTGAATGGACCGTGAGTGCGCGCGTAGCGGCGAATAATTTCGGTCAGTGGGTCAGCCGCGGCTTGAAGAAAAGCCTCGGCGAGGCCGGGCGGAAGCGGCGTGCCCAACGCATCGCGGTAGCGGCCTGCATATTCGGCGGGGATAGTGCGCGGTTCGCCGGCAATGCGCACGCGCACGGCGCGGCGAGTGTTGATTAATTCCACGGCGGTGGCGGCAACTTCCGGACTGGCGCAGCGGGCGGCAATTTCGGCGTCGGACAAATCGCCAAGCTTCAACAACAAATCGTGGAGGCCGTCGGCGTGACGCGCCTGATAATCTGGCTCCAAAGCTTGAAGTTTTGCTTCCACTTCATCCAGAGCAGCCGAATCAAGCAACTCGCGCAAATCCGTATCGCCGAGCAACTCTTCCAGTTGGGATTGATCGATGGATAGTGCCTGGGCGCGGCGTTCGGCCAATGGTGCATCGCCTTCATAAATATAATTGGCGATGTAAGAGAAGAGTAGTGCGCCGGCAAATGGGGAAGGCTTGTCGGATTCCACGCGGGTCAAACGAATTTCGCCACGCTGAATCTTGCTGAGAATCGCGGCAGCGGCGGGCAAATCAAATACGTCGCGAAGACATTCACGATATGTTTCCAGAATTATGGGAAACGATGAGAAGCGGGCGGCCACGGCCAATAAATCCGCGGCGCGTTTGCGCTGTTGCCACAACGGCGCGCGCATCCCTGGCCGACGCTTTGGAAGTAGTAGTGCGCGGGAAGCCGCTTCGCGAAATTTGGCGGCGAATAAGGAAGTCGAGCCCAACTGACGCAGCACCAATTCTTTAAACTCCGCGGGAGCCAACACAAAATCTTCGATTTCTACGGGAGCGTCGCTGTCCGGTAGCCGCAAAACAAAGCCGTCATCAGACCACATGGATTCGACTTCGAGCCCTCGTTCAGCGCGCAGTTTAGCGGTCACCGCCATGCACCAGGGGGCGTGCACACGGCTGCCAAAAGGAGTTAACACGCAGATACGTCGATCGCCAAGCTCGTCGCGGCAAATTTCGATGACTATATCTTCATCGCTGGGCACGCGCTGCGTGGCCACGACTTGATCTTGCAGGTAGCGAAGAAGATTTTCGGCGGCGTTAACATCGAGACTATGTTGATCAACAAGCGTCGAAAAAGCCACGGAGCGGGGCAAGCGCAGCAATTCGCGGGTCATGCGACCGATTTTTTCGCCGAATTCGGCGGGCCGGCCGACAGTGTCGCCATGCCAGAAGGGCATTTTTCCGGGCTCTCCGGGCGCGGGAGACACGAGCACGCGATCGTGAGAAATATTTTCGATCCGCCAGGTAGAGGCACCGAGGATAATGGTGTCGCCGGCCCTGCTTTCGAAAACCATTTCTTCGTCAAGTTCACCGACACGCGCGCCTTTGGTGGCTCCTGCTAGAAAGACTCCATACAAGCCACGATCCGGGATGGTTCCACCATTGATGATGGAAACCTGTCGCGCGCCTTGCCGTGTCGTTAGTTTGCTGGCAAGCCGATCCCAGGTTAGACGAGGGCGGAGTTCCGCGAATTCGTCCGATGGATAGCGGCCTGAGAGCATATCCAGTACGCCCTCGAACGCGCCCAAAGTTAAATCCGCATAGGGGGCCGCGGATTGCACAAGGCTAAAAATGTCAGCGACATCCCAGGGCTCTATAGAAACCATTGCGACGATTTGCTGCGCGAGGACGTCGAGCGGATTGCGCGGGTAATGAACGGACTCAACATTGCCGTCATACATGGCACGGGTGATGGCGGCGCAGGCGACCAGGTCGGCGCGATACTTGGGATAAATCACCGCCGAGCTGACTGCGCCCACGTGATGGCTAGCGCGCCCAACCCTTTGCATACCGCTGGCGACCGAGGACGGTGATTCGATCTGCACCACCAGATCGATGGCGCCCATATCGATGCCCAATTCAAGAGAAGATGTAGCCACCAGACCACGCAAAGTTCCAAGCTTCAGCCGATCCTCAATTTCTTTGCGTTGCGCGACGGCCACGCTGCCGTGGTGCGCACGCACAAGGATTTCGCCGGCCAATTCATTTATCGCTGCGGAAATTCTTTCCGCGAGACGCCGGCTATTCACAAAAATCAGCGTGGAACGATGAGACCGCACCAACTCGAGCAACTTCGGGTGGATGGCACTCCAGATGGAGGGCCGCGTCGGACCCTGGGACGCAGGACCACTTGGCAAACGATCGACCTCATCGAGACGGGTCATATCTTCGACGGGAATTTCCACGCGGAGATCTAGACGCTTCGGTTCGCTGGCATCAATGATCGTTACTGGTCGATAGACGACCGCGGAAGTTTCCGCTTCCGACTCAGGCAAGATTTCGGATTCCTTGATTGCGGGGGCAGCAGGCTGGGCTTTTGAGGGCCGGTTTCCGACGCCGCCTAGATAGCGAGCTACCTCTTCCAAGGGACGTTGCGTGGCGGAAAGACCAATTCTTTGCAATCGCCGCCCACACAAATGTTCCAGGCGTTCCAACGACAACGCCAGATGTGAACCGCGCTTACTGGGCACCAGCGCATGGATTTCATCGATGACCACCGTCTCGATGGAACGCAGCGATTCACGGGCATTGGAAGTTAGCAATAAATAAAGAGACTCAGGCGTGGTGATGAGAATGTCCGCAGGATGGCGCAAGAAACGCGCACGATCGGCGGGTGGAGTGTCGCCAGTGCGGATGGCCACTTGCGGCTCATGAAATTCAATTCCCATGCGCTTGGCGGCTTGCGCAATACCGACAAGCGGCGCTCGTAAGTTGCGCTCCACATCGACGGCCAAGGCTTTTATCGGTGAAATGTAGATGACGCGGCAACGCTGTTGCTTGTCGGGCACCGGCGAGAACATGAGCCGGTTGATGCACCAGAGAAAGGCTGCCAGCGTCTTTCCGGTTCCAGTGGGGGCAAGGATTAAGGTTGACTCGCCCCGCGCGATTGCCGGCCAGCCTTGCAATTGGGGCCTGGTGGGAGCGGCGAAAACAGCTTGGAACCACTCACGAACCGGGGGGTGAAACAAAGCGGCATAGAGGGCCGCCGAACCGCTTCGCGAAAGATTGTTAGGATCGGACATAAAGGGAGATCCCTCTTTAGATGCAAGAATGAAGGAAATTGTTGGGGAAGCAGGCGAAGTCTTAAGCGGGGTTTTCTTTGTGTTTATGTAGAAGCGTGATGGCCATATCGAGTTCTGTCCCAATCAGAATGATCACACTGGCTACGTAGATCCAGGTCATCAAAATGACAAATCCCGCCAATACGGTGTAGACCCGGGGAACCGTCGGGCTGTACTGCAAGAATACGTTGAAGCCCACCGAGACGAGTATGATCCCCGTCACTGAAAAGATGTTCCCAATGGTGAACCATCGAAAGGGTCGCTTCACATCGGGGAGGAAATGATTTATTAAAGTCAGTGCCACAAACATGAGCAATAAAGTGCCCAGCCACCAGGCGATCACGCTCCATCGAAAATGAATGGGGCCCACGAATTTGAGTTCACGAAATATCTCGCCCGTGGCCCAGTGACCGAGAGTCCAAAGTCCAAAAGCCATCAAACAGAAAAGTGAGGCTACCAGCGTGGTAACGGTGGCGATGGCGCGCTTCTTCCAGTAGCCACGGGTATCTCTGCCGCAGCAGGCAATGCTGAGAGCCTCCATCAGGCTCATGAAACCCGAAGAAGCGCTCCAGACCGAAACCACCAAGCCGAACGAAAGATAGCCGGTGTACCCGCGAGTCAGGTCAAGAATAGTGGCGAAAACTGCTTGTCTGGAACGGTTCGGAAAATAATCGGTGATCCATTGCGCGAACGATTGCCATAACGTCGTAGAGGGGAGCCACCCTACGATCGCAGCCAGAACAATCAAGAAAGGGACAAGCGACAACACAAAGTAAAACGAGACCTGGGCCGCAAGGTCCACAATATTGTCTTCCGTCACCCGCGAAAATGTGAGTTCTATAACTTCGGATAAGCTTCGTCGTAATGCGGTGCTACGCCTGAAAAAACGGTACCAGCGCTGGCCCGCGGACCTCTTAGCTGCCACCGGCGCTCGGGATCGGAGCCCGGTTGAATGCAATCGACGGCTTGAGCCAGAGTTTTGCATCTCTCAGTACTATTGACCGCAGATGCGCTATTGCGCACAACAAGATGTAGCAACCGCCAGGACAGATGATAATGCAGAAGAAGGGACAAAAGCCCAGGAATCGGACAGAACGACCCGCCGGCATTTAGGGGTTGTTATGGAAAATCGATTATAGGTATACTTCTCGTGCTTTATCTGACGGTCCCCGGCAGTGTATTGAAGTAAAGCGCCTCTCCCCAGCAGGCGACGCAAGACCAAGCTAAATTTTATAAAAATTCTATACCGCGTGCAGCCCCCTGCCCGGGCGCTCGTTCTATTTTGGAGAGTCAGATGAAGCATCCCGCCATATCCCTTTTCGCAATTCGTTTATTTGCGAGGGCTGTGAAAAATCTTTTCGGTTTTAAAATAATTTTTTTGCAGTACCTGGGTCTCTGGCGAGTGCAGTTTGCCTTGATGCTCCCGGTGTTTTTGCTTGTGGTCCTCGGCGCACAGGCGCAGACCAACGTGGTAACGCAACACAATGATATTGCTCGCACCGGTCAGAACCTCAACGAAACGATCCTCACTCCGGCCAACGTCAACAGCACCACGTTTGGAAAACTGTTTTCGTACGCCATCGACGGCCAGGCCTACGCGCAACCACTATATGTGGCTGGCGTAACAATGGGCCCGGGCACCGCACAAGCTGGCACCACGCATAACGTAGTGTTTGTGGCCACCGAGCACGATAGCGTTTACGCCTTCGATGCGGACAGCAACAGCGGTCCAAACGGTTCGCCTTTGTGGAGAATTACGCTACTGGATGCTGCGCACGGCGTCGCATCCGGAGCTACCACCATTCCAAACGGTGATCTCAACAGCACAGACATCAATCCCGAAGTCGGAATTACCTCTACCCCGGTAATCGACACCACAACGAATACCATTTACGTTGTTGGCGCGAGCAAGGAAAGCGGCACCTACGTTCAACGCCTGCATGCGCTGGACATCACCACCGGAGCGGAAAAATCCGGCTCTCCCGTGGCCTTGGCGGCACAAGTGTCTGGGAATGGTAACGGCAGCTCCGGCGGGGTTCTGCATTTTGATCCGTTGTGGGAAAACAATCGTGCCGGATTATTACTGCTCGACGGCATCGTCTACATTGGTTTCGGGGCGCACGGAGATAATGGTCCCTGGCATGGCTGGGTCCTGGCCTACAATGCGTCAACACTGCAACAGACCAGTGCGTTTTGCGCCACGTCGAACGGTGCTGGATCTGGTATCTGGATGTCGGGAGCTGGGTTGGCTGCGGACACCGTCAACTCAGGCCGGCTGTTCATAGTAACCGGTAACGGATCGTTTAACGCAACACCTCCGTACAGCAACAACATGAACTATGGCGACGATTTCGTGCGCCTGAGTCTTAACAACGGGGCTATGTCCGTTGCCGACCAGTTCACTCCTCAGAATGAGGCTACCCTGAGCAGCAATGACGCCGATGTGGCTGCTGGCGGCGTGCTGCTGCTCCCCGATCAATCGTCAGGCGGGCATACCCATCTGATGGTGCAAGCCGGAAAGGAAGGGCGAATATACCTGGTAGACCGCGACAATCTCGGGGGATTCAACTCCAGCAGCGACAACATCGTTCAGGAAATTAACGGTCAGATCGGCGGAGTCTGGGGTGCGCCGGCCTATTGGAATGGGTATGTATTTTACTGGGCTACTAGCGACAACTTGAAATCGTTTCCGCTCTCCAACGGAGTCCTTAATAACTGGTCGGCAGCCTCCGCAGAAAATGGTGGATACTATGGACCAACGCCATCTATTTCTGCAAATGGTAATAGCAATGGAATTGTTTGGGACGTCTTGACCGGCGGAATCAGTTCCTCCATTCTGATAGCGCATAATGCGAGCAACGTATCGAACACGCTTTACAGCAGCAACAATAATCCCAGCCGCGACAATCCCGGCGGTGCTACCAAGTTTGTCGTGCCTAGCATCACTAACGGAAAAGTTTACGTCGGCACCTCTAACTTTTTGAGCGTCTACGGGCTGTTGGGTACTGGTACATTGCCGCAAGCTGCCACCCCAGTAATAAATCCTGGCGGCGAGAGCTTCACCGGTTCCGTTTCCGTCTCGATCACCGACAATACCTCCGGTGCATCCATTTTCTACACCACCAACGGCAGCACACCCACTACGTCGTCCACGCGATACACTGGGTCCATTCAGGTTAGTGCGAGCGAAACCATCAAGGCCATCGCCAGCGCTTCGGGATATACACCGAGCGCAGTCGCATCCGAGACTTATAATCTGCAATCCACCGGGGGTGGCGGCTCGTCGACAATCAGCTTCGGCAGCGGCTTCGGTTCAGCGCAAAACTCCATCGGACTTAATGGAAGCGCCGCGTTAAGTGGCAACTCGCTGCAATTAACGAATGGCGGTTCAAACGAAGCCGGAAGCGCCTGGTTCAATTCGACCGTAAACATCACTCAATTCACGAATGATTTTGCGTTCCAACTAGTGAACCCTAGCGCCGATGGCATGACCTTCACCATTCAAAATAGCGGTCTGGCCGCTCTAGGAACGTCGGGAGGAGCCTTAGGGTACAACGGCATCAACAACAGCGTGGCCGTAAAATTCGACTTGTATAACAACAGTGGAGAAGGTGTTGACTCCACTGGGCTATACCAAAATGGCGCGGTACCGACCGTCCCAGCTAGCGACCTTTCCAGCTCAGGGATCAATTTACACAGCGGGGACACGTTTGCCGTGCACATGACCTATAACGGCGCGACTCTTACGATGTCTATTACCGACCGGACGACTGGCGCGGTGTACAACACCAGTTGGTCGATTAACATTCCGCAGGTCATCGGGAGCAATGCAGCCTATGTGGGCTTCACTGGTGGAACCGGCGGTTTAACAGCCACGCAAAACATTCAGACCTGGAGCTTCGCAAGCGGCACGCAGCAGCAAGCTGCCGCCCCGATCTTCTCGCCTGCTCCCGGCAGCTATACTGGAGCTCAGTCGGTAACCCTCTCGACTCCAACACCTGGGGCCTCGATCCACTACTCGACGGACGGTTCCACGCCTACGGCTTCGTCGGCACTGTACTCGACTGCGATTCCAGCCAATGCTACTGAAACCATTAAGGCCCTGGCGATCGCCAGCGGTTACTCGAACAGTGCAGTCTCCACTGGCACTTATGTCATTAGCTCTGGCGGAGGTGGCTCTGGCGGAAGTGGCGGAGTTGGCTTGGGAGCTGGGTTTGTCGCAGGAGCGATGGCGCTCAATGGCAGCGCGACCCTGAACGGAACAAGACTGCGACTCACCGACGGCGGCGGAAGTGAAGCGGCGGCAGCGTGGTACAACTCGCCGGTAAATATCCAACAGTTCACCACTAATTTCAGTTTCCAAATCTCTCCTGGAAGTAACCCGACGGCGGATGGATTTACGTTCGCGATTCAGGGCAATAACACCGCCGTCGTAGGTCCCCCTGGCGGCGCGTTGGGATACGGGAATGGTCCTGGCGGCGCGCTGTCCCAGAAGAGCGTAGCGATCAAGTTCGACCTCTATGACAATTCAGGTGAAGGAATCAACTCTACTGGTTTGTACACCAACGGAGCGGTTCCCACCACGCCGTCCGTCAATCTGACCGGCGGCGGAATCGATCTGCACAGCGGCGATGTGATGAACGTCCAGATCAGCTATGACGGAACGAATCTGACCATGACGATCACCGACCCCACTGCCAACGCTACGTTCACATACGCATGGCCGGTGAATATCTCTTCAGTGGTCGGCGGAAACACGGCTTTTGTCGGATTTACGGCAGGAACCGGCGGCTTGACTGCTATTCAAGACATCCTCAATTGGACGCTGAACTCAGCGACAAGTGGTGGGGGCAGCGGTGGTGGGGGCACAGGCGGTGGTGGGGGCACAGGCGGTGGGGGGGGCATAGGCGGTGGCGGGGGCACATGCGGCGGTGGGGGCCGCGGCGGCACGAGCACCATA
>Ga0182024_10005245_pt1 | contig 29167 bp, 25 predicted proteins | sample P32metaG_FD_120480 | JGI IMG/M metagenome (GOLD analysis project Ga0182024, IMG submission 120480) | Permafrost microbial communities from Stordalen Mire, Sweden - P3-2 metaG (Illumina Assembly) | ecosystem: Environmental > Terrestrial > Soil > Wetlands > Permafrost | place: Sweden: Stordalen...
ATAATCGCGCAGATCGCGCCCGCCGTGTTCAATACGCACCGGAGCTCCGATACGTCCCGTTTCATCCACGCTCACGAACACCGAATATCGTGCGTGAGTGTCACAACCGATAAACTGTTTCACGTTTGTACTACCTCCTTGCGATAAGGTAGGCCCAAAATCCTGTCCCCTGCCGAAAATCGCCGATTTCGCCCGGCGCCCTACATACGGTCACACAATTGTGATTTTTTTTAAATCTTTACCCTTCAGCGACTTCCGCCGTTTTCGTCCTATTTTCCGATCCCGATTTTTTGGCCCCACCTGTTACATTCGGATCGGATTTATGCTGCCGCCCCAAAATCTCCGCCGCGCACCCGAGCGAACCACCTCTCGCGACGCGAATCCGATCGCCAATCCGGCGCCCCTGCGTGCCAACAAAAAAAATTCAGCCGCCGAAGCCGCTAACTATCAGAAAATAAACAGGCCCCTCAAAAAGAAAAGCCATTTCAAACCCATTGGAGAGCCATTAAAAGCCGTTGAAGACCCATTCAAGACCCACTGGAAAGCCATTTTCGCGCCCCAAAACCCACTCGCTGGAACGCCATTTCCCCTCGCTTTCCCCGCCCGCTCCGCCCGCCCTCCGCGAGCCGCCGCGCGTTTGACATTCGCCTCCAGTCTCGCTATTGTCATGTGTTGCCCTGTATCCCGATTTTTGGTCCTAATCGGGAAATCGGTGTTGGCTTCGCCGCACCCAACTTTAGTGTCTGATCCAAGTGTGTACAGACGATTTCGAGGTCGCCCCCTGCGGCCCGGTGCTATGACTACGCCGGTACTGCACGCATTGCTGTTTGCCGTGATCCTCGCCTCTGCCGTCTTCGCCGCCGATCAACCCATCGCCTACTCCCACAAGAAGCATATTTCGCTCGGCTTGCATTGCCTCGATTGCCACATCATGGCGGATATTGGTCCAGCCGCTACCCTCCCTTCCGTGACGAAATGCATGCTCTGTCACGCGAAAATCGCAACCGACAAACCCGAGATCAAAAAAATCGCAGCCTTCGCGGCGCAGGGCAAAGAGATCCCGTGGGTCCGTGTCTATGGTTTCGAAAATGAAGCCCTCGTAAAGTTCAATCACGCGCCGCACATCCGGGCAAAAGTCGAATGCGCCACCTGCCACGGCGATATGACGCAGGCCGATACCGCGCAAAAACTCGTGACCCACAACATGGGAACCTGCCTGACATGTCACCGGCAGAAAGGGGCCTCGCAGGATTGCGCAACATGCCACTACTGAGCCCGCTTTGTGGGGCAGGCGGTTCCGCCTGCCGCGTCGGGTGTGCGCTCTTCCTGGCGGCCCGCAACAAAAAGGTGGTCGCCTAAGCCATGGACCGCCGTAATTTCTTCAAAATCGTCGGAGTCAGCACCGTAGGCGCGGCAGCCACCGGTTGCGGCAGCAAAGACGCGCTGATCCCGCTGCTCGTTCCCGAGCACAATATCCCGATCGGCGAAGAGATCTGGCATCCCGCCGTCTGCACCGAATGCGCCGCCGGTTGCGGCACCCTCGTGCGCGTGATGGGCGCCGAACGCGTCATTGAACAAAAGGGCGAAAAGGTTCGCCAGCGGGTCGCGGCCATCAAAAAAATCGAAGGCAATCCGCTCGATCCCATCAGCGGCGGCCGTCTCTGCGCGCGCGGCCAGGCCGTCGTCCAGGCGCTCTACCATCCCGACCGGCTACAGGGCGCGATGAAACGTCAGGGGGATCGCGGCAAGGCGTCGTTCACCACGGCAACGTGGGATGAGGCAATCGCAGCCGTCGCCGAAAAAATTCACGCAGCCGATCCGTCGCGCATCGTATTTCTGACCGGCCCGAACGCGGATAACGCTTCGATCGCAATCAACGGCTTCCTGACCGCCCTCAAAGCCCCCGCCGCAGTGGTCTCTTCGCTGGCCGATTTCGCGATCGAGCGCAAAGCCACGGAGCTGGCGCTCGGCTGGAAAGGCCTGCCCGTCTACGACATCGCTAATGCCACACACGTGCTCGGTGTTGGTGCCGATTTCCTCGGTGGCTGGGCCTCGCCCGTCTACTACGCGCGCCAGTTTGGCCAATTCCGCCAGGGCCGCGCCGGTGTTCGCGGGAATCTATTCCAGGCCGAATCGCGCTTCTCCGTGACCGCGACAGCGGCGGACCGCTGGCTGCCCCTCGCGCCCGGTTCCGAGCCCCAGTTCATCGCCGCAGCCGCCAGAATTCTGATCGACGCGAAGCTCGCTCCAAACGTGGCTGCACTGCCGCCAGCTGTTGCGCAGGCGTTTCACGCAGCGGACGTATCCGCCATGTTGAAGGCCTGCAATCTCGATGAAAAGCGCACCGTGCCGATGATTCTGGAATTCGGCGCGTCGCATGCGCCTCTCGTCGTGGCCGGTGCATCGGCGGTGCACACGAATTCGCTCGACGCGGTCGTGGCATCGCACTATCTCAATTTGATGCTCGGCAACGTCGGCAAACCGGGCGGCGTTCTCGCCCCGGCCGCAAGTGCCGTGAATCCCGCCAGCAGCGACTTGGCCAGCCGTCTTTCCAATGCGCAGGTCATTCTGATTTCCGGAGTGAATCCCGCGTACATGCTGCCAAAATCTTCCGGGATTATCGACGCTCTGACCAGAGCCGACGCCGTGATTAGTTTCGCGCCGCTCGTCGACGACTCGGCGGCCTACGCCGATTTCATCCTCCCCGCTTCCCATCCGCTCGAATCCACCGTAGCCGTAGCGCCGATGGTTTCCGATCGGACCGCAATCGCAGTCGCCGAGCCTTTTGTCCAGCCGCTCTACGAAACCCAGACCGTCGAAAAGACCCTGAGCGATATCGCCGACAAATTGAGCCTCTCCTATACCGCTTCCACTCCAGCCGATCTCGTGAAGCCCCTGCTGAAAGGCGATGCTACTTACGCCGAAGCCGCGCGCGAAGGCGGTATCTGGCTGGATCCGGATCCCAAACCCACGCCCGCGAAACCCGGTAAGGACATGGCCCTGAGCGCCGCCGCTTTCGATGGCGATGCCACGCAGTTTCCGCTCTTCTTCCAGCCGTATCTCTCGCTGCAGTTTCACGATGGCAGCAGTTCACACCTGCCCTGGATGCAGGAACTCCCCGACCCCACGTCGAGCGCCATCTGGAGCCTGCCCATCGAAATCGATCCGAAAACCGCCGACAGTCTCGGCATCGCGGAAGGCGATCTGGTGCGGATCGAATCCTCCCACGGCGCGATCGAAGCACCCGCCTTCGTTCACCCGGCCGCGATCCCTGGCGTCGTCAGCATGGCTATCGGCGGCGGACACACGCATTACGGCCGATACGGTTCGGGACACGGCGTCAACCCGCTGTCCATTCTTGCGGCATCGATCGAGAAGGAAACCGGTGCGGTCGCAACCGGAGCCACACGCGTGAAGCTCACCCGCGTGAGCGATGCGGGGCATTTAATTCAGTTCTCCACGCAGAAGCGCGAGGACCGGGGATACTCGCAAAGGTAAGACTATGGCACACCGCTGGGGAATGGCAATCGATCTCGACCGCTGTACCGGCTGCGAAGCCTGCGTCGCGGCATGCCACGCCGAAAACAATATTCCTTTCTCGACGCCCGAGCAGGCCGCCGCCGGACGCACCAACCACTGGATTCGTGTCGATCGCTATTACGAAGGTGCCTTCCCCGACGTAAAAGTGAAGTACATGCCGGTGCTCTGCCAGCAGTGCGATGAAGCTCCCTGTGAGCCCGTTTGCCCCACGCTCGCGACTTACCACAATCCCGAAGGCCTGAACGTTCAGGTCTACAACCGCTGCGTAGGCACTTTCTACTGCGCGAACAACTGCCCCTACACCGTGCGGTATTTCAACTGGTTCGATCCGGTTTGGCCGGAGCCAATGCAACTCCAGCACAATCCCGATGTCGCAATCCGCATGGCGGGCGTGATGGAGAAGTGTACATTCTGCATCCAGCGCATCAAGCGCGGCAAGGATGAAGCGGCCGCAGCCGGTCAGCCTGTGGCGGATGGCGATATTCAGCCCGCCTGTGTGCAGTCCTGCCCGGCGGAAGCAATGGTATTCGGGGATCTGAACGATCCCGAAAGCAAGGTCTCGCGCTTGACCGAAAGCAGCCGCGCCACGCATTTGCTGGAAGAGCTCGGCACGAAACCGAAGGTCGTGTATCTGGAGCGGGGCCGCTGATGATCCTGTACGGTGGCAACACGCTTCAGTTGATTGTGGGGCAGGCGGTTCCGCCTGCCTGTCAGGAGGCGACCCGCTGATGTCCGGTAACGCCAACCAGCCCGAACTCCTGCCCTACGGCAAGATCCGCGAAGACCTGTTCCGCCCGCTCTCCGGGATGACGCAGAAGTATTTCGCCGCCATCCTGATCCCGCTGCTCATCATCATGTTCGGGGCCTACGCCTGGACAGTGCAGTTGCGCACCGGCATGGGCGTCACCGGCCTGCAGCGGCCCGTTTTCTGGGGCTTCTACATCGTCGATTTCGTTTTCTGGATCGGAATCTCGCACGCAGGCACGCTCATCTCCGCGATTCTGCGCCTCACCGACGCTGGCTGGCGCAAGCCGATCACCCGCGCCGCGGAAGCCATTACGCTCTTTGCGCTGATGATCGGCGGCATGTTCCCGATCATCCACCTGGGCCGCGCCTGGTATTTCTACTGGCTGATCCCTTATCCCAATATGCGATTGTTGTGGCCGAATTTCCGCTCGCCGCTGCTCTGGGATCTGACCGCGATCGTCACCTATATGACCGGCAGCGCCATCTATCTGTATCTGCCGCTCATCCCTGACGTCGCGCAACTGGCCGAACACAGCGTGCCCTGGCGCAGGAAGCTTTACCGGATGCTGTCGCTGGGCTGGACGGGCAGCGACAAGGAATGGCATTCGCTCGAACGCGCCATGAAGCTGATGGCCGGCATCATTCTGGCTGTTGCGGTTTCCGTCCACACTGTTGTCGCCTGGGATTTCTCGATGGCGATCGCGCCCATGTGGCACAGCACCATCTTTGGTCCCTATTTCGTCGTGGGAGCGATTTTTAGTGGCCTCGCCGGGCTGATGATCGTGATGGCCGCGATCCGCAAACTGATGGGTCTCGAACAGTACCTCACCCGTCATCACTTCGATAATCTCGCGAAGCTGTTGTTGCTGATGAGCATCCTGTGGCTCTACTTTACGTTCGCCGAACACCTGACGGTCTGGTATGGCAACGATCCCTCTGAGATGGCCGTCTTCGGCGCGAGAACGCGCGCGCGGTTTGCCGGGCTGTTCTGGCTCATGGTCGTGGTGAACTTCGTAATTCCTTTTGTTCTTCTGGGAATCCGCAAGCTGCGCAGCATTACGTCCGGCGTGATCGCCTCATTCGGCATCCTGCTCGGGATGTTCCTCGAACGCTACATCATCGTCGTTCCCACGCTCAGCACCACGCGCCTGGCTGCCGCGACCTCGTCCTCTTACACCCCGTCCTGGGTCGAACTCGCGATCACCGCAGCGACCTTCGCGGCCATGATTTTCCTGTACCTGATTTTCTCGAAACTGTTTCCGATCATCGCGGTTTGGGAATTCAAACCGCATCCCCATGAGGACGAGGTCTAAATGGCGTCCCTCTCCTATCTGCTGAGCGAATTCCGCGATAAGAATGCCGTGGCCGATGCCATTCGCGCCCTGCGCGCCGCAGGCGCCGGTGATGCGGATATCGATCTGTTTTCCGAGGAGCCCGTGGAGTTTCCGCGCGGCGTTCTCGATCGTCCCAGCCACATGTCGCTGGTCTCCGTCCTGGGCGCGATCGTCGGCGGCGTCGGCGGCACGGCGTTCGTCTGGTATGCGCAGACGAACTACGCGGTTCCGACCGGCGGCATGCCGGTATTCTCCTTCTGGGGTACGGGCGTCATCACCTACGAACTGACTATGCTCGGCGCGGTGCTTGCCACGTTCGGCTATTTTCTCTGGGAAAGCGGTCTGATCCGCAAACGCGATAAGAGCGCGCCCGTGCCGGTGGTTCCTCCCGAATGCATCTGTCTGCGCGTCCGCGTGAGTGGAGATGTAGCCGCGCCCACCGCACTGTTGCGGCAGGCAGGTGCGATTTCCGTGGAAAAGAAGGTGCCCGCATGAGATTGCTCCTCGCTGTTCTCGCCGCCAGTCTCTGCCTCTTCGCCGCGCTGTTCGCCGCTAACCAGAAGCCGCTGCCGTGGGAGAAGAACCACCTGCAGATCGGGCAGGCGCTCTACCGCACCAACTGCGTCGTCTGTCACGATATCGACTATCCGCAATCGGAATCGAAGAAACTCGGTCCGAGCTTCTATCAGCTTTTCCGTCGAGATAAAATGCCCCTCGCCGCAATGAAGCCGAGCCGAGATTACATCAAGGTGCGAATCAAGTTCGGTGGCTCGATCATGCCCGCGTTCGCGAAGAAACTCAACGATTCCGAGATCGATACGCTGCTCGACTACATCCAGTCGAAGTAGCCGCCCTACTTCACCACTACCTCGCGGCGAATCAGCCCAATCCGGGTCTCCGTCCTGAATCCGAGCTCCCCGCCATGCTCGATTGCCTCGCGGATAGACGCAGCGAGGCCCGACGATATCGTTGTCCACTTATAGACCGGACTCAATCCCGGCAACAAGTTCATTGGCGTCCACGCATACCGAGGGGAGGAGATGGGGGGATACGCCCACTGCGCGGTCGAAATCTCTATGGTTCCCGGCGGTGGAAACCAGATGGGAGCCTTGCAGGCGAGCATATAATTCTGGCTTCGCGGATCGGTTGAGAACTGGCACCTCCCGACGCCGGGCACCTCGAAAGGTGCAAGCGTAGCTTTGACCGAAATAGGTGCGTTTTCGGCGAAGATTTCAAGAGCAACGGAGACATGAAGAGTGAGCGGCGTCCCCGCGCCCAATACGCTCAGCCCGTCGGGGCTTATACAGGAGTAAATCACTGCGTCAGTCCACCCGTAACGCGTGGGCCCCTGATCTGGTGGCAGCCAGCCCGTGTTCCATGTCTTGCCGTCAGCCGACTCAAACGTGCTGTTCTGGCTTCGAACCTCCAGTCGCCAGTTGCTCCGGGCTCTCCCCATAGAGAGCGGGACCGCCGTACACCGTCCGCGGCGGCTGTTCCATCCCAGGGTCCGAATCAGCGGGGCTTGCGGTGTAACCGTGATATTCGATATTTCCGGAGCGCGGCTACCTTCGATCGCAAGGGCAGTGGATTCCGGAAGTGGCAGCGCCTGTAGAAGTACCGCGGCCGCGATCAACGCACGGCTCATCAGAGTCGTTCCCCGCCGCCAATACTGACGCGACGCAGCGATCACCATCAACGCGAGCGCGCCCGCAAGCGCATACTTCCCATCCGCTGCGCGAAAGTGGCTTTGCGGAAAGTACGCTACGATGGCAACCGTGAGCGCCACGAGCCACACCATCACGTCCTCGGCGATGGACCGTGTAACCGAAGCGATGGCAAACGGCGGCAGGATCAGCCATGTTGCTGTCATCAACTGCCGCAGCACGAGCCCACCCAGGTTTTCCGTTACCGGTAACGACTGCACCGAAAGGATTACGCAATCGGCCACAAAAAGCGGGACCGCAACGGCCAGTACCGCCATCATAATTTTGGCCCCGAGGAGACTGCCCCGTTCATAGGGACGCGTCGGCCAGAACTCATTTTCTCCTGTCAGCGACTCCTCATGAACCGCGCGCGCAATCAGGAACCATACGGACGCTCCGACAATGAACTCGATGATCAGCGTGTCGGTGCCGAACGGTCGCAGTACCGTATACAGTATGTCGAGCACCGCGAAATATGCGATCGCGAGCATCACCCCGGCTATCTCCATCCAGAGCCTGCGGACGTCTTTCAGGAAGATATGCAGTGCCTGCTTCATCGCGTAAACCTCAACCCGCGATACACAAGTTCTCTTTGAATGACGCCTATCACTCGCTGCTTACGAAACACAAATCGCGCATCGGGATGGCTCAGCGCGTCTTCAATCGGCCACGGAAGGCCGCCTTCGCCGGGGGGGCTGTAGAATGCCTCTTTGCTCACAGGCGTCAAAGCAGCCGAATTGAAGGCGGGGTAGAAGTATTCGTTGGACGCGGCGTTGACAGAGAAGGATCGATACCCCGCGTTCTCAAGTCCTATGCTCAGCTCGCCAAAGGCCGGCGGCGCGATACGGCACATCAGGAAGTCGGGTTGTCCGACTTCGCAGTGGCCGGATGTGCCCACCGCAAACGAACCTTGCCGAACGGGAAACTGAGTAACACTCTCGGTGGATTGCACAGTGAAGCCCATCGACCAGCGAAGCGTCAACGGCTCAGCTCTCTCGCTTGCGCTCTGTGCCAAATCGAAAATGCAAAGATTCTCCCAATAACCATCGGCCTGCTTCTCAATCGACCCTCGGGACATCGACGCCCTCAGGTCCTGTCCCGAAGCCGTACGGACCTGCGCGGAGCCCCCGGAGTCCCCGAAGGGCGTGAGCGTGGCCCCATCCGGCAAGCCGGTAATCTTGAGCGCCAGGTTTCCGCACGGCGTTCTGAACGTGGGCCGATTGTCCCAACGGACGGGGACCGTCTCATCGAATGCGATTTGAATTCGATCCGGGTCGAAGCCAGGATTCAGGATTCGGGTCGGCAGCGCCATCAGGCCGTCGGAAAACAATGGCAGGGCCAGCGCGATCACCGCGCACGCGAGCAGGCCGCTGGTTTGGACGGTCCGCCGACGATTGAATTGAAAAACAATCGCAATACACGCGATCGCCACCATGGCGAGGACACCGGTAACGTTATGCGACTCGACAATTCCGGCGGGGCGCATCGCACCGAAGAAACTCTGAGCCCAGTCGATGACTACGGTCGTAGCGAAAACAAGCGCTGTCACCACGAGTACAACCTGTTTGAAGCCGGAGGTGATGCACGCCATCGCGAACGGGGGCAGAATCAACCAGGTGCTCCGCGCTACTGAAAGGAGTATCAGTTCACCGGCGTTTGGGAGAACAGGCACGCCTGCGCGGACCATCAGGACGCCACCGGAGATCAGCACCGGCAGACAGATGAACGTCACGACGAACAACAGCTTCGCCAAAAGGAGGCTGTCACGCCGGTAGGGCCGTGTGAGCCAGAATTCCCGGTTTCCCGTAAGCGCTTCCTGATGGACCACCCCGGCGCAGAGAAACCAGCACGCAACCATGATCAGGGGAGCGCAGTAGTCGGTTATGCCCGACTTCGCGGCGGAGGCGAGCATCGGATCGTAAGCGACAAAAAGAGCAAGCAGTGCCCACAGAATCGAGATCTGCGGCCACAGCGCGCCTGTGTCTTTCCGGAAGATATGCGCTGCCTGGCTCAGGATATCGCTCATGCCGCCCGCCGCTCTTCGCGCGCCAGCGTCACGAAAATCTCGCGCAGCGGCATCGCGCGTGTGCTGAGATCCGTCATGCGCGGAAACAAACCGCGCACTCGCTCGCCGATCGTGCTCTCGTCAAAATGCGTATCGATGAACCGCACGACTGCGGGCGACGTTTGCGGCTGCAGCCAGTCGACCGGCCAATTTCGTGGCAGTCCCGAGGGCTCGCCGAGTGTAACTTCCACTTCCCGGAAACGCGCCGAAAGCGACGCCATCTCTTCGGAAAACTGCATCCGCCCGCGCTCCAGATAGCCGGCGTGGCTGGCGAAGCTTTCAATTTCCGCCATGTCGTGCGAAGAGATCAGGATTGTCGTCCCTTCCGCGCTTTCGATCAAGCCATCGATGAACTCATCCCGCACGAGCGGGTCAAGGCCGCTGAATGGCTCGTCCAGAATCACCAGCGACGGATGATACGCCAATGAGGATGCGAGCGCGGCTTTCATCTTCATGCCGCGCGAAAGTTGACTCAGCTTCCGGTCGCCCGGCAAACCGAACTTGCGCATCAAGGCAGCCGCCGCGCTGTCGTCCCACGTGGGATAAAACGGCTTGAGATAACGCAGCAGGTAATCGATGGTCATCCATTCGGGCATTTTTTGGTTTTCGGAAACATAGCCGATCGACTGGAAATCGCGCCCACGCAGCCTGCGCGAGTCTTTTGGTTGACCGCCCCAGCCGGAGATCTCCACGCTTCCGCCATCCGGTTCGTGGATGTTCACCATGGTTTTGATCGCCGTGGTCTTCCCCGCGCCATTCGCGCCGATGAGCGCGTAAATGGCGCCTTCGGGAACATCCAGATTTAAGTGATCGAGCGCCTGCACATGCCGGAATTTCTTCGATAGATCCGTGCACCGAATGGGATAGTTCATGACTTTTCGCCGCCTCCGCTGACTGTCTCTGCCGACTCGTTAACGCCCAACCGCCGCCAATACCGTTCAACGCCACTCAACACGTCGTCGAGTTCCATGCCCAGCTTCTTCGCTTCCACCACGAGCTTCTCCATCTCTTCCCGAAGCAACCGCGACCGCTCCGTCGCGCCCGGCGTCGGCCGCATGGAAACAACTGTTCCCTGACCGACCTGCACTTCCAGCAAGCCTTCGCGGACCAGTTGCGTCACGACTTTATGCGCGGTGTTGGGATTGATGCGGAGTTCTTTGCTTAGCGTTCGAACCGAAGGGAAGGCGTCGCCGGGGCGCAGTTTGCCCGCCACAATGGCCCGCTTAACGGCGTAAACCGTCTGCTCGCAAAGCGAAATACCGGGCTGGAAAGTCAGCCGGAACGGAATCATAGCTGTATTATGACATGTAGTACAGTTAAGTCAAGCTGGAAAACAGGAGATTACGTTATGGCACAGTCGTTACGAGGAAAGATCCTGAGCATTGTTATGGTGGCCGGATTGACGGCGATTGGCGCCGTCGCGCAGAGTACCGGCCCGCTTCAATTCGATGCGGCTACCATTCGCATCAACAAGGGGCCGGGGATGGGACAAGGCGCCGAGTCCGTTTCAATCGCAAACGGACGGCTGTCAATCGTCAATATTCCCCTGCGAATGCTGACCAGACTGGCATTTTTGGGGATTCGCGACAGCCGTCCTATCATCGACCCCGATGCGCTCGACAAGGTACGTGTCGATGTTATCGGCAAGGCGGCATCACCCGACGCGTCGACCGACGACCTGCGAGCCATGGTGCAAAGCCTGTTGAAGGAGCGAATGCAGCTGGTGAGTCACTTCGAAGAGAGAGAAATGCCCGCGTATGCCCTGACGCTCTCGGGAAATGCTTCGAAGCTTATTGAAACATCCGGCGCGCCGGGCCGATGCGAAAGCAAGCGATCCAGCCCACCGGCGTTGCCCCTCAACCAATCGCCGGACCGGCCTCCGAACGGAGCGTCGAACGGGCAATTCAATCATATGGATTGTCATGTTGTCTCGATGGCTGATTTTGCCAGGCAGTTATCAACGATGGTTGACCGCCCTGTCATAGAGCGCACTTCGCTCGCCGGTAACCGGTCGTTTTCTTTTGACTACGAAATCCAACGGGATGCTCCGGCGGGGACTTTTTCCGAGCCCCTCCGGGAGATCGGGCTCCGGCTTGTACCGCAGAAACTACCCGTTCCGGTCCTGATTGTGGATAGCATTGCAAGCAGGCCTGTGGAATAAAAGTTCTCTCGCGGGCTGCGCCATCATCCATCGCCACCTTTTTTCGAGAGCTTCTGTTTGATGCCCTTCATCACTCGTTCGGTGAAGGTCCCGAAGGGCTGATCGGTTGTGACGTAAGTCCACGTCGCGCCGCGTTCCAGGCGCTCCGCATCCTGAAACTCAATGACGCCACCGCGAACGGTGGCCGTTGCAAACGCCTCGGCGATGCCCTCTTCCACGCACCGCTGGAAATCCTCGTAGATTTCGCGTTCCGTCGTCAGGAACTTGTGGAGAGGATCGCCGCTGCCCCACGAAGTCCAGATCACGCCGCCGCGCAGTTCGGTGACGTTCGCGAGATAGTCGGCCCAGACTTCATCGACAATCGCCAGCGTGATCTGCCGTCCCGCGCTCTCCACGGCGTCGGCTCCCGCTGCCTTCACCAGCTGGCTGTACTGGTCAGGGAGCATTGACTCAACGCTCCATTCCGGTGACAGCAGCACCTCGCGGCGCATCTCATACATGGCGCGGCGATGAAACTCCGTGGCGCAGTCGTACTTCCACAACGTCTCGCGGATCTCAAGATTCTGGCTCTCCGCCGTGCGTTGCACGCTCTCGATGTCCGGATTGTCCGCGATCCCGAACCGCACCAGCAGATCGTCGTCGAGGCTGACAAAGAAACGCGACGTCCCCGGATCGCCCTGCCGTCCCGTGCGCCCTCGCAACTGGTGATCGATCCTTCTGGCTTCATGGCGCGCCGTGCCGATTACGTACAGGCCGCCGAGTTCCACCACCCGTTCGCGATCCTTCGGCGGATTGCCTCCGAGGAGGATATCGGTGCCGCGTCCCGCCATATTCGTCGATACAGTTGCGGCCCCTATCGCGCCGGCCTGGCCGACAATCTCCGCCTCCGCTTCGTCGTTTCGCGCATTCAGTACCGAGTGCGGAATGCCGTCCTCTTGCAGCAACTGACTCAGAGCTTCGGATTCCTCCACGCTCGCCGTGCCCACCAGAACCGGGCGACCGCTCGCGTGAACTTTGCCGATCTCTTCCGCGACAGCCCGCCTCCGCGCGTCTTTGTTTCGATACACGATATCCGGCAGATCCTGGCGAATCACCGGCCTGTTCGGCGGGATCGCCGTAACCGGCAGCTTGTATATCTTCCAGAATTCGTCCTGCTGCGTGACCGCGGTGCCCGTCATCCCGCAGATCCGCTCGTACATGCCGACCAGACTCTGTACCGTGATCGACCCGAGCACGCGGCCCTGCGTCTTCAGTTGCAGGCGTTCTTTCGCTTCAACGGCTGAGTGCAGTCCCGCGGGCCAGCGGCGATTCTGCGCGATTCGGCCTTTGAATTCATCCACCATTTCAATCGCGCCGTCTTTGACCACGTAGTCCACGTCGCGCCGGAGCAGCGCGTGAGCGTGCAGCGCGTCCTGGGCGGCTGTGAGAATGCTCAGATTTCGTTCGTCGAACAGACTTCCGCAGCCGAGGGCATCTTCCACGCGCTGAATGCCGGCGTCGGTCAGGCGCACATTCCGGGCGTAGTCGTCGAACACGTAGTGGGTGTGGAGACGGAGGCCGGACACAATCGAATCGATGCGATAAGCGGATGCGGAATCCTCGGGCAAGCCCCCGGCAATGACAAGCGGGATGCGCGCTTCGTCAATCAGGATGGAATCGGCTTCGTCGATTACGGCGGACGCGAATGGCCGTTGCACCAGTTCGTCTTCGTTGCGGGCCAGGCCGTCGCGCAGATAGTCGAAGCCGACTTCGTTCGCGGTCGCGTAGGTCACGTCGCACCGGTACGCGGCACGACGTTCGGCGGCGGACATGTCCTGCGAGATATGCCCAACCGTCAGTCCGAACCAGGAGTAAACCGCGCTCATCCATGCGGCGTCGCGTCGTGCGAGATAGTCGTTGGCGGTCAGGACGTGGACGCCTCGGCCCTGCATGGCGAACCAGATCACCGCGGGCACGGCTGCCAGGGTCTTGCCCTCGCCGGTCTGCATTTCGGCGATGTCGCCCCGTTGCAGCGCCAGCGCGCCGAGAAGCTGCACGTCGAACATGCGGAGTCCGAGGACGCGCTCCGCAACGACTGCGGCGAGGGCGAACGTGCCGACTACGTCTTTTTCCTTTCGCGCGCGAAGCTGAGCGTCACTTAGTCGCGATAATTCATCCCGCAATCGTGTAATGGTGCGTAACTGATCTTCGGATTCACGATCCCCGACTCCGAGCAGACGCAGTAATTTTCCAAATGCCACAAATCCTCCATTCCTGTTGATTGACAGCCTTTAGGTGAGAAGCCGCGAACTTCGTCAGGCAACGGGAGGAGGTAGCTGGAACAGAAGAATGCTGCCGGGCTCTGATTGAAGAAATGAGACGTATGCCGGAGGCGATGGCCGGGCGTCGGATGTCGAACAAACGTGGGCACCCTGAGGAGCCTGTTGTTCGGCTTCCGTCTGGGCGATTTCTGTGCGCCACGCGAGCTCAAAGGCTGCGACAACGCGCACAGTGGGGACGGCGGCCTGCGTCGCAAGCAATGCAAGTACAGCGGCAAAGACCAACCGGACTGCGGTTCGTGCCATTACTTCGAGTGTCTCACTGCGCGGTCTCCCATGGCAGGCGGAACCGCCTGCCCCACACGGAACGTTACTTCATGGTTTTGGCCATCCACTGGATGATCCAGTCCTGTGTGGCAGCGGGAAGCCGGGTGAAGTCCCAGGGTTCGTAGAGGCCAAGATTGCTTTCGGCGTTTTGCATCGCGTAGATCTTTTTGGCCTGATCGACGGCGGTATGGACGTCAGCGGGCGTGCCGTCGCGGTCCAGTTGCGGCTCTACGATCAGCGCGGGGCGCGGCGCGATGGTTGCGATCACATCGTTGTAGTCGTAAGGAAGCTGCTGTTCGTGGCCGATGAAGAAGCCAAGACGCGGCATGAGGCCACGCTCCACGCTATAACGCGCGATGCCGCCATCGCCGCGCGATGCCAGGTCTGTCTGCATCGGGGTGAAACCGGAGATGGAGACGACACCTTTCACACGCGGATCCAGCGCGGCGGTATACAGGCCAACCATGCCGCCCATCGAGTAACCGAACAGCGAGATGCGCTGCGGGTCAACGAGCGAATCTTTCTGTAGAGCATCGATTGCGGCGCGGGCGTCTTCCACCATGCGGCCCATCTGCGACCAGTGCGGATAGCGGTCGTAGAAAGGTCCGGTCTCCGCCATGCGACTGCCGAAGCCGCTTTGATCGTAGGCGAGGACGGCGTATCCGGCCTGAACGAGCGCGAGGATCGGGTGCAGGTCCGAACGGTAGACCCACATGTAACCGAGCGGGTAGCTGTAACCGTGGAGCCAGATGACGGTCGGCAGTTTTGTGCCCGGCGGCGTGTTGGCGGGATAGTACAGGTCGCCACGCACGTTGTAGCCGAAGCTGATGCTGCGAGAGGTGGTCTGACTCGCCTGGGGTTGCAGCCAGCCGAACGAGGTGCCGCCTCGCTGAATCACCCATTGCACAAGATCTGGCACAAGCTGACCGGGATTGGAATTCGTCACGGCACCACGACCGGGGATTGCCGGGCCACGTCCCGTGGCCGCGCCACCTCTGCCAGATCCACCGATCGGACCTCTGCCGAAGCCGCCACGGCCTGTCGCGGGCGGCATCATCGCGGGTTCGTCACCCAGCATCCACGCGATGGATTTGCGAATTGCATCGGCCTTCGCGGGCCAGTCGGCAACAGAAGATGCGGCGGAGAGAATCGCGTTCGCGGCCTGGCGCGGATAGTGGGTTAGATCCACGGTCTCTTTACTGTCGGTGCGCCATTTATCCAGATCCCAAGGGAAGAGCAGGTGGTTATCCCAGACGCGAGTGGAGCGGCCGAACTGGATATCGAGCCAGTCGAGGCAGGCTTCCTGATCGTTCGAGCCGTGGAAGCCAGGCACGCGGAGCAAGCCGAGACGGTTGGGCTGTCCGAGGAGCTTATACACTTTGAGCGCGGAATAGTAAGCCTGCTCATCGCCCCATGTGTTGGAGACCTCGTCGTTCAGACCATATTCGATGAGAACGGCGCGCGGCGCGATCCAGGCGATGAGAAGGTTGCCGTCGATCGGCAGGCGATCTTCGCGGCCGGAGAAAAAGCGCAGACGAGGAATAAACCAGGCGGGAAAAGATCGCGTGGTGGTTTCGATGCTTTCGCCGGAGTTCCGTTCGCCGGAAAGACGCCACGGCACCACGCCGCCGACGCCGGTGCTGGCCGGGATTACGGCGGAGATGCGGTCATCGAGCGCGGCGCCGTATGCGGCCATCTTGCCGTCGCGCGAGTAGCCAAACAGCGCGATGTGTTTCATGTCCACTTGCGGGAGCGTGGCGAGGTAATCGACCACCATGCCCGCGGCCCAGCCACGGCGCGGCAGCAGCGCGAAATCGTAATCGGGATAGAGTTGCGCGAGGGCTGCGGCGTCATCCATCGCGTCGTTGCCCGCGAAGCCCGCTGAGATGTAGCCGCGGCGCAGCAGCGACGGCCCCCAACCGGCGAGCGTGGACGCCATCAGGACCGGGAACGGCCCTTTGCCATCGGGGATCATCACCTGCGCACGCATGGAGCCTTTGCCGCCGGGGCCGAATTCGAGACGCACGTTACGAATGATGTAGCCGTTGCCACGCGTTTCATCGAGGACTACAGCGCGGTCGAGTTTCGGGCGCTGCGGGAAAGTTCCGGTCTGATATTTCTCGAAGAGCTGGCGGATTTCCGCGCGGCGGGCAGTCCAGTCGGCTGGCGTGCGGACGGGGCGGCCGTCGAGAAACTTCAGCGGGTCGGGGAGACCGTTGACGCGCGGGAGGGCGTCGAAATCGGGGGGCAATTCGCCGGTTTTATCGAGCCACCGCTGGAAAGACGGCACAGCGGGAAGAATGGCCTGGAGCTTCGTCAGGTAGTCGCGGCGCTGCTCGGTGGTGAGGGCGTGGAGCGGCAAAAGGGCGGAGAGGACGAAAAGGGTGGTGTAAAGAATGCGGCGCATGGCTGGCCTCCAGGAAATTCGGGTTGACTGGAATCATATCAGAGGCTGGCGGGGATGATTCGCAGGATTCGGAAAAAGGCAAAAGCAATATGGCCACAGATGCACGCAGATAAGCCGACGCCAGATCGCGCCAGATCCGCTCGAGACCGCTTCCAACCGGGCCGATGTAAGGGGAATTAAAATACACAAAAAATGCTATCCTGTGTATTATAATTCCCATTATGGCTAAGATAACCCCATCACTATTGCCGAGGCTTGGGCGGCTTCTTGAAGCATTCGGCGCCAATCTCAAGCTTGCTCGGCTTCGACGGAAGTATTCCGCTGAGACGGTAGCGCAGCGTGCAGGCGTCACTCGAAGGACCCTTTCCAAAGTTGAGCAGGGCGACCCTACTGTGGCTCTTGGAATCTATGCCAGGGTCATGCAGGTTCTCCGGTTGGAAAACGACCTGGCTCAGTTGGCTGTCGATGACGTTCTCGGGCGCAAACTACAGGACGCGGGGATAACGCCAAAGCAAAGAGCACCGAGGCGACTGTCCACTCCAAAGACTGAACACGGGCTCAAAGATGTACCCGGGAGCAAGTGATGCCTCGTTTCGACACCGTTCAGGTGTATGCCGACATCGAGCGATTTACTGAACCCGCGTTGATGGGAGACCTGCGCGCTCAACAAAGTGGCACCGGAGAGATATTCTCTTTCGCGTACGACGAGACATGGCTGACCAGGGCGGAAGCCTTTGCGTTCGATCCGGATCTGGCTCTGGTGGCGGGCCATCAGTATCCCGTGGCGGACAGAGCGAATTTCGGCATTTTTCTGGACTCGTCGCCGGATCGTTGGGGAAGAGTGCTGATGCAGCGCCGGGAGAATTCCCTGGCGCGGCGGGAGAATCGCCGGCCTCGCACACTTACTGAGTGGGACTTTCTTCTTGGTGTGCACGACGAGACCCGCCTGGGGGCACTGCGCTTTCGTAATCCTGGCGGCGCATTCATAGACAGTGATACGCAACTTGCCGCCCCTCCAATTACGTTACTGAGGGAACTCCAGGCGGCGAGTCTCCAGTTCGAGCAGCACATAAACGAGGAAGACCATCCGGAGTATGAAAAGTGGCTCACTCAGCTGTTCGCCCCGGGGACGTCGCTGGGCGGAGCGCGCCCGAAGGCCTCGGTGCGAGACGAGGGCGGTTCTCTCTGCATGGCTAAATTCCCGAGCAGGCAAGACACGCGCGATGTCGGGGGGTGGGAGTTGGTTGCGAACCGGCTTGCCATGAAAGCCGGTATTACCGTACCTGACGCACGGCCACTCCGGTTGCAGGGAAGCCCTTACACAACATTCCTCGTAAAGAGATTCGATCGCACCGCGGATGGGGGCCGATTGGCTTATGTTTCGGCGATGACTCTCACCCAGCACAAAGACGGTGAGACGGGTGCGAGCTACCTGGAACTGGTCGATTTACTGCAATCGGGAGGCTCCGATATGGAGGCCGATTGCGAGCAGCTATTTCGCCGCGTCCTCTTCAATATTCTTATCCACAATACCGACGATCATCTGCGGAATCATGGATTCCTTATCGGCGAACGGGGAATCCGGCTTTCACCTGCATTCGATATCAACCCCTCGATTGATCGAAGCGAACTCTCTCTGGCCATTAATGAAGTCGAGACGAGTTGCGATGTTGCTATTGCGATGGAGGCACATCGCGACTATGGACTTTCGGATCGTCAAGCCGAACAGGTTTTGCGGCAGGTTCAGGCCGCAATCCCGGAATGGCGGGAAGAAGCAAAAAAGATGGGAATTGCGAAGGCGGAGCAGGATCTGATGGCGCGCGCCTTCACGAGCCCGGCAGTCGCACGGAATAAAGCTTAGATATGATCATGGGCTCTTGTTTCCGATTGCCGGGCGATGCGATTCTGTATCAGGACTCGATCAATGGCTCCGGCTCGTCTCCAAATCGTGGTCTCGATTCCTGCGGTGCTTTGGTTATCCGCCGCCCTCGCGCAGCAGGTTCCGCAGTTTGAGGTGGCTTCGGTAAAGCCAACGCCACCTGACATAACGGAAACCTCCTGCCGACAAGCGAGCCACGTCGATTCAGACAGACTGAGTATGCACTGCGGCACGCTCGCGTCGTTCATCGTGTGGGCATACGATCTGAAAGGCGGACCGGTGGAAGGCATCCCCGATTGGGCGGGTCCGGGCGGAGTCCATTACGACGTGGATACAAAGGCCGGGAGCGCCGCCAGTCCGGACCAGATGCGCCTCATGCTCCAGGCGCTGCTCGCGGATCGTTTTCAATTGCAGGTCCACCGGGAAAAACCTGTGCGACCGGTGTTCGCGCTGGTTGTGGCGAAGGGTGGATCCAAGCTGGGCACCGCCCAACCCGGCGCCGACCCCGGCACCGAATCGCAGGGACACGTCCGATTTACGATGGCAGGGAAGACGATGATTGTGACGGGTGCGGGGGCGTCGATTCAGGAGTTCATCGCATGGGCGAAATCGATCGTGCCGGACCGGCCTATCGCAGATGAGACGGGACTCAACGGAGTCTATGATTTCAAGCTACAGTGGCTGCCGGAGGAGGATCAGCCCACTGTGGCTTTCTTTACCGCGATTCAGGATCAAATGGGCCTGAAGCCGGAGGATCGAAAAGTGCCCGTGGAGGTGCTGGTTATCGACCATGCGGAAAAGCCGCTGCCGAATCGATAGCCTCCCGATCGCCGGAGCAGACGGCCCGCGCCAGAGGGTTGTGATATGCTGAAAGATCGAATTCAATCAAGAGGATACAAGGAAGTTAGATGGCAAATCGTGTTCAAGCGCTGAAGAGGGTCCGTCAGGCCGAGCGGCGCACAGCATTTAATCGTTTCGCGCGGACCAGGCTCCGCCATCAGATCCGCACCATGCGCCGGGCGCTCGTGGCCAAAGAGCCGGGCGACCTCAAGACGGTCATGAACGGCACCTTTTCTCTGATCGACCGCGCTGCCCGCAAAGGCTATATCAAGCGCGGCACCGCCGCGCGTTATAAGAGCCGGATTCACAAGCGCGTCAAGGTTGCTCTGGGCGACGTCGCGAAATAAGGAACCCCGGTATCGGTTTATCTGGCAGCGCGGCTCATCGGGCCGCGCTGTTTTTCTTGAACCGGCCGCGAAGTTGATAAATGAATATTGAAGTCCTGCTGACCGAAACCGAAATAGCCGACGAACTCGCCGAGTCGATCGAAGCGCGGGATCTGCCGGAAAAGTTTTTCTACTGGACTCCGCTCTCCATACAGTCCTGGAAAGCTCTCTCCTCCCGGTCCGAAGAAGCGCTCCGCGAAACCTGGGACGGTTTGGCTGCCAAAGCGGCCGATCTGACCCGGGCGTTTCCGGGCACAATTCCGGTCATCAGTTTCGGAGCCGGAGAAGGCCTGCGGGATCGCGAAGTCCTGAAGGCGCTGAAAGTCGCGGGACGCGAAGCAAAATATTTCCCGGTGGATTCCAGTCAGTCGCTGCTCGAAATGGCTTGCGCCGGGGCGGAAGACGACGATTGCGAAGCCCTCGGCATCAAGGCCGACATTTCGAGCCCGATGCATCTGCTGCTGGCGGCCGATGTGAGCGAAGCGCCGCGGCTCTACCTGATGGTGGGCAATACGCTTGGTGGCTTCGATCCGCTGGACCAGATCAAACATGTTGCGGCCTGCGTTCACAAAGGCGACATTCTGATCCTCGACGCCAATATTCACGCCGGAGCGATTGAGCCGAGCGAAGAGCAGAAGCGTTTTGTGTTTGCTCCGCTGGCATCCGCCGGGGTCGCTCCCGACGATGGTGAGTTGCAGTTTACAGCCCGGCCGGACGATCGTCTGGATGGCCTTCACATCATTACGCGCCGTTTCCAGGCTGCCCGCGATTTGACTCTGCGAGCTGCCGCGCGAGAGATTCCGCTGGCCAGAGGCGAGCGAATCCTGCTGAATTTCCGCTACCTGTTTTCGAAAGAAGCGTTCCGCTGGCTACTGACGGAACATGGCGGACTGCGCATCGTCACGGAAATTCCCAGCGCGGATGGCAGGTTCGTGACCGCGGTTTGCATTAAAGGCTGAGCATGCTCACGATTTTGGCGGGTGCGTCGTAATACGCGATCCAGCGCCCGCAGGTAATCACACAGAGCCAGAGAACCAGCGAGATCCCGCCTGCCAGCTTCGCCCGCAGGGGCAACCGGGGGGCGCGATCCAGATCGGCCGGTGTGCAATAGACACTGCGGCGAAAAACCAGACCGTGGACGCCGATCGCCACCAGCAGCGACAGCTTCGTCTGGAAATACGGGTTGGCGTAATAGGTGTCGAGTTTGGACCCGGCGAGCAGAATCCCGCAACTGACCATCAGGACGAAACCGCAGCGCTTCCAGATGCGCGTGGAATCGATGACGCTCGCGATGGGCGTGGACGTGAGCGCCAGGCCCTGGAGGCGAAGATTGGTCATCAGGATCATGCCCCCGAAGATCGCGATGCAGGACAAGTGCGTCGCCATCACGGCGGGGTAAAAAATCGCCGACTGACGGACGGCGGTAAACAGGGCCATGTTCTGGATCGCGTGGCTGAGTTCGGGGATCGACATGGTTAGCAGGGCGCTTAAAAATTTCGGCAGCCTGAATGCCTGCCCCACCGTTGCGTGTACGTCAGCAATAATCGCAAGTGTTCCCCGCAATGCCCGATCGGCTGTTCTTTAAGCCAACCACCAATTTCCTGAAGACGGCTGCCTCTGCCCCCGGCGCGCAGTTATTCTTCCCGGGCGGTCGACGCCCTATCAACACGACGTGGAATGCACCAAGTATACACATCTGGTCCGGAGTGAATCCGCGCTATCCCATTCGGCTCCTGTAAGCACTACCGAGCGTCGCGGCAAAAGCGAGGGAAGCGCGGCCCAGGGTTAGTTACGGCGCCGGTTATTGGGTTATTGACCGACCGGCTTCTCTTCGATGTGGTCGATGATCATCACCGATCGAAACCCTTTCGTCGCCTGCAGCCTGAGACCGAGTTGCCTCTGTATCGCTTCGAAGATACTGTACCCGACGGTGGGATCGGGTGCGACGGGAACGCCACCGGGTGACGACGCTGCTTCGGCGATGCGCTGCGTCTGGTACATCAGAGTCATGGGATCGGCGTAGATCAGCGTCAGGTCCCAGGCGCCCTTCAGACCTGTGGCGTCCGACACCGGGCCGACACCTGCTCCACTTTGCGGCAGCAAGTCGGCGAACTCCGCCATCGTTACGTTTTGACAGGTAAGCCTCCGCGCGCCTCCGTCGGGACTGGCGGGAGCCAGGTCGTGTTTGCACCACATTCGGCTGGCGGGGTCAGCTTTCTTCAACTTCGGTTTCACAGCCTGGAGAATGTAGGCGGTAGCCGGACGCTGCTCGGTGTGGTACGTGAGCCTGAAGCGGTCCCTGAGCAGGGCCTGCAGAGGCAGTCCCAGGGTCGTTCTGTCGAGTGGCACGGTGCCGGGAGGCGTTTTGGCCACGATGTCGAAGCGGTCGGAATCGGCCCATTTCGGCATGTTTTCGGCGGCATGTCCGGAGAAAGCGAGTTGGAACAGTCCGGTCATCGGCATGCCCTCCAGGGTGACCCGTCCGCCGGGTTGAATATGGATGCCCGATCGGGTTGACCCCGGGTCGCTGGGCTTGACGCTCGCGACATCGAACCGGGTGACCGGGGGAATTGGCGGCATGAGCCGAGCGAGATCTGAGGCGTTGGCGGTGGGTGTCCGGTTCACGCTGTCGACGACGAGGGCTGGCGCGGGAACTTTGCTCTCTTCGAGCTTCAGGCCGAGTTGTCGATCGAGCGTATCGAAGAGGGTGACGCGAGCGGCCGGGCCGTTGTCCACGTGCACCCCGTCGAGCGTCCATCGCAAATCGAAGTTCCACGCGCCCTTCAGATGCGTCTCGTCGAGGACCGGCCCTGGACCGAGACCGGAGGTGCCCAGCATGCTGTGCAGTCCCTGCACGAAAGCATTCATGGTTATGTTGCGGCAGTTATAGGCGATGGTATTGCCGGGGCCGATGGTGTGGTTCACGGTGGGTCCGCCATTCACGCTGCCCCAGGAAGCGATTCCGCCGGGCTCAGAGGAGGGCGCGCATCCGCTCTTTTCCGAGCCGGTGGCCGCGCGCAGCGCCGGTTTCCTGGCGGCCACGGTGAGCGTGTAGCCGGGTACGGACTTCGTGTCCTTATGAACCACGAGGTGAAAGCGCTCTTCGAGGAGCGTTTGCAGCATTCGCTTCTGGTCTTCTGGCGTAGTGTCGGCTGGAAGTTTCGCAATGATATTGAAGCGGTCCAGTTCGAGCCAGGTTGGGCCGCCGACGATCTTGTCGGTCTGGAATCCCCAGGCGATTCCGATCATGTCGGGTATGGTGGCGTTGTCCAACTGGTAGCGGTCGGCGTACACCGGAACGGTTCGAAGGGTCAACGGCAGGGCTCCGACCGGGGGCGGAGGGGAGGCGTGGACATCCGCTGCCAGGAACCTGGGCCGCGTGTCGGGGGACTGGGCGAAAACCGTGCGGATGGCAGGCTCGCTTAGTACGCCGATGACGATGGGGACCGCGAGAGTCGCGAGGCCGACTGCCGCGAGGGCTACCTTCTTTCCTGCGTTCCATTCGCGAGCGACGCTTCCCGCGAGAATCGTTCTGAGACGCTTTTTCACATCCGCGCCTGTCACTCCCGAAACACACGCTAACGGGGATTCCGTGTAGAAGCGGCAGACTTTCAGAATGCCGGCTGCGTAGTCCGCCGGTTCGCAGCCCATTTGCAGGACTGCTTCGTCACATGCGCGTTCGCGCTCTTCGACCATGCGCGATCCGATCCACCAGACAAGCGGATGGAACCAGAAGATCGCTTCCACCACCATGTGAACCGCGGCGAAGAGATTGTCGCGGCGGCGAACGTGGCACATCTCGTGCGCGAGAATGGCGTCCAGCTGTTGCGAATTCAGGTGCTCCAGGAGTTGGGGCGGGAGAACCAGAACCGGCCGCAGAAAGCCGACGATGCCAGGCTCTGTCGCGCCTGGTGCTATCAACGCAGGGATCGGGATCGCGAGTTCGATAGGTGTGGCAGCTCGCAGCGCTGACCGAATGCGAAACCAACTGCGGCATCGCACCGACGCGATTGCCAGAAACCCGAGAGTCCATCCGATGGCGATCGCTACAGGCGTCCAATTCGTTGGAGGCTGCGCCGGGACGGTGGGATCGGCGGCCAGCGTAGAAGGTTCCGCGATTTGAACGACCGCGGGCGAAAAAACCGGAGCGGTTGGAGCTGGAGCGGTTGGAACCGGAGCCGCGATCAGTACGACGCGTTGGTCCGGTCGCGGGACCATCCTTCCCAGGCTCACGAGCAACGCCAACGGCAGCAGGAACTTCAGCGATGCGCTCAGCCATATCCAGTAGCGGACCTTCGGCGGACTTCGGCGAAGCACGAACGCCAGCAAGCCCGCGAGGAGGACGAAGCAGGACGATTGCCACAAATGATTGATGAAAAACGACGCAGTCATCGTCAGTTCTCCGAGGGCCTCTGAACCCGATCGATCACCAGCACCCGCACCGGCCCCTCTGTCCGTACCAGTTTTAATCCCAGCTGCTGCCGAACGGCCTCCACAAATGGCGTTCCGAACTCGTCAGATTGCACGGGAGCACCCGGAGGGGCAGCGGCCGCCACTCGCGCAGTTATCCCAGGACCGTTGTACTCCACAACGAAGTCGAATGTTCCGTTGAGACCCGTCTGATCCACCACAGGCCGATCGATTTCACCCATCAGCGATCCCCATGAATAAATCTGTTGGGCGGTGGTGGCCATCGTGGTGTCCCTGTTTCCCACCCACTGCGTTCCATGGATGCCACGGGTTGCTCCGCCGCAAGTGGGCGGAAACACATCTTTCCTGGGATCCGGCGGCTTCGCACCGAAAACAGGGCTCTCATACTCCAGGCAAGGCGGCCCCTGAGAATGCGGCAGCAGCTTCGGTCCCAGCTTGCCCGGCGTAACCTGCCTCAACGCCAGAACAGGAAGCCGCTTGTTTTCGAAATGCACGACCAGTTTGAACCGGTCTGCGAGGAGCGACTGCATCATGAGGCGCATCTGATCCTTCGTCGGATCGCCCGGCGCCCTGGCATCAATCGCGTATCTGTCTACCCGCACCCATTCCGGCGCGTGCGCATACGCATACTCTGTCTGAAAGCGCGCAAGTTTATTGGCGAATTCGATGAATCCACGAACGTCAAGAGTTGCCGAGAGGCGGCCGCCACGAGTCTTTTCATCCCCCGGGCCAAAGTTAAAGTTTGGGAGTCTGTCGATTTTGGTGGGCTTCACGGAAGCAATATCGAACGACTTCTTGCCTCCGGCTTTCACCTGCCAGTCCGTATCATCCTGCGCGAGGATCGCAGGCGCATTCAGCACACCGATCAGGACAGGCGCCACGAAAGCCGCCAAACCGATCATCGCCAGGCCGATCTTTTTTGTACCGTTCAATTCCCGAGCAACGTTTCCTGCAAGAATCGCGCGAAGACGCTTCTTCACATCCGCGCCCGTCACGCCCGAAACACACGGCAGCGGAGATTCCGTGTAAAACCGGCAGACCTTCAATATCCCTTCCACATAGTCCGACGGCTCACAACCTATCCGCAAAACCTCTTCGTCACACGCAAGTTCTCGCTCCTCCACCATGCGCGATCCAATCCACCACACGAGTGGATGGAACCAGAAAACCGCTTCCACGACCATGTGAACTGCGGCGAAGAGATTGTCGCGGCGGCGTACGTGGCACATTTCGTGCGCGAGGAGAGAGTCAAGTTGCGGAGAATTCAGGCGCTCCATGAGTTGGGGCGGCAGAACCAGAACCGGCTGCAGAAAACCGATGATGCCCGGCTCAGCCGCACTCGGCACGATCAACGCCGGTATCGGAATTGGGAGTTCGATGGGCGTGGCAGCTCGCAGCGCTGCCCGAATGTGAAGCCAACTGCGGCATCGCACCGACGCGATTGCCAGGAACCCGAACGCCCATACGATGCCAATCACTGGCAGCAACCAGTGCGTTGGAGCGTGCACCGGAACAGCAGAGTAAAAGGATGGCGTAAACGGCTCCGCGATTTGAACAAGGGCGTTCGGAATGAACGGAACCGGATCTGTAGCCCACGACGCGCGCTGGGCCGGCCGCGGAACCATGCTTCCCAGGCTCACCAGCAAGGCCAGCGGCGCGAGGAACTTCAGCGATGCGGTCAGCCATATCCAGTAGCGCACCTTCGGCGGACCATTGCGAAGGGCCATCGCCAGCAAGCCCGCCAGCAGGACGAAACAGGACGATTGCCACAAATGGTTGACAATGAATTCGGCCGTCATTTTGGTTTCCGCAGCCTTTCCACTTGCTAATTGGGGGTCGGAGTCAGGGCAACCTTATCGACGACAACGCAATCGATCTCTTCCTTCCGCGGCTCTAATTTCAGCCCAAGCTTTTCCTTCAGGACCGTAAATAACGAAGGAGCCGACAAGTCGGCTTGTCCTGCGGCATTCTCCGCAGTAACGTCCCGCGAATATTCAATGTTGATTTGATACCGCCCGTCGAGACCAGTCCTGTCAAAAACCGGGCGGCCGACCTGCTCACCCAGGAGAACGGCCAGCCCACTCATTGGCCCTCGACCGTAGATCTTAAATGTAGTCGCAGCTCGAGTTCCCGAATCCATGACCAGACTCCCCGACGGATCCGTCGTTGGCTGGAGCTTGCTTCCGGCGACGCTGATCAGGGCGTAAACGGAAATGGCTCTCTTTTCGGAATGTACCTGCAGTCCGAATCTTTCCTTTAACATCGTGCGGAACATCGATGCCACTTGTTCCGGGGTTGAGTCTGGCGGCATGGTCGCTTCTACATCCCACCTGCCAGTCGTGAGGCTCGCCGAGGAAAACAGCTGATAGTCTTTTATGCGAAACGCGTCCAGAATCAACCTTCCCAACGCCACGTGAACAAAATGCACGCGTCCCGCGGTGATCTCGTGAGTGCCGGAATAGTTTGGAGGAATCGGATTCGGTTTTATCGAAACTGCGGTAAAAGTGGCCTCAGGCGCGTTTTGGGCGCGGATGGCAGGCGCGTTCAGCATGCCGATGACAATGGGCGCCGCAAGAGTCGCCAGTCCGAGCACCGCCAGGGCCGCCTTCTTTCCCGCGTTCCACTCGCGAACCACGCTTCCGGCCAGAATGGCCCGTAGACGCTTCTTCACATCCGCGCCTGTCACTCCGGAAACACACGCTAACGGGGATTCGGTGTAGAACCGGCAGACTTGCAGGATGCCTGCGGCGTAGTCCGCCGGCTCGCAGCCCATTTGCAGGACTACTTCGTCACAGGCTCGCTCGCGTTCTTCGACCATGCGCGATCCAATCCACCACACTAGCGGATGAAACCAGAAGATCGCCTCCACCAACATGTGAATCGCGGCGAAGAGATTGTCGCGACGGTACACGTGGCCCATCTCGTGCGCGAGGATGGCGTCGAGCTGGCTGGAGTTCAGGTGATCGGGCAGTTGGGGCGGGAGAACCAGGACTGGATGCAGAAAACCGACGATGCCCGGCTCCGTCGCGCTTGGCGCGATCAACGCCGGGATTGGAATGTGGAGTTCGATAGGCGTGCCGGCTCGCAGCGTGGCTCGAATGCGCAACCAACTGCGGGATCGCACCGACGTGATTGCCAGGAAACCGATCGCCCATATGATGCCAATCGCTACCAGCAACCAGTGCATTGGAGCGTGGGCTGGAACAGCGGAGTAAGAAGTTGGCGTAAACGGCTCCGCGATTTGAACAACGGCATTCGGAATAAACGGAACCGGATCTGTAGCCCACGGCACGCGGCGGGCCGGCTGCGGAAGCATGCTTCCCAGGCTCATCAGCAACGCCAGCGGCGCCAGGAACTTCAACGACGCGCTCAGCCATACCCAGTAACGCACCTTCGGCGGACTTTTGCGAAGCGCTACCGCCAGCAAGCCCGCCAGCAGGACGAAACAGGACGATTGCCACAAATGGTTGACAATGAATTCGGCCGTCATTTTGGCTTCCGCGTTCTTTCCGCTTTTCTTTGTCGCTCGGTTTCCGCAACGGCTTTTTCCAGTTCGCGAATATCGTTCAATGTGAGCTTGCCGGACTCGACAAGCTGCGCCATCATGGGTTGCGGCCGGCCTCCGAAAAAACTCAGAATCTCGTCGAGCAGCCCATCCCGAGCGGCGGCCTTTGCGATGAGCGGTTCGAAAATATCCGCGTTGCCGATTTTCCGGACACGGCGCACAGCGTGTTTGGCTTCCATCCGATAGACCGTGTTTGTGATTGTTGTGTAGGCAGGGCGGGGGTCGGGAAATGCTTCCTGAATCTCGCGCATGGAGGCGCTTCCCCTGGCCCACAGGGCTTCCAGAATCAGGTGCTCGAGTTTGGCAAGTTTAGGGCGTTTCATAAACCTGAGGTAATATTACTACTCAATAGTAATATCCGTCAAGAGGAATTTCCCGGGAACATTTGGTATCCATATTGCCCATACGAAGATAAACGTAGTAATCTTTTCGTATAACTCTGCGGGGATAACAGAAAGCAATGACAAGCCAACTGAACAAAACAACCCTGCGCGCGATCGTCGCAGGCGCCTGCATCGTTCAGGCGTGCTCAGGGCAGGCTAAGACGGAACTGGCCTTTGAAGCTGTATCGATAAAGACGAGTCAGGCGGATACTAACGAATTGCTTCAAACCGACAAGGGACTCGTCAGACCTGCGTACCATTCGTTTCATTACACCCCCGGCCACGTTACATGCACGTTACCTTTGATCACACTCATTCGGGAGGCGTATGGAGTCAAATTATGGCAGGTGACAGGTCCTGCGTGGCTTTACGATGGCGCGTATGACGTTGCCGCCATCATGCCTCCCGAGACATCGAAAGAGCAGGTTCAGCAAATGTTGCAAACCATGCTGCGAGACAGATTCAGATTAAAGACCCACGAGGAAAGCAGGGAGGTCGCGGTATTCGCGCTTGTCGCAGGGAAGACCGGTCCGAAGCTGACGGTGGCCGAGCCGTCCGATTTGCCCTCCAGGATGATTAACCCCAGGGAGCTGAAAGCTACGCAGATTTCAATGGAGGGATTTGCCGACTGGCTTGCGAATGTCATTCCGCGTCCGGTAATCGACATGACTGAACTTCACGGCAGTTACAATATCGATCTCAAATATAGCCCGGAATATACAGATCCAACCGACATCAACGCTATGGACGTGGGCCTCGTATCCGCAATTGAAACACAGCTTGGCCTGAAGCTAAACCCGACCAGACTGCCCTTCAGGATTATTGTGGTCGATCAGGCAAGGCGCGTGCCAACAGAGAACTGAGGTGAGCCGCGTTAGCGACCGGGACGAGGAATAATTACTTCCGCGCCGGAAAATATTACCAGTTTCGCGAAGGCTCTCAATGGTTTAGCCCAATCGCTGCCGCAATACCGGCGCTGGCATAGTTCGTGCTTTGAAATCCGGCACGTGCAGAAAATCCGGGAATGCCCGGTAGATCGTAGAAAGTAGCGACTCTCAGCTCTGAGCCCTTTGATAGGCTCAGAGCAATTTTTCTTGACGGAAAAAAGGAGAGTCGCTAATGAAGAAACCATATCAGATTG
>Ga0182024_10005246_pt1 | contig 29164 bp, 26 predicted proteins | sample P32metaG_FD_120480 | JGI IMG/M metagenome (GOLD analysis project Ga0182024, IMG submission 120480) | Permafrost microbial communities from Stordalen Mire, Sweden - P3-2 metaG (Illumina Assembly) | ecosystem: Environmental > Terrestrial > Soil > Wetlands > Permafrost | place: Sweden: Stordalen...
TCCCGCCCGTCGCGGGTCGCGATCCACAGCGCAATCTCCGCATGTTGCAACAGGGGGTTTTCAGCCGTAAAGACCTTCTTCAAATCCATCAGCAGCGGCGCCACCCAATGCGGGTCCTCGGCGTATATGCCGTAGCTCACTTCTAGAAAGCGGAGCACATTCTTTGGGTTGCGCGGCAACGAGACGATTTCGACAGTGTTGGCGGTCATGGATGGGGTCGGTTCCTTTTCAACGTCTGAGGGGTTGGATGGGGCAAGGCAAGCTCGGGCCTGACTGGCGCTAAGATAACGCGCTTCATCGTCGTTGGTTGCAGCGTAGCGGAACGCGCCAGCGTTTCGCTGACCACCGATCTATCCATATCTTGCGAAAGCCTGGCGGCTTCCGCTACGAGGCTTATCGGAGCGCCATTCAGCTCAGGCCTGACTGGACAGCGTACCTCATCTGCGATCCGATTGCCCGTTGCAGAACAGCGTCCGGCGTAAATGAAAATCCAGTTCATATTCAATCCCAAATCCGGCCCCCCTCGCCGGAATGCGCATTTGCTTACCGTTCTGCGCGATTTCATCGCCGCACACCGATCCGAGGCCGAATTGTGCGTCACGGACAGTCCCGGCCATGCGACCGATCTCGCCCGCCAGGCGGTTGCGGCGGGTTGCGATCGGGTCGTGGCAATGGGCGGCGACGGCACTATGAACGAGGTCGCACAGGCGCTGGTTCGGGGCCCCGCGGCGCTGGCGCTCGTACCCTGCGGTTCTGGCAATGGATTGGCCCGCCACCTGGGATTGCCCACATCTCCGATCTTAGCGCTGAAGCTGGCTTCGGATCCGAGCGCCCGTATCGCCGCGATCGACAGCGGCACAGTAAACGGCCGGCCTTTTTTCAATGCAATGGGCCTTGGTTTTGATGCCGAGATCAGCCGACGATTCCATACGATAGAGGGGCGCGGGCTGTCCGGCTACGTCGGCGCCGCGTATGCCGCGTATTACGCTCATCGGAACGAGCGGTGCGTGATCACCAGCGGTCTCGAGCGCGAGACGATCGAGATCTTTCTGATCACGATCGCCAATTCCGATCAATATGGCCACGGGGCGATCATTGCCCCGGGCGCCCGTGTCGACGATGGCCAGCTCGACCTCGTCGCCGTTAAGCCGGTCGGTCTTGTCCGCGGCAGTGTCCTCGCGGCCAGGATGTTTCTCGGCGGATTCAAACACAGCTCATGCATCCGCCGTTTACGCGGAGCCCATTTTGTCATCGAGCGCCCCGCACCGGGTATAATCCATACCGACGGAGAATGCCATGCCGAGGGAGCCACCCTGGAAATCGCGGTGCAGCCTGGCAGCCTGCGGGTGGTGGTGCCGGCGGATGCGCGGATTCCAGAGAATCCCGAAGATCGGTAAGAATCGTACGGACTTTGTGTTACGAAATCAGTCCAAGTGCTTTGTAAAGATTCCTATTGTTGTCTCTCTCTTGACTTATAGCGACTTGAGGAATTTGGCAGGCTGGATTGTCATTCAGTGTCGAACTTTTTTACGCTTCTCGTTGCATATCGCACGCATCAAAATTGGTTAAGTATTTTTACCTACTATTATCAAGCCGGTTGCAAATATGCGTCGGTAGCTGGCATAAGGCATGCATAAGTATCCAAAAAACTGGAATACCATGAATACTTCGATCCGCATTTTGAGTGTTAGCGTCTTGGGAACCGTGCTTTTGGCCGCCAATCAGGCCAAGGCCACCGTGATTGTCGATGACTTGGTCACCACTTCCGCGGGGGTAACCGCAGGTGATGTCGAGGGCGTAAAGAATGCCCCAGATAACTCCTATTCCCAGGGATTTGCGGCCGGTGCGGGCGGCTATGTCGACAGCATAACGATGGACTTGGGAGCGGTAGGAACCAAAACCGGGGGACCAACCAATCCTACCGGCGCTGATACGATGTCGATTTATCTCTACGCGGCTAATTCGAGCGGCGTCCCAACGGGCTCCTCGGCTCTGGCCACAATTGTATCGAACCTGACCGAGGGCGAAATTGAGGGGACAACCTCCGACTCAAGCGTTTCGGTGGATTCGTTGGGTTGGTCAACCGGCAACAACTCGAGCTTCATCTATTTAGACACCATATCGTTTAGCTCCTATGACCTGGTTAGCGGAGACGATTACGCAATCGTAGTGGAGATAAGTGATGGAACCGGAGCTGGCCAGGGAGATAACGCCGTAGGTTGGGGCGAAACAAGCTCCGCGGGCACCGGTCAGCTTGGCCAAACCCAGAATGACCCTGACGGCACCGATCCTTACGCGACATTGGAACTGACTACTTCGCTCGATCCCGTGCCGGATTCAACTTCGACCGTTCTTCTCCTTGGCGCGGTTCTGACGGGCATCGGCCTGGTCAGGCGCAAGCTGGCCTAGTCCGGATCAGGGACAAAGAAGCCGGATTTCTTTCCAGTTCACTCAAAACACCGCGGCTCGCGCACGGCAAGCCGTCGGTGGCGTTTATACAACCTGACGATCACTCTACGATGAAACCCGGTTTCGCTCGGTCAAATATTGGAATTATGGCGGCCGGGCTGATCCTGGCGGCCAATGGGGCCAACGCCACCCCCACTCCGATCACGTCGGCCAATCCTGACTTTCAGGATACTGCGACAAGCGTCGTGAGACTGAACGTCGGCGGCGGAAATTCAATTGCCGGGACTTTCAATATCGAGACGGATACCGGCGGCCTTACGATCGGCAGCGATTTTTCAGATGCGGGCACCGTTTTTAATGACGAGACCGGTTTTAATCCTGCGTTGGAAACCGCTGTATCGGGAACACTTAATCTCTGGATCAAGACCACCACCGGCGACATCGCCGAATATTCGGTGAATATCGACGATCCGACCACTGGCCAAATAGACGGCCCCGATAATGGCAAGATTCAGTACGACTTCGGTTCTGGGGACCTCAGCGGGGCCGCCATTGCAAGCCTGAACTCGGACGGCGAATTGAGTTGGTCGATCACAAACGGAGGAATGGGCAGCGGCTACACGGATTTTACAGTTGAGGATATCGTGTTGCAGGTTGTCACCACGGACCCTGTGCCGGATTCGTCTTCGACCGTTCTCCTGCTCGGTGCCGTCCTGACGGGCATCGGCTTGGTCAGGCGCAAGCTGGCCTAGCTCGGGTGGAGATAAAGCCGGCTCGTTTTGGCCAGCTTCTGGCCTTGGGATTTGACTGAGTGTCCAAAATGTGTCTCATTGAGACACATGAAAACCATAACGATTCGCGAGCTTCATGCCGCGACTGGGAAATGGCTCCGTCGTTCGGCGTCCCTCGGCGAGGTCTGGGTGTCGGAACGGGGAAGGGTCATTGCGCGGCTTTTGCCGATGAGTTCGGTTCCAGCGGTGCCTTACTATGCGCGACGGACCTTTTTGCCTGTTTTTGAATTCGCGCAGCCGTCGCTTAAGGGCGGAACTGACTCGACACAGTCGATCTCTGAGGAACGCGACGCGCCGGTCTCGTGATCTATCTTGATAGCAGCTATATGGTCCGCCTCTATTTTGAGGATCCTGGATTTGAAGCCGTGCGATCGCTGGCAATGACCGACCATGTTGCCTGCGCATGGCACGGCCAGGCGGAGACGGTTGCGGCCTTCCACCGAAAACTCCGAGAAAAGGCGATTCGATTGGCCCATTACGAAGCGCTGTTGAAGCAATTCGTGGCCGACCAGGAAGCCGGCGCCGTAACCTGGCTGCCTGCCGGCTCCGAAATTTTCTCAAAGATCGCACAGGTCTACGCGCATCTGCCGTCAACGATTTATCTTCGCGCGGCCGATGCTCTCCATTTGGCGACTGCTGCCTTGCATGGGTACACGGTGGTTTATTCGAATGACACACACATGCTCGCCGCGGCGGCCCAATTCAAGCTCGGGGCAAAAAACGTCATTCGTACTAAATGAGGGCGCTTTCCAACTCACGCTTTTCACTTGCGAGTGGGCCGTCCGGTTGCACGCTTTTCGATTCAACTGCCGCCAGGGTAGCTCAGTGGTAGAGCAGAGGACTCATAAGCCTTTGGTCGCGGGTTCAATCCCCGCCCCTGGCACCAGCTTTCCCGTTGGGAAAGCTGTCCGCCGAAGCCCGCCGGGCGAAGGCGGACCTCCGCCCGCTTCGCAAGAGGATGCGAAAGGACCTCAGGTCTTCTGCGAAAGCCTTGCGGCTTCCGCTACGTAGCGGAACGCGCCAGCGTTTCGCCCGATTTCGGTACTCGAGGCATGAGGTCGTCCAAATGATTTTCTTGTGATCGCGGGGAAATTAGGGCGAATTAACGGTTGACGAATCCCATGCCCAATCCCCGCCCGCATTTTCTGCTCCTGGCAGGCCTCAGTGTTCTGGCCGGCTGCATTTCAAGTGGAGATTTCGTGACCAATGTACCCATCGCGGGCGGAGGCACCGTGGCGCTCGAACTCGGAAAGAGCGGAATGGTCCCAGGGGAAAATGACGACTTCAAGATCGAGGCAGCGCTCCTTACTTTCGATCCCGCCACGAGAAAAGGAACCTATAAGCTTGGATTCGAGGCAAAGCGTGGGGTCGCGCCGCTGCGGGTGACGGTGGACGACGTCACCGACGACACGCCGGTGACCCTATTCCAAACCGATAAGATCCAACTGCAAAACGGTCGCTGGAAAGGCCAAGGCGAAGACTTCACCCCCGATGAGCAAAACTCGAAATGGATGTTCGAACTCGAAACCAACATCCGGGTGTACCGTTTTACGTTCGCGATGCCCGACGGCCGCAGCGAAATCGTGTACCAGGGGTACAATTATCCGGCCTTCATAAAGGAGCTAGTTCGAAAAACCCTGGCATTGCCGCCACCCAAGGCCGCTCCCGCCGCCGCGCCTGCAGCCACACATTAATCCGCTTCCAGAGTGCCTTAGCCCCCAGAAACCCAATGTCCAGTCTCCGAACCCAACTTGCGACCGTTCTGCTCGCCGCCCTGCTCCCGCTCTTAGGCGCCTGCGCTTCCGGCACGGACAGCGATTCATCGATGAAACCCGCCCGAATTGAAAAACTGCCCTTTGGCACCGTCGACGGCAGGGCCGTCGATCAGTACGTCCTCGCGAACGCACACGGGGTCACGGTCAAGATCATGACCCGTGGCGCCACGATCACTTCGATCAACGTGCCCGATCGCCAGGGGAATCTGGACGACATTGTCCTGGGGTTCGACGACCTTAAGGGGTACTCGCCGACGGTCCCCTATTTCGGTGCCATCGTGGGACGCGTAGGCAACCGGATCGCGAAGGGGCGCTTCACGCTGGACGGCAAGACCTACCAGCTTGCGATCAATAATGGCACGAATCATCTCCACGGCGGAAACAAGGGCTTCGACAAGGTGATCTGGGATGCCGAGGAAGTTCCGGCGCAGAACGGGTCCGCCGTGAAGTTCAGCTACCTGAGCAAGGACGGGGAAGAGGGATATCCGGGCAACTGCCGCGTCGAAGTGACGTACACCCTGGGCGACGACGATTCACTGCGGCTCGATTATTTTGTGACGACGGACGCGGACACGCCCGTCAATGTCACCAATCACAGCTACTTCAATTTGGATGGACCGGAAAACGGCAATATCCTGGATGAATTGGTTATGATCAATGCCGACCGATACACCCCGGTGGACTCCACCTTGATCCCGACGGGCGAACTGGCTCCGGTCGAAGGGACTCCAATGGATTTTCGACAGCCGACCGCAATCGGTGCCCGAGTGCTCGAGGTGGGGGACAATCCAAAGGGATACGACCATAACTATGTCGTGAATGGCGGAGGCGGAAAACTGACGTTAGTCGCGCGGGTGATCGGGCCAAAGTCCGGACGGATCATGGAAGAGTACAGCACCGAGCCCGGCGTCCAGTTTTACAGCGGCAATTTTCTCGACGGAACATTGGTCGGAAAGAAGGGAGTCGCGTACAAGCAGTACTGGGGATTCTGCCTTGAAACGCAGCACTTCCCGGATTCGGTCAATCAGCCGAATTTTCCCTCATATGTCCTGAAAGCGGGCGATACGTACAGATCGACGACCGTTTTCAAGTTCTCGGCTAAGTAAAAGGGGGGCGAGACTCCCGGCTTAGTCCTCGGGAAGGGGCTGATTTCGGGTTTCGGGAAGAAATGGGATGACGATTAGGCCCGTCAAAAGCACCAGGCTCACCCATAATCCCGCTGTTCGGAACCCCTCGATGTCGCCTCCGAGGGCTCTCGTCAATCGCCCGATCGTGAAAGGAGCGCTCGCGGCCGCAAGGCGGCCAAAATTGTAGCAAAAGCTCGTGCCGGTGCTGCGAAGGCTGGTCGGAAAAAGCTCGGGCAGGTAGATTGCATAGACTGCAAATACCCCGAGCTGGCCAAATCCCATGATGGGGAGCATCCAAAAAATCTGGCTGAATTCCCGGAGGTATCGAAAAACGAGAATCGTCGACAGGAAGGAAAGAACAAGCGCCACGGCGAGTGCCGGACGGCGCCCCCAGGACTGCGCAAGTCTGGCAATTGTCATCATCCCGCAGAATCCGCCGATGTTTTGCATGAGCAAGCCCACGGAGCTCCAGTAGGCCTTCCGGCTTGCGAGCGCATCGGCCGAGAGATGCGCCTGGGCCAAATGAATTGCGACGATCGAGCGGACGATCTGCGGGTGGAAATTGCCAAGCCCCCAAAGTCCGATGATCCCCGCGCAGCAAAAAATGAGCCCCAGCCAGGCATGCTTTGACCACCGTGGATCCCCCAGCAGGCTTGCGTAGGAGCCGAACTTGACCCCGCGCCTGGCTCCCTCGGCCCGGGCCCGGACCCATTTTTCGGGCTCCGGAAGCCTGCGGATCAGGAAAATGCAAAGGAATGCCGGCACGGCGCCGACAAGAAACAAAGCCTGCCAGGGCTTCAGCCCAAACGGAAGAAGGCTCGCCGCGGCGATCAGGCCGATTCCCATCCCGATCAGGGCTGCAAGGATGTTGCCGCAGGTCGAAAGAGACTGGAGCAGGCCGAGCGCCGGGGCCCGGGCCTCGTCCGAAACGCTGTCAGCGACCAGAGCCACAGCCAGTCCAAAGACTCCGCCGATGCCCAGCCCGGTAAAAAACAAGGAGCCGCAAAACTGCGAGAAGCTCGAGACGAACGCGCTCGCTCCCGTTCCAACCGAATAGATCAAAAGGGTGACGGCAAGAATCTTTGCGCGGCCAAAGCGGTCGCCGAAGGCACCAAAGAAGAAGCCGCCGACCGCCCAGCCGATCAGGAGGAAGGAGGTCGTATACGATGCAAATTCGGTCGCCTTCGCCGGATTCGCCAGCAGTTGCTCGACCGCGCCATCGCGGCCGAGATTGAACATCTGCTGGTCCAGGGTATCGAAAAACCAGGCGAGCGAGGCCGCGATGAATACGAACCAATGGTGGCGCGTGAAGGATCGCCACCAAGGCTGGATATCGGTCATAAAGCGGGGATCAATGCGAAACCGGAATTGCGGGGCCGGGCCAAGGGGGAACCGGCGCAACGAATTTCTGCGCGCCCGCAGGCGTTTTCAACGACAATAACCCCGTCTGAACGCTTGAGAATGGGATCTCGATGGCCTATCACCCTTCGATCCATGCTTTTCTGGCTCAAGAAATCGCTCTCGTACTGGCTGATGCCCCTGCCCCTGTGCCTCGTGCTGATTGTGGCTGCGTGGATCCTGACCCGCACGGAAAAAAGGGCTCGGGTCGGCCGCCGGCTTATCGCGGCCGCAGGAGTGATCCTGCTCCTGCTCGGAAACGCGACCGTCAGCATGTGGCTCGTACGCCCGTTGGAGACGCTTTATCCGGCGATACCGGAGATCCGGTCGGCGAACGAGGTCCCGCCGGAATTGGACGCGTGCCAGTTTGTCGTTGTCCTGGGCGGAGGCTACGGGGACACATCCGGACTTTCCGCCACGAATCAACTGTCCCCCTCGGCGCTCGCCCGAGTCGTCGAAGCCGTCCGGATTCTGAGATTTCTGCCAGACGTCCGGCTTATAGTGAGCGGCCCGGCGGAGGATGATCGCCCCAGCCTGGCCTCCGTCCTCGCGCAGGCCGCCGTTTCCCTGGGCGTCGACCGCAGCCGGATCCTATTGATCGACACAGCACGCGACACCGAAGACGAATCCAATGCGGTGAAGGCGTTGGCGGGGGATTTGCGCGTCGCCCTGGTCACATCGGCCTGGCACATGCCCCGTGCCATGGCGCTCTTCCGGAATGCGCAGGTCGATGCGCTCCCCTGCCCCGCCGATTTCTCAGCCAGGCCGAATGTCGAATTCAGCCTGAAGGACCTCGGCTGGGATTCCGAGTCGCTGGAACGAAGCACCAACGCAATTCACGAACGGCTCGGCTACCTGTGGCTGCGGCTGAGGGGCAAGGCTTAGCCGGCGACGGCAGTGTCAGCGGCTTTGTTGCTATTATCCCTGGTGAGGGGCCGACCGCTCTTTACCGCTTGACCCTGTCTCAAAAAAGATACAACTTTCCCCCGGTACCGCCAGAAGGAGAAAACATGAAATCGAAAAAGAATCCTCGCATCGGAAGTGACCTCGACGACTTCCTCCGTGAAGAGGGCATCTACGAGGAGGTCGTCGCCGCCGCCCTGAAGAAGACGGTCGCAATTAAATTTGGCCGGCAGATGAGGAACAAGGGAATGAGCGTCGCTTCGCTGGCGAAGAGGCTCGGGACAAGCCGGGCGGTCGTGCATCGCGTGCTCGATGCCAAGAACACCTCCCTCACCCTCCACACCTTGGCCAGAACGGCGAGCGCGCTGGGGTGTCAGGTGAGACTGGAGATTGTTGCGGCTTAGCCTCAATTCTGTTCACTTAAGGATTAAGGCTAGCCGGCTACTTTGACGGCTGCGGAAGAGTGAAACGAAATGTCGTCCCGTCCTCCGGGCCGCTTTCGACCCGCACCTCGCCCCCGTGCGCCTGCACGACGTGCTTGACGATGGCCAGGCCGAGGCCGGTTCCCCCCTGTTCGCGGGAGCGAGCTTTGTCCGCCCTGTAAAACCGCTCGAAAATTCGCGATTGGGCTTCCTGGGGGATTCCCGGACCATCGTCCTGGATTCCGATTTCAACCATTCCGTCCGGGATTGTCCTGGCCGCGACGAGGGTCCTGCCTTCGGTGCGCCCGTACTTGATCGCGTTATCCACGAGATTTGAAATCACCTGCCGGAGGCGGTCCGGGTCCGCACGGGCGACCAGAGCCAGCGGCACATCGTTGACGAGACTCGTGCCGCGGCGTTGCGCCCGCACCGAATAGTCGTCGAGCACCTCCTGAACCGCTGTGCGAAGGGCGACCGGCTGGAGCTGGAGCTGCATCCTTCCCGAATCGAGCGTCGAAAGAAGCAGCAGGTCGTCGATCAGAAGAGTCAGCCGATTTGCGTGGCGGTCGATGATTTCCAGAAACCGCCCAAGGGTCGGAACGTCGTCCTTGCCGCCGTCGAGCAGGGTTTCGACTGCGCTCTTTATGAGGGAAAGGGGGGTGCGCAGCTCGTGGCTCACATTGGCCACGAACTCCTGCCGCACAGCCTCGAGTTCCCGCAGGCGGGTGAGATCGTGAAAGACCAGAATCGCCCCATCGTGCCCGCCGGCGCGGTCCCGGAGGGCCAAGGCATTGATCTGAAGGAAGCGCGGCGCTCCGACTCCGTCTATTCTCAGATCGTGCCCGAGAACTTCCGACTCGCGGTTCAGCCGCTCGACGATGGCGGCCACTTCGTGGTGCCTCACGGTCTCCAGGAGCGTGCGCCCGGCCGCCGGCGGCGCGAATCCAAACAGGGCGCCCGCGGCCTGGTTTGCCAGCCGTATTCCGCCGTTTGCATCGACGACGATGAGCCCCTCGATCATCCGGTTGAAAAGAGCGGTCGTCCGCTGCGTCTGCTCGTGCAGCTCGGCCTCGCGCTGCGCACGCTGGCGGACCATATCCTCCCTATGGCGTTCCTCCGTCTGCAAGCCGCGCTTCCATTCCCGCCACCAGCCGAAGGCGGCGGCCGCGGCAATGGCGAGGAGGGTTGCGGATAGAAGCGTCACACGTCGGCCGTAAACCGGTATCCCACGCCGCGCACCGTTTCAAGGCAGCGCGAAGCAGTCCCCAGTTTCTCACGCAATCGGCGCATGTGCGTATCGACCGTGCGGCTGTCGATCGGGTTTTCGTAGCCCCAAACATCCTGGAGAAGCCGGTCGCGGGATTGGACTCGGCCCCGCCGCCGCGCGAGAATCTCAAGCAGGTTGAATTCGGTGACTGTCAACGAGATCGTCCCGCCGGCGACTTGGACAATGTGGCGCGGAACGTCGATATCGATCTCCCCAAGCCGCAAATGGGAGCTCGCCTCATCGGGGGAATTCGTGCGGGAGAGGAGCTTGCGGATCCGAAGGACGAGTTCGCGCGGACTGAACGGCTTCGTCACGTAATCGTCCGCCCCCAGCTCCAAGCCCAGCACCCGGTCCATTTCCGCGGCGCGGGCGGTCAGCATTAGGATCGGAAGGCCCGAAGTCGCCGGATCCCGCCGGAGAATCTTGCACACCTCCAGGCCATCGACCTCGGGAAGCATGAGATCGAGCACCATCAAGTCGGGGCGCTCGTTCCGAGCGGCCGCCAGGGCGCGCGTTCCGTCTTTTGCAAAGATGGGCGCGAAACCCGCTTCGCGCAGTTTGAATCCGAGCACTTCGAGCGCGTCCGCCTCATCGTCAACGATCAGGATTTTCGGCTTCATTCGATTTGTGGACGGAATGCCGGATATCCACAGCCTCGTAGAGATAGACCACCGACTCGGCGACATTCGTCGCATGGTCGGCGATCCTCTCGAGGGTCTTCGATATCGTCATCAAGTTGAGGCAGCGGGTGATCGTAGACGGGCGTTCCACCATGTAGCTTGCGAGTTCGCGGTGAAGCTGGCGGTTCAAGTTGTCCACGTCGACGTCGCGCGGGATGACGCTGCGGGCCTTTTCCGGCTCCCGGTTGATGAATGCCGTGATCGAATCGCGCAGCATTTCAAGCGACATCGTGCACATCCGCGGAATGTCAATGTATGCCTTGAGCTGGGGCTCGGTCCCCAGATCGATCGACCGGCGGGCGATCGTGACGGCCGAATCGCCGATACGCTCCAAGTTTTGCGACAATTTCATCGCAACCGCAGTCATGCGGAGATCGGTCGCAAGCGGCGCCTTCGCAAGAAGGCGGATGGCCGTGTCATCGATTTTGACCTCCAGGTCGTCGAGCACGTTGTCGCCGTCGATCACCTCGCGGGCGAGCACGTCGTTGCGTTCCACCAGGGCTCGGATGCTCTTGGCTACCGCCGACTCGGCGTAGCTCGCCATCGACAAAACCGTTTCCTTCAGGTTCTCCAGCTCTTCGTTGTAATGGGTCATGGATTTTTATCCGAAACGGCCCAGGACGTACGCCTCGGTTTGCGGATTGGAAGGGCTCGTAAACAGTTTGCCGGTGTCGTCGAACTCGATCAGCCGTCCGAGATAGAAGAAGGCGGTCTTGTCCGAGCTTCGCGCCGCCTGCTGCATGTTGTGCGTGACAATCACGACCGTGAATTTCTCGCGCAAGTGCTGGATCAGTTCCTCGATCTTGGATGTGGCGAGCGGATCCAGCGCCGAACAGGGTTCATCCATCAGGAGAACTTCGGGCTGGACGGCAAGGGCCCGGGCTATGCACAGCCGCTGCTGCTGACCGCCGGAAAGGCTGACGCCAGGCCGGCGCAGGTGGTCCTTCACTTCGTCCCACAATGCGGCCAGGCGCAGGGACTCTTCGAGGCGATCCTTCAGGAAGGCCCGGTCCCGGATTCCGTTCAGCCGCAGTCCGACGAGTACATTTTCCTCGATCGACATCGTCGGAAACGGATTGGATTTCTGGAAGACCATCCCCACGCGGCGGCGGACGACGGCCGGATCGAGGCCGTGCCCGTAAAGATCGTCCCCGAAAAGCCTCAAGGACCCCTTGATCTTGGTTCCCGGCGTCACCTCGTGCATTCGGTTGAGCGCGCGCAGGAAAGTCGATTTCCCGCAGCCGCTCGGCCCGATGATCGCCGTCACTCGGCGCGCGGGGATCTTGATCGTAACATTGTCGAGGGCCTGCCGAGCCCCGTACCAAAGCGAAAAGTCGCGGATGTCGAAGGCGGGCGATTCCTCCGGCCCGGAGGTTTTTGTCGCTGCGGCGGGGACAGCGGGCCGGGTGGCTGTCGGTGGCGGTTCCATTGTGACTTCAGTCATTTGAAAAATCGATTGCAGGTCAACTGGCCGAGTTGCCCCTGGAGAGCAAGCGGACAAGAAGGTTGATTCCAAGGATCATGAGCAGGAGGACAAGAGCCCCGGCCCAAGCCTGCCGGTGCCAATCGTCGTACGGGGAGATGGCATACTGGAATATCTGCAGAGGCAACGCCGCTATGGGCTGGCCCAGATTGTGGTTCCAGAAATTATTTCCGAGGGCCGTGAAAAGGAGTGGCGCCGTCTCGCCCGCGACCCGGGCCAGCGCCACCAGGATGCCGGTTATGATGCCTTTAAGCGCCGTCTTTATTACGATGATCGTGATGATTTTCCAGCGGGCGATTCCGAGCGCGAGCCCGGCCTCCCGGTAGCTTTGGGGCACGAGCAGGAGCACCTCCTCGGTCGTCCGCATGACGAGCGGTATCATCATAAGGCCGAGGGCGGCTCCGCCGGCGTAGGCGGAGAACGTGAACGTCTTGAAGGACGCGACCATCACGGCGTACACGACCATGCCCCAGACGATGGAAGGAACGCCGTTCAGGACGTCGGCCAGGAAGCGGATGGAATGGTTGACCCGATCGGAGCCGTATTCAGCGAGATAAACGCCCCCCATTACGCCGATTGGCACGCCAATCAGAGAAGCCATCGCAAGAAGCACCAGGCTCCCGACGATTCCGTTGGCCATGCCGCCGCCGACCTCTCCCGCCGGCTTGGGCAACTGGGTGAAAAAATGCCAGTCGATCGAAGATGCGCCCTCCCGAACGAGGAAGTATAAGACTAAGAACAGCGGCATCATGACCAGGATTGCACTGAATCCCATTACACACGCGAGGATGCGGCTTTTTATTTTCCGCAAGGCTTGTTGCCTTGAGGATGGGCGGCACGCGGCGGCTATCTCCATCGTTTCCATGGATGACGGTCCCGATCAGGTTTTGCCCGTGGCTCCGCCCGTAAGGGCGTGAAGCATTAGCTGGGCGATCACATTGACGAGAATCGTGATTCCGAGCAGCACCAGGCCGAGCTCAAACAGGGCGCTCAGGTATACCTCCGTCGTCGCCTCGTTGAATTCGTTGGCAAGCACGCTCGCCACGGTGCTGGCGGGCGCAAAAAGCGAAGCCGAAATCTGCGGGCTATTTCCAATCACCATCGTCACCGCCATCGTCTCCCCGAGCGCCCGCCCGAGGCCGAGCACCGCGGCGCCAAAAATGCCGCGGCGGGCGTAGGAGAGCACGGCGATCCGGATCACCTCCCAGTGCGTCGCTCCCAGGGCGTAGGCGGCTTCGCGCTGAAGATTGGGAACCGAGCGCAGGATCTCGCGTGAAACCGACGTTATAATCGGCAGGATCATGATCGCCACGATTATTCCGCCGGTAAGCATTCCGAGCCCGTAGATGGGTCCCCCGAAGATTGGAAGGAAACCCAAATATTCCTTCAACCAGCGATAGAGATGGTCACGAAGCCAGGGAACCAGGACGAATATGCCCCACAGTCCGAAGATCACGCTCGGCACGGCCGCAAGCATTTCGATGATGGTGATCACCGGCTGGCGGATGCGAAGCGGCGCCATTTCAGTGAGAAAAAGCGCCGTCGCCACTCCCAGGGGAACTGCGATCAAAAGGGCTATCATCGACGAAACCAGTGTTCCATAGATGAACGGGAGCGCGCCATAGACATCCGACACGGGATTCCAGGTGGAGTTCACGAGGAAACTGAACCCGAACCGCCCGACCGCCTGGCGCGCTCCGCTGTAAAGCTCCCACCCGACAAGCGCAATCAGAGCCAGGATCGTCAAGGCCGCCAGCAGCGCGAGCCAGCGGAACGACCGATCCGGCCAGTGACGATTTCCGCGATCCGGCGCGGGCACTGAAACTGTTGTCGGTTGGATGACTTCAGGCATGATTTACGCGCCCGACTTTTGCGGAAAGAGGGTGCTCGGGCCGCACCCTCCGCCGGTTGACCGGTTGCCGCAAGCGGGAATTGTCGATCAATACTTGATCTCGTTGATTCTCGCGAGCACCCGCGATTGCACGCTGTCAGGCAGCGGCGCATAATTGAGGGCCGAGGCCATTTTCTCGCCATCGCCGTAGGCCCACTTGAGGAATTGCACGAGCTTTTCGCCCTTTGCATGGTCCTTGATCTGCGCATAAACGAGGAGCCAGGTGCAGCCAGAAATCGGATAGGCGTCGGGACCGGGCGGATTCACCATGGAGAACCGGAAATCGTCGGGTATGTCGGCCGCGGCCAGCGCCGCGGTCACCGAGTCCAGAGAGGGCGTTATATAATTGCCGGACGAATTCTTCACATCGGCGTACGGCAGATTGTTCTGCTTGGCATACGCGAGCTCTATGTAGCCCACGGCACCGGGCAATTGCTTGATCTGTCCCGAAACCCCCTCGTTTCCCTTGCCGCCGAGGCCCGCCGGCCAGTTGACGGAAGTCCCCTTGCCCACCTTTGTCTTCCACTCGTCGCTGACGCTGCTCAGGTAGTCAGTCCAGATGTAAGTCGTTCCACTTCCGTCCGAACGATGCACAACGACGAGATCCTGATCCGGGAGCGTGACGCCGGGATTCTGCGATACGATCGCAGGATCGTTCCACTTGGTGATCTTGCCGAGAAAGATGGCGGCGATCGTTGGACCGTCGAATTTCAGTTTCGGGTCGCCGGGCAGGTTGTAGCTAAGGACATCCGCACCCGCGACGGTGGGAATGTGGAGGATCTTGCCTGGCGCCTTTGCAAGGTTCTCGTCCGACATCGGGCCGTCGGATGCGCCAAAATCGACCGTTTGGGCGAGAATCTGCTTTTGACCGCCGCCGGAGCCAATGGACTGGTAGTTGAACTGTACCGAGGGATCTATTTTCGCGTATTCGCTAAACCATTTGGAATAGATCGGATACGGAAACGTCGCTCCCGCGCCGTTGATTTCGAGCTGGGCCGAAGCGGACGTGGCGGCGGGCTTTGAGCAGGCCGCGAGGACGCACGCGGCCACGGATAGGAAAAATTGAAGCTTTTTCATGACTGTTTTGTTTCAAGGCAGGTCGTAACGGAAGTCGAAGTAGAACATGTTCAGGTGCGCGTTGGACGGCGTGTTGGGGGCGACATACAATGGGTCGCGGCTCAGGTACGAATACTGCAGGAGGAGCTTGAGGTCACCGGCGGTGGGGCTCTTCCAAAGTGTCTGAGTCAGGCCGAGCGTGTACTCCTCGATCAGCTTGTTATCGGAGGTTGACGAGCCCGTGTAGCCGTAGCCGACGAAACTGCCATTGCTCTGCTGAGCGGTTGCTTTCCCGTAATACACCTGGCCGAAATAACCGTAGAACTTGCTCATGGGCGTGGCATCCCATTCGGCTCCGAACATGTCGGCATAGGTGTAAACCGTCCTAATCTGGTCGACCCCGCTTGCGTTGGCAGGAGTGACAATGAAATCCGGTCCGAGGCCGGTCGATTCGTAGCGGCCGCCGCCTTTGGCCGCAAACGCATTTTCAATCAGCTCAAAACTGGGCGCCACATTGGCGATCATGTTGAAGGAACCTCCGTACCCATTCGCGTCGGCGTCGGCGTTGAGTCCGCTCGCCGGCACGTACGTATTGATCTCAAAGCGGCGATAGAGGCCGGCCAGTTCGGCATGGAAGGGAAGGTCCCCGAACTTTGTGTCATAGGCGATTTTTCCCACCATATCCGGAACCGTATTCGCCGTCACGGTCCCATTGGCTCCCTGGTCCACTTGGGTCGCGGTGAAGTTGGACGGCAAGACCACCCCGCCGCCCACGTACTGGTCGGGATTTTCGGCGGAGATGCCCATCGTCAGTTCGTCCGTGGCGTGATAGATCGCCCGAAGCGACGGCGTGCGGCCCCAGATCAGGCCGACTTGGTAGTTCGTATCCATATCCTGCGTATAAAAGATGTCGGAAGGCAGCGGCGACAGTCCCTTGCGGTTCGGAGTCATGAGGCTCCAAGCCTGTCCAGCGAGAAATTCCCAGGGACCGTTCCGCAGATCCGCGTAGTACAACCGGACCCGCAGCACGTCGGAGTTGCTGGCGACGTTGATGTTGGTCGGGGCATTGCCGAGAAAGTCCGTTTCGACAAGGCCGAGGACCTTCCAATCCCCGATCATGGAATCCGCCTTCAAGCCGAGGCGTGAGTTTTGAACGCTGAAGCGGGTTTCCGACAATTGCGCGGAAGCGGTGTTGCTGTAGGGGATCGATCCGAAGCTCGAGCCGATGCCGCCTCCGTCGAGGGCAGACCGATACACGCCGGTCATATCGAGAAATCCGTATGGAGTGAAGGTCGCAGAGCCGATACTAAACGCCAAAGGCGAGGAATATTTGCTGGGCACGGCAACAACTGGCGCCGGGGACGCAGCGGTGGGAGCGGGGGCCATCCCGCCTGGAGGCATCGGGGGCGTCGAAGGGGCCTGCGCGGCTGCATTCGACTGGGCGGCGGCATTTGCCTGGGCCTGAGCCCTGAGATCCGCCGCTTCCTGCGGTGTAACGAGACCTTTCTTCACAAGCAGATCCAGCAGAGCCTGCGACGCATCCTGCTGGGCAAGGGCCGAACCGGCGATGAGAATTGCGCCGCCGAGCAGCGCCGATTTCAAGAACTTGTTTCTTAACATGGGGGGACAGTTTCTAGTGTTGATTGATAGCGTTGTTGCCTTGTGGCTTCGCGACGATGCCCGAGCCGTGTTACGGTTTCGTGACGGTGCGGTGACAACACGGGAAAAAGCGCCCCTAAGCAGGACCTTGTTATTATAGGCCGTTATGGTAGACTCCCTGAAGATATACGAACTGCTCAAAGCGCATTTCCCGGAACCTCAGGCACGCTCAATGACCCACGCCATCCAACAAGCGGAGACCCGCATCGAAGGCGATTTGAAATCCGTGGTTGAAGCGGCCTTTGCCCAATGCGCCACAAAGGCTGACTTGGCCATTGCAAAGGCCGACTTGGCCAATGCAAAAGCGGAGCTCATCCGGTGGATGTTCGTTTTTTGGGTCGGCCAGGTTGCCGTGACCGTGGGGCTGCTGAAGCTACTCAAGTAAGACGGCCGTAGCGCTCGGTCATTAATCACTTGCGGAATTCGCCCTCTCCGGCGTGAGTCTGGGAGTTCGAATGCCCATAGATCCGCGAGCTGAGTTCAATCAATTGACCGGCGAGGTCGCCGCTATCGGCTCGCATATGTTCAGGGTCCGCCTGCCGTTCTTGGGCGAACTGCGCAATTATTCCATGGCGAAATTGCGCGCGGATGCGATCGCCGGAGCGACGCTGACGCTCGTCTCGATCCCGCAGGCGATCGGCTTTTCGTTGATTTTAAACCTTCCGCCGGCCCCTGTCCTCGCAGCGGTGATCATCGGCGGATTCGTCGGCGCTCTTTTCTTCTCCTCCCGCCACCATGTCTTCGGTCCGACGAGCTCCATCAGCCTGATCGTCGCTGCGACGATCTCGGCCCACACGAATGCGACCGGCCTGGCGCCTTTGCAACTGGCCGTCTATCTCGCGTTTCTCATCGGCGTCATCCAGCTTCTGGCGGGACTCCTGAATTTCGGGAAAATAACGAAATTCATCTCCCGTTCGGTCGTCGTCGGGTACAGCACGGGAATCGGCGTCCTGTTGATCGCAAGCCAGCTCCACAATATTTTGGGAGTCGTCGCCGATCCCAGCCAGCGGTTCGTCACCGACGTCAGGCAGGCCATTTTGAGCATCGCGACCACCCACGTGGAGCTTTGGGCGATTGGAATCGGCGTCCTCACGCTGGTCATCTTCCATTTGGTGAAGCGCTGGAGGCCCAAATGGCCCGAGGCCCTTATCGGACTTGCGACCCTCGCGATCGCCGCCTGGATCTTCACCTTGTTTCGCCCGGAGGCCCCGTTTCGAATGGTAAGGGACGAGGGCGCCCTCACGGCCGTCATCCCGGCATTCGCCGGGTTCCACATCGGCCCGCATCGAATCAGCCTGCTGCCGGAATTGCTGGGAACGGCGGTGGCGATCGCGATCCTGGGAATGCTCGAGGCGGCCTCGATCACCAAGGGGCTCGCCGCGCGAAGCGGGCAGAAAATCGAGCCGAATCAGGAACTAATCGGAATGGGCGTAGCCAACATAGCCTGCGGGCTGTTTGGCGCGGTGCCCGGTTCGTCGTCGTTCGCAAGGTCCGCGGTCAATTTCCAAAGCGGCGCCGCCACCCAGCTCGCCTCGATGATGAGCAGCGTCATCGTTTTGGTCGTCCTCCTTTTCGCAACCCCGTTATTCAACTACATTCCCGTGGCCGCGCTCGCCGCGCACTTGATCCGAATCGGTGTTAAAATGATCAACCGCCACCAGATCCGGGTCGCGTGCCGGTCGACGCGCGCAGACGGCGTCGTTTTCATCGTCACCTTCCTTTCCTGCCTGCTGCTGAAACTCGACACCGCCATCTACGTCGGAATCGGCGTCTCTCTGGCATTGTTCCTCCAGACGACCGCAACCCCCACCCTGGCCGAATATACGATCAATGAGACCGGGAACCTCGCCGAGCTCAGCGACCCAACTAAGCGGCCCGATCCGCAGATTTCGATAATCCACGTCGAAGGAGAGCTGTTTTTCGGCGCGGCCGACCTTTTCCAGGAGCAGGTCCGCAGGCTGGCGGAGGACCAGAACATCCGGGTTTTCATACTGCGGATGAAGAATGCGAGGCACCTCGACGCATCGACCGTGATGGCGATGGAAAATCTGTACGATTATCTGCGGCAGACGGGGCGCCATCTGCTGATCAGCGGAAGCAATCCCGACGTGACGAAGGTCCTTCGCAACAGCGGCCTATTGGATCAGATCGGAGAGAAGAACATCTTTCCCGCCGAGAAAAATCCGACGGTCGCGACGCGCAACGCGCTCAAGCGCGCCCAGCAGCTCCTCCCCGACCAGAATCCGGAGATTCGGATTTTCTACGACCATCCCCACGAGGCGGATATCGCGTAAGACCTCAGGCCGCCAGTATTGAAATCCGGCTGCGCCGGCAGCCGGATTTCAATACTGGCGGCCTGAGGTCTTATTACGCGGATTGCTCGGGCTCGTCGGTCGCCGTAAGCTGCACAAGGCTCTTGAGGGAGCTAAAGTGGCGGCTCAATTCGAAGTCGCCGCCCAATCCGTCCACCAAGCGGTCGAACAGATCTTTTTTCGAGGCCTTCAGCGCCTGGATGCGCTCCTCGATGGTGCCGGCGGTCACCATGCGGTACACGAACACGGTGTTGGTCTGTCCGATTCTGTGGACGCGATCGACGGCCTGGGCCTCGACGGCCGGATTCCACCACGGATCGAGGAGGAAAACGTAATCGGCGGCGTGAAGCGTGATCCCTGTTCCCGCGGCCTTCAGGGAAACAAGCATCGCTGCGGCTCCGGGGGCATTCTGGAATTCCTGGACGGGCTTCTGGCGGTCGAGCGTCATGCCGGTCAGCTCGAATCGGGACAAATCGGGGTAGTTCTGCGCAAGAGCCGCGCGCACGCGATTAAGGAGCAGGACGAACTGGGAGAAAATGACGACCTTGTGGCCGCTGCTGATGATCTCGGCGAGCTTCTCGACGAGCAGGTTGATCTTTCCGGAGTCGGTCAGCGGCGAATGGAGCCAGGGCAGCATGTCCGGGTCGCAGCAGGTCTGCCGCAACCGGGTCAGAAGGGCGAGGAACCCGAACGATTTTTCGCGGATGGCCGCACCGACGTCGTCGCCCAGGCGGGCCAGCCCCTCGGTGCAGATCCGGGCATACTCGGATCGCTGGACATCGGTCAGCGGGCAGATGAGGTCCATCTCGACCTTCGGCGGGAGCTCCTGCGCCACTTCCTTCTTGGTTCGGCGCAGGATAAATGGAGCGAGCTGGACGCGCAGCCGGCCGATCGTCCCCTCGCGATCGTCGTGCAACGCCGCCTCGAAAGCCGTTCTTGAGCCGAGCAGCCCGGGAAGGAGAAACCGAAAGATGCTCCACAGGTCGAGCTGCCGGTTCTCGAGCGGGGTGCCCGTCAGGACCACCCGATGCCGGGCGCGCACTGCAAAACAGGTCTGCGTCACCTTGGCATCCGGGTTTTTGATGAACTGCCCCTCGTCCAGGACCGCGTAGCCGAACTCGACGCTGTCCAGGAGCGAGCGGTGCTTGCGCAACTGGGTATAGCTTGCAAGCCACAGAACGGCGTCCTGGCGCGCCGTGAAGTCGTGCCCGGACTTGAGGACATCCACGGTTAGATGCGGGAAAAACTTTACAATTTCCTCCCTCCAAACAGGGACAACGCTCGCGGGGCAGACGACGAGGCTCGGCCTGTCCAACGCCGGACGGGCCGCCAGAAGGGAGAGGACCTGCAGGGTCTTGCCGAGTCCCATCTCATCGGCGAGCAGACCGTGGCATCCGACCTCGCAGAGATGGTGCATCCACTCGACGCCCCGCCGCTGGTACGGGCGGAGCTGGTCCGAAAACGGCGGCGCCGCCTCAGGCGCGGTCAGGACCCGCTGCCGCCAGGCCTCGATATCGGGCGAGAGCGTCACCTTGAGCCGCGCATCGTTGAAAAGCGAAAAAATGATATAGGGCTGAAGGGCTCCGCCATCCGGGGTCTCGGCGATATTTTTCTGCCATGCGCAATAGGACGCCCAGCGTTCGGAGGTAAGGGATACGATTCCCAGATTGGGCAGGATCACGGGCTCCCCCCCGCGTTTGAGGAGCGTCGACACTTCGCTGTCGGTCAGGAGCCGCTCGCCCGAGCGGAAGATCCAGCGAAGGTTCAAGGCCGCTTCGTCGGACCGTCCGTTCGATGCGCCGCCGGGCGCACGCTCGGCCACCGCCTCGATCTCGATCGTCCGCGTTCCCTTCAGGAGTTTGGCGGCGCGCTCGTCGAGCTCGACCGCAAATATCTTGCGCCACGCCGGCAGCGTCGTCTTGAGAAAATTGGGTATCTCGACCAGGGACTCGAGCAGGTAGGCTCCCGTCTCCTGGTCATACTGGAAGTGCGCCTTTCTGGCGTAGGCGGCCAGGCCGATCAGTTTGGCGCGTTCGCCGGAGGAGATGTGGCCGTTGCCCCCGACGTGAGCCGCCAGGCCCAGCGCCGGCTGCCGCGCCTTTCCATCGGGCTCGATCCAAAATGCCTGAAATGCAAGGCCCGCCGCCTTCGTCTTGAAAACGAGCCCGAGCGGCCGCGAAACGCCTCCATTGCCCCCGTTGGCCCGTGCCGGAGAAATTCCGCCGGCTTGATTGCCGAACTCACGGCTTGCAGGCGGATTGACCGCCGTCCGGCCGTTGGACCCGTTCTTACCGTTTCCGTTCTCGTGCGGGCGGTCATCCGCGATCGGCAGGATCTCGTCGGCCACGAGCTCCTCGATCTCGTGCAGACCGGCGACCGCCAGGGCGTGGGCCAGGTCGAGATCCGTCGAAGACGAGCGCACAGACAACCCGGCCGCGGGCCACTCAATGACTGCGTACTCGTCCTTTTTTTCTATCCGGCGGTGGACGATGGCGTCGCGATCGGTCAATTCGAGCTCCCGCACCTCCCCGTCCCGATAGATGCGCCGGCCCTCCTCCAACTGGGGAAGCGTGAAAATCGCCGACCATTCGCCTGCCAGCCTTTCGAACCAAAACTCCAGCGATTGCGGAGTATAAAAGCGTTTTGGCCCGTGCGATTGCATCAGCTAGCGGCCTGTCATGGGCTGCTAATCCGGGCAGCGCCGGCCGCTGCGCGGCCCGTCCGGCGGTTTAAACGGAGCATGATCGGTGAATTGCAGCGGTACATCCGGCGGACTAAAAGGGAAGATAGTAGAGAGGCCGGCAACGCGCGTGCAATCCAAATTTCGAGGGGTTGTTATAATAATTTGTACAAAGGCGCGCAGCGGCGTGACGGGACCCGTCCTATGGTATCGGCACCGGCGAGCCGCGCTTTAGCCCCGGCAATGAGGCTGCGTTGCCGAGATAAACGGTCTTTGAAAGAAAATTCGGGCGTGCCAAAATGCAGGCTTGCGGCGGACGCAGTGGCTGATTGCCAATGGTGCGAGACCCGGCCGGGTCGATCCCAATCCGATGAACACAGGCTCTTCAGGAGCGAACCCGTACTCCGTCTTCGAACTGGAGCTGCTCAACCAGCTGGGCACCTCGGCCAACGGCCTGTCCTCCGAGCAGGCGGCGAAAATACTCGACGAAGCCGGGCCCAACACCGTGGCCGCGGGCAGGCGCAAGTCGATCGTCACGGACCTGCTGTACCGGTGCCGCAACCCCCTCGTCGTCCAGTTGCTGATCATCGCGGCGGTGTGTTACGCGACCGCCGACACGGCTTCGGACAAGATCTCCGCCTATATCGTCCTCGGCATGGTGTTTCTCAGCGTCTTTCTTTCCTATTTTCAGGAAACCCGCTCCTCCCGCGCGGTCGAAAAGCTGCAGAAGATGGTCAAAACCACGGTGACCGTCCTTCGCGATGGAAGGGAGACCGAAGTCTTGCTGGAAGAAATCGTCCCCGGCGACATCGTGATCCTCGCCGCCGGAAGCCTGATCCCGGCGGACTTGCGGGTTCTTTCGGCCAAGGATTTTTTCGTCACCCAATCGGCCCTGACGGGCGAATCGATGCCCGTCGAGAAAAACGCCGATCCGAACCAGCCCGCCGGCCGCTCGCCATTCGAATACTCGAACGCGTGTTTCATGGGCACCAACGTGCTCAGCGGCTCCGCGCGGGCCGTCGTCCTGGTCACGGGCAAAAAGACATTCTTCGGCTCGCTGGCCGAAAAAATGCTGGCAAAGCGGGACCCCACGAATTTCGACAAGGGGATAAAGAGCTTCACGTGGCTGATGATCCGGTTCATGCTCGTGATGGTCTCGATCGTATTTCTGATCGTCGGGCTTAAGAGCCACGATTGGATCGAGGCGCTGCTTTTCGCTCTTTCGGTGGCGGTCGGACTGACCCCGGAAATGCTTCCGATGATCATGACCGTGTGCCTGTCCAAAGGGGCGCTCATGATGTCTAGAAAGAAGGTCATCGTGAAGCACCTTCACGCGATCCAGAATTTCGGGGCGATGGACGTCCTGTGCACGGACAAGACGGGAACCCTGACCCAGGATCACGTCGTGCTCGAGCGCTATGTCGATGTGACCAACCGGGTAAGCGAGGACGTTCTGCGGTACGCGTACATGAACAGCTTTTACCAAACCGGGCTGCGCAACCTCCTCGACCGGGCGATCCTCTCGCACACCGATCTCGACGTGGAGCGCAACTGCAGCAAGGTCGACGAGATTCCATTCGATTTCAAGCGGCGGCGAATGTCGGTTGTGATCGATTGCGAGGACCGCCACGTGCTCATCTGCAAAGGCGCCGTCGAGGAGGTCGTCGCGGCTTGCGAGAACTACCAGGTCGACGAAGAGATCAATCCGCTGATCCAGCTCATCCGCGACGACCTGCTGGACGAGTACCGCAGCCTGAGCGCGCAGGGTTACCGCGTCCTTGCGATCGCCTACCGGGAATTCGACCGCTCAAAGCCTGCTTTCGCCGTGGCGGACGAGTCCGAATTGATCCTGCTCGGCTACGTCGCATTCTTCGATCCGCCCAAGGAGACCTCAGCCCGGGCGATCGAAGCCCTCCGGCGCACCGGAGTCACGGTCAAGATTCTGACGGGCGACAACGAACTCGTCACACGCAAGGTCTGCGACGATGTTGGAATGAAGATCGCCAAGATCGTCACCGGTCCGCAACTGGCCGCACTCGACGAGGCCGCGTTCGCCCGGGAGGTCGTCGAAACCGACGTGTTCGCACGGCTGACCCCGGACCAGAAGGAGAAGGTCATAAAGACCCTCCGGGCCGCGGGGCACGTGGTCGGCTTCATGGGAGACGGAATCAACGACGTACTCGCAATGAAGGCGGCCGACGTTGGGATATCGGTGGACACGGCCGTCGACGTGGCGAAGGAGTCCGCCGACCTGATCCTATTGGAGAAGAGCCTGCTCGTCCTCGAGGACGGAATCATGGAAGGCAGGAAGGTTTTCGGAAACATAATCAAGTACATCAAGATGGGCGCCAGCTCGAACTACGGGAACATGTTCAGCATGGTCGGGAGCAACCTCATCCTCCCGTTCCTTCCGATGCTGCCGATCCAGCTCCTGGTAAACAACCTGCTTTACGACATGTCGCAGGTCGGAATCCCGCTCGACAACGTCGACCAGGAGTACCTCGAAAAGCCCCGCCGCTGGAACATCCAAAGCATAAAAAAATTCATGCTCTATATCGGGCCGATCAGCTCGATATTCGACTACGCCACGTTCTTTCTCATGCTGTACGGTTTCGGCTGTTCGGCGTACAGCCTTGTGGGGACGTCCGACGCGGCGAAGGGGCACATGGAGCAATTGTTCCACACGGCCTGGTTCGTCGAGTCCATCATAACCCAGACCATGATCGTGCACATCATACGCACGCGCCGAATCCCATTCATCCAAAGCATTGCGAGCAAGACGATGCTCGCCACCACGATCGCGATAATGGCCATCGGCGCCTGGCTGCCGTTCTCCCCGGTGGCGGGCTATATCGGCTTGATTCCGCTCCCCGGCGTATTCTTCCTGTGGCTGCTTTTGTTCGTCGTCGCCTACAGCGTCCTCACCCACCTCGTAAAAACCTGGTTTTACGCGCGGTTCGGCATGGACTGATCGATGGCAGCGCGCTCAAAAAATAGGCATTAATGCGCACGATACTGACCGCACTTCAGGAAGGCCGGCTATTCGAACTGCCCGAAGGCGCCGGAAAGGAGCGCGTTCTCGCATTCCTCGCCCGAATTTTGGACGCCAACCCGAGCATCGAGGCGGGAATTGACGCCGGAGAGGAGGTCCTGCGGAGGGAGAAGGAAGCCAACACGGCGATCGGGCTCGGAGTCGCCGTGCCGCACGTGCGCGCCCGACGGGAGGAGGGCGAAATGTTCTGCGCGATCGGCTGGTCCTCCAAGGGTGTGGACTACCAGGCGGCGGATGGAATGCCGGTGCATCTCGTCGTGATGTACTACATTCCGGGCGCGCAGAAAAACGTGTATTTGAAGGAGATTTCAACCCTGGTAAAAGCGATCCGCAAAAGCGGCGGGATCGAGCCGATAGCGGGCGCCAGCGATCTCAACGCGGTTCGCAATCTGCTTTTGGATTGGGTGAGCTCCGTGCTCGGCGGAGCCGGACCCGAGGCCGTTGCGCGAATGATACGGCTCGAAGTCAAATCCGCCCAGGTAGAGACCCCTGCGGCGCCGGCGGGGACAGCCACCGGGCTCAAGCAAGCCGGCACGGTCGCACTTTTCAGCGTCCTTGTGACACCCAACGGCGCAGTCGTGCTTTCGCAGGACGCCGACTGGAATGCGGCCTTGGAAAAAGAGAACAATCTGGGCCCGCGGCTTTCCGCCGGGACTCCATTTTCCGCCGCGGGCCGCCAGGTCTTTGTGACCGGATTCACCGCATTCCCCGGGGGCCGGACTCTCTTCCAATGCGCCGGGGTCGGCCCTTTGGCCTAATTGTGAATAATTTGTGAATCGTTTGTGATTTGTAACAAATACGCCCCGAAATCGCCATAGAAAGGGGGTAACAGGTGCGGAGCTAAGACACGCTCGCTCCGCACCATGTGAAAATCGCCTTCGTTACCGAAACCTTTCCGCCCGAAATAAACGGGGTGGCGATGACCTTCTCGATCATCGCACGGGAGATGGGTCGGCGGCACTCGGTGACTGTTTATCGCCCGAATCGACCCGGGCTCAAGACGCGCCCGGTGCCGGCGGAATATAGGGAAGTCGCGCTGCCGGGGCTACCGATTCCGAAATATCCGGAACTGAGGCTCGGCCTGCCGGCGGGCCGGGTATTTCGCCGCGACTGGAAAGCGTCGCGGCCGGATGTCGTCCACGTCGCGACGGAGGGACCCATGGGAGCCTCGGCGATCTCGGCCGCGCGGGCGATGAGGATCCCCGTGACGTCGAGCTTCCACACCAATTTCCACACCTACACACGCCATTACGGGATCGCACCCCTGCGCCATCTCGCGTTCGCGTGGCTTCGGCGGGTTCACAATCGCACGTGTCTGACTTTCGCGCCCACGGCCGAGCTGCGCGATCAATTGGCGGCGGCCGGTTTCCGCTCGATGACTGTGCTTTCCCGCGGAGTCGACGCCCGGTTTCGCCCGAGCCGTCGATCCGAGGAATTGCGCCGGACCTGGGGCGCCGAAACCGGCGATCCTGTCGTTTTGCACGTCGGCCGGATGGCTCCAGAAAAAAATTACCCCCTTCTTCTCCGCGTCTTTGCCGCAATGCGGGCGGCCGTGCCCCGGTCCCATTTCGTTCTTGTCGGCGACGGCCCGCAGAGGGCCCGTCTGCAAAGGGACCTGCCGGGCGGAATTTTCCCTGGATTTGTGTCCCGGGACGAGCTGGCGCGCCACTACGCCTCGGCCGATATCTACATCCATGCGAGCTTGACGGAGACTTTCGGAAATGTGCTGACCGAGGCCATGGCGAGCGGTCTTGCCGTCGCCGCTTTCAACTATGCCGCGGCGCTCGAATTCGTCCAAAACGAAGATACGGGACTCGTCGTTCCCCCGGGGGATTCCGATGCGCTCACGTCCGCGGCCATGCGGCTGATCTCGGATCCGGGACTGCGGCAGCACTTGCGGGATGCCGCGGCGGCCCGGATGGCGATGCAGTCCTGGGAAATCGTGATTTCCCGATTTGAAGCCGAATTGGAGAGAATCGCGACCGGCGCCCAAACCCCGCCGTGTCTGCTGCGCGAACCATGGGCGCAGGTGACGTGAGCATCGAGCGCCCTATATTCGACGTGGGCTGCTCGCCCCCGGCAAAGGCGCGCGTCTTGATTCTGACGGCCAGTTACGGAGAGGGGCACAATGCGGCCGCCCGCGCGGTCGCGGCGGCGTGCGAGGATCTTAGCGGGCCGGGATCGGTCCGAATCGTGGACCTGTTCGCCCTCGCCTCCCCGCGGCTAAACGCCGTCGCTCGCCGCGGCTATCTCCAGGCGATCAACCGCGCTCCGCGACTCTGGAGCCGGGCCTATTCCTGGATGGACCATTCGAATATCCTGCCGCACACCCTCGCTTTTCTCCGGCGGGACATCCGGCTGCTCTCCCAGGTGATCGCGAGTGAACAGCCCACTGCCATATGCAGCACGTACCCGGTTTATGCATTTCTGATCGAACGGCTCAGGCGGCGCGGCCAAATCGAGGCGCCCCATTTCAACGTGGTGACCGACTCGATCAGCATCAATTCCCTATGGTGGCGCGCCGGTTGTTCCGGGTGGTTTGTCCCCAACGATGACACGGCCGAGATTCTCCGGCAAAAGGGACTGGACCCGCTGCGTTTGCACACGTTCGGCTTTCCGGTGACCTTATATTTCAGCCGGCATGCCGCCGAATTTTCTCCGCCGGAACTGGCGGCGGGCGGGGCGCCCCGCGTTCTCCATATCATAAACTCCGGAACGCGCATGGCGACGGCCACAGCCAAGGCCATCTTTGACAGGCAGGACTGGGATGTCACCTGCGCTGTGGGCCAGGACGATGGCCTTCGGCGCCGACTCGAAAAAATGGCCGCAGGGCGCCGGAGACCGGCGCAAATCCTCGGATGGACCGATCTGATTCCGCGCCTGTTGATGACCCACCACATCGTGGTCAGCAAGGCTGGCGGAGCCACGACGCAGGAGGCGATCGCCGCCTGCTGCCCGATGATCGTAAGCCAGGTCGTGCCCGGCCAGGAGGAGGGAAACTACGAGCTATTGCGCCGGCACGGGGTCGGGGCCCTGGCCGAAACACCTGAATCTGTCCTGCGCGAGTTGGACCGGGCGTTTGCGGATCGCGGCGCTGTCTGGAATGAATGGCGCGCGGCGCTCGCTCCGTTGTCGCGTCCGAACGCCGCGCGCGAGATCGCCTCTCATCTCCTCAATCTTTCGCCCGCCGCCGATTCTTCCAACGCGGGTTCGCGCGATCACGCGAAAGTCACGGTTCCCGAATGAGACTGCGATTCATAGTCAATCCCCGTTCGGGACGCCACCGGCGCAATGCCCGGTTGCATCCCATGCTCCGACAATTCATCGCCGAGCGCCGACTGGACGCGGACGTCGTCCAAACCGAGGGTCCCGGCCACGCCACCCTGCTCGCGCGCGAAGCCGCCGGCGCCGGCTGCCAGCGAATCGTGGCTGTAGGCGGCGACGGAACAATGAACGAAGTCGCGCAAGCTCTCCTCCACTGTCCGGTGGCGCTTGCCCTGGTCCCTTGCGGCTCGGGAAACGGGCTCGCGCGCCATATCGGCCTTCCGGAGTCTCCGCGGCTCGCCCTAGAGCTCTCCGTCGATGAGTCCGCAGGAATGCGAATTCTCGACACGGGAACGGCCGCGGGCCGGCCATTTTTCAACGTGACGGGCATGGGCCTCGACGCCGACGTCAGCCGGCGTTTCAACAAGATCATCCGCCGGGGACTTCCCGCGTACGCGCGCACGGTTATCTCCGCATACACCGGGCGCCGCAGCCAGATTTGCACGATCCGCACGAGCACCGGGAGCGAGACTCTCGAGATCATCCTCATATCGGTTGCAAATTCCGAGCAATACGGGAACGGAGCGGTGATCGCGCCGGGCGCCCGAGTCGATGACGGATTTCTCGATCTTATTGCGATCCGCCCGCTCGGCGTAGTGGCCGCGGCATTCCTCGCCTGCCGCCTGTTCCTTGGAAACTTCGACGGGAGCACCCGGGTGCGTCGGATTCGAGGCGCCAGGTTCGAAATCGAGCGCCCCGCCTCGGGCCTGATCCACACCGACGGCGAGTGCCACACCGCAGGCGCAAAGTTCGAAGTTGCGGTCGTTCCCGGAAGCTTGCGGATCGTCTGTCCCCGAGTGCGGCGCATGTCCAACGGGCGCGGGCGCATCCAATCCAATCCGGCAGGCCCAAGGGCCGAGCCGGCAACCTTCGCCCTAAAAATCTGACACCCGGAACATGAACAAGCTTCGCGTTCGCACAGTCATCCTATCGGA
>Ga0182024_10005247_pt1 | contig 29162 bp, 33 predicted proteins | sample P32metaG_FD_120480 | JGI IMG/M metagenome (GOLD analysis project Ga0182024, IMG submission 120480) | Permafrost microbial communities from Stordalen Mire, Sweden - P3-2 metaG (Illumina Assembly) | ecosystem: Environmental > Terrestrial > Soil > Wetlands > Permafrost | place: Sweden: Stordalen...
CAACGACTTCGCGACGAGAAGGACCGGCGTGCGCCTAGCACTACCTGACCGAACGTCGTGTCGCTGTTTCGGAGACGTCCAAAGTTGACCGTGCCGACAAACGGTCGTGCGTGAGGCGTGTGAGTGACGTGCCTATGGCGTCGCCGCAAGCCATTTTCCGCACAGAGCGGCTTATCGTACGCCCCTACACGGCCAAGGATCGAAGCTTCGTCCTCGACATGTACTCGCGGCAGGAGGTTCAGCGGTTCATCGGCACGCAGAGGCCGCTAGAGAGCATGGAGGAGGCCGCCGCCCTCCTGATGCGCTGGCGTTCCGCGAACAGTATCAACCCACTGCTTGGGATCTGGGCAGTGACTCTTCGCGCCACCCGCGAGCCGGTCGGAACTGTCATGCTCAAGATGGCGCCCCTATCCGCCGATGCTCAGCCGATGCCGCTGTCCGACGACTACGAAGTTGGCTGGCACCTCCATCCGGACTACTGGGGTCACGGCTATGCCACCGAGGCTGCGGCCGGCGCTCTTCAGCGCGGTTTCGAGGCCGGAATCGCTGAGATCGTTAGTGTGATGCACCCTGACAACGCACCCTCTCGACGGGTAGCTCAGAGACTGGGCATGGTCTATGTGGGCCGTACGCGGCGGTATTACTCGGCGGAGGCCGACGTCTACCGCGCCACCGCTGCCGATACTCCGATGCTCACGAACTGATGAGTGGCCAGAAACGTAGCAGAGGCGACGCCGTCGGGATTACCGAATTGCGGATTCGTGCTTACCGACGTGGCGATACCGCTGCCATCCGCAACCTTCATGAGGTCGCGCTCCGCCATGCCGGCGCATTCGTCGAGGGGCCGCTGGGTAAACGCTGGGACACCGATCTTGATGACATTCCGACTGCCTACCTAGCGGGGGGTGGGCAGTTCCTCGTCGGTGAGGTCGATGGCCGAGTCGTCGCCATGGGCGCTTTACTTATGCTCGATGAACGCCGAGGTCAGATCAAGCGAATGCGTGTCAGCCCTGATCAGCAACGCCGAGGTTATGGCAGGTCGATCCTTGTCCGTCTGGAAGAATTCGCAGTCGCGCGCGGTCTTCAGACACTGGTTCTCGATACAGCGCCGGTGCAGCACGCCGCGCGAGCCCTCTATGCGTCCGCGGGCTACCTCGAGGTGGCCCGAGCACAGCGGAACGGATTCGACCTGATCTTCATGGAGAAGACTCTCCCTCCTATCTGAAGAGCCATGGCAATTATCGTCACCCTCGCCGATCGACCAGAGTTGGCCGACTCCGTGCGCGCCATGCCCACCGGACTACCGGCGTTCATGCTCAACGATCCGATGGGCTGGATCTTCGCGTCCCTGGCTTCCCTGTTTCCTGCCTATCAACTCGCGCTTGTCGATGACGATGGCACCGTCATCGGACATGGACACTCGGCACCAATCCCGTGGGACGGAACGCCGGCCGACTTGCCGGACCAAGGCTGGGACGACGTCCTGGGACGTGCTGTCCGAGCGCATGTGGCTCGCCGCCCGACACCCGCCGTTGCCGCCTTTCAGGTCGCCGTACTACCAGCACGGCGGGGCCAGGGCCTCAGTCGGCTTCTCGTCTCGGCGATGCGGGAAAATGCCCGAGCGCGCCAGCACACGGATCTGGTCGCACCTGTGCGTCCAAGCGGCAAGGACGCCGAGCCAGCAACTCGGTTGGAGGAATACGCACAACGCGTCCGCGACGATGGGCTACCCGTTGACCCTTGGCTCCGGGTGCATGCTCGTCTCGGTGCGACGATTATCAAGGTCTGTCCAGCGTCGATGGCCATCGCGGGGTCGTTGGAGCAGTGGCGGGAGTGGACGGGCTTGCCATTCGATCGAGATGGCACGCTGATCGTGTCGGGCGCCCTCGCGCCGGTGCACGTTTCGCTCATCCACAATCACGCGGTCTACGTGGAGCCGAATGTTTGGATGCACCATCGTCTGGCGTAAGGCGCTTCGCCTTGTGATCGGAAACTGGTCTGACCTTCCAGATTCCGGAACCTATTTCCTACGGTAAAGCGGCCGCAGATTCACTTCTCAGCTCTCCACGCGAAGGCCGGGGCAGCCCAGACCACCTACCAACTTCATCGCAATCTCCCTTTCGCCGATCATGTTTGATGCCATGAGGGTACCGACAATCACGCAGATCGCCAGATCAGCCACGGCCATGGGTACCACAATAGGGACCGTGGACTCCTCCCAAGCGTCCGTTATCCAGCAGATCATCGCTGCCCTCCAAGTCCACGGTTCTAAAGATGACGACGAACTCGCCACCCTGACCGGCAGGAGTCGCCAACACATCAACGCCGCCGCGCGCCGTCTAAAGCGACAAGGCATCCTCACCAGAGCAATTGGCCCAACCGGCAAGCTCGCCAATACGCTCGTCCCGGGATCAGACTACGGGCCTCTAATCCGGCCGCCCAGGCCTCAGCCCTCTGACTTCATCACCGAGGATGCCGTGAAGCAGGCAGTCGCGGACCATCTCGAAGCCGCTGGCTACGTCGTAACCGTGATGTGGGGGCGAGAGCGGGGCATCGACATCGAGGCGGTCAAACCGGACGATCGCATCATCATCGAAGCCAAAGGCCAAGCCCCAGCCGGAGCGCAACAGGTCAACTACTTCCTCAACGCCCTCGGCGAGCTCGTACAGCGCACAAGTGATGAGCACGCCCGCTACGCACTCGCCCTTCCAGCCCTCCGTCAGTACCGCAACTTGGCCGCCCGTCTTCCTCAACTCGCTCGCGAACGACTGCGCCTCTCGATCTACTTCGTCGACGCCAAGGGCTCAGTCGAGGTCGTCTAGCTATTCCCCTCAAACACCGTCGAGTGGGAGAAGCTAGTTCGGTTGGACCACCTCGACTCGTGGACGCCGCATTAGGCGTTCGAAGTCGCGCTTCCCAGACAAAGCCCCGGCGGCCTCCCCCTCTGTCCAACCGAGATCCACGAGTAGACAGGTGTCGAGAATGACCTTTGTTGCATCAAACAGGTCCACCAACTCTGGGACCTTCTCGGCTGTTGTTGGCGCCAAATCTTCCGGCCAATGTGCGTAAAGGTTTCGGAAGTCACGCAAGCTCTTTGGATAACTCTCGAACGTGCTTGCCAGAGCCGCGCCGATTGCCCCTGACTTCGCAACCAGTCCCTCAATTCGAACCTTGAACGAGGGCCCATTGGAATGCGCGAGCACTCCCGATAGCCAAGATCGCCGAGGCTTCGGACAGCACTTCAGCAGGGCAGCAACGAGCGCCCTGTGCTCAGCCGCTGGCATGAGCTCGTAGTCCAGCAGTCGTCGGTGGTACCCCTCAGCGGTCTGGCACATACTCATGAGCTTGTTCTCAAGATGATGCGGCGGGACGTAGAGCAGAGAAAGAAACAGAGCCAGTACTACCCCAAGCCGCTCCTCAAGGTCCACCCAGTGCTGCACGATCCCACCAAACTCCTCGGGGGTCTCGGGAGCGAGGAACAGAAAGTCTCTCTCCGCAAAACTAACGCTCGCGTCTGCAGGCGTCACGTCCAGGGAAACCTGGAAAGTCCGCAACTCAAGTTCGCGAGGTATCTCCACTCCTGGCGCCACGAAGACCCCAGGACAAGTAACCGTGAGACCGACCACCTTCGAAGGCCGACGAGCTGCGAATGTGATGAGGTTCTGCAAGTTGGCGACGGCCTTGCCGACATCCGCCAGGGATCCCGGCTCCGGGAACTCCACCATGAAGATGGTCTCCTGCTCGCCCTGAATCGCTTGCCCTGAATGGCTGAGTCGGTCGACGGTTCGCAGCGTCACTCTCCTGCCATCGCTCAAAGTCACGGTCCTATCCGGCGGCCCTACGTACCGAATGGAGTACCCAGACTCCTCACGAACCTCGGTTTCCCACCCAGACCGTACGTTAGCCCAATCGCGAAGAAGGGTGAGCCGAACAGCAAGGTGATTGAACCTCGGCTGTTCGTCGACGTGCTCCCCAATCAGCAAGGTCTCGAAATCGACAGTCTGTTGGATGTGCCTCGTGTCGCCAAATCTAGTGAGGCGATTTGACTCATAGCCCTTGATTGCACTCACTCGGCGACCATCGAAAAAGACACCGTGCACCAGAGCTACCGGAGCGACTGCTGGGAATAGCTCGTCGTCAAACACCAGTCTCGCCGCTAGCCTCGGGCCGAATTGCACCGCTCCACCAATCCGTCGCTCTGGCGCCTCCGGGAGCCAGAACTGGCCACGGTGCTCATCCGTCGCCCGCTCCTCGACGCTCATGCGTGGAGTATTCGACTTTCGCTTATTGGTGAGAAGTGCGCAGCAAGAGAGGGAGCGGCGGCAAAGCCCGTAGCGGAACGTCTGGATGCAGCGTACGTCTCCGGTATCCAATAAGCTGTTATTGACCTGACAATGTACCCGCCGCTCCCACCTGCAATCACACTCACCTTGACCATCTTGGCCAACGATGATACGGCCACCTCGCTGAGGGCGATGATGGCCATCCTGGCGGTCGGGACGGAGTATGTGGGCAACCACCTATCCCAGGTCCGCCTTCAGCATCCCGACGAGGCGGCCCGGCTAGCTGAGCTTATAGAGAGAGTCAAAGCGGCCTCCGACCCATCAAGCGCGAAGGTACCCAAGCAGCATGTCGTATCTCAGACCCTGTTACGTCGCTTTTGCGAGGTCGTCGATGCTCGACGCGGAGCTCAACTAGAGGAACTCACCCTTGAGAACGAGCAGGTTCGCCTCATCGGCCCCGGAGGCGCTGGATACATCACCAACTTTGTAAAGGTGGATAGCGCGACCACGGAGGCCCGCTGGCAAAAGGTGGAGGGAAAGGTACGGGCTGCCATCGATGCGGCTGAGGCCAGAACGCTGCCAGAGAGTCCAGAGCTGGAAGACATTCTTTTGCAGGCCGTAGCACTGCACTTCGCCCGCAATCCGCTGAGTCGAGATATACACAAGCGAAGCTTCGAAGCAGCCTATGAGCATCAGCTCAGCGTCTTGGCGGGCCAACCTCTTGCCGAGGAAGCCTTCCGCCGAGCCCACGAGGGAATCGTTGTGGCCGGTCCCGAAGCCGGGAAGCTTGGTGCCGAGGTGGCTCTTTCGAACATGCGGAGCAAGTTTGACAAAGGTCTCTTCTTCCGATTGCGGGTCGAAGAGCTATTTGAGAGCTGCACGGCCAGATTTCGTGGACTAGGAGTCGAAGTGCTCACCGTCCCTAAAGATCTCGGGACGGAGTTCATGATCGGCGATGCCCCAGCAGTTCCCACCGACGCAAACCATCTCTTCGCTGGCTTAGATGAAGGGATGGGGCTTGGGGTTGCGAGCAAAGTGATACTCCCGCTGACTCCGCACCTCATGATTGCACTAAGCCAACAGCCGAACTCCCATTCAGTCACCTCGGAGGAGGTGGCCGCGCTGAATCGCCTGGAGGCTCGCGCCGCTCAGAACCATGTGTACTACCGACCGAGCGCAGACCTATCTGGAGAAGTTAAAGGCTGGCGATCATAGTCACGCCTACGTCGTCTACCGAGAGTGCCTGCGGCCTAGCGTCGGGGACTTAGAGGAGACCGGCCACCTTGGCGAGTGCCGTCTGCTCGAAGAATCTAACTTCCCCAATTCTCTTCTGAAGAAAGCGCCACTCGTCCCGATCCGACCTCGGATGGACGGGAAAGACTAACTCCCGAAAGTGGCGCCTCACTTCAAATGCCAGCAGGTCTGTGGCTTGCACACCCGGACTGTGCTTTGAGTCGTCGAAAGTCAAGCTCCAAGCCTGTCAACAAACGTGAGCTTGCGAGAGTTTGAGTTGGTCATACAGCAGCTTTGCCCTAGCGTTCGCCTTAGACTCGCTCCGCTGATCGAAGAAGATCGAGAGTCGCTCCGTCCTTCGCATTTTGGCCATTCGTAATGCCATCGTCTCTACCTGCTGCTGAAACGCAAGATAGTCAGGGGTCGTGGTACTTAGGCTGCCGCTTGGCCTTGAACACGGTTGCGAGCCCCTCGTAAGCATCGAGGTCAAGGATGGTGGCGAACCCCACCGATCGCATTGCCCGCAGGATACTCGCGAATCGCTTCCACACCCGCTCGCAATCCGGGCGACCACGACCTCCATACTCCCCACGTCCACCCGCGTACTGCGCTGCTTTGAACTCGATCAAACCCTCCGCTTTGAGCGCCCGCTGCCACTCTTTGTCGAAGTCTCGCCACTCGGAAGCGTGTGCCACCCACCCGGCGATGCAGAAGATGTTCGGTGCCTTGTCATGAGTGATGCTTTCGTCGCAGTAGGCGCGAAGGTCGGTCACAGCCGCGGCTACGACGCCATTCGAGCGTTGATCGTGATTGTCGCTGCTCTCACGTATTCGGAGCGCAACGAGGTATGCAATCAACACTACCTATAACCACACAAACACCCGGAGCGACGCCATCGGCGTGTTCCACGCGCGCGCCAGCGAGTGCTTGTCCTGAGCCATCACCATCCTATCTTCTGCGATCAACGTCAACAACGTCGGGAAACGAACCGGGTCCAACTGTCGAGATCCCGACCGCGGCGGCTGCGCCAGCCAGCGCGCACACCCACCAGGAAAAACGCGGTTGGGTGAGCGCCTCCGTCGGGACGTGGATGCACGTGTTTCCACCGCCTCGAGGATCAGTAGACGGCGTGCACCACGGATCGCTCATCAGGAACATCCCAATACCCACCACAACCCCGACGGGCACCGACGCCAGCTGCGTGACGATCGCGTTACTCGGCCTCATGTCGCGGAATCCTACTGCGTTGCTGATTGCGAAGCGCAATGGATATTGGCGCCAAAAGACTCGGATCGTCGCGCGCCTGGAGCGACCGCGTTCGCCAGCGTCCGAAAACCTCCGACTGGTGAGGTGTCTGCGAGGGTGCCACCGCGGACCGCCTACGGTGTGATCGCCCGCCCGAGGCCGAAGGTACTCCTGCGATGCATCCCCACCACCCACGAATCACTGAAGCGGTTAGGCCGACCGGACAAGGCTCGCCGCGAACTGCGCGAGCAACTGCTTGGAGCTCAGGCCATCGACCTCGATCGCTATGTTGCCGTCAACGCGCATCAGGATCCACATGCCACGCCATGGTGCGTGCTGTTGCTGCATTTCAAACCACACCCCATTGGACAGTCTGAGTGGACGAAGGATCGATTTGAAAGCATTCATTGGGAAGCTGGGATTACGGAGATCGGCCGGCGACATCACTGACTCATCCATGTGGAGCGCGAGACTTCCCCATGCGCCCGATTGAGCACTGATGAAGATCCCGAATCCAGTCACCGGCGCAGAACTCCAGGTCACCCGGTTGTACAGATCCCCAGCAGGCAAGGCAAGGTCTGATGGGAGAAACGGCTCGAAGGTCAATTCCGATCGCAGTGTCCGGAGGTCGTTCATCGCGGCTTCCTGAAGCAGGCGATCGGGTTCAGTTACCTTGACTGCTTGGTGGCTCGCATCCAATGCGCGAGCCGGCGGGGCAGTCGGAGCTACAGCGACCGATCCTCCGGTCGCAAGAGTAAGAATCGCGATTGCCAACAGCCCGCTTCGCCCAGCCCAAGGCCCGAGCCCCTTCCGGCCCAAGCTCCAACTCATCACCGCATTGTGCACCGAGGGCTCCCGCTCGCATCTTCCACCTCATCGGTTCTTGAGCTTGGGAACGTGGAGTCCGCCCGGGTCTGCTGAGGGCCGTTTCGTATGCCTGTTCAGCCGCCCGCATAGCGATTGCGTCCGCCACACACCGCGGAGATTCGCCTCGTAAGGTGTCACCGGCGGCGTCAACGTCTCCAGGGCCACTCGCTCGCAGCTACGCGACCCCTGTGCCTGGGCTAGAGCATTTGTTCGGGCGGTTGTAAGATGGCTTCATGGCCGATTTCTTGGTACCCCAAACCCAGCGGGCGGCGCCAGCCCGTGGGGCTCAGCCCGGCGTGGCGGCGCAGTCGATGCCTGCGTACCGCGCGGACCCTTTGTATCCACCTCTCCCGCCCGGCAAGGCCGAGATCCGGTTTGTCGTAGGCCTTAGGACTGCGGACGGCGCCGCCATGGCCGGGGCAAGGTTCTTGGTGCCGGAGGGCGCCGGCGTAGCCCTGATGGTGGGCGTCGTAGTCGGGCTCCTCCTGCTCGCAGCCCTGACCGCGTAGCCGGCAACGCTGGTGTCTTGGCACCTGCCGTTGCGGCTGCTTCTGCGCTCGACCTGAGCAAGACGGCTGGTGTTCGCAAGTAACCGGCGGACAGATTCCATCAAGTCGGCGCGCACCGCGATCCCAATGGCGGCGCTCCTGAGTTGTGGTGCCGTCGCTAGCGGGGACCAAGGACCTGCGGACCTGCCCCTCCCAGCGTCTGTGCTGGTGGCCCCATGACAGCGCCTGCAGACAATTGGTGGTACTCCCCGCAATGTCTGCTGCTGTTCGCCGATCAAGCGCTAAAGCACTGCTCCGATGGCAACATCTCGCCGCCGGGAACTATGCAAACGGCGATTGATGAAGGGCGAACAGGCGCCATCTTCGCTCTCGGCCTGGCACAAGCGATAGGCGTCGAGACGTGGATACGTCTCGTTGATTGCAGAGAACGGGCACCGGACGTTCGGCTCATGTACGTGGACAACACAGGACCAAAGGGGTCCCACCGCATGAACACCCTCCAGGTCGAGGTCGTGACGTACACGAAGCACTCAACTGAAGGGCTGGCAGATTTCCTGTTCAAGGTCAAGCTGGACCTTCCAAGAAGGCCTACTCGTCCGATACCGTCGTTGTTGGGTTCATTCAGCGTGGTGCCTCCCCTGGCGAAGTTCAGCCTGCCCACACCGAGTTGGTGGAACGGGGCGCGGGCGGCTTGTGCTACGTGATCGGCAGGCTCGATGAATCTCGTTTCCAGGTTGTGCAAGTTGTCCCGAACCTTCGCGGGCCAGAGGAGGTGAACCTGGACGACGCCTTCAAGTCCACCCAAGCGCCGGTGGCTGAGACGAAGCGCGGAATGTCGTCGGCTTCAACAGTTTCGGAGAAGCTCATACCGACCGCAAATCCATTCTTAGAGCTGTTCTAGGGCCCCGCCGCTAGCGTCTAATGGGTGGACGCTGGATTCGAGGTGAGGTCTGCACAACAGGTCGGTGACGGTTGGCCGCGCCCTGGGCTATTGGCGAATTCGATAGCTACGCTTCTCTCATGGCCAGGAGCGTCCACACAACTCGCCGGGAGGTCACCGAGGCGCGCGCCTGGGACTACGCGGACGCGCGCCGACAACATGACGACATCTGGGTAGCCCAAGAAGGGCTGCGGCAGAAGCGGAGCTATAAGACGAGAACACTGGCGACTCGCGCCGCTCTCGACCGTCCGCTGAATCTCCTTGGCTCTCAGGTGGACGTCACTGTCGAACATGGGTCGCCCTACATTCATCATCCGCTCACGATCGACGATGTCGCGTCCTTGCTTGCCTGTATCCCGGTCGACACGCGGCCGGAACTCAGGATGGTTCATCTGCGATCGGGACTTCACGAGAACGACATGCACGCTGACGGGGCCGAGCCAGATCCCTTCACGGGGCGGCCCGGCTTTGACATCGGTGGTGGAATCTTTCTGCCACCCCTGCTCGGGCGATATCGCTTCGAGCCGTGCGAGATCGACCTCTTTGGCTTCGTCTACGATCAAACCGCGCTGAAGGTCCCCGAGGTGCAGCTGTCACTCATCTGGCTGCAGCAGGCCGCCACGCTGGCGCACGAAGTCGCTCATTGTTGGGACCACCGGGCCAGAACTCGGGGTGATCGGTGGGGGATCGACGACAAGGTCCGGGCTGAGGAGCACGCCCAGCACTTCGCAGACAGGTGGCTCCTCGAAGTGGCAGTCCCATATTTCCACGAGCGTTACCCCGATCGGTGGAATCGGTTTGAGGCGTGGACCGCCCAGCACATTGGCATCCCTATCACCGTGGCACGTCCGGCTGAGGATGTCGGCCGGGCTCTCTGGGGAGTCGACGAAGGTCTGCTCTCCGTTTGCGCTCAATGGGATGGCGCGAACGAGGCGGACCTACGAGTAGAGGTGGCCGAGCACTTTCACTTCGTGGACGACTACGAGCCGGCCAAACGCATCCTCGACACAGTCTTGGGCGCACATCCGCGACACGCCGCGGCGACACAGCTGATGGCCGACATCGCAGTCCATGAAAGGGATTGGGACAAGGCGCTCGAGTGGTCGGCGGCAGCGTTGGAGCTCAAACCCGAGGACCTCGAGAGCCGAAAGGATCGCGTGGACGCGCTTGCCGGTGCACAGCGGTGGGATGCCGCGGTCAAGGAGTGCGACGAGGCGTTGCAGCTGAAGGGCAACCGCAATCTTCTCCGCACCCTCAAACTCGACCGCATCTGGTGTTTGGTCGAGGCGAAGGACTACGCGGCGGCCAACAAGTCTCTCGAGGAGCTTCTCTCGGATCCAGGCCTCCCGTCGATGCCGCGACAACGAGCAGGCGCCCTGAAGGCCGAGACCTTGATGCGCCAGGAGCACTGGGCCGCCGCGCGCGAATTCGCGATCGGTGCTCTGGTGGAGACGCGCCACCCCGTCGCCCGTGCTTTCCTCACGGCCGCCGCTTGGGAGGCGGCCACCCGACTCGGTGATGCGTCAGCCACTCCCGTGCCCACGGGAAGGCAACTGGAGTTGCTTGGTATCAACGGACGCAAACCGTGGGCGGATCGTCTCATCGCGTTGGGACTTGAACCAGCTGAGGAGCGGCTCACCCGGCGATCCGCCGCACTCGCACGGAGCCACGGTCCGCGGATCCGCGTCTGAGCCTTGCGCTTAGCGCCTACCTTTGCATGCTCCGGTGCGCGTTGGGCGGTTCTTGAGGTCGTCCTTGGTGAGTTCGATCGCGTTCGCCGATGGCCGGTTCGCATCCGCATTGGGCGTCGGCATGGCGGCTCCGTCCGCCGAGAGCCGGGCGTGCCCGTGAAATAGGGCGTCCAAAGGGTGTCTGCTACGTCAAGAGAGATGACGCTGAATGGCGCGGCGTGTCAAAGAGTTACGGGGCGGCGGCAGCAAGCCGACATCGCGCCGAAGCTCGGCCGCGTCGGCCTCGGCGCCTCTAGGAGCCGTGATCGGCACGACCTCGGCTTCGATTCCGGCTCGAGGCGACGAGGCACCGCCGGAGGCTATTGCCCTGAACTCTCACGCTCTCGGAAGGTGCTGACCAGAAAGGCTGCAAGTGTCTTGGCGCTATCGACGACGAGGATCGCATGCCGCGCCTGTGGACGATACTTGCGCGAGTGTCGATCGCCCATCTTGTTGCTCGTTCCAGCGATACCAGACACAACGCTCGTGAGTCCAACCAGGGTCTGCTTTAGCGCGGTGTCCAGGTCTGGACGACCCGGCTCAAGGTTCAGCATTCGCTGAACGCGTTTGAAGAGCGCGAGTAGGTCGCCGTCGTATTCTGGGCCATCTTTGGTTAATGCAGCTTCGATGTCTTGGAGAATGCGTTCAAGAAGCGAGCGTGCGTTAGTGATGGCACCGTCGTAGTCCCCATCACGGATCTTTTGATCACATTTCTCGCGCTGCTCTTCAAGAAATTGGCGAGCGTCATCATTTGAGCCTCGCAGGGGATCGGGGAAGTCGACTACGGAACCGCTCAATGCTCGCACTACAGGCGCGCCGCGTAGCCCGGATACGATCTCGAAGCCGTCGTAGGACAAGCAATGGTTGAGATGAGCGACGACGTCGACGCGCTGCCTTACGTCCTTGACCTCGGCGGGATGGGTAAGTTCGAGGATGAGTGCCTTTAGCGCCGGGGTTCCATTGAGCTTGACGACCGCGCTGAGGACAAAGTCTCGGCGTGTAAGTAGCCCATCGTTCTGAAATCCGTACTGACCCAGTAACGCGTTCAGGTCGGCGTGTGTCCGATACGGACCGATGACGTCACCCGTCGCGACGTCCACCATCGCATTCAGCGTTTGCCGCGAGACGTGCATGATGGTGATCGTAGATGCTCGACGATGGCTACCACGGATCGAGGCAGGCTTGGGCGATCGGCCTCGAAGCTCGCGGGAGCCTGCCGGGTGAGCCGCTGGGGACGGCCTGTGAGGCGCGATAGCGGCTCGGTCGGCTCTCGACCCGGCCTCAGAGCCTCAAATCGGCTACCACTTGTCTGTGTAGCGGGGCGGAGCCGACAGGATCGCTGACGAGGGCGCAGGCGAGGCAGCCATCACGCGCAGAGCGCGCTCGATTTGATCGACCATCGGGCTATCCTTCGGCCCCCGTCCGTCCGCTTGACGATAGACCCCTCACCCTTCCCCCTTCTTACTAGCACCTGTCCAGCATGGCGACCTCAGAATAGGGTGTCAATAAGGTCAAACTCAAATATCAGCTGGCCTGAACGGTTTCGTGGCCTGACGCTCCGCGAACCAAAGCCCCTTATTCACTAAGGGGTATTTGCCGGAGGGAGAGGGATTCGAACCCCCGGGGGCTTGGCGGCCCCTGCGGTTTTCAAGTTCGTCCCCGGCGACACGGTTGCGGTCGCAGACGTCCGCTGCGTATTCAGAATTCGGCGGTCACACAGGTATTCCGTCCGCCGGAGTCCGGAGCTGACCGCGCCATGGGGTGTCAGATAGGGTGTCAGTCGGCTCAAGGCAGATGAGGCTCGCCTGCCCCAAGCCGATGGATTTTGACGGACCTGCCAGTAGGGGATCTCTGCCGATGCTTCGCATCACCTGCGGGCGAAGAACATTGCCGAGAGGCCGTTGCCCGCAGCGACCGGGATAGCCTTCGCGTATGCGAAGGCGAAGCCATCGGGCAATCCCACTATTCCTTCGTAGTCACCAAGGAAGGGGCCGAGCGATGACGTGGGCGCTGTGCTCATGTCGAAGGGTCCATCCAGTTCCCTGTCCGACCAGAGTTTGCCCTGGTCGGATGAGAGTGCGTACCAGACCCCGACATCAAACCGTCGTTGCGCGGCCGCCTCCTCTGTCTGGTACCAAAGGACAGCGATCCGCCCGTCGTCGGCCGCGGCAACCTCGGGAAGGAACACCTCCTCACCCGATCGCTGGACGACAGTAATCGGTGCCGACCAGGTCTTCCCCGTGTCCACTGATGAGGCAATCCAGATCGACGACTGGCTCGATGTGTGGACTGCGAACCAGCCGACGTACAGCGTTCCCTGACGGTCGGAGGTAGCGGTTATGTCTTGCCCGGTTGCCCTGATCGGGGCTCCTGATAGCGGATCCGTGGCCACCGTATAAGGGAACGAGGTGATTGTCTGCGGTTCAGACCACGTCTTCCCCCCGTCGGTCGACCGCACGGCACGCAGTTGCATTGTCGGTGCTTGTGGTGGGTCACTCACCTCGGAGAGCAGCGGACTCTCAACGAAGATGTCCACCAGCGTGCCGTCTCGCGGGGCGAGGATCTGATTGAACTGCGAGGTGGTGTCATCACCCTTGAACATCCGAACCGGCTCGGACCACGTGGCGCCGAAATCGTCGCTGCGCGCGAAGTCGACCTCCGTCGCGCCCTGCGACGGGCCCAGGTCAGTGACTTGCGACCATACCGCGTACACCGTTCCAGCATGGCGAGGGTCGGCAAGGATCATGTCTTTATCGAGTGACGTTCCCGACACCTGTGCAGTCGCTACGACCCCTGGGTGAGCCCATTGTTTTCCTCCGCCACGCGATACGCTCATGACGACTGCAGAGCGATCTGCCGCGGTGCCGGCACCGGCGCAGGCGACAGCGCCTATATAGGCTGTGCCATCGGGTCCGATCGACGCCCAGGTGTCGGTCGCGGCGGCGCAGGGGCCTGCGTCGCACAGCGTCAAACCGGGGAGTGGTTGCGTGAACCACGTGCGACCGCCGTCGTGGCTCATGGCGGTCGTCGCGCCAGCTGCGGAGTTAGTCGCGAGCCTATCCTGTTGCCAGACCGCGACCAGTCGATCTGGGTTGCCAGGGTCGATCGCGAGGGATGGCTCGACATCGGCGCCGATCTGCTGACCCGATGCTCCACAGCCCACGAAAGGATCCGGCCTACTGATCTGCACCGGCCCAAATGGTCCCCTTGGTGGGAGTTTTGTCGCAGGGTTGGTCCCGCAGCTGCAGATCCAGCTGACCGCGCTCAGGGTCAGTAGCGTCAGGGTCCGCACACCCAGCCTCACGACCCCATTCTGTCTGATGACACTACGCGCTGCTGATGACTTCGGGAACGCTTGAATGAGGTGCTTCGAGGTTCTGCGCGGTCCTCAGCTCATTCGCGCTGGGTACGTTGGCGGATGCTGGCGTGGGCCAGCGTCATCGCTCGCCGTGGCCGTAAGGCGCACGGAGAGGCAGCCATGCCGGGGCCACAGCACGCCCAAGGATCGATGTCCTTAAGTTGTATGTTCCTGCGGCAACTGCCTTTGTCAGGGTCGGCGGTCGTATGTGACGCGACACAGTGGGACTCGCCGTTTGATGTCCCGTCCTCCGCCTCGTCCAGGTACGTGGTGGACGATGTACGGTCCCGTCATCGATTCCGTACTTACTGAATAGCCCAGCGCCTTCAGGCGTTGCGAATCACGGACGTAGTCTCGAGCGCTCCAATATGTCCGCTCTATGACGTTAGGGTAGCTGCCGGTACGGGCGAGTTTGCGCGCCGCTCGAGCGAGCCCGAGGGTGCGGAACGCGGCCCCAAGATCCACGGCATTCGCGGCCGCATAGGTGCTGCCGATGAGGCCGAGACCAACAAGAACGACCAGCGCGACGAGGGCGTCAACAAGCGACATTGCCATTCGAGCTTACGTCGCACGAACCCACCTCGCGAGCCTACCGGGCGTTGATCCCTACCGGGCCACCCTCCGAGGCCACATCTCTACGTCAGCGATCTCTCGGGGTATATTCGCGAATACTCGCCTGGCCGACTGCCCCTAACTCGACCCGCGCCGAGAAGCGGGACGTGGGGCAAGATGTGAGTCGTAACCGACGGCGGGAACTCCGCCGGGTAGGTGCGCATTGGTATGAGCACATGGACAGAAGACTGATCCCTATCCCGCTCGTGATGATCGTGGTCGCTCTCGGCGGATGCTCGTCGAGTGGCGGAACCACCCCAACGTCCACCGCGAAGCCGGTCCTCTCAGTGAGCGCCATTCCGATCACAGTGACCACAGCCGCAGACTGCCAAGCAGCCGCAGTTGGCCATCCTTTCGAAACCTTCCCGATCGCTGTCCAGGATAATGGTCGAACGTACCGTCTGGTCCGCTGCCAGGCCCTCGCCGCGCTGCTCCTGCATGGTGGCAATGACGGCTGCCGATGGACCACAGTGGAGAGCAGCGACGAGGCGGTTCTTGCTCTCGTGCCGATCCCTCTTCCGGTACCACCTACCGGAGCGACGTACGAAGACTACCGAGCAACAGCCCCAGGCCAAGCCACCTTGAGCTCCGCTCTGGCCTGCCCGAACGGAACCGCTATGCGGTGGGCAGCGTCGGTCATTGTCGCTGGCTGATTTGCCCGTCTGAGTCAAGGTAAATTGATGGACACTCGCTTGGGCAAGGGCCCCTTACGCGAACCCAGGATGGACGCTGATCGGCGCGGTTCTTGAGCCCGAAGCGCTTGGGTTCGCATCCTTACGTCGGCAGTCGTCGAGCGCTGGTCCTTGGCGCCTGCACAGCGCCTGCGTCCGCCGAATACCAGGCGCGTCCATCCGACGCGGTGTCAGTTGAGGTGTCGTTTGAGTTCAGCGACAGCCGCGCGCCCGCGCACATACCCGTCGCGTGGACGCCACTGGAATGTGTTCCGGGCGGCATCAATGTGTGCCTCAATCAGAAGGCATGGCAAAGCAAGATGTCAACGTCCGCTCGGCGGTTCTAACCCTTCGCGCCTGCCCGCGGATACTCGCAGTCGACTGGCACTCTCGGATTCGCTCGGCGCCCCTCGCGGCGATACTGGGCGCTGTCGGATTGCTGATATACGGGGCTGTGCGGGATCCCTCAACGGCAGGCTGGTTGATTTCAGTGGCCGCCGTGGTTCTCGTGATTGCGGCTCCAAACGCTCTTGCTCGGGCGAACGCGCAAGCCCGCGTAACCTCGCAGTCGGTCGCTTACCGCGGTGTCTTCTTGGTAACTCATCGCTGCGCGCGACCTGAACTCGCTCGACTCATCCGGCTGCGGCTGACGGTGCTGGGACCACGCTTCGTTTTCACTCGACTGCTCTTCATCGACTCGGAAGGTCACGCCCGCATCTCTCTCCAAACGGAGTGGTTTCAGCCTGCTGACCTTGAGAGGCTGCAAGCGGAGCTAGCTGTCCCTTGCTCTGATGCTGGCGACCCACTCGGACCCCGCGCCGCGAACCGTCTGTATCCTGGAGCCGCCTCGTTTGCATTGGTTCACCGGTTTGAGTTCGTAGTGATTGGCGCCGTCCTTGCACTCCTCGTCATCGGACTGCTCACACCGGGACCGCTCCACTAATCACCGTCGCGCATGGCGGATAGACCCAGGACGCCCGAGCACGACGTTGGCCTCAGCGGATCTTGAGGTCGTGCCCGGGACGTCCGAGGATGTTCACAGCGAGCCGCATCGTCCTCGACCGTCGGCGCCCGCGTAGAGATTCTGCCCGCCAGCGCTCGTGTGCGTTCGCCAGCGAAGGTGTCATATGAAGGTGTCATATAAGGTGTCAAACATGAACAACCTGCGGCTCATCGAATGTCTCGATGTGCTGGCCGCGGTGATGACCGAAGACCACGTCGCAGGCCCCGCCCCACAGCCAGCCAGCTATGTCGATTGGGTCATGCGGATGCGATCAACCATCACGCTCATGCCCGACAGCGATGAGGGCGCGACGTCTCGGCGTCGCATCCACGCGGCACTTGTCTGTGGTGACGACCACACGCCCCTCGAACGCGCGTGGACGCGGTACCGCGAGGATCCGGCGCTACGGGCGCTACTTGACGAAATTGAGGCGCTGACTAGCGATCCGATGTATTCATGTCCCTGCTGTAGGTGCCTCACGCTCCCCGCCCGCCCGCCAGCGTCCTGGTGCCGGTGCCCGGTCTGTGGCTGGGAGGACGACGGGACTCTCGGCGGAGACGGCCCTAATAAGGCGCCGCTTGCGGTTGCGCAGGAGGCATTTCGCACACGCGCCGAGAGCATTCCAAGCCATCTGCGTCCGCCTCGTCCCGAGGAACTTCCTCCAGGCTGAGCCATGGGGCTGGAGAAAGGCGGATGGCGCTTCGTGGCGCTCGGTCAGTCACGACTGCTCTCTCTTCGATCGCGTTTCCCGACACGGTGACCGGTCGCACTTCCTAGTCAATGTGCGCCTCACGGGCCGTGAGATCGGCCTGAGTTCGCGAGCCACGTCGAGTACCTCCATCCTTCTCCAACAGCAGTTCTGTCGGCTCGGTGGAGGTGGCTGCTGAAGGCTGTGGCCGGTCGGAATCGAGTGGTGTGGCCACCGGCATCAGGGCCGGACTGCCGCGCTATCCTGACCATGGGATGCGTTCGATCGCACTGCGTGGGACCTTCACGGTAGTCGCCCTCTTCCTCACGTCGACTAGTTGCGGCGCCGCGCCCGCCTCAACTTCGGACGCGCAGGGTGGGTCGGTCGCACCGCGGGGCACGCTGGCGCTCTCGGGAGCGATGACGGCGACCCTGACTGCAGGGACCCAACACATAGGCACGGGCTGTCGCATCACCAGCTCGACGCCGGCGCCGCCTGCAACGACCCCGGTCAGTACGACATTGACGGGAGAGGTGGACTTTGGCTCCAGCTCCCCTGCCGTTGTGCTCACCTTTTTGGGCGCGCCGACAACGTGGACCTTGCCCCTGGCCGGTGAATCGGGGGTTCCCGGCCCTCCCGGAACCGTGGGCATCACCGCCAATGGAGCTGACTGGTGGGCGGGTCAAAGCAGTCCAACAAGTAGCGGCACGCTGACGCTATCGCTCACTAGTGGGCGGACGATTCACGGCTCGGTTGACGCGAGCCTCGCGCCGCTGAGCGGGACGTCGACTCCACTGCATATCGCCGGCAGTTGGAGCTGTTAGGCGACCGAGCGGTTTCAAGTTCGTCCGCGGTGCGGCCGTCGATGACCGTAGACGGCCGTCCTGCACTTAAATTTAGGCGTCCGAATAGGGAATTCGTCCGCCTGAAACCGGGAGCGACCGCGCCATAGGGGTGGGATAGGGTGTCAACCGGCTCAAAGCAGTTCAGGCCCGCGTGCTTGCCCTTGACCTCATCGCACGAGCCTCATGCCAACAGCGTCCATTTCACGCCATCCCACGCCCAGACGTACAGCGGCTGTGCTTGATTCTGAACGGGTGCTACCAGCCAACCGATCATCAGCAGCTGGGCGCGATCAACGTCGTCAACCTCTGCCTCGACTGTCACCGACGTGGCCAACGTGGATGCCAGGTCTGCTTGGAGCGGGTACCACTGTGTGGTCGCCCATTCCCAACAGCTCGCCTGCACTGCGAAGGCTGCCGAGGATGTCGCTGAGCCACACGCGACTAACCCATGGACCTGTTCGTCCACGGCAAGCCCGTCGAGCTGAGGCCCGTCAGCCACAAGCACATGCCATGAGGACCCATTCCAGCCGAAGGTGGCGCTGTGCGCGTTGTTCGCTATCGCCGGGGTGACCAACAGAACTGTCTGCGACGGCGGGTCATACGCCATGGTGCCGTCAACCACGACTGCCGCAAGGTCGCCGTGCGCCTCGCGTACCCACCGGGTTCCATCCCAGGTCCACGTCTCACCGTCGGTCAAAGTCCCGGCGGACGTAACCAGGAGCATCTCGTGTCGGGCACCGTCCCAGGCCATCCGGCCTCCGCCACCGAGGAACGGCCCATTCGGACCGCCGCTGTCGAGGCGCCGCCACGTGGTGCCGTTCCACCCCCATGTGTCATTGAACAGCAGGCCTTCGGCAATGCCCTCACCGCCAAAGAGCATGACCAAGCCGGTCGCGGGGTCGTAGGCAGCTGCCGCTCCCGCGCGGTCAGGCGGGCTACTCGGCGGCATGGTCGACGTCCACCGCCGGCCGTCCCAGAGCCACGTTTTGGCAGAACTGTCGACGCCTCCGAAGAGCACCACGCGGTGCGTGGCGAGGTCATCCGCGAGGCTGACGCCGAGGCCTGTAACCGGACCGCTGGCCGGCGGCGTGGGGTTCGGACTGCTTGTGGCTAAGGGCGTTATCGAAACCGCTGGCGCCGGGGCAACAGAGCGCTGGGCCGCCGCAATCGCGAGGCCAATCCCCGCGACAAGCACGGCGATCGCGCCCAACCCTACTGCTGGAGCCCATCGAAGGCTGTGACGATCGGGGTTCGGACCCTGGGCACTCATTCAGGGAATTTTCCGCTCACCCGTGGCTCCTGGTTTACAGCCTGACCCCGCTCATATGGCTCTGAGGCAGCAGCCAAGGCTGGTTGGTTACCCCGTGTGGAGCCAAGCACGCGCACGGTCCGTGCGGTTCTTGAGACCGCGCTTGATATGTTCGGCTGCTTCCTCGGAGGACCGTTACGGTTCCGCTGTCAAGGCTGCTACGGGTCTCAGTTCGCCTATGACCGCGGGCAATCGGCGTAGATGGTGTCGGATAAGGGGTCAAATTCCTCAGGTCGCTGCTCCACGTACGTGCGCGGTCCGAGCGTGCACTCGACGGCGCTGACCGTCCTGGATATCGGCTCCGCATCGCGAGGCAACTCGACAGCTACCGCATCCGATAGTTCCGGTGGCCGCGGTAGCACGCTCGCGGGGCAGCCACAGCCGTCGTCGTCATCGAGGACGACCGTGGAGAGCCCTGCCCAGGTCGTTGCATACGCGACGGTCACCGCGAGGCGTGTCATCGCAGCAGCCCTCGCGCCGTGGAGACGAGGCGTCCATCGTCTGTAGGTCGTCACCACCAGGTCGGCGGCGTCGCGAGCGGCGAGACCCGCGTCAGTTGGAGAGCCCGCCGGGCCGATCCGGCCCGCAGTCCGCAGCCGAACCGTCAGGTCGGCAATCAGCCACAGGAGACTCCGCGGAACGTCGGGAACGGGTGCGCCTGCTGGGATGAGGGGCGCGATCGCCTCGGCGCGGAGCGCCTCCGATGCAACGAAAGCCAAGCGTGCGGCGGAGTAGCCAACATCGGCACGCCGCCGGGTGTCGACCTCATCATCCCCATGCCAGTTCAGGGCAGCCACTGCAGCCCGCGTGACCTCGACGGTGGCCGACACAGATACGGCCATGTCGATCAGTTCGGACGTCGCCTCCTCGTCTTGCATCAGCGGGTCGAGTTGGGTCGCCGCCTGCTGCAGATGGGCCGCGGCCGTGAGCAGAGCGCCGTCCGGGTCACCAACGCCGTCGTTGTCGAAGCCGGCCGAAGCGGAGGTCTCGGTACCCAGGAGTCTCCTGATCTGGACGCGGGCTCGTTGCAATCGGTAATCCGCGGTTTCCTCTTCGAGCTCGGCTCGAATTGCCAGCACGTCGTTGCGGAGCTGCGCGAGGCGCACTCTCCGCTTTCCGCCGGCGCTGGCAAGGGCCAGTTCAATCTCAATTGTGAGTGTCACAGGCTCGACGGCTACCGGAGCGCGGTCGCCGCCAGCACGGAGTGCTGACTTCAGAGATGCCAGACGGCGAAAGGGGCTGTATGTCATCGCCGACCATCGTGGCTCTGGCCAGGCCGATTTGCAACAACTGGATCCGCTCTGACGAGTGCGAACATCGATTGGTCGCCGGGCCTGCCATGGGCATTGCATCTACGCAAAAAGTTCGTTCTCTCGTGGCTAAACTCTCCTGCATGGAGGCGCACGGCGGCGTTCAACCCCCCGTCGGCGGTGGCGCGTGGCGGAGACCGCCTTGGTCGACACCAAGCGGTCGGCGACCACGCTACCGGCACCTACTCAGAACTCGCCTGGGACTCGAGGCTCTGTTCCTTTCGAGTTGGTCGGGCCCGTTGTTCACTGGCACAAGAGCGAGCTGGACGCTGGCAGATTTGCGGCCTTTCGCAATTTTCTTCACCAGCATTGCAGGCTTGGCGTTTGCCTACGGCATCGCCGTGATCCTGACATTTCGGCGACGTGGGAGGGGGCTCGTACCAGCCTGGCTGGGGCTCAATGTCAACCCCGGCGCCAGGGCGTGGTTCGGGCTGGCCATCATCCTTCCTCTGATGATCGGTGGCGTCGGGGCCCTGTACTTCGAAACAGGACCTTCCCCTCGAAGTCAAATCTTGTTCACGGCCTTCTATTTCGCACCAGCGGTCATCGCCGCGGGCTGTGTGCTTGCTTCGCACGCGTGCTCGTACCGCGCGATCAAAGAGACCATCGTTTCCGGCAACGCTCCGATCTACCTGATGACGCACGATCACTTCTGGTGGTGGGACGGAGTCCAATGGGCCAGCACGGCCTTGGTAGCGCCACCTCAGGCGGTCCAGTCGCCAGACGGCAATTACTGGTGGACTGGGCGCGACTGGTGCGCACTCCCAACTTTCCCGTGGAGGACGTCACAGACCGCTCGGGGCGTTTCCGCGAGAGGCGCCCTCGGATAGGGGGATTGCGTCCTCTGCGGTTTTCAAGTTCGTCCCGGGTGTGTCCGGTCGTGCTCGTCAGCGCCCATCGGGTATCCAGAATTGGGCTGTCGCATAGGGATCCTGTTCGCCGGAGGCCGGGCGCGACCGCGCTTTAGGGTGTCAGCCGGTGGCTCAAGGCAGATGAGGTTCGCGTCGATGGCCGTGTCGCATCCACCCGACGCATTGGGACGGCTGTTCTGTCCCCGGAGAACCGTGCGTGACCGCGAAGAGGGTGCCGGAAAGGCGCCGGCCTGCGGAACCAAGATAAGGATGGCGTGGGCCAGACTGAGCTTCCTGCAGATGGCCGACTCCCGCGAGGTGCGGACGCGGGGCCGAACATGCGCCGAGTTCAGTTTGGGTCTGCAGACCTCCATCTCTCGTTATCCGCACGATGTTGAACTTCGTGGATGCAAACGTCGTGCCCCTGGACTGCATTCGGGCCGCGGCTCGTGGTTGCCTCGGGCACGATCGCGCCTGAATACCGACGGTGAGCCCTCCTAACGCAAGAGGCGTTCAAAATAGACGAAACCGATGCGCGCCAGAAGAATCCGTCTGATGGTGCAGAGCGGGGGCACGCTGGCGCTGGTCGTGTTGCTCTTGGCAGGTTGCTCCTCAAGCACACCTAGCCCGACCAGCCCCGCGACGACGCCGGCACCGTTGGTATGTGCGCAGCTCCTCCCTGATCTGAAGTGCAGCGTCGTGAGCATGAGCACGTTCACCACGGTTGACATCGGTCGATTCACCGTCGGCTTCGATCCAAAGGTATTGCGCTCCTCGAGCGCAATCGGCGTCTCCCTCCAGAGCGATGTGGCCAAGGACCTGGTGCGCATCGCGGCTCTGCTCCCAGGACCACCCGCCGTAATCATCGTGGAGCAGACGACAAATGTGACCCCGCAGACCGGTGAACTCGGCTACACAGACCCGACGACCGGCCAGGTGTTGATCCAATTAGACCCTAACAGTCAGACCACGTTCTCCAAAACGCTTGCCGTGTGGCTTCCCGAGGCGCTGGCCCACGAAGTGCACCACAGCGTCCGCACCCTCACCGGCCCGGGATTCGGCAACACCCTCGGCGCGTTTCTTGTGAGCGAGGGCATGGCGAGTGCCTTCTTCCATCAGGCATTCCCCGGAACCGACGCCCCCTGGGACAACGCACTTACACCCGTTCAAGAGCATGCGCTCTGGGACGAGGCGCAGCCTTTGCTGGCACAAGGCGGCGTGCCGGTGTATTCGCAGTGGTTCTACGGAGGGGATGGCGTGCCCGAGTGGGCTGGGTTCACGATTGGCTACCACCTCGCCGAGGCCTATGTCCGCCATCATCCCGGGACGAGTGCCGCATCGCTCGTTGACGCGCCGGCATCGACCATTCTGGCTGGTAGCGGGTACGCTCCCTGATGAGGAATTGAGGTCGCCAGCGCGGCAGAATTGGCGTCGCCCACCGCAACTATCACCGATTGTGCACGCAAGGGTTGCTGCTCGCATCTTCCACCGCATCGGTTCTTGAGACCGTGGGTCAGGCGTTCAGCGACGTCCGCCCGTGACCGTCGCGCCTTGCAATGTAGGAGGACGAGCTGGTACTTCGTCCAGTCCCGTTCGGGCGCGTTCGACCGACGAGGTGTCGGAACAGGTGTCAATCACCGGCATCTTTATTGGTCACGGCAGTGCAAGCGATGAGCTTGATCATATCGGGATCCGTGAATGCTTGGTAACGCCAGCCGGCGTCCGATGCTGCCAGAAACCGCACTTCGCGCTCTCCCTCTCCTGCGAGTCGACCAAGGCTGTCCTCACCTCTGACAGCTAGGCCAGCACGTTGGGCGGCCCAGACCTTAGTCGAGTACGTCCTGAATAGGTACGTTGCATCCGCAGTGAACTGCATCTCGAGCAATTCCGGCTGCGCTCGAAGGGCCGCAGCCAAATCGCGGGCTACTGTACTCACTGTCGCGTCCGATTCAATGAGCGTCACGAGGGCGACGGCGTCCTGCGGCGTCGGTCGCGGTAGCGACTGATCGGGCATCACAGCGATCCTAGCCTGAGCCGTGATGAAGGCGACTGCCCCAATCATGGCGATCGCGGTTCTCGAGTTCGCCGCCGGCGCGTCCGCCGCCGTCCTTCAATGACCGCCGTCATTGGTCGGTTAGGCGCTGATCGCCCCGAATCGTCCGTGTGCGACTGCGCGCAATCGCGCGAGAGGGTGTCAGACACGGGGTCAGACGGGCGATGCGACTCCGGCGTCGAAGTCGCACCCCCGGTCCGCCGAGTCGAAGCAACGAGTGTGGACCCGGCTGCCTTGGGGTTCAGTCCTCCGCCAAAGTAACCGCGGTAACCCGGTCATGACTGGCGACTGCAAAGCGGAGGCTTCGCGAGTCCTTGGCGATCGGCGGGACACCATTCGTCTTACTGCTATAGCTGCCGAGCTGGCTGCCGGTCGCGAGATCAGGCCACTCGAGCTCGACGCGACCCGTGTTCAGATCAATGAGCCGCGGGTACTAGTGAAAGCTGACCACGTGGCTAGAACCAGCGGCCATGAGCCCTCCGGCCGGCACTTGCAGCTGGGTCCTTGTTTTCCATTCCGAGGCCGACATCGACCAACTCGCAAGCTCGAGTGGGCCTAGCGCATTGGGGTCGTGCTCCGGATCATCGAGCCGCTCTGATTCAGGGACCGTCGAAATGATGAGCGTGTCGTCGTCGCTGAACGTTGCTGAGGCGAGCTCGGCAGCGACGCTTCGCGACCTCATTGTCCCTGCCGTATCAAGGCTACGGGGGTCTGAGAGAGCGGCTGAGACGTCGTAGACATGGACCGCGTCCCACGGATGCCAGAACCACCCAGCGCTGAGAAGGTAACGACCGTCTGGTGAGAACTCGAGGCGAGAATGAAAGAAGTCGAACGTCGCCGGCTCTCGATTCGTGAGACGCTGGCCCGAGTCGATAAGCTCGATCTCGATTCGCGCGTACTTCTCTGGACAGTGTGCCACGAGCTCCCGTCCGTCAGTGAGGCGACCAAGAGCGACGGGATATTCGTAGCCGGACGCGTAATAGTAGTGGCGATTGATCTGGCGCTGGCTGCGTTGCGGCCCAAGTATTAGCCCCGTCGTTTGACGGGACGTGTACATGGCCACGTGGCATCCGCCCGGACAACCGATTGCGCGGTCGAAGGCGTACGCATACGGACCGAAGGGTGGCTTGGACTGCTCACCCCCCAGACGAATGACTCGCTCGCCGCCAATTGGGTCGAAGAGGTCATCGCTGCGCCAAACGAGGCTACGAATTCGCCCCCCGGGGATGCTCGGTGGGACGTCAAGGTCGAACCGCGACTTCTCGCGCACCGAGCTAGTGTCGCACCGCCTTCGTCGGATGTGCACCTTACTTTCTCGGACCGTCTGGCGACGGCTACGAACTTACATGCGCGGCGGGTTGGCAGTCATTTCGTGACGCAAGAAGGGCCGTCCGCACCGTTGGTGCAACTGGGTGTGATGTGAAGGAGCGATGCCGAGAAAGAAATGCGATGGATGCGGGGAAAAGATGGAGGGAGAGAAGGCGGATGGAGGGGTGAGGCGATGTGGATGAGGGTGTTGGCTGCGGAGGCGTGGCTTGGGTGAGCTAGCCTGGCAGGGTGCGTGCGGTTGCGGTGCCTGCCTGGTCACCCCCGGCGCCGTCGCGTCGCGGCTTAGCGAGCCACTCCGGGGCCGGGGGACCAACCCAGCCGCTTGGCCCGCTTCCGCTCCTCGCGCTGCCGGCGCCTGTGCTCCGCGCGGGTCAGATGCGGGGACGTCAGAAGAACCACGGCGCGCTCGGCGCTTTCCTGCACCGGCGTCCAGGGACCGCCCGGTGCCTGCACTCGGGCGCACTCCGCGGCTGCAGCGGCGATCGCCCGCCACGCGGCCACGGCTGCGGGCGTTGGGGCGGGCGCCCCACGGAGCACGTGGAGTCTCTCTGCGTTTGCGAAGGCGCTATCCCAGCGGCGCAGAGCCCGGCGTACAGCGGCCTGGCGTGCGCGCTCCTCGCGCGCGGTGGCACGAACGCCGGCCAGCGTGTCCCGGTGCGTATCCCAGAAGTCCGATCCGGAGAGACGGAACTGCCCCCTGGCGTGTAGCCATCGTGGCAGCGACTCGGATTGGCCCTGGCGTCGACGCCGGTAGGCGGCAGCCCGACACGCGTGGCTGCAGAAGCGCGGCGGACGGCCGCGGACGGAGCGCTGATCGATTGCAACGTTGCACGCAGCACAGTGAAGCGAACCGCGCTCGACTACGAGCCGCTTCACGTCGTCGTCATCGCGCCGCGATCACGAACAGGACGAACACCTGCGACATGCGGCGACCGTTACCACGTCTCGATATGGCGCGCATCGGATCGAGTATGCCGTTGCTTCCCGACGCATACCAGCGATCGACGAAAAGTGTAAGCGACCGGTAAGCGCTGGCGATGTAGAGTGCAGACATGGCGCAGTCAGAGTTGATCTTCGACGAACCGGCGACAGAAAAGGTCGCTGTTCGCTCGCAGTCGCCGACGTCTGTCCGCCCTTCGCAGGAGCACGTCGTGCGGGGGCTCGCACTGTTGCTCACCATAACCGAGGTCACGGAGCGACTCGGATGCGGTCGCACGTTCGTGTACGAGCTCATCAGCACTGGCGAGCTTGAGACGGTGAAGCTTGGGAGGCTCCGCCGGATCCCCGTTGTAGCTCTCGATGCCTTGGTCGAGCGTCTTAGGGCAAGTGCCCGCGACGACAGAGCGTCCTAGCTCGAGCCGGTCGGTCAGCCCTCTGCGTTATCGAGGGCGCTTGGGCTGCCCGATCTCCCACCAGTCCGGCCCCTCCTTGCCCCATTCCTTCAGTGCGGCGGCGGCCATCCGGGTCTGGCTGCCGGTGGCGCCGCAGAACTTCCAGAGTTCACGAGCAGCCAGCGTGAAGTGATGGATGATCTCGTCGACGTCGAAGGCGGATAGTTCGCCAGCGTCATACCGTGCGAGGCCGGCGCGCACATGCTCGATGAGCTCGGCGAGCTTGGCCTCGTGATAGGTCGCGACGAGTGCTCGATCGGCGCGAGTCATTTTCTTGCGCGTCTGCTCATCGATCATCACGCGGCATCCTACTGAAGCTATCCCCCCTGCAACTCACCCGCCGGATTCGCTCGCCCTTGTGGCTGAAAACCTGGAGCCCCGGGTTTCGAGGTTCGCTGACTAGATGGGTCTAGCTCGAAATGACACCTTCGCTGACACCTTCACCGGCGCTAGCGCCCGGTCACCGGCGAACAGGCCACCGCACGAAATCCCTTATCTCACAACCATTTACGGCCATCGGCGAACATCCGCGAAAGGCCCCTGATCAGCTTTACAGACCGCTGCCTTGACCACTTGGCTACCCTGGGTCAGCCGCTCACCGCGCGCGTTCGATCGCGGTAACGGGTAAGGATACGGGCGGGCTACACCCTCAGCGACGTGTGACCGGCAGCATCGCTCGAAGCTCCGGCTCCTTCAGATAGCGCGTAACGACTGCGAGCGCCTCGTCGGGACCACCGGCAAGGGAATCGGCGAACCATCCTCCGTCGTACGGGGCGTTGACGGCGAGCAGCAGATCCCGTGCGGGCTGGTGCCGAGGCGGTGGCACATCGGGAACCAGCTTGTACGCCAGGATCACCCGGTTCCCCGCCCTGGCGATGCCGACTGAGTCGATGACATCCCAGCGCGTGAGGCTGCTGTACGGGTACTGGCGCTGAACCAGGCCGTCTCGGGTCAGCTCGAGGGCCGGACGGAGAATCACCGCCGTGGTGGCCAGACCGATGAGCGGGGCGGCGATGATGAACCACCCGATCGTGGCGCCGTTGAGCAGGCAGATAACGCCGGCGATCTCGGTGACCGCCAGCAGCGGGAGCACGAGCGCTACCGGCCTGCGAGCGCGAAACACGATCCTTCCGCGTCGAACCGTCAGCGACGCGGGGAGCTCCGCTGAGCTGGGTGTCTCGGCCATCGGATCGATCGTAGCCGTGCCTGCCATCCTTCCCGGGTGGTTGCCCGGATCCTTGCCCTGCTGTCTCCCCGCATGCTCCTGGACATCGGTTCGGTCCTGGGCGGCATCGGGTTGGCCGTGGTCGCGTTCCTGGTGGTGATCCTGGTCTGTGTCGTGATCCTTCGGCTGCTCGCCGTCATCCTCCCTTCCTACGAGGCGCGCGACGCCGCGGCCCTCGCGTCGCGGGAGGAGCCGGCCTCCATCGCCGAGGCCGAACCGCCGACCGAGGCGCCGGTACCCGACATGCCCGAGCCCGGCAGCCGGCGGGCAGGCATCGACGACGAACCGGGCGAGTGACGCCAGGCGCTTGCGCTCGGAGCCCTGACCGGTCTAACATTCATAAGCGATCCTTTATGAAAGATTCCTTTATGGGTTCCGACGCCGCGTCGCGGCCGCCGCGGCGAGCCCTCCCGGGGAGCATCGCCATCGGCGCCAGTGACCTGTCGGTGCATTTCGAGGGACTTGCCAACCCCACGAGGCTGCTCATCGTCGAGCGGCTCGCCGCAACCTCCGAGATGCGTGTCTCCGAGCTCGCGGAATTCTGCCAGGTGAGCCAGCCCCGCATGAGCTGGCATCTGCGCATCCTCCGCAAGGCGGAGGTGATCCGGACCCGTCGCGAAGGCCGTGAGGTGTTCTGCCGCCTCGATCGCGACGCCATCGCCAGCCACTTCAAGAGCTTCTCTCGGCTGATCTCCTCAGCAGGGGCGCCCGCCGAGATCACATCACCAACACCGATACACGAGGGCGCGTCGTGAGCAACAAGGTAAGAGTCGCGATCATCGGCGTGGGCAACTGCGCCTCGTCGTTTGTCCAGGGACTCGAGTACTACAAGAACGCTGATCCGAACGACACCGTGCCTGGCCTCATGCACGTGGACCTCGGGGGCTACCACATCTCCGACATCGAGATCTCCGCAGCGTTCGACATCGACAAGGAGAAGGTCGGCAAGGATGTTTCCGAAGCGATCTTCAGCGGGCTGAACAACACCGTGAAGTTCAGCGATGTTCCGCGGCTGAACATTCCGGTGCAGCGGGGCATGACCCACGATGGGCTCGGCAAGTACCTGTCCGAGGTGATCACCAAGGCGCCCGGCTCCACGGTGGATATCGCCCAGGTGCTCAAGGACACCGGTACCGACGTGGTGGTCAATTACCTACCGGTCGGCAGTGAGGCCGCAACCCGTTGGTACACCGAGCAGATTCTCGAGGCGCCGTGCGCGATGGTGAACTGCATGCCGGTCTTCATCGCCCGCGAGGATTACTGGCAGGCGCGCTTCCGCAAGGCCGGCGTCCCGATCATCGGTGACGACATCAAGTCGCAGGTCGGCGCCACGATCGTCCATCGCGTCCTGACGCACCTGTTCCGCGAGCGCGGGGTTGAGCTGGAGAACACCTACCAGCTGAACTTCGGTGGGAACACCGACTTCCTCAACATGCTCGAGCGCGAGCGGTTGATGAGCAAGAAGATCAGCAAGACCAACAGCGTCCAGTCGCAACTCGCAACGCCCATGGCCAAGGAGCACATCCACATCGGCCCGTCGGACTACGTGCCCTGGCTCAACGACCGCAAGTGGGCGTTCATCCGCCTCGAGGGCAAGTCTTTCGGCGACGTGCCGCTCAATGTCGAGCTGAAGCTCGAGGTCCACGACTCGCCGAACAGCGCGGGCATCGTCATCGACGCGGTGCGCTGCTGCAAGCTCGGCCTCGATCG
>Ga0182024_10005248_pt1 | contig 29160 bp, 26 predicted proteins | sample P32metaG_FD_120480 | JGI IMG/M metagenome (GOLD analysis project Ga0182024, IMG submission 120480) | Permafrost microbial communities from Stordalen Mire, Sweden - P3-2 metaG (Illumina Assembly) | ecosystem: Environmental > Terrestrial > Soil > Wetlands > Permafrost | place: Sweden: Stordalen...
CCGCGCGCGCGCTCGGGGTGGGCGATTGGCCGATCATGTTCCGCCATGTGCTGCCGAAGGCGATGGTAGCGACGATCACCTTTATGCCGTTCCTGCTCAACGGCTCGATCACGACGCTGACCTCGCTCGATTTCCTCGGCTTCGGCCTGCCGCCGGGCTCGCCCTCGCTCGGCGAGTTGCTGGCGCAGGGCAAGGCCAATCTGCAGGCGCCGTGGCTCGGCATCACCTCGTTCGTCACGCTGGCGATCATGCTGAGCCTGTTGACCTTTGTCGGCGAGGCGGTGCGCGACGCGTTCGACCCGCGCAAGGTGATCGGGTGAGCCTTCTCGAAATCCGCGATCTCAGCGTCGATTTCGCCGGCTGGCGCGGCGCGGCGCCGGTCCACGCCGTGAAGCGCATCTCGTTCGAGCTCGACAAGGGCGAGACGCTCGCCCTCGTTGGCGAAAGCGGCTCGGGGAAGTCGGTGACCGCGCTGTCGGTCTTGCAGCTTCTGCCCTACCCAGGCGCCTCGCACACGCCGCAGAGCAGCATCAAATTCGCCGGCGAGGAGCTGGTTGGCGCGCCGCCGGCGCGGCTGCGCGACATTCGCGGCAACCGTATCGGCATGGTCTTCCAGGAACCGATGACCTCGCTCAACCCGCTGCACACGGTCGAGAAGCAGGTCGCCGAGACCCTGTTGATCCACAACCATCTGCCGGCCGCGACGGTGCGCCGGCGCACGCTCGAGCTCCTCCACCTGGTCGGGTTGCGCGAGGCGGAGAGCCGGCTCAGCGCCTTTCCGCACCAGCTCTCCGGCGGGCAGCGCCAGCGGGTGATGATCGCGATGGCGATCGCCAACGAGCCCGACCTCCTGATCGCCGACGAGCCGACCACGGCGCTCGACGTGACGATCCAGGCGCAAATCCTCGAATTGATGCACGAGCTGCGCGACCGCCTCGGCATGGCGCTGCTGCTGATCACCCACGATCTGGCGATCGTCAAGAAGATGGCCGACCGGGTCTGCGTGATGTCGCAGGGCGAGATCGTCGAGGCGGCGCCGAGCGCCCAATTGTTCGCCGACCCGCAGCACCCGTACACCAGGCGGCTGCTGGCCGCGGAGCCGAAGGGCCGACCGCTTCCGCCGCCAGCGGATGCCCCAGTGCTGGTCGAGGGCGACGGGCTCAAGGTGTGGTTTCCGGTGCGCGCCGGGCTGCTGCGGCGGGTGACCGGCCATATCAAGGCGGTGGACGACGTGTCGCTGACGCTGCGCGCCGGGATGACATTGGGGGTGGTCGGCGAAAGCGGCTCGGGCAAGACGACGCTCGGCCTCGCGCTGCTGCGCCTCGTTGACGCCAAAGGCCATATCCGCTTCGCCGGGCGCGACATCGCGGCCGAGCGGCAGCGCGATTTGCGCCCGCTCCGCCGCGAGATGCAGATCGTCTTCCAGGACCCCTATTCGAGCCTGTCGCCACGCCTTTCGATCGCCCAGATCGTCGGCGAGGGGCTGCGCGTCCACCATCTCGCGCGCGACGCGGACGACGCGCGCCGGCGCATCGACGAGGCGCTGACCGAAGTCGGCCTGGACCCCGAGATCGCCGAGCGCTACCCGCACGAATTCTCCGGCGGTCAGCGCCAGCGGGTCGCCATCGCCCGCGCGCTGGTGCTGAAGCCGCGCTTCGTGGTGCTCGACGAGCCGACCTCGGCGCTCGACATGTCGGTCCAGGCGCAGATCGTCGACCTGCTGCGAGAATTGCAGCAACGTCATGGGCTTACCTATCTTTTCATCAGCCATGATCTGAAGGTGGTGCGCGCCTTGGCGCACGAGATCCTGGTCATGAAGGACGGCGTGATCGTCGAATCCGGCACCGCCGACGCGATCCTCGACGCGCCACAGCACCCCTATACCAAGGCGCTGATGGCCGCCGCGTTCGACCTCGCGGCGGCGACGTGATTTCCTCGAGAAGCGGTTACTTCAGCAGCACGATATCGACGCGCCGGTCCATGACCGAGGTGTCGGTCGTGGTGGTTTGGCCCATTGGCGTCTGCTGGATGATTGTCGGGTCGACGCCAGCCTTTTGCAGCGCGTCATAAACCACCTGGGTGCGCGTCTCGGTGAGGCGCTGGTTCGCCACGGGTGAACCGGTGGCGCTGGCGCGGCCTTCTATCCGCACCGTCTTGGCGCCCAGCTCCTTTGCCTTCCCGGCGGCCTCCGCGATGACGTTCAACGCGTCCGGCGAAAGCAAGGCGCTGAACTCATTGAAATAGACCAGATAACGCCCGGCCTCGACGCGCGGCGCCGATTGCGGCGCGCAGCCGGCGAGCAGGACGAGGAGAAACGCGCCGGCGGCTTGGATTGTTCGGAGACGGAGCACGGGCTGACCATCGCTGCTGTTGACTTCGCCACCATAGCGATACGCGCGGCGCGATGCAGCCTTCGTGTGTCGCGTTTCCCTTGCCGCGAGACGCCAGGGCGTGGAACTCTGTCGCCAGCATTCGATATGGCAGGGGGGATGAGCAGATGCGTATCGTTATCGTCGGTCAGCAGGCCTTCGGCAAAGCGGCGCTGGAAGCCTTTTTGGCGCGTGGCGACACGATCGTCGGCGTCTTCGCCGCTCCCGAGCGGCCCGGCGCGCGTCCCGACCCGCTGGTCCAGGCGGCCGAGGAAAAAAAGCTGCCGGTCTATCGCTTCGCGAAATATTCGGATCCCGAGGCGCAGGAGACATTGAAGGGGCTCAACGCCGATATCGGCGTCATGGCCTATGTGCTGCTGTTCGCGCCGCCGGAATTCTGCGCGATCCCGAAGCACGGGATGATCCAGTTCCACCCCTCGCTGCTGCCGCTGCATCGCGGCCCGGCGGCGATCCCGTGGGCGATCATCCGCGGCCGCCGGGAGACCGGCCTGACCATCTTCCGCCCGACCCCCGGCCTCGACGAGGGCCCGGTGATCCTGCAGAAGCGGGTGACGATCGGCCCCGACGATACCGCCGCCTCGCTCTATTTCGACAAGATCTTCCCATTGGGGGTCGAGGCGCTGGTGCAGGCCGCCGACCTCGTCGTCGCCGGCCGCGCCACCGAGTCGACCCAGGACGAGGACGAGGCGACCTATGAGGGCTGGGTGCGCGAGGCCGAAAGCCGCATCAACTGGGCGAGCCATGTCGATTTCGTCTACGATCTGATCCGCGGCTGCAACCCCGCGCCCGGCGCCTGGACGACGCTAAAGTCCGAGGAGGCCGACAAGAAGCTCTATCTGTTTGACGCCAAGAAGGTGATGGCGGCGACCTTTGGCGCGGTGCGCGGCAAGAAGCTGGGCGAGATCGTCGCGTCCGGCCCCGACGGCATCCGCATCCACGCCCAAGGCGGTTTCATCGACGTGTCGCGCCTGCGGCTCGACGACGGCGCCAAGATCAAGGCGAGCGACGCCGGGCTGGAGGTCGGAACGATCTTGGGCGGCTAAGGCGGGGCATGCCCTAGTTCTATTGCCCGCTTGGCCGGGCGTGGCGATGAGACCCGGAAAGGTAAGGCTAGGCGGTATCTCGAAGTCTGAGGGTCGCTCGTTTTAGCCCGCTACCAGCTCGCGGTAGAGCGCTGCGTATTGCCGGGCCGATCGCGCCCAGCTGAAATCGCGGGTCATCGCCTCGCGTATCATCTGCCGCCAGCGCGGACGGTTGGCATGGAGCGCGGTCGCCCATTCGAGCGTCGCGGCGAGTTCCTCGGCGGTCGCGGTCTCGAAGGTGAAGCCGGTTGCGGTCTTATCGCGCAGCCGCGCCGGCGTCGCGTCTACGACGGTATCGGCGAGCCCGCCGGTGCGTCGCACGAGCGGCAGCGTCCCGTAGCGCAGCGCGTAGAGCTGGGTCAGCCCGCACGGCTCGAAGCGTGACGGCACGACGATGCAATCAGCCCCGGCCATGATCAGACGCGCCAGCGTCTCGTCATAGCCGATCTCGACCCCGACCGCGCCGCGCCGCGCCACCGCCGCCTCGACGAAGCCGGCTTCGAGATCGCGATCGCCGCTGCCGAGCAGCGCCAACTGGCCGCCGCCGGCCGCGAGGTCCGGCAGCGCGGCGAGCAGCAGGTCCAGACCCTTTTGCGGGGTCAGCCGGCTGACCACCCCGAAGACCGGCGCCGCGCCGTCGTGGAGATGCAGCCGCCGCCGCAAGGCCGCCTTCGCCGCCGCCTTGCCGGCTTCGACGGTCTCGACGTCATAAGGCATCGGCAGGGCATCATCGTGCGCCGGGTCCCAGTAACGCGGGTCGACGCCGTTCAGGATCCCGGTCAGCACATCGGCGCGCAGGCGCAACAGCCCGTCGAAGCGCTCGCCGAATTCCGGCGTCTGGATTTCTCGCGCATAGGTCGGGCTGACCGTCGTCAGCCGGTCGGCATAGGCGAGGCCCGCCTTGAGGAACGACACGCCGCCGTAAAACTCGATGCCGTCGAGCTGATAAAAGCTCGCCGGCAACGATAATTCAGGAAAGATTCCGGCGGCGAACGGCCCCTGATAGGCGAGGTTGTGCACCGTGAAGACGCTGGCCGCGATCGCGTTCCCCGGGATGCTCCCCTCGGCGGCCTCCGCCTTCAGATAGGCGGCGGCGAGCCCGGTGTGCCAATCGTGCGAATGCACGATGTTGGGCCGCCAATTCGGGTCGGCGCCGGTGCCGAGCGCCGCCGCGACCCAGGACAACAGTGCGAAGCGGCGATGATTGTCGGGCCACTCCCGTCCGTCCGGAGCACCGTAAGGGCCGCCCGGCCGGTCGTAGAACGCCGGATGATCGACGAGATAGGCGGCGATCTTGCTGCCCGGCAGCGTGGCGAGCGCGACGCGCACCCGCTCGGCCGCGAACGGCGTCGCCAGCCGCACCGCGTCGGTCAGGTGAAACGCGTCGAGAAAGGCCGGGAAGCCGGGGAGGCAAAGCCGCGTATCGACCCCCTGCGCGAGCAGCGCGGGCGGCAACGCCGCCATGACATCCCCGAGCCCGCCGGTCTTGACCCACGGGTAGAGCTCGGCCGCGACGTGCAGAACGCGCAGTGAGGGGCGGCGGCTTCTCACGCGGCCAGCGCCCGGGCTCAGTTCCTCGTCCGGTCGACCAGCGCGTTCTGCTTGATCCACGGCATCATCGCCCGCAGGCGCTCGCCGACTTTTTCGATGTCGTGCTCGGCGGCGGCGCGGCGCATCGCTTTGAAGCTCGGCTGGCCGGCGTTGTTCTCGAGCACCCAGTCGCGGGCGAAGCGGCCCGACTGGATGTCGGCGAGGATGCGCTTCATCTCGACCTTGACCTCGGGGCTGATGATGCGGTCACCGCGGGTGTAGTCGCCGTATTCGGCGGTGTTCGAGATCGAGTAGCGCATGTTGGCGATGCCGCCCTCGTAGATCAGGTCGACGATCAGCTTCACCTCGTGCAGACACTCGAAATACGCCATCTCCGGCGCGTAGCCGGCCTCGACCAGGGTCTCGTAACCCGCGACGATCAGCGAGGTGAGGCCGCCGCACAGCACGGATTGCTCGCCGAAGAGGTCGGTCTCGCATTCCTCGCGGAAGCTCGTCTCGATTACGCCGGCGCGACCGCCGCCGATCGCCGAGGCGTAGCTGAGCGCGATCTCCAGCGCGTTGCCCGACGGGTTCTGCTCGACCGCGACCAGGCACGGCACGCCGCCACCGCGCTGGTATTCGGAACGCACCGTGTGGCCCGGCCCTTTCGGCGCGATCATGAAGACGTCCATGTCGGGGCGCGGCTCGATCAGCCGGAAATGAATGCTGAGCCCGTGCGCGAAGGCGAGCGCGGTGCCCTCGCGCATGTTGGGCTTCAGATCGCTGTTGTAGAGCGCCGCCTGCAACTCGTCGGGCGCCAGCACCATCACGACATCGGCCCATTTCGCCGCTTCCACCGGGTTCAGCACCTTGATGCCGGCCGCCTCGGCCTTTTGCGCCGAAGCCGAGCCCGGGCGCAGCGCGACGACGACATCCTTGCACCCGCTGTCGCGCAGATTGTTGGCGTGGGCGTTGCCCTGGCTGCCATAGCCAATGACCGCGACCTTCTTCGCCTTGATCAGGTTCACATCGGCGTCGCGATCGTAATACACCCGCATCGTCATTCTCCTTTCGAAAGACCTAGAACCGGCCCGGGCCGCGGGCGATCGCGACTGCGCCGGTGCGCGACACCTCGACGAGGCCGAGCGGCTCCATCAGCGCGATAAAGGCATTGAGCTTATCAGCCGCGCCGGTCATCTCGAACACGAAGCTCTCGGTTGTCGAATCGACGACGCGCGCCCGGAACACATCGGCGAGGCGCAACGACTCGATGCGGGCCTCGCCCTTGCCGGCGACCTTGATCAGCGCCAGCTCGCGCTCGACACAGGGGCCCTCGTCGGTCAAATCGTGGATCTTGCGCACCGGCACGAGGCGCGACAATTGCGCCTTGATCTGCTCGATGATCATCCGCGTTCCCGTGGTGACGACGGTGATCCGCGACAGGCTGTTGCCGCGGTCGACCTCGGCGACGGTCAGGCTGTCGATGTTGTAGCCGCGCCCGGAAAAGAGGCCGACGACCCGCGCGAGGATGCCCGGCTCGTTATCGACGAGCACGGCGATGGTATGGCGCTCGATGTCAGGCACCCTCACCCTCCCACGCTGCGCGCGGGTCCCTCCCTCTCCCGCAAGCGGGAGAGGGGCAGCTCGGTCCGGGACGTTAATCCCCTCGCCCGCTTGCGGGAGAGGGTGCCGAGCGCAGCGAGGCGGGTGAAGGTCACACCAGCACCATGCCCTCTTCCGAGACCGGCTTTTTCGCCTCGTCCTCGGGGCCGAGCAGCATTTCGTTGTGCGCCGCGCCCGAGGGGATCATCGGGAAGCAGTTCTCCAGCTCGTCGACCGCGACGTCGAGCACCACCGCGCCCGGCGTGTCGATCATGTAGCGGATCGCGTCGTCGAGCTCGGCGGGGTCGGTGACGCGCCGCCCGTGGGCGCCGAACGCCTCGGCCAGTTTGACGAAATCGGGCAGCGCGGCGGTGTAGCTCTCGGAATAGCGGCCGCCGTGCAGCAACTCCTGCCACTGGCGCACCATCCCCATGTACTGGTTGTTGAGAATGAACGCCTTCACCGGCAGCCGGTACTGGCAGATCGTCGACATCTCCTGGATGTTCATCAGGATCGAGGCTTCGCCGGCGATGTCGATGACCAGCGCGCCGGGGTGGGCGACCTGCACCCCGACTGCGGCGGGCAGCCCGTAGCCCATCGTGCCGAGACCGCCCGAGGTCATCCAGTGGTAGGGCGTCTCGAACTTGAAGAACTGCGCCGCCCACATCTGGTGCTGGCCGACCTCGGTGGTGATGTAGGGGTCGCGCTCATGGGTCAGCGCGTAAAGCCGCTCCAGCGCGTATTGCGGCTTGATCACATCCTTGCGGCCGCGGTCGTAGCGCAGGCAGTCGCGGCCGCGCCACTCCGCGACCTGCTTCCACCATTGCGCGCGCTTGGGCGACGGCCGCTTCGGCGCGACCTTCGGCCAGCCTTCGAGCAGCGCCGCCAGCGCCTCGCCGCAATCGCCGATGATCGGCACGTCGACCCGCACATTCTTGTTGAGCGAGGAGGGGTCGATGTCGATATGGATCTTCTTCGAATGCGGCGAGAAGGCGTTGAGCCGCCCGGTCACCCGGTCGTCGAAGCGCGAGCCGATCGCGATCATCAGGTCGCAATCGTGCATCGCATTGTTGGACTCGTAGGTGCCGTGCATCCCAACCATGCCGAGGAAATGCGGGTCGCTCGCCGGCAGCGCGCCAAGGCCCATCAGGGTCAAGGTGCACGGCGCGTCGATCAGGCGCACGAATTCGGTAAAGCGCGCGCAGGCCTGCGGCCCCGAATTAATGAGGCCACCGCCGCCATAGACCAGCGGCCGTTCGGCCTTGGCGATCAGCGCCAGCGCCTCGGCGATCCGCGCCGGGTCGGGCCGCGTCTGCGGCCGGTAGCTCTTGTGCTGGATCTCCTCCGGCCGGTAGTAGCGGCCGAGCGCGAACAGCACGTCCTTTGGCAGATCGATCACCACCGGACCCGGCCGCCCGCTTGTGGCGATGATGAACGCCTCGTGCATCGTGCGGGCGAGCTCGTTGACGTCGCGGACCAGGTAATTGTGCTTGGTGCACGGCCGGGTGATGCCGGTGGTGTCGGCCTCCTGGAACGCATCGTTGCCGATGAGGTGCGTCGGCACCTGACCGGTCAGGCAGATGACCGGCACCGAGTCCATCAGCGCGTCGGTGAGGCCGGTGACCGCGTTGGTCGCGCCGGGACCGCTCGTCACCAGCACCACGCCGACCTTGCCGGTCGAGCGCGCGTAGCCCTCGGCGGCGTGCACCGCGCCGCCTTCCTGACGCACCAGGATGTGACGCAGGCTGTTCTGCTTGAACAGCGAATCGTATATCGGCAGGACCGCCCCGCCGGGATAGCCGAATACGACATCGACGCCCTGATCGACGAGCGCCTTGATGACGATATCCGCCCCGCTGATCGGCTCGGCCGACATGATCCACTCCCGCGAAAACGCAAAACGCGCCGACCGGGGCCGGCGCAGGGCCTGTACCGTACCAGCTACGCCCCACGGGTCAACAGAAATCGATCAATAAAATGACGTGAGCAGTGCAAAAAACTTTCCGAATATTGCTCAACGCAGGCTAGATCTGCGTCGAGCTGATGGCGAAACCAGGTGGTCTGACGCTTCGCGTAGCGCCGCGTCGCCTGCCGCGCGGCCACGATCGCGACGTCGAGCTCGATCTCGCCGCGCAGATGGCGGAACAGTTCGGGCAGGCCGACCGCTTTCATCGCCGGCAGCTCGGGCGATAGGCCGCGCGCCAGGAGCGCCGCCGCCTCGTCGAGCCCGCCGGCCGCGATCATTGCCGCGAACCGCGCGTCGCAGGCGGCGTAAAGGAATTCACGCGGCGGGCTTAGCAGGATGGTCACGAAACGATATGGCGCCACTGTGGCCGGCTGGCGCCGCCACTCGGCGATCGGCGTCCCGGTGGCGCGCACAATTTCAAAGGCGCGCGTCAGCCGCGAGCGGTCGCCGGGGGGCAACCGTGCCGCCGCGGCGGGGTCGAGCCGCGCTAATTCCGCGCGGAATTCCTGCCCTCCGAGGCGTCGATAGAGCGCCGCCGCCTCGTCGCGGATCGCCGGCGGGATGTCCGGCACCGGCGCCAGCCCGTCGCGCAAGGCGCGCAGATAGAGCCCGGTACCGCCGACCACGATCGGCAACCGACCGGCACCGAGCGACGCGGCGATCTCGTCAAGCGCCAGATCGCGCCAGCGCGCCGCCGATCCGCGCTCGGCGGCGTCGAGGAAACCGTAAAGCCGGTGCGGCGCCCGCGCCTCTTCCGCCGCGCCGGGCCGCGCCGACAGGATGCGCAGATCGCGATAGCACTGGAGGCTGTCGGCATTGATGACCGTGCCGCCGTAATGCTCGGCGAGGTCGAGCGCCAGCGCCGATTTGCCGCTGGCTGTCGGGCCGGCGATGATGACGGCTCTTTCTCGGGCAGACGCCATCACCCACGCGTCATCCTGTCAGTGGGAGCGGAACGACCGTTCTCGAAGGACGCATTACCGGTCATCCAGCCACCGCACCCGCGTCGAAGCCGAACAGCCAGCGCATGGTTTCGGGCGCGCGCTCGCGATTGGCGACCATTGCCGCGTCGCGCGCCTGCTGCTCGGGCCCGTCCGGCATGTGGTAGCGGTGCTTGTTGGCGCGCGACATTTCCTGGAGCCGCGTCACCCGTGGCAACCGGATTTCCTCGTACCGCCGCAATGTCTCGACCGGGTCGCCGCCCGCCGCGAGCAGCGCGGCGAGCGCCGCGCCGTCCTCGATCGCCTGCGCCGCGCCCTGCGCCATGAACGGGTACATCGGGTGGCAGGCGTCGCCGAGCAGCGTCACCCGGCCCACCGACCAGCGCGGCAGCGGGTCGCGGTCGAACAGCGCCCAGATGAAGCAGGTATTGGCGGCCGAGATGATGCGGCGGATTTGCGGGTGCCACCCCGCGAATGCGGCGAGCGCGCGCTCGACCGTCGCGCGGTCGGTCCAGTCCTCGCGGTTCCAGCTGTCATGCTCGGTCCAGCCGACAAAATTCAACAGCCGCCCGCCCGACACGAAATAATGCACGAGATGGCCGCCGGGCCCGAGCCAGGACTGGTTGCCGCGCTCCAGGTCGAGATCGGCGATGCGCGCGGCCGGCACCAACCCGCGATAGGCGACGCAGCCGGCGAATTGCGGCGCTTCATCGCCGAAAAGGATCGTGCGCACGGTCGAATGGATGCCGTCGGCGCCGACCAGGATGTCGGCGCGGATGCGCGCGCCGTTGGCGAAATCGGCCTCGATCCCATCGTCATGATCGAGGAGCCCGACGAGGCGATAGCCGAGATGGATGCGCTCTGTCGGCAGGCCGGCGGCGATGGCCCGTTGCAGGTCGGCGCGGTGCGCGGTCAGATGCGGCGCGCCGTAGAGTTCATCGCACAGCGGGTTGAGCGGCGCCTTTTGCAAGGTGCGGCCGTCATCCCAACGTCGCACATGCGCCGTCGCCGGGCGCACCGCATCGCGGTCGAGCGCCGCGCCGAGGCCGAGCCGGTAGAGGATGCGCGCCGCGTTCGGCCCCATGTTGATGCCGCCGCCGACCTCGTTGAGCTCGGCCGCCTGCTCGAAGACATCGACATCAAACCCGGCGCGATACAGCGCCAGCGCGGCGCTGAGGCCGCCGAGCCCGCCGCCGATCACGGCGATCTTGCGTGCTGTGCCTGTCATGACGGCCAGTCAAATGACGCCGGGCGCGCCTGTCAATGTTCGGGCTTTACCCTGGCTGCGACGCTTGCGAGGCTGGCCCCAACGGAAGCCGCCATCGAGGGAGAGAACGCCGTGCCCATCATTTACGAAAAGCGCGACGGGGTCGCCTATATCACGCTCAACAACCCGGCGAAGGCGAACATCCTCGACAAGGCGACGTCGGACGACATTTCGGCGGCGTGGGTCGATCTTTGGGAAGACCGCGACATCCGCTGCGCGATCCTGACCGGCGCCGGCGACCGGCATTTCTGCGGCGGCCACAACCTCACGCCGCGCCCCGACCTCACCGCCGAGGACCGCGAATATCTGCGCACCAACCGCATCTACTGGCCCCTCGCCGGCACCGTGCACGGGCAGAAGACCGGGGTCGACGGGCGCATGGGCGACCATTATCCGCGGGTCTGGAAGCCGGTGATCGCCGCGGTCAATGGGTGGGCGGCCGGCGCCGGGCTCTATGTCCTCTTGAGCTCGACCGATATCCGCATCGCCAGCGCCGAGCACGCGCGGTTCAAGTTCGCGCTATTGACCCAGGGCTGGCTCGGCAACGGGCCGGGCGCGGCGCTGCTGGCGAAGCAGCTCCGCTATTCCGACGCGATGAAGATCCTCCTCACCGACGAGCCATTCGACGCCGCCGAGGCGCTGCGCATCGGCCTGGTCAACGAAATCGTGCCGCACGCGCAGCTGATGGAACGCGCCGAGAAGATGGCCCGTCACATCTGCACCCTGCCGCCGGTCGCGGTGCGGATGATGAAGGAGTTTGTCGTGCGCTTCGGCGATCTGCCGACCGACCAGGCCTGGCACGTCCAGAACATCATCAACCACCTGCTGATCCAGACGACGATGGACGGCGAGGAAGGGCGGAAGGCGTTCAACGAAAAGCGCCCGCCCAACTTCACCGGCACGCTGCGCCACCGCGGCGAGCCGTGGGACGAACCCTCCGAGGAAGACGCGAGGCGGCTGGACGAGGCGTACCGGAGTGGGGAGTTTTAGACTTTTCGTCTCCCCCGCGTAGGCGGGGGTCCAGGGGCAACCGCCGCGTCGCACGCCCCTGGGTTCCCGCTTTCGCGGGAAAGACGATGTAAGCTAAAGCACCGCCGCCCCCGCCTTGGCGCAGTCCTCGTCCTCTTGCGAGGTGCCGCCGCCGACGCCGCAGGCGCCAACAAGGACGCCGTTGCGAAACAGCGGCACCGCGCCCTGCCCCATGATCATGTGGCCGCCCTCGGCCGCGGCGATGCCGCGCGGGGTCGGCTGATCGGCGCGCTCTTGCATGACGCCGCTCGGCCGAGCGAACGCCGCCGAGGCGATCGCCTTGCCTTGGCTGCCATAGACGCCGGCGAAGAACGCGCCGTCCATGCGCTGGAACGCGATGAGGCGGCCGCCTTCGTCGCACACCGCGGCGCTGACCTTGATCTTCAGCTCCTCGGCTTTCTTGAGCGTCGCGCGCAGCACGCGATTGGCCTGGTTCAGGGTGATGCTGCTCATTGGTTTCCCCTCCGTTGGTTGGTTGATTTACCCCAAAACGCCCGACGCGCGCAGCGCCGCTATCTTTTCCGCCTCTAGGCCCAGCACGTCGAGCAGGACCGCGTCGGTGTCGGCCCCCAAACCCGGGGCAGCGCCCGTCGCGCGGCCGAAGCTCGCGCGCCACGGCAGACCGGGGAGCACGCCCTTTTGGTGCGCGTCCCAGAACCCGCGCTCGCGCAGATGCGCGTCTTGGAAGAGATCGACCGAGCTGGTCAGCGCCGCCGCCGGGATGCCGGCGCGGCGCAGCTCGGCGGCGGTGGAGGCGGCATCTTGCGAACGCGCCCACACGGCGAGCGCGGTGTCGATCGCCCGCCTGCGCTCGCGCCGCGCATCGAGGCCGAGCGCCGCCATCGCCGCCAAGCCCGGCACCGCCGCGCACAGCGCGCGCCATTCTTTGTCGTTCGTCGCCGCGAGGGCGAGCCACGCATCGTCGCCGGCGCAGCGCCAGGCGCCGTGGGGGACATGCCGGTCGGACTCGTTGCCGCGCGGCCGTGGCGGATCGCCGAGCTGGGTCGCCAGCAGCGGCCCGGCCATGGTCCACAGCATCGCCTCGATCATCGAGAAATCGACGCGGGAGACCGCGCCGTCGCGCGCCCGCCGCCACAGCCCCGCAGCGACGATAAACGCCAGCATCAGCCCGCACATCGGGTCGAGCCACGCGAAACCGACCCGCGGCGCAATATCGGGATGGCGGTTGAGCCCGGCGAACCCGGCATAGCATTGCAACAGCGTGCCGTAGGCGACCGCCTGCGCCTCCGGCCCGGTGCGACCCATTCCCGAAGCCGAGACGTAGAGCAAGTTCGGGTTGAGCGCCTGGAGCTCGGCCGCGCCGAGACCGAGCCGGTCCATCACTCCGGTGGCGAAATTCTCGAACACGACATCGGCCCGCGCCGCGAGGTCGCGGGCGATCGCCACCGCCTCCGGCTTTTTCAGGTCGAGGACGATGCCCTTCTTCGCCTGGCCGAGCACGGTGTGGAGTTCGCTGGCGCGGCCCGGATCGCCGCGACCCGGCGCCTCGATCTTGATCACCTCCGCGCCCATCGCCGCGAGGTAGCGGGTCGCGGTCGGCCCGGCGATGACCCAGGAGAGGTCGAGCACCCGAATGCCGGCCAGCGGCAACCCACCCGTCTTCGGCGCCTTGACCGACCCGGCCGTCAGGCTCAGCCCGAAAGGCGGGCCGGGCGCCTTGACCGCTCGCCCGGCGATCGTCGTCTCCCGCCAGAAGCCGCGATGGTCGAGCTGCGGTGACGCCAACTGCTCGGCCGGCTCGCGCAGCGGAAAGCTCGGCACATGCGCTTCCTGCGCCGCGTCGGCGATCCATTGCTTGGCGTGTCCGCGGCTCCATTCGGACATCAGCGCGTGCAGCGCGTCCCAGTTGGCGACGCGATCAGGCTTCGTCCGGAAGCGCGGGTCGTCACCCCAACCAGGCGAGCCCATGACCTTGAGCCAGACGGCCCATTGCCGGTCCTCGCGCGGCGAGATCGCGGCGTAGCCGTCGGCGGCCGGGAGGATCGTGACCGTCGCGCCATTGCCGTCGCTGACCCGCTTGCGCGACCGCGCCTTGCCGCCGAGCCCGGCATTGGCGAGCTCGGTCATCGCCAAGGTCGCGAGCGCCTCCTCGATCGAGATGTCGATGACCGCGCCGGGCATCGCATGCATCCCGGCGCACGCCGCCGCGAGACCGCCGATAAAGGCCGATTGTTCGCCGACCGGGCGGATTGGCGCCTCGGCGAGATCGTCGACCTGGCCGGTCAGCAGCCGTGCGATGCCGCTCGCGTACATCAACGTCAGGTCGCTCGCCGGATCGTCGGCGCGCGGGCCTTCCTGGCCGAATGGGGCGATGGTGACGATCGTGGCCGTGGCGTTGACCCGTCGCAGCGCCGCGACGTCGTTTCCCACGGCGCGCAGCTCGGCGGGCCGGCCCTCGACGACGATAAGATCGGCCGCCGCCAACGCCGCCGCGTCGCCGCTCGCCTTGCCGAAATCGAGATATTCCGCCAGCGGCGTCGACCGGCCGGCACCGGTGCACGACACCGCCGCGCCGACATCCGCGAAAATGCGCCCGGCGACCGCGGCGGCGAGCCCCGGCCCGAGCTGCGCCACTCGGAAACCCGCCAATAATGCGGTCGCGTCGCGTCCCCTTCCCATCGCTTGAGTTTTGGCGGATGGGCCTGGAAAGCGCAATGCGCATCGCCGCCGCGCGATTGGAATTCTCAGGGAAGTGCTTATTTTGATGAGCGAAAGCGAATTCCACGCGAATTGACGGGCATTATGTTCACCGCCTTCCGCCGCGCCGGGTCGATCGTTGCCATGCTGATGCTCGCCGCCACCGCGCAGGCTGCGGACGGCGCCGGTGCGATCGCCACCGACGGGTCCGGCACACTGACCATGTGCCGCAGCTGGCTGCTGTTCCACAGCTGCCAGGACTACAACAACATCGTGCTGCCGACGCAGATCGCGGTCGGCGACAAGCTGCCGCTCAACTTTGGCAGCAACCCCAAGGACTACGAGTTCCCGGTCGCGCGGATCGTCCGCGACGGCGTCTCCTGCACCGTGCTGAGCGACGCCGCGGGCCCATCGGAACATGCCAACAAGATCGAGATCGCTTCCTGTCGGGACGCGCCCGGTACACACTGAGCGGCGCAGCCGTCAGGGAGGGTGCCGATGCTGATCTTCTATTTCGCGCCGGGTTCTAGCTCGATGGCGACGCATATCGCGCTGCACGAGGTTGGAGCCGCGTTCGAGCCGCGCCTCCTGTCCTTCAAGAACAAGGAGCAGCAGCTTCCCGACTACCTGGCGCTCAACCCCGAGGGCAAGGTGCCGGCGCTGGTCGTCGACGGGCGGGTGCTGACTGAGGTGGCGGCGACGCTCTATTACCTGGCGAAGACCTATCCCGCAGCAGGGCTGTGGCCGCGAGGGGGTGTCGAGGAAGAGGCGCAGGCGATCTCGTGGATGAGCTTTATCGCCGCGACTGTGCACCCGGCGCGTCGCGCGGGTGAGGAGGCCTGGCGCGCCGTCTTCCATCTCTGCGAACAGCGGCTCGGCGGGCGAGACTGGGCGGTGGGCGGGCATTACTCCATCGCCGACATCCACCTCTTCCGCCTGTTCTGGCGGTTTGTCGACGCGCTAGGTCCGGATCCGGCGACCTATCCCGGCCTCATGGCGCATTACCAGCGGATGATGGCGCGCGCCTCGGTCAAACAGACGATCGCGATCGAAGGCGGGATCGGCTACGAGTTCCCACTGGGCGCCGGCACGCGCTAACCGGCTCTCAGCTCAGCGGCCTGCCGTGCCGGGCGATGAAGTCGGGGAAGGCTTCCTCGGCCTTGGCGCCGCGCACGACATGCGTCGTGAAGTGCCGCTCAGCCTCGTATTGCTCTTCGAGGTTCTGGCTCATCTGCCGCAGCATCAGCTGCTTGATGCCGACGATCGCGGCGCGGTTGTTGGCCGCGATGGTGCGCGCCAATTCCATCGTCTTGCCGCGCAACTGGTCGCGCGGCACCAAATGGTTCAACAGCCCGATGCGATAGGCTTCCTCGGCCTCGACCACGCGCGCCGAGAACAGCAGCTCCTTGGCCATCGGCCACCCGACCTGGTTGGGCAGCGTCCAGGTGCTGTTGATCCGACCATAGGCGGCGGCGAGAAAGCGGAATTTCGAGTCCTCGCAACCGATGCGCATATCCAACGAGGATGCGAGCACCCCCGCGCCGCCATAGGCGAGACCGTTCATCATCCCGATGGTCGGCTTGGCCGAGGCGCTGATCTCGAAGCTGCCGCGGGTGCGACGGGCTTCCTGCTGCTCGTCGGTGAGTCTGCGGTCGTCCTCGCGCTGCTCGTGGATGTCGCCGCCGGCGGAAAAGGCGCGGCCCGCGCCGGTGATGACGATGCAGCCGATGCCGTCGTCGGCGTCCATCGCCTTGACCGCGTCGCGCAGCTCGGACGACAGCTTGCGGTTCATCGCGTTCAATTTGTCCGGCCGGTTCAAGGTCAGGATGCCGACGCCGTCCTCGATCTCGACGAGGATGTGTCGGTAATTGCTCATAGCTGTTCCTCCTAATTCTGCATCGCCCGCCAGACCCGCGCCGGGGTCGCGGGGCCGTCAAAATTCTTGCCGCCGATCGGCGCCAGCGCATCATGGATCGCGTTGTGGATGGCGGGAAAGGCGGCGATGGCGCCGGCCTCGCCACAGCCCTTGACGCCCAAGGGATTGGTCGTGCAGCGCGTCGAATTGAAGCCGAGATCGAACGCCGGCAAATCGTCAGCGCGGGGCAGCGCGTAGTCCATGAACGAGGCGGCGATCGCCTGCCCCGATTCCTCGTCGTAGGCCGCGGTCTCGAGCAACGCCTGGCCGCTGCCCTGGGCAATCGCACCATGCGCCTGGCCGGACGCGACCATCGGGTTGACGATGACGCCGTAATCGTCAACCGCGGTGTAGCGCTCCAGCGTCACCCGGCCGGTTTCGCGGTCGATCTCGACCTCGACGACATGGGTGCCGTTGGGGAAGGTCATCCACTCGCGGGTCCAGAAATGATAGGTGTCGAGCGGCGCGCCGGCCTCACGCGCGGTCTTCGCGACATCGAGCAACGACACGCGCCGATCGGTGCCGGTCACGACAAAATCGCCGTCGGCGAATCTGATGTCGGCCTCGGCGGCTTCGAGCATCTCGGCGGCGACGCGCGTGCCCTTCAGGATGATCTCGTCGGCGGCGCGAAAGATCGCGGTGCCGCCCATATAGGTCGCGCGCGAGCTGCCGTGCCCGCCGCCATGCGCGATCAGATCGGTGTCGCCCTGGCGCAACTTGATGAGCTCGTTCGGCACCCCGAGCTTCTCGGCGAGGATCTGCGGGAACGTCGTCTCGTGGCCCTGGCCGATATGTTGGGTGCCGGTGATCAGCGACAGCGAGCCGTCGGTCTCAAAGCGGATATCGACATTTTCCGACGGATTTCCGCCGGTGCCCTTGATGTGATAGGCGAACCCCAAGCCGCGCAGCCGGCCGCCGGCTTCGCTCACCGTGCGGCGCGCGGCGAAGCCGGCGATGTCCGCCGCCGCGAGCGCACCCTCGAAGGTCTCGGGAAAAGCGCCGCTATCGACCTGGTTGCCGACCGCGTTCACCATCGGCATCGCCGCCGCCGGCACCAGGTTCCGGCGGCGCAATTCGACGCGGTCGAAGCCGCGGCGCCGCGCCGCCTCGTCGATCAGCCGCTCCATGATGTTGTTCGCCTCGGCATAACCCGGGCCGCGCAGCACGCCGATCGGTGTCGTATTGGTGAAGGCCGCGCGGACGTGGAGGTCGATCGCCGGGATCGCGTAGACCGTGCCCGGCAGGAAGGCGTACTGAAAGGTCTGCACGCTGGCCGAGCTGCCGGCGAGATAGGCGCCGAGATTGGCCTCGCTCTCGACGCGGAGCGCGAGGAATTTGCCCGCCGCGTCGAGCGCCAATGACGCCTCGGCGCGCTGGTCGCGGCCGGCGTGGTCGGCGAGGAACACCTCGCTGCGCGTCGCGATCCACTTGACCGGGCGCCCGACAAGCTGCGCCGCCCATAGCAGCAGCGCATGCTCGGGATAGACGAAGTTCTTCGCGCCGAACCCGCCACCGACATCGGGCGCGACAAACCGCACTTGCGCCGGCGACACGCCGAGCGCGCGAGCGGTGAAATCGCGCGTGACGTGGATGCTCTGCGCCGAGACATGCGCCGTATAGCGGCCGGTCACGGCATCGTAGACGCCGACAATGCCGCGCGGCTCCATCGGGTTGGTGACAATGCGGTGATTGTCGAGCCGCATGCTGACGACGTGCGCCGCGGCGGCGAAGGCGGCATCCGCCGCCGCGCGGTCGCCGTGCCGCCAGTCAAGGCAGAGATTGCCGGGCGCCTTCTCGGAGATGAGCGGCGCGCCGGGCGCTTGCGACGCGGCGGCGGTCGTCACCGCCGGCAACGGCGCATAGTCGACCGCGACAAGCTCGGCGGCATCGAGCGCCGCTTCGCGCGTCTCGGCGACGATCAGCGCCACCGCCTCGCCCACATAGCGGACCTTGTCCGCGGCGAGCAGCGGCTGCGGCTCGAAAGCAAAGGGCTCGCCGGTGATCGTATTGGTTTCGGCGCCGGGCCGCAGCGCGGAAAGCCCGGCAGCGGTGGCCTCGGCGGCGGTCAGCACCGCCAGCACCCCCGGCGCGCCGCGCGCGGCGGCCGCATCGATGCGCTCGATCCGCGCATGGGCGTGGGGCGAGCGCAGTACCACGGCTTGAGCTAGCCCCTCGAACGTTATGTCGTCGAGATAGCGGCCGCGCCCGGTGATGAAGCGCAAATCCTCGCGGCGCTTCGGTGCGTCGCCGATCTTGGCCAGCCCGTCAGGCATCATCTCTCCTCGTTGCGCCCGCTGACATATTACCCGCTGCGTCGCCGATGTCGTCAGCAGCTTCGCCCACGGTGCGAATGGCTTTATGCTGTCGGGGCGGACCGAGGTTTGTCCGCGGGGACGCCGATGTCACTGCATTTCCTGTTGCGACGCGGCCTGATCTACCTGTTGCCGCTAGTCGCGCTGGCGATCGCCTTGACGGCTCGGCTTGTCGCGCCCGACCTGCTCGACCGGCTGATGCTGACCTCGTTCGATCTGTACCAGCGCATCGTTCCGCGCGAAGCCGGCGACATCCCGATCAGCATCGTCGACATCGACGAGGACAGCCTCACCAAATACGGACAGTGGCCGTGGCCGCGCGGCCTCGACGCACAGCTCGTCGACAAATTGCGCGAGGCCGGGGCAGGCGTCGTCGCCTTCGACATCGTCTTCGCCGAGCCGGATCGCACCTCGCCCAAGCTCTTGCTCGACCAGCTGACGCGGGACGGCAGTATCGCGGAGGACACGATGCGGCTGCTGGGGAACCTGCCCGATCCCGATGACGCGCTCGCCTCGGCGATGAAGTCGCTGCCGACTGTCGCGAGCTACATCCTCGTCGATCGCGCCGGGGGCCAGACGCCGATCCAGAAAGCCGGTTATGCCTTCGCCGGCGACGATCCGTTGCATTTCGTCGACAGCTTCCCCGCCGCGGTCACCGATCTGCCGGCGTTCCAGACCGCCGCGCTCGGCAACGGCTTCCTCAACGAGCACGTCGACTGGGACCAGATCGTCCGGCGCGTGCCGCTGATCATGAAAATGGGCGACAAGCCGGTGTTCTCGCTGGTCGCCGAGACGCTGCGCATCGTCACCGGCGCGCACACCTATATCGCCCGGGCCGCCGGCGCCAATGGCGAGAAAAGCTTTGGCGAGAACACCGGGCTGACCGCGCTCAGGATCGGGCCGCTGACGATCCCGACCGACGCCGCTGGCCGCGTCTGGGTCTATTATTCGAAACCGCGCGGCGAGCGCCGGATCTCGGCCGCGAAAATCCTGTCGGGCGATTTCGATCCAGCGCTGATCAAAGACCACATCGTCCTAATCGGCACCTCGGCCGCCGGCGTCGTCAACGACCTTCAGGCGACACCGATCGCCGCCGGCGTGCCCGGCGTCGAAATCCACGCACAACTACTCGAGCAGATTTTGCAGGGCATCTACCTCGTTCGCCCGGATTGGGGCAAGGGCGCGGAAATCCTGTTCGCGCTGGTGGCCGGCGCTTTCCTGATCGTCGTGCTGCCGCGCATCGGCGCGCTGGCGAGCGCGCTGTTCGGAATGGCCGCGATCGTCGTCGCGCTCGCCGTGTCGTGGTTTGCGTTTCGCGACGCGCAACTCCTGCTCGATCCGATCTACCCGATCGTCGTGCTGGTGATGGTCTATTTCATCTCCTCGATCCTGGGATATCTGCGTACCGAGGTGCGCCAGCACGAAATCCGCAGCGCGTTCTCGCGTTATATGTCGCCGCATTACGTGGCGGAGCTGGCGCGCAACCCGGAAAAGCTCGTGCTCGGCGGCGAGGCGCGCATCCTGACCGTGATGTTCTGCGACATCCGCGGCTTCACGGCGATGTCGGAAGGGCTCGACGCCCGGGCGCTAACCCATTTGATGAACAGCTTCACCTCGCCGATGAGCGACATCATCACCGAGGCGCACGGCACGATCGACAAGTATATCGGCGACTGCATCATGGCGTTCTGGAACGCGCCGCTCGACGATCCGAACCACGGCAAGAACGCGGTGCGCGCGGCCCAGCAGATCCGCCTCAAGCTCGTCGACCTCAACCTTAAACTGATGGCCGAAGCCGAAGCCTCCGGACGGCCCTATCATGAACTGCGCGTCGGCATCGGGATCAACACCGGCGAGTGCGTCGTCGGCAATTTCGGTTCGGAGCAGCGCTTCAACTATTCGCTGCTCGGCGATCCGGTGAACCTCGCCTCGCGGCTCGAAGGGCTGTGCAAGCTCTACCTCGTCGACCTGGTGATCGGCGAGGAGACCGCCAAGATGCTCGACGACCCGACTTTGCTGGAGCTCGACCTCGTCGCGGTCAAGGGCAAGTCCCAGGCGGTCAAGGTCTACACGCTGCCGCCCGAGGACGAAGACGAGGCGGCCTACAAGAACCGGCACGAGGAGTTGCTCGCCGCTTATCGGCGGCAGGACTGGACGGCGGCGCAGGGCGCGCTGGGCGAGGCGCCGCTCGCCGCGGCGCGCTACCTGGCCCCGGTCTACGCGCTCTACCGGCACCGCATCGCGCATTTCCAGATCGAGGCGCCGCCCACCGATTGGGACGGCGTCTACACGGCGGAAGAGAAATAGCCGCCCCCGGGCCCCGATTGTCGCTCCGACGGCGCCTTTACACGGTCACGGTGAGGTACAGAACGGGTTCGTCGCGACGGCGTGCGAAATGTGAGCAGTTCCGAGGCACGGCGACGGAAGCACCGTAGGCTGTGCCTGAATCCCGAACCCGCTCGAGGTGTGCGTGCCGCGCGAGCCGCCGACGCCGACCTGGCCGGTGGGCGGCGTCGCGTCGCCGGCGATCTCGGCCTGAATCTTCGGATCGAGGTTCGGCGACGGCATCATGTTGCCGCCGGTCTGCGGCATATCGGCCCCCGACGCCCGAGCGCCGGCGCGGGTGCCGATCGCCGGGGAGGCGGTTTCCAGCAACGTCACCATCTGCGTCGCCATGGCCGGCGGTGGCGGGCTGGGCACTGGCGGCGTCGGCGCCATGCCGTAGCGGACTAGCGTCGAATAGCCGGCCTCGACCGCCACCGTCACGCCGTGGCCGGCGACGAGAGCCGTTCCAGTGTCGACCGATACCGTCGTCGCCCTCGCCGGTGATACGGTGATCGTGAGTACCGTGCCGCGAATACCGATCTGGGCCGAGGGAGTGGTGAGCGCGTAGTCCGGCTTGGGCAACAACCCGGTCGAGAAGCGCGCGACGCCCTTGGCGATCGATATCGCCACGGCCGATTTGCTCGGGTCGGGATCGAAGACAAAGCGGTCGAGCACGACCGAGGATTGCGGCCCCACCGACAATTCGGTGCGGTCCTGGAAGATCACCCGCGAAGCGCTGTTGTCGGCGGTGTCGATCGTCTCGTTCTGGAACACGTCGATGCCGGCGCGCAGCGGTGCGGCTTCATGCGTTGTCGCCAGCGTCCCGTTCACCGTGTTGACGACGATGGACGCCGCGCCGATCTGCTGATCGGCCCATGCAGGCCCCGCCACGGCGGCGAGCGACGTAGCTCCCAGCATTGCCGCCACGGCGCGGCGGCGGAATTTCAACCGATCGATCGAATGTGCCATGCTTATCCGGTTGACACCCACACATACAAGCGCTAGATTGTGATCGTGGAGTTGATCCATGGCCGCGCCTCGGGTTAACAGGGGCATAGGAAAGACGATGACGAAGGTTCTCACATTGAAGTTCGGAGAAGCCAAAAACGAGACGACCGAAATTCATCTTCTGAATGTCGGGGATGTCTTTGAAGGCTTCGGCGGTTCCCGGCATCCGCTGGAAGCGGGACGGGATTGGGCAAGCGGTCGCAAGAACAAGAAGCCGACAGCCAGCATCGTCACGCGTCGCACTGGCGTTATGGGCGTCGAGGACAAGGAGATGGACATCAACAGCCCGGACTTCTGGGCTTGGATCGGTCGCCTTATCAACAAGAACCAGGACGGCGATGTCGTCGCCGTCTACGGCAACGCTCAGTCGGAGGGCTGAGCGATGGCGATCTACACTCGCTTCGGAACCCGCGTCGAGTTCGTCTCGGCTGAGCAAGTGTCCGTTCTGATCGAGCGGACACGCGACGCGGAAACCCGCTGGCACTACCCTGAGAAGCTGCCGAAGAAGCGCAGCAAGACCAGCCAATACGAGGAAGTGCCGGTTTGGCACGTCGTGGCAAAGGATGCCGATACCGGGCGTTTGATTTGCGACGGCGATCAAATCCCAGCCGGAGATTTCCGAGCCGATGAAGGCTGGCGAGAAGTCGTCGATATGTGCGCAAAGCTCGCTGGCGGGGAGAGCTGACACATGGTCAACCATCCCAACCGCTCGCGCCGCGACAAGATCGAGAAGGTGCGGCGCAGCCTCGAACGCATTCGCGACGGTCTCCCGCCGGAAGCGAAGGGACTGAGGCCGCAGCGTGGCCTTGCGCCCGAAGAAGTCGAGGAATTGCGCAGTCGCATTTGTGGGGCGATCAACGCCCTCGATTTGGTGTAAGCCATGCCAGCGGATATCTTTCAGCGCGAAGACCTGCCGTTTCCGAGCAGCCTGCCGGAGTTCCAACGGCTGTTCCCAACCGACGCGGCTTGCGCGGCCTACATGGAGGCGATCCGCTGGCAGCACGGCTTCGTATGCGTGTGGTGCGGCGAGCGCGGGGAGCCTTTCCGGTTCGCCGCGCGACCGCATGTCCTGCGCTGCCGCAAGTGTCGCAAGGACAATGCGCTGACGGCGGGAACTGTCATGCAGGGCACGCACACGCCGCTGAGCGTGTGGTTCTGGGGAGCCTATCTCGCGTCGTCGCTGACGCCCGGCCTTAGCGCGGTTCAATTCCAGCGGCAGCTTGGCATCGGGCGGTATGAGACGGCGTTCCAAATTCTCCACAAGCTCCGCGCCGGTATGGTGCGGCCCGACCGTGACCAAATCGGCGGCATCGCTGGCGAGCATGTGGAGGTTGACGAGACGTGGATCGGCGGCGCGACGCGCGGCGGCGGCAAAGGCGTCCACGATCAAACGCTGGTCATCGGCGCGGTTGAGGTAAAAGAGCGGGTCGCCAAACCGAAACCCGGCAAAAAGCATCGGCGCGGCGGACGCTATGCCGGTCGCATCCGGCTCGACGTGATGCCGGATCGCACGGCCCTGTCGCTGACCAGCTTCATTCAAAGCGCGGTCATGCCGGGCAGCATGATTATCACCGATGCCGCGCCGAGCTACGCCGGGTTGGCGCGGCTCGGATACGAGCATCTGCCCGTGGTCGAAGCCGGAAACCCGGAAGTCGCCGAGGAATTCCTGCCCATCGTCCACCTGATCTTCAGCAACCTCAAAAGCTGGTTGCAGGGTTGTCATCACGGCGTCAGCCCGCAGCACCTTCAAGCCTATCTCAACGAGTTCACGTTCCGGTTTAATCGCCGGTTCTACCCCTTCAACGCCTTTCGCTCGTTGCTCGGAATTGGCTCCGAAGCCGCCGCGCCGACCTACGAAGGGCTTTATTCGGGCAGTTGGCAGCACGCTAGCTGTAGTCCTCATGGGTGAAAACCGGATAAGCATGGAATGTGCCATTGGCTATTTCCTCGGGCCGCTCGATTAAAACCGAACGGTCGCGGTCAGCGACACAATGTGATCCTGGAACCGCTGATAAAAATCGTTCGAGAAATTGCGGTCGTAACGGTAGTCGAGGTCGAGTTGGACAGGCGTCGACAGGAACCCGACCAGACGCATCCCGAGCAGCGGTATCAGTCGGATGTCCTCGCGGTTATTGGTCGGCACCGGATCGTGGCTGTCGTAATACTGGGCATCGGCGAACAAGCCTAGCTTGGCGACGACGCGCTGGGCGCCGAGTGCATGCTCCGCCACCGGGGTCAGCGCCAGGATATCGAGGTCCGCTTCGTCGTAATGCGCCGGCTGCAGCGGCGGAACAATGCTCGGCTGGTCGGCGCCGTTATAGATGAAGCCGGGCGTCACGATCAGCCGCGTATGGAGCGGCAGCGCCTCTTCGAAGACGAACGGCGCCGTCCCGCGCATGACCACGCCGCTGCGGAACCCGCTTGAGTCGCGGAAATTGTCGTAGCCGACGAGCAGATTGACCGATTGTAGCGCGGTCTTGCCGGGCGGGAACCAGTTGAGGATCAGATTGCCCGAATCGAACTCGAACTCACGAACATGATCGCCGCTCGCCGGGATGGGCGATTGGCCCTGCAGGACATATTCGCCGCCGATTGCGATGCGCAGCTTGCCGGCCGTGTTGAGGTCGAAGATCGGTCCGGTGTCGAGCGCGACATAGCTGATGTCGCCCGGTGAATAGCGGTTGTGGTAATCGGAATAGATATCGAAATTGCTTTGCAGCGTGATGCCGCCAAGCTGACGCGTATCGTTGATGGTGAATTCGCCGAACCCGATCGTATCGTCAAACCCGCGAAAATTCGGCGGCCGCCGGGCCGAGTTGGTCTCGTAGGCGCCGCCGACGCGCAACGTGTAGTCGGTTTGCGCGCCGCTCGCGGCGAGCGGCGGTGCCGCGCCGCCAAGCGCGGCGAGCGCCGTGGTGGCCGCCGCGTTGTTGGGATCGAGGTTCAGCACTTTCCGATAGACCTGACGCGCCTCGTCGGTCTGTCCGGCGGCCCGGAGGCTCTCGGCGTAGGCGAGATTGGCCGCGATCCCGTTCGGGTCCTGCAGCACGGCTTCGAATTGCGACAGGCTATCGTCCGGCACGACGGGCTGGGCCGCCGCCGGTTGGATCAGAAACGGCGGCGCCGCGAAGAGCGCGACCGCCGCGACGTAGGCGCGAAAACGCGACCTCACGAGATAGTCCCCAATCGTCTGCGGACGGCGAACCGTCCAATCCCCGATTGAGAGTCTCATTCTGCGAGTCGCCTGGCAAGCAACTTGCGCGTTAATCTCCTAACGTCCGCGCGTACCGCCGCCAGTGTTGCCGCCGGAGCCGCCGCGCGTGCCTCCCCCGCCTGGCTGACCGCCGCCGAAGTTTCCGCCAAAGCCGCCGCCGAAGCCCGGACCTGAAGGACCAAAGCCCGGACCCGGTCCATAGACCGGCGGATAATCTCCGCCCGGCGGCCCGTACGGATTCGCGCCGCCCGACGGCGGGCCGCCGGGATAAACCGGCGCGGCGGTTTGCAACAGCGCGTCCATCTGCGTGGTGATGGGCGGCGGCGGTGCGCTCGCGGTCGGCGGCGTCGGGGGCTGGCCGAAAGCAACATAGGTCGACTGCCCGGCATTGACGATCACCGTGACGCGCTGCGCGCTGACCGCAGCCGCCCCCTCCTCGACCGAGATCCAGGATGCCCGTTCCGCCGAGACGATCGCGGTCAGCACCGTGCCGCGCACCCCGATCGCGCAAGATGGCGTCGTGATCTGATAGTCGGGCTTGGGCAGCAGCCCCGTCGAAAAGCGCGCGACGCCCTTGGCGACCGACACCGCGACCACCGAGGCGGAAGGGTTCGGGTCGAACACGAAGCGGTCGAGCACCACCTGCGACATCGGGCCGATCGATATCTGGGTCTGATCCTGGAAGATCACCCGCGAGGCGCTGTTGAGGGCGGTATCGATGGTCTCGTTCTGGAACACGTCGATGCCGGCGCGCAGCACGGAGGTTTGGCGCGTCGCCGCCAGTGTGCCGGTGACGCTGTTGACGACCTGCGCGGCCGAGCCGATCTGCTGATCGGCCCAGGCGAATTGTGACAGCGCCAGCGACAAGGCAGCCGCCGCGCAAACCCGCCATTCTTTATGACCGCCGATCGCGAGCGCCATCATTGCCTCCCTGTCGACGGATTCAGATACGCGCGCCTCGCGCAGTTGGTTGCTAGCGCGTCGGCACGCGCGGGCTGGCGAGCGTGTTGCCGTCGAGCACTGTCCGGAACTCCTGCTCGATCCTCGCGGTCAGGCTGCGGGATTCGGCCTCGTTGGCAATAACATGCGGGGTCATCAGCATGATCAGCTCGGTCCGGCCGGCGCCATTAGTGTGAGTGCCAAACAGCGGCCCGATCCCCGGCAGGTCGTGAAGGATCGGAATGCCCGACGATTCGCGGCTATCGGTCTGCTGGATGAGCCCGCCGAGCAGGATCGTCTCGCCGGTCTTGACGCTGACCGTGCTGTTCAGCCGGCGCTGCTGGAAGGTCGGCGAGTCGATCTGCGAGGTCGTGGTGTTGACCACCGTGCTGACCGACTGGTTGAGGTCCATCGTCACATAGCCGCCCGAATTGACCCGTGTCGTCACCGCGAGCACGACGCCGTTTTCCTTGTAGGTGACGTTGTTGAGGACTAGTGGGGTGCTGGTGACGGTGCTGGCCGCCGACTGGGTGATGATCGGCACCACGTCGCCGACCTGGAGCCGCGCCGTCTCGTTGCTCAGCACCAAAAGCCGCGGCGTCGAGATCACCTTGGTCTGGGTCACGTCCGATAGCATGTCGAGGACAGCCCTCGGCGTGAAATTGCCGGCGACCCAAGAGAGGTTGAAGCCGGGCACCGTGGGGGTGATCGTCGCCACGTTGCTGGTCGTCAGCAGCGTATTGGTCTTGCCCGAGTTGATATAGTACTCGACGCCGTAATTGAGGTTGTCGTTGAGCACGACTTCGGCGACGGTGACCTCGATCAGCACCTGCAGCGGCGGCACGTCGATGCCGGCGAGGACCTGCCGGATCAGCTCGTAGTCGCGGGCATTGGCCGAGATCAGCAAGGCATTGTGGGCCTCGTCGGCCTGGATGTGCACCCCGGTTTCCGCCGGCGGGTTCACCGGCTGGTCGGTAGCCGCCGCCGGAGCCGCCGGCGCGGCGGGAGCCGGTGCGGGCGGCGGCGCCGGCTCTGCCAATACCGGCGCCGGGAGCGGCTTGGCCGGACCCTCGAAGCCGGGCGCCGCCGGGGCGAGGCCGGTATCGCCCGCGGCCGCCGCCGGCTGCTTGAACTGGATGTTGAGCCCGGTCAGCAGGCCCTGCAGCTTTTCGCCGATCTGCACCGCCTTGGCGTACTGCAGATTGTAGACATAGATCCGCCGCTCGGTCAGATCCTGCACGCGGTCAAGCTGGGCGATCCAAGTGCGTGCTTCGTCGAGATAGCGGCCCGATCGGGTGATCACCATCACGGCGTTGAGTCGGGCTATCGCCATGAAGCGGATCGCGTCGCTGTCGGCTTCCTTGCGAGTAGCCGCGAAAATGTTGCGCAGCTCATCGACGAGCGCCGCCGGCTCGGCGTTGCGCAACGGCACAAGCGCGATCGACATGCCGGACAGCTGATCGATGTCGAACACCCGGACGGTGTCCTCGGCGAGCTGCAGCTCGCTCGGCGTGCCCTGGATCAGCACCACACGGCGCTTGTCGTCGGCGGCGACCGGCTGGCCTTGCGGCAACAGCTTTTCGAGCACGCGCTGCATATCGGTCGCACCGACAAAGCGCAGCGGGAACACTTCGGTGCGCTGGCCCGCGGCGGAGCCCGAGGCCAGCGGCGGCGCCGCGCTCGACTTGCCGTCCTTGCGCAGCGGCATGACGCGGATGATGCCGTCGGACTGCACCATGGTCGCGCCGCGGCTGTTGAGCACTGCCTCCAGCGTCGACAAGACCTCGCCGCGCGAGATCGGCCGGCTGACATTGAAGGTCACCGGGCCCGACACCTCGGGATCGATCACGTAATTAAGCTTCAGCGTCTCGCCGAGCACGGCGTTGATCACGTCGCGGATATCGGCGCCGGCGAAATTGAGCGTGACATCGGCCGGATCGCCCCCGGGCACGGCCGGTTTCGCCGCGCCGCCCGCGGCGGCCGATTCGTCGCCGCGCACGACGAACGGCTGGATCGAGCTGGCGCCGAGCCGGCTCGCGGACATCGTCGCAACGGCATGGCCCGGCGGCGGCGCCGACGGCAACAACGTCGGCGCGGCGCCGGCAGCCGCCAGCGGCACTGCGGCGCCGGGCGAAGGCTGCGTGTTTAACCCAAACGGGTCATTGCACGCGGCGACGGCGATGACCAACAGCATCGCGGGCCATCGCCATCTTCGCTCGGGCACACGCAGGCGCTGCTCTTTACCGCACGGCCGACGAGGCCGGCGCACGGCGAGAAAACTGCGCTGCGACGTGGAATCCCCCGGGGGTTAGGTGGACTTGAAGTGCGTCTCACCGGTAGGATCATCCACGGTCGCGGGGGGAGTCAACGGGCGCTGGGCGAAACCATGAAACAAGCCGGCAAGGTCCTCGTCGCGTTGTGGTTTGCCGCCGCGGCAGGAATCGCATCGGCCGCCGAGCCGCCGCCGGTGACGGCGAGCCAGCTCGTCGGCAACACGCTGAGTGCTGTCGCCTTCGTGCCGCGCGGCGCCGGCATGCCCGGTGGCGGCGAGCTCGCGCGAATCATGCTCCAAGCCTATCTCGGCGCCGATGGGCGCGCGCTGGTGCGCGCGTGGGATCCGAGCCGCGACGCCTACACCATGCCGGCCGAGCGGCGATGGAGCCTCAGCGGCTCAACCTTCTGCCTTGAGCTGCCGGCTGGCGGCGCGCGCCCGATCTGCGCCGACATCCACATCTGGGGGCCGCGCATCGCCGGGGTCGGCGTCAAACCCTATGCGATGCTGGACGGCGATTTGCAGCCCGGCAACGCCCTCGGCGCCGGTCGGTGATGCGCTCGCTCCTCGCCGCGCTCCTGCTGCTGGTCGCGGCCGCGCCCGCCTTAGCGCAGACCGAGCCGGCGCTCGGCATCCATCTCGGCGTCGCGACCTGCGCCGGCAGCAATTGCCACGGCGCGACGCAGCGCCCGCGGAACTCCTCCGTGCCG
>Ga0182024_10005249_pt1 | contig 29156 bp, 28 predicted proteins | sample P32metaG_FD_120480 | JGI IMG/M metagenome (GOLD analysis project Ga0182024, IMG submission 120480) | Permafrost microbial communities from Stordalen Mire, Sweden - P3-2 metaG (Illumina Assembly) | ecosystem: Environmental > Terrestrial > Soil > Wetlands > Permafrost | place: Sweden: Stordalen...
ATATCCTGCCAGCCGCTGTTGTCGAAGTCTGCGAAGTTTGCTCCCCACTTGACGAGCGGTGAAGTGGGAGCGGCGATTCCGGCCCGATCGGCAACATCGTGAAACTCGTTGTGGCCGTCGTTGATATAGAGGCTGGCCGGCTGGCCGGCAAAACGGGTCACGAACAGTTCGAACCTGCCGTTGTGGTCGAGGTCGGCAAAATCGCATGCCATGTTGCCGTAGGTTTGCCCCATTTCCCCGTAGGCGGTGCCTGAATAGAGCCCGATATCCTCAAAGGTTCCGACCCTTTTGTTGTGAAACAGAAAATTGCTGTATCCATCGTTGGTGACAAAGAGATCGGGCCATCCATCGCCGTCGAAATCTCCCCAGCAGATTCCCATGCCGTGCGCCTTCTGTGTGTTCTGGACACCGGCTTTGGCCGCGACCTCTTCGAAGGTTCCGTCGCCCCGATTGCGGTAGAGGAGGTTGGTTTCGCCGGGCATATTACCTGGCAGTTCGGTGAGTGCGTTCTTGTATACCGTCCTTTGAGGGTTGGGAAGATGCCGGGGATCGGTGGAAACATAGCGGGCAACGTAAAGATCCACAAATCCGTCACGGTCGTAGTCAGCCCAGGCGGCTCCGGCGCTAAAGCCTCCGCCGCCAACGCCCGCCATTGCCGTGACGTCGGCGAATTTGCAGCCGCCTAGATTGTGATAGAGCACATTGTGGCCGTAGCCGGTGACATAAATATCAGGATGGCCGTCGTTGTCGTAATCGGCTACGGCAATCCCAGTGGCCCAGCCCTTGGTTGTCAACCCCGCGGCTGCGCTGACGTCAGTGAAGTGCAGTGTCTTCCCGTTGCCATCCTCCCGGTAGAGCGTGATCATGGGATCGCCGCCAGCAAGGTAGCGGTCGATTGAGGAATCGTTGACCACGGCGATGTCCAGTTTGCCGTTGTTTTCGCAATCCAGAAAGGCAACTCCTCCGCCGCTCATCGTTTCGATGACGTAGCGCCTGTCGAGATTCGTGTGAGGAAGAGTGCGAAGTCCGACCTCCGGCGAAACGTCACGAAAATGCGGCACAGAGGGTTGCGCATGCTGCTTGGGCACGGCCACTGAGGGAGCTTGAGCGCTGAGTGTGAAAGCAGAGAAGAGCAGTACGATGCACGCTGACGTTCGATTCCTCATCTTGCCCGGAATTCTAGCACTGCACAGTTCCAGCCAATCGCAGTATGCTGTTTCACCATGAAGCTTCTTCTTCCTTCCATGTTTCTGCTTCTCTCAATTTCATTTCCTGGAGCTTAAACGCCTCCGACGGCAGAAAACACCCTTGCCAAAGCGCACATGTCCATGGAGCGCGACCACCCTGACGAGGCCATTGCTCTGCTGCAGCAATTGGCCACCGCTGTATCACGTCTCTGAATGGCCTGACGGCGTTCGTTGGGATGGCATGGAGTATTGGGATCCGGCCCGGAAGAATGGCGTGGTTTTCGCCTTCAGAGGCTCAATTGAAAACCAACCGGAGCATCGATTTGTTCTTGCTGGGCTGAATGCAGTCGTATCTCCGGATTCGGCTCCATATCAGCGTCAGGTGGAGAAAATCCATCCCACGGTGCAAAGCGTCCGAGCCGCCCGCTTTCTCTCAAGCCAGCACTTCGCGCAGAATTTTTTCCAGGTAGATTTTCTCCTGGCGGACGTCTTCAATCTGCTGCGGGCCGCTGGTTTCACGCTCGATGGTGATGGCGCCGGTGTAACCGAGACGATGCAGTTTGGTGAAGACCTGCTTGAAGTCGACCAGGCCCTTGCCGATGAGGACCTCTTCGCCGAGCTGGCTCGGATCCGTGGGCCAGCGGCCGTCCTTGGCGTGGACGCTGCGAACATGGGGGCCGACGATGTCGACGGCGTCCACTGGGTTGGCTTTGCCGTAGAGGATGAGGTTGGCAGTGTCGAGGCCGACGGCAAGGCTGGGCATGGCCACGTCACGGATCATGCGCGACATGGTGGTGGGTGTCTCCTGGCCGGTTTCCATGAGGAAGTATTGGCCGTTGGCCTGGCAGTGCTGGGCGACAGTGCGGATGGCTTCGACGGCTCCGGGATAGAGCGGATCGGCGGGATCCTCGGGAATGAAGCCGCAGTGCGTCTGGACTTGAGGAATGCTGAGAGTTTTTGCGAAGTCGGATGCCTGGCGAAGGGCGTCGATGCGGGCGGCGCGGGTACTGGGCGGAACCAGGCCGATGGTTGATGGGCCGCGAAGGAAGTTCCAAACGAGAGGCGGCGGGCCGACCACCTCGACGGTGGTTGCAACCAGCGAATATTTGGCGAGCAGATCGCCAAACTGATTTGCAATTTCAGGAGTGAAGCCGTTGATGTAGCTGTCGAGCGAAAGGAAGCAGTTGGCAAAGCCGATCTCATGAACGCGGCGGAATGTCCCCTCAGGATCGCCGAAGGGGCTGATGATCAGGCCCAGGTCCATGGGCTTGACGGCTGTGGGCGCGGCGGTTGCGGCGGCTGCGTTGGGATGAACCGCATTTGCGAGGAGAGCGGCGGATGCTGCACCGAGGAATGTTCTGCGGTCCATGGAGTGGCCTTTCTTAGCTGAACGCTGGGAACGCAACCTCCATTTTTAGCACAGATGGCTGCGGGCTGCTGGCGCTGGTAAGGCCGGCGATTTCGTTAGTCCCGGTTCACAACCGTCGCTCCGTCGGGAGTCTTCAGCACGAAGGTATCGTCCGCAATGGGGCCGTTTTCATGCACATCTTCGACCGTCAGAACGATCTGAGTCTCCTCCAGCGGGCGCTTGATGGTGACTGACGACGGGTACTTGGCGCCCTCGAAGTCCTGATAGGCAGAGTAGGTGACCTGGGTCTCGATGTTGCCTTCGCTGTCGTATACGTCCTGTTGGTAAGGCTGCAGATCGTCGCGATGGAAGTAGACTACGCGCGCCGGTGTCTCCTTCTGGCTGCCGGGTTTGTAACGCGTAATGCGCAGAATATACTCCGGCACCGACAACAAGCGCTTCTTTGCCGCGTCCTCCACCATGAAAGTCTCGGAGGTCACGGAATACTGATCGTCCGGCTCTAGGCCTCTCACCAGCATGGCATCGAAGAAGAATCCTGGCCGCAGATTTTCCCAGGTGTTGAGCGACTTCTTTTTGACAGAGTTGGAGCCTTTGATGACTTTGTTGTCGTGCGGAATGGACAAGGTGAAGTCCTTGCCGTCGCTGGCCATGTCAAAGACGCGTATGCCGATCATCTGGCCTAGTACGCGCAGCATTGCAGGCTTGCGCATAATGATGTGTCCTTCGACGCTGGGGTAGTCCGTGGCTACGCCTTCCTTACTCTTGGCCACGCTGACGTGGAACTCGACCTTGGCGGTGAGGGTATTGATGCCCGCCCAACGATCATTGAGCCGGCCAACCAACTCCTCGGGGCTGATGGTTTGCGTAACCAGCGGCGCCTTTGGCACGGGCAGCTTGCGGGTTGTGGGAAAGAATGAGCATCCCGTCAGCAAGAGTGGCAGGAGCAGGGCTGCTTGACACGCGAGGCGGGGGCAGGCGAGACGGCGGTATGCGTTCACCGGCCACCTGCCTGTTTGACGGCGTGACGATAGCCGGCCACGTTGCGGTTCTGTTCATCGAGCGAGCGGGAGAACAGCGAGTGACCCTGTGGGTTGGCGCCTGCAGCAACGAAGTAGAGGTAATCCGTGGCCGCCGGTTCCATGGCCGCATGCAACGATTTGACGCCGGGATTGGCAATGGGGCCGGGCGGCAAACCCTTGTGCAGATAAGTGTTGTAGGCGGTTTCGTGGGTCAGGTCGGTCTGGTAGATGGTTCCACGCCAGCGCCCCTGAAGCTGCAAGCCGTAGATGACGGCGGGGTCGGTCATGAGCGGCATGCCCTTAGCCAGGCGGTTCTCAAAGACACTGGCCACCAGCGGCCGCTCGTCATCCACGGCCGACTCGCGCTCCACCAGCGAAGCGAGGGTTACCACGGCGTGCGCATTCTTGTTCAATCCCAGTTGCGCGGCGGCGGCGCGAAATCGGCGCACCATCGTGGCGCAGATTTGTTCCGGAGTCGCCTTGCGGGGCAGGTGATAGGTGTCAGGGAACAGATAGCCCTCGAGGCTTTTGGCTCCGGGGTCAAGATCGGCCACCAGGTCAGTCTGGCCGGCCGCGGAGGCGAGGAAATCCCCGCGCGCCCCCAAACCCGCCTGTTCCAGCCTTGCAGCTACGTCGAAGATAGTTGCTCCCTCCGGAATGGTTACGGCCCTGGTAAAGACGTCTCCCCGGACGATCCGCGCGTAAACTTCGGCGGCTGTGGCCGGATGGTCGAACCGGTATTCGCCGGCGCGCAGCGCTCCGTGCTTCCACAAGCGGAGCAACTGGAAGGCATAGCGGCTGCGGATGACTCCGGCAGCCTGCATTTGCTGGCCGATGCGAGCCGTGGACGTGCCGGGCATCACCTCGACAAAGGTCTCGCCGGTCGGCCCAAACGGCTCCATAACCAGCCAGGCCACACCGCCGCCAGCAAGAACGACGATCAAAAAAGCCATGAACAAGAAGGCGGCCGCGCCTGAACTCTTCTTCTTCCTGCTCGTGCGTTTGCGGCCTACCATTCTTTGGCTGTTAACCCTTCATCCATTTGAGACGCGAGAATTCCCCTTGGGGATTCTCTACGTTTGATTGTATCGGGCGGGAATCGTGCGGCCTGGGGAATTCCTCCCGGCGAGGCGCTCGGGAGCCTGTTACTCGCCGCCGGCGAGAAGCCTTGGACCCGGCCCCATTTGCTTCAGGTTGCACACGAGCCGCTCGCAAGAACCCCGGACCCAAAGTGGCGATTTCGTCAGTAGGCTGGTTTTGCTTTAAGGTAATCGTCAACGCTGATTAAGAGAGGCAGCGGAACTCAACCATGCCTGACTTAGAGCTTAATTACGTCCAGAAAACCAGGCTCGATCTTTTCCGTGGCGAGGAACTCGAAAAACTTGCTCGCGACCGGTTTGACAAGCTTTCGGACGCCGAGTTGGAGGTTCTGCGCGTTTCAGCAAGCTTCGCCGATCCCGATTTTCCAAAACGCGATCCGGTTGAAACGGAAAAGCCGGGGCCACTTCTGCTTGTTCGCGCGGAGCTTATTCGCTGGCTCGCCACCGACCCCGTTGCAGCGCCGTTCATCGCCTCCAAGGGTGTCCGGGCCTTTGGTGTTACCATCCCGGAAGGCCTCGACTTCTATGGATGCTGCTTTCTCTTCCCACTAACTCTTTGGCAATGCAACATCGAAGGGGAAATCAACCTCCAGTCCGCGGAGACGAAAGACTTCTTCGTCCTCGATTGCGCGGTCAAGGGATTAGCCAAGCCTGATCCGGGAAAAAACAATGAGGACGCTGACCCGTTCGTTGGAGGCATCGATGGAGCTCGCGTTGTTGTGAATGGCTCTTTCCATATCAGTGGGAGCAGTTTCTATAGGGGAGTGAGCCTGGCTGGGGCAAAGATCACGGGCGATGTTAACTGCATGGGCGCCACGCTCTTGTCGCGCGCGGAGAACAAATCAGCAAAGGATCCGCAAAAAGAGGCCGCCTCGGGGACCGAACCGGAGAAGACAAAGGACCCGACGATAAACAATACGGCGCTGCTTGCGGGCGGAGCCCGGGTTGAGGGGTCTGTCTTTTTCGTCAAGGAATGGAAATCCCTTAAGGATTTCAGGTCCTATGGGGATATAAGTCTGGCTGGCGCGGTGATCGGCGGCGATCTGCTCTTCAACGATGCGGGAGTTGGCAATATAGTGAGTTGCGAGAACCTGCAACTCTCTGGAGACCTGATTTGGCGGAAAATGAAGAAATCCGTAGACCTCGACGAGGAGATGAAGAAATCCGTAATCCCCGACGAGAATCCGCCCGAGGCCAGGTCGATCGAGACCCTGCCGCCGAAGGCCACGCCACTCGGTTTCATGCTTAGCCTCAGGGGGGCGACGATCCGGAATCTAAAGGACGACAAGATGAGCTGGCCTTCGAAGGGCAGGCTTCTTCTCAATGGCTTTGTCTACGCGGGTTTCGAGCCTGCTTCCACCGCCGGGGAGCGCATCAACTGGCTTCAGCGCCAGCTGCCCGATAGAGAAACCGAGCCAAAGCCGCTTAATAAAGGAAAGGAGCCCGAGCCGGTTGTTTCCGTAATCGAGCCACAGCCCTGGATACAGTTGGCAGCGTATCTGGATTCCAAGGGCGATCACCGTGGGGCTAAACATGTTCTTTACGAGCTGAAGCGATTGAGAGCTGGAGGACGGGAAAGGGACCGGGAGGATTGGAAGCCTGGCCTTCGATCCGAGCTAAAAGGGATATCTGAGTTTCTGCGGTTCCTGTTGCATCCATTCAGTTATGGGCGAAGCGGGTTTCGGCCACCCGCAATCGCCTTCGCGTGGCTGGAAGAGGTACCACTTCGGATTGCGTGGTCGATTATCCTCGTCCTAATGTTCGGTACGCTGATCTTTCACCGCGCCGCAAAGGAACAAGGGTTCGCTCCGACTGACGAAAAGTACTATCCAGCTGCCGGTAAAAATGAGAACGAGCCTGTCGCCTATCCAAAGTTCAACTCGTTCGTTTACACGCTTGAAAACGGCGTCCCGCTGGTCAAACTCGGGCAGGACGAGAAGTGGGCGCCCAATCAGAAGAACCCTTCAAAACAATGGTGGGCGAATTATTGGTTCTTGATGTCTGTGCGTTGGCTCCTGATCCTCTCCGGCTGGCTCCAGGCGACCGTACTCGCAGCGGCGCTTTCGGGGCTCTTCAAGGAGTGAGCCGGCCGGCGCGTGCCATGGTCGATAAGCTGGAAGTCAGGAGTTGAAAAGCTGGAATCCCCGACCCCACAGCGTTATCTCGGCCTGGACGTCGGCAATCGGCGCATCGGGGTGGCTGTGTCGGATGAACTGGGGCTGACGGCGCAGCCGGTGATGACGCTCGTGCGCAAGCGCAATCCGCGCGACGATCTGCGCTCGCTGGCGCGGCTGGCGCGGCGGCTTGGAGTGGTGGGAATTGTGGTGGGGAATCCGGTGCACTTGTCGGGCGAGGTGAGCCCGCAGGCTGTTAAGACGCAGGCTTTTGCGGCTGAGCTGGGGGAGTTAAGCGGCTTGCCGATCCATCTTTGGGACGAGCGGCTGACCACGCGCGAGGCGCACCAGATTCTGTACGAAGCAGGTCATGCGCGGCAGCAGCATCGACGGGTGGTGGACCAGGTGGCGGCTACGCTGATTTTGCAATCGTTTTTGGAGCAGGGGGCTAAGGGGCTACGGACTAGGGACTAGGGAATAGGGAATAGGGTTCATCTCGCGGCTGCTTGATTCCAACCGGCCTTCGCATTCTCCGGTGTCCTTGCACAGAAAGCCGCAACTCGCGACTCCGACTTGGTTTTTCGAGTCCCTAAGTCCCTACGTCCCTAGTCCCCGCTTTTGCTTCCCTGCGTATAATTGAAGAGTCAAGAGATTTTACTTTTTCCCGGACAGAGCATCCCGGCTCTCCGGCACGGACGATTGATGCCCGAGCACATCAAAAAACAGCTTCTCGCAGAGATCAGTATTCTTGAGCACGAACTCTCCCACGAGCTTCCCGCGGAGATCAAGAAGGCCGTGGCGATGGGAGATCTGTCGGAAAATGCCGAGTACCACATGGCGAAGCAGCGCCAGGTTTTTGTGAATGCGCGTTTGGGCCAACTAAAGAAGCGCATGGCGGAATTGTCGCTGGTGAACCTGACCAACATTCCCAGGGACAAGGCGGGCTTTGGTTCGACGGTGGTGGTGTTCGACTCGACAAAGGACGAAGAGATTGTCTACCGTTTGGTGACGAGCGAGGAATCGGACGTTACCAAAGGGCTGATCTCGACCACGTCGCCGATTGGGCGCGGGCTGGTGGGCACGCGTGTGGGCGATGTGGCTACCATTGTTACGCCGAACGGCAAGCGGGAGCTTGAGGTTTTGAAGCTGATTACGATCCACGATGAGGCAGGCCTGTCTGAATCGGGTGAGGACGCCGAGGAAAACGGCGCCGTCGGCAAAGAGCAGTAGCAAGGATTATTGGAATGACCTGGACCAGCGCTTTTGGCCGCGGATGCGGTTGGCTTCTCGATCGCATCGTGCATGGCCTTGCGCTCACCCGCATCTCCCCCAATGCGCTTACGTTTATTGGCCTGGTAATCAACATTGTGGCCGCGTTTCTGTTTGGCCACGCCAACGCCACCAACTCTGGCATCATGTTTTTCTATGCCGGCCTGGTGATCTTCGGTGCGGGAATTTTCGACATGGTGGATGGCCGCGTGGCGCGGCGCAACAACCAGGTGACGGTCTTCGGGTCGTTCTTCGATTCGGTGATCGACCGCTATTCCGACGTGGTGCTGTTCTTCGGGTTGCTGGTTTACTACGGGCGCATTAATAGATTCAGGTATGTCGTGCTGGTGGCGTTTGTCATGGTGACGTCGCTGATGGTGAGTTACACGCGCGCGCGCGCTGAGGCGCTGATCGGGCAATGCAAGGTGGGCTTCATGGAGCGGCCGGAGCGGGTTGTGCTCATCCTGCTGGGCGCGTTGTTCAACCACTGGGGCGTGATGGCGCCGGTGCTTTGGGTGCTGGCCGTTCTCTCCACAATCACGGTGGCACACAGGATTCAGTACACGTATTCGAAGACCAAGCATCTGGCGCCGATTGCTTGAAGTGGGCACTTTCACACATTCGCCGCTGTTGCCTTCCAGGACACGGGACCCGAGTGGAAGCCCCCGCGCTCCCTCGCAGTTGAGTTAGAGTGATACGGTAAAGGCATCTTCCGATAGAGAGGAGGCGTATCCATGGCCCAGCATCCGTTTCTGAAATCAATCCGCCCGGTCAATCTGCTCTCCTTCGGGCCGAATACGGAAGAGATCGAGCTACGCCCGTTGAATATTTTGATCGGGGCGAATGGGTCGGGCAAGTCGAATCTGATTGAGATTCTAGGGCTGCTCAGCAAGCTACCGGATAAGGACCCTTGGGCTGACGTAATTGCCTCCGGCGGAGCGCCGGAGTGGGTTTGGAAGGGCCAAACTGACTATGAGTCCCCATCGATCACTGTTACCACCGAAGCCGACGAGGCGCCCTTAAGCGCCTTCGGTTTAGGCGGTTTGTACGGTGCGGAGCCAGTACGATCGATCCTTTTTTCAATCTCGCTTTGGGAAGCAGGTGGCAGTTTTGGGGTCGCAGAAGAGCGATTTGTGGAAGTGAAAGCGGGCGAAGTTGCAGACGCCGCGAGTAGCAATGCCTTTGATCGCTCGAGTTGGGAACATGAACGAGAAAACTCGGACCGGTCTACGGGTTTACTTAGACCGATCATGACGGCCCCAGTTCCGCAGAAGTTGAATTATGAGCGTTCGGTTTTGTCGCAGCTTGGTCAGGTCTCTGACATCGCCACGAGGTGGCCCCGGATGTATGAGCTAGCGAGCGACTTCGAGAGGATCACTTGCTATCGGGATTGGATATTTGGGAAGGAATCGAAATCGCGTCAGCTTCGGCCGGTAGGATTGGACAGTTATCACCTAGCCGCCGATTCCAGCAATGTGGCCCAGGTTCTGAAAGCGATGCGCGACCGTGGCAATGCAGCGACCTTTGACCGACTTATCGATCGCATGAAGTCCTTTTATGGGCCGGTCAAGGACGTTGATACCGAGTTGGTAGGGACTCACCTCCGAATCATGATCAAGGAAGAAGGGCTGAGTTCAAGAACTCCAGCGGAACGCCTTTCCGATGGCACTTTGCGTTGGCTCAATCTTCTGATAATCCTGCTAGATCCAACGCCGCCGCCGGTGATTTGCATCGATGAGCCGGAACTCGGCCTTCACCCTGATATTCTTCCTACGCTGGCCGATCTTTTGCGTGACGCATCGACTCGGACGCAACTGATTATCACCACTCATTCTCGCTCTTTTCTCGACGCGTTTACCGAAACCCCCGATGCAGTTTGCATATGTGAGAAGGTCGATGGGTCCACCGTCATTCAGCGGCTAGAGGCGGAGCGGTTGAAGGTATGGCTCGATAAGTATTCGCTCGGCAAGCTGTGGACAAGCGGCGAAATCGGGGGAAACCGCTGGTGAGCGTCAAGATTTACGTCGAAGGCGGCGGCGATAACGAAGACACGATTACGCGATGCAGACAGGGATTTGCAGCTTACTGCGCAAACGCCGCTCCGCAAGAGCGTCGGCCTCGAATTGTTCCGTGCGGAGGTCGGGATCATACATTCGACAAGTTTAAGACCGCTGTTCGAGCAAGCGATGGAGGCGACCTCTGCGCGCTTTTGGTGGACTCTGAGGGACCCGTGGGAACGAACGCGCCGATAGCTTACCTATCCGGCCGCGACAACTGGAGATTTCCACAGTTGCGGGGTCATCAAGTCTTCCTAATGGTTCAGGCGATGGAGGCTTGGTTTCTTGCCGACCGCGATGCCTTAGAGACTTTCTATGGCGACGGTTTCCTATTGAGCAGCCTTCCTGGTAGTCCGACCAACATTGAGGCGATTCCCAAGGACGATCTGGAGCCAAGGCTGAAATCTGCATCAAAACCAACGAAGACAAAGGGTGAATACCATAAGGTTAAGCATGGCTTCGCGTTGCTCGCCTTGATCGACCCATCGAAGGTGGAAGCAGCCTCACCCCAAGCTGCCAAATTTCACGAATTCCTTCGGTCGCTATAGCCGCGTTAGACTCGGCAGTTGACCATGACGGCGGAGCAGCCTGCCTTCGCTGGTTTCCATTGCGCTAAAAAGCTGGTTACGGCGGAGGGTTCCATGCGGCGCATGGGGGCGAATTCGCCGCCACGCTGGCTGTAGAGCAGCTTGCCCTGGTCGCTCAAAACGGCGATCGCGGGGACGCCTCTTTCGAGCGGGACCTGGTAATGGCTGGCGATGTCGAGATTGATATCCATGTGACCGACGTTGACGTGGACCAGGACGAAGTTGGCTTCGAGGATGGGCAGGTTCTGGGGATTGTGGAAGTAAATGTCCAGCACCTGGCAGTCGCCGCACCAGTTGCCTCCAAAGTCGAGCAGGACGCGCTTGTGGGTTTGCGCGGCGGTTCTGAGCGCGGCGGCCAGATCGGCTTTGGCTTGCGCGGGGTCGGGATAGATTACTCGGTTGGCTGTGGAAGGTGCTGGTGTTGTGGTTGCCGGCGCCGGATTGGCGGTGGTGATGGTCGAGTTGGTGACAACGGTGGTGGGAGCTTTGCAGGCGGCGATGGCCAGGGCTGCGGCAATTGCCAGGAGCTTGATGGTTTTCAAGGGCGAGATGCCTCCACAACTGCTTTCAGTCTGCCACAAACGTTTGGCGCTTTCCCACTTTGATGCCACGCAGCCGCAGCATTGGGATTTATTCTGGAGATGGGATGGGAAGTCACGGAGAAGTGCGGAAACGACTGGAGTCGGCGATTTACCCCGACCTGGGAACGATGATGGAGGGCTACGCCCGCGCGGCGGCCGACGTTGCCAATGGGGAGTTCCGCCAAAGACTGGACTTTACGTCGGAGTCGATCGATGGGCTGGACGATGTGCTGGTGCTGGTGGGTGAGAGCCCGGAGCTGGATGTGGACTTTGAGGCGCGCTTGTGGGGCAGTTACCTGGGCGAGGTGCTGCGGCGGCGCTATGCGGGCAGCTGGGAGATGACGCAGTATCCGGGTGGTGTAGTGGCGGTTCCGGCCGTTGAAGTGCGCGGGTCGCGGCTGTTTCCACTCATGAAGGTTTACCGCCGGCTGACGGTGGGTGAGGAAGAAGATCTGCGGACCTTTTATGCCATGGTGACGGAACGGCTGGGTAAGCCGGCGCAGGTGAACTGACCACCTGCGGTGAGGTCCGCCGCGGCGGAGCGCTTGCGCGCCAGAAGGGTCGTTGCGCAGGTGAATTAAGTACAGGGGTCAGGGGCCAGACAGCTGGCCAGCCAACCCATTCCGCGCGGAGATGCGGGTTTGTGCGACAATAACTAGTGAGAATGCGTGCCGGTAAAGGTTGGCACGCGGAGGATGAGATGGGCGATCTACTTCAGCCATGGCACCTGATCGTGTTGGCCGTGGTTGCATTTCTATTGTTTGGCGCCAAGCGGCTGCCGGAACTGGGTAAGGGACTGGGCGAAGGATTGAAAGGCTTCAAGGAAGGCATCAAAGGGATTTCTGACCCAACGCCTGCTCCGCCGACTGTGCAGACGAGTGCGGCTCCCACGCCTCCGCCTTCGGCTCCCAACGAGACCAAGCAGAGCTAAGGACGGGATTCTTCTCCGGCTCCTGACGACCTGTCTGGGCTGATGATGGACAGCCGCGCAAGCTCCCGGTGTGGTGGCTTGTGAATTCCAAAGGAAACCTAGAGGCCTGTGCTCGAGCACAGGCCTCTAGTGCGTCTGGGCTTTGGAAAAAGCTCCGCTAAATGCTTAGCAACGCCACTGCGGCCAGCGCCAGGGCCATGCCGGCAAACTGGCGGCGGGTGGGCCACTCGCGCAGCACCAGCGCGGCCAACAAGATGGTGCCGGCGGGGTAGAGCGAACAGACGAGGGCAGCCACATCGAGGCGGCCAAGGCGGGTGGTCTGAATGTAGAGCAGGTTGCCGAGCGTGTCCAGCAAACCTGCCAGGATGCCGAAGAGCCAGAAGCCGCGCCATGGGCGGGTGGGCGGCATCACCAGTATGACTAGAACCATGGCCGTAACGCCGGCGCCCCGGGCCGAGGTCATGACCCAGAGAATGTTGCCTCCCGCCGCTAACTTGAAGAGAATCAATTGCGTGCCAAAGCCGAGTCCGGCAAGAGCTCCGAGCAGGAGCGCGGTGGGCGGCGTGGCGCCATGGTGCTGTGGAGAGCCGTTTGCGGGTGAATGGGTGATCAGCCAGATCGCGGCCAGCCCCACGGCCAGTCCCGTGGCTGTCAACCTGTTGGGAAAGCCGTCGTGGAAGAGCGAGAAGAGAACAGGAACGAGGGCGGTGAGCAGGCCGGTGAGGGCTGCAGTGAGACCCATCGCGCCCATGGCCAATGCGCGATAGAACAGGGCCAAAGCCAAAGCACCCTCAAACCCGCCAAGAGCGGAGAGGAAAAGATCGTTGTTGCCGGGCAGCGCGAGATGGGCTCCGAGGCAGATGGCCAACAAGACAATCAGGGAAACGAAGTGGCCTGAGGCAACAACCAGCAGGGCGGGGGCCCGGCGCGAACCGAGGCCGCCAACGAAGTCCGAACCGCCCCAGGTGGCGGCCGACATAAGTCCCAGGCCAGCCGCGCTTGCCGAGGGCGTCACAAGCCTAGCGGGACATCTGGGCTGAGGGGTAGTAGCCGAACTTGGCGGTCACTTCCAGGCCGGGCCGCTCGACGCGCACATCGATCTTGCGGAACTTGCTGTCGTAGATCGACTCGTGGCTGGCGTAAACCAGCGTGTACTGGTTGCGCGCTTCCTTGGCGATCTCAGCGTAGCTCTTCTCAATGCCGTTCAGGTCGCGCTCAGAGTCCGCCTGGCCGCCAGTGGCCGCAATGTACTTGTAGAGGATGTTGTCGTACATGGTGAAGGGCAGGTGGATTCTGCTCACCCAGCCTTCGCCCCAGGCGGCTGAGGTCCCCACCAGGGTTCCGTAGACGGCAATTTCGTTGGTCTCCAGGTAGCGAATGACCTCTTTGAGCGTGGCCTTGCTGCCGTATTCCTTGCCGTCGGAGACAACGTAGACGATGCGGCGGCGCTCCTTGGGGCGGCTCGATAGCTCCTTGGCCGCGGTCAGAATGGCGTCGTTGAGGGTGTGGATTTCTTTGGGGATGGTGATGAAGGAGCCGCCGCCGGCAGAGAATCCGGGCTGAATGTTGGGGTCGACGCAGTTGCCATTCTGGCGGATGGGGCAGCCTGCCAGAGGGCCGCTGTTGACCGGCGCCTCCATCTCAGTGCCTGTGGCCTTGGTCAGAGCCAACACCGCGGGCAGACGGGCGCTCTGGGCGCCTGTAAATCCAGTTCGCTCCTGAGCTCCATTGTTGTAGCTGAAGACGGCCACCTCGTCGTAAGGCGTTAACGCGCCCTGGATGGCGTCGAGGGAGTTGTTCACCTTGGCCATGACGTCGGCGGTCAGGCTCTGGTCGATGACAAACGCGATGGAAAGCGGCGCCGGATCGACTGTAAAGATTCTGATTGGCTCCCTTGTGTCGTTCTCAAACACTTTGAAATCGCGCCAGGTAAGGCCGGCGACCAGCTTCCCCTTGGAGTCCTTGACAGTGACCGGGACCTGAACGTACGTCACATTCAATTTGATTATTGTGCCGGTATCGGCAGCATTCAGGAATTCCGGTGGCGTGGGCTGAAAGTTGTCCTTGCCCTGACTGGATGGCGCTTCGCTGCTGGGAGCAGCCTGCTGTGAGGTGCTACCGGAGGACGTAGTGGGAGGGCTCTGCTCGCCTCCTGCGCCGATGCCGGGAGTGATGGGGCCGTTGGCGTCTGTGAGCGGCTTGGGCGGTTGCGGCGTGGGGGCGTCAGGCACGGGAGACGGCTGTTGCTGGGCCCGAGTCGCCGGGTTCAGACTGAGAATCAGAAGCGCCGCCAGCGCCATTGTCGTCAAACCAAGCTTCACAGAGGTACCCCGGTTTTCAATTGTCAGCCTTCAGTGGCAATTCAAAAAACGTTCCTAATCGCCGATGAATTCGCCGCTTCCAGTGGCCAGAGCTCAATGTCCGCGACAACCGGCCACTAACCCCAAAAGCCGGCAAGTTGCCGTAACCCGGCAAAGCAGGACCGCACCGTCAGAGTATCAGACGCGGCGGAGCCCTGCAGGTTGCCTGCCAGGGGTGAAAGAGTTCAGGTATGCTTTCCTCGGAGTCCAATTTTCGTCCAAATGAACAGAATGCGTATGCGAAGGGGAATTGCCGTTTTCGTTCTCGGCCTGCCGGCGTTGTCCTTGGCGGGTTGGGCTCAGCTTGCGCCCTCGCCCGACGCGCCTCCGGTGAGCACCGCCCCGGCTCCGTCGCAAGAGGATCAGTCCGTGGCCACCTTCAAGCTGGAAGTGAACCTGGTGGACATGTTTTTTACCGTCAAGGACAAGCAGGGGAACCTGGTTCCGCATCTGACCCAGGACGACTGCACCATCTCGGAAGACAAGCAACCGCAGAAGCTGAAGAGCTTTGTGGCGGAGACCCATCAGCCGCTGACGCTGGGGATTCTGCTGGACACTTCGGGCAGCCAGTACCGGGTGCTGCCGCTGGAGCAGGATGTCGGCAGCCAGTTTCTGGAGCGGGTGCTGCAAAAGAAGGACGAAGCGTTTCTGCTGTCGTTTGACGTGAACGTGGACCTCTTGCAGGACTACACGAATAGCGCGCGACTGCTTTCCCGAGCCATGAGCAAGGCGGAGATCAACACCGCGGGCGGTAATGGCGCGGCAGGGATACCGGGGGCGGGCGGCGGAACGATACCCACCATCGGCGCTCCCAAGGGGACGCTGCTCTATGATGCGGTGGTCCTGGCTTCGGATGAAAAGATGAACCAGGAAACGGGCCGCAAGGCGATGATCCTGCTGACCGACGGCGAGGATGAGGGCAGCGTTCACAAGATCAGGGAAGCGATCGCCGCGGCGCAGAAGAACAACGTCATCGTCTACACCATTCTAATTGCCGACCGAGTCTTCTACGGCGGCTTTGGCTACAGCGGCTACTCGGCCATGAAACAGATGACCGAAGAGACAGGCGGCAGGCTGATCGATGTTGGAAACAACGGCAAGAAGCTTGAGGCGGCCTTCCAGCAGATTGAAGATGAGTTGCGGACCCAATATGTGGCCAGCTACACACCCTTGAACACCAAGCTGGACGGCACATTCCGGCACGTGACGGTGGAATGCCGCGGGGATGGGTTGAAGGTGCAGGTGCGCAAGGGGTATTACGCCACGCCGCCACAGCAATAGGATTTTGTCACGAGCGCTGGGCAGGCAACGATCCGGCAGCAGAAACAAGGAGAAATTGAATTAACCTCACTCGTTGCGCCAACGGCGCGGCTGAAGTGTCTTATTTTCATACGGAGCATTACGAATGGCTAGCCGTCAGCAATCTGGTGGTTGAGATGAGTTTTCTCTAATATCTGCACAAGCAGGAAAAGCTCGAGGCCTGCGATAGATTATTTTCAGCCTCAGGAATTCGAGCATTGAGGAGCCAGCCATGATTACCAATTGCGCCGCGAATTCAGGCTTTGAGATCAGTCCCCGGTTTCGCAGCACGGTGGAAGAGCGGATTACCCGGCTGGAGCGGGATGCCGACCAGGATGAACTGCAGATATCGGCGCTGGACGATGTGGATCATATCCGAAGGCAAATGCGGCTGGTGGCCATGCAGCGGTCGGAAGCTCTGCGCATGAGGCTGTTTCTTTACCACTCAAAAACGCGGCAATCGCAGCCGCTGAACGCTCTCTAGGATTTGCTGCGGGCCTGTCCTCTCCGTGCGGGCTTAATGCAGAATGGAAGGGCCGTAACCTGATGCGAGAGGTAGCGGCCCTTTTTGTTGCTCAGCGAGTTTGGAGCACCGGGCGGGTTTCGAACCCGCGAATACAGGTTTTGCAGACCTGCGCGTTAGCCACTTCGCCACCGGTGCTTAAAGTCAGGGATCAGGGAACGGCTTTCAACGCCCGGGGTGGTCTCGAATTCAACTTACTCCACTTCTCCCGGCTCTCTGGATCCCTTGACTAATTACCTCGCATTTCATCCAGCCGATTGCTGAAAACTGAACCCTAACCCCTGAACCCTGACCCCTGCAATTGAAAAACCCACCGCGCCTTGCAGCGGGTGGGTCGTCTGGATTCAGATTCAATGTTCTTGAATCTAGCCCAGCGAACACGCCCGCGTGCCGCAGCCGAGACAGCGGCTGTAGAGACAGCAAGCGGGAGTGAAAAGATGGGCCACAAAACTCCTTTTCCGCGTTAGCCGAAAATCAACATCTCAACTCAACGGATAACCGTAGACTAGAGCCTGGGCGGATTCATGTCAAGCGCTGCCTGGGATGGGATCAATGGAGCTGGATTACTTTGTGGTGGATGTTTTCACGGAGACGGCGTTGGCAGGCAATTCGCTGGCTGTGGTGATGAACACTGCAGGTCTGGAGACGGAGCAGATGCAGGCGATTGCGCGGGAATTCAATCTGAGCGAGACAACATTTGTGGAGCGCAGAGCGGCGGATGTGGAGCGGCGCGAGGGTGTGCGCGTGCGCATCTTCACGACGCAGGAGGAGCTGAGCTTTGCCGGGCATCCAACGCTGGGGACGGCGAGCGTGCTTCGATTGAACGCGCCCGAGTCGGCGCGCAACGAAACCGTGACGCTGGCGCTGAATGCGGGCGCGGTTCCGGTGCGCTTTGCAGCGGATGGCCAGGCAAGCGAGATACAGTTCGGGGAAATGACGCAGCTGGACCCGGAGTTTGGCGAGGAACTGGATGCAGGCGAGGTGGCGCGGCTGTGCGGATTGAACGCGGATGATCTTGATCCCGCGCTGCCGCCGCAAGTGGTGTCTACTGGAACTGCGTTTGCGATTGTGGCGCTCAAGTCGCATGCAAGTTTGGCGCGACTCAACGTCAGCCAGCAGGAGGCTACTGTGTGGCTGCGCTCGCGCGGAGCGCGCTGGTTTTATGTGTTGGGGTCAACTGGCGAAGACGCGCCCGCGTGGCGGGCTCGCATGCAGTTCAACGGCGGAGAAGATCCGGCCACGGGATCGGCGGCGGGATGCGCCATCGGTTACCTGGTCAAGCGCGGAGCAGTGGCATCGGACAAGCGGGTCCATCTTCGTCAAGGCGTGGAGATGGGCCGGCCGAGCGAGCTGTATCTTATAGCACACTTTGATTCGGCGAAGGTAAGCGAAGTACGAGTGGGAGGCAGCACCGTTCCTGTAGCAAAAGGGAGGCTTTTCCTGCCGTGATGCACACGCTTTCAACAGGCGTTCCTCAAGGCAAGTGACGGCAACAATTAGCTCTAGCTAATCTCCATTTGTTACAGGCTGATTTACAGGCCTGATTTCGCCTCTCTTTCCCTCTTCCCATAGCGGTCGACTATCCGTACTCTTGGCTGTCATTGAAACAATTTAACCGGCTCCGACGCCGGTTTTAACCCAGGCATCACACACAATCTGATCGCAAGCAAAAGCTGCCTTTCTGTGTATCGAAAGTCTGATGCTGTTTTGCGCGTACGCCGTGCCTATGCCCAGGGCGGATGGAACGCCACGCAATGCCTTCGGACTGCAAGATCAACCAAAAGAGTTCAGCTGAGAATGCGGTCGCCAGACCAGTCAATTCATGTCGTCATGCCGCCAGCAGAGCGGGCAGCGGGGATGTGTTGCCGTGTGGAATGCAACTGAAAATTGAAGATGAAGGAGCTTGATCCCGAAGATGCGACCCAAGAAGGTAATTCTCTGCGTAGACGACAATGAGCAGGAGCTTTCCGTGCTCACATTCACACTTTCAACGAACGGATACCGAGTTTTATCGGCCTCGAACGGACAGGAGGCAATCGGCATGTTTGCCGAGACCGCTGTGGATCTGGTTCTTGCGGATTTTGCCATGCCGCAAATGAGCGGGAACCAATTGGTATACCGGCTTAAGCAAACGGCGCAGCATATTCCCATGATCCTGTTGGGCGACCCGCAGAAGATGGGCGGCGATATTCACGCGGCGGACGCGCTGCTGGCGAAGAAGAACTGTTCGTCGCAGGAGTTGCTGGAGAAAATCAAGCTGATGAGCGCGCGCAAACGCGGGCCGCGCAAGGGCTCTGTACGCACGTCGCAAGGGGCGGAGTTGGCGATCGCGTCGTAATCGGAGCTCGGAGGATCGGGTTCGTCCCGGGGGGCTCAAGTTTTCAAAGTCATTCCAGCACAATCTCACATTTGAGGGACCGGCTGTGCGGACGTCGTGTTCTTGGCGAGTTTGCGGTCAAAGAATTCTGCGCTGGCGTTGTAGGCGCGGACCCAGTCGCGGCGCAGCAGGAAGTCGTGAATCTCGTCGGGAAAAATCAATTCCTCGAATTCGACCTTCTGGTGGCGCAGGGCCTCGACCAGCAGCTCGGTCTGCGCAAAGGGTACATTGCGGTCGTCATCGCCATGGATGAGCAGCACGGGCGAGCGCCAGGTTGAGACCGAGGCCATGGGCGAGGAGTCGAAGGCCAGGCGGGCGATTTGTTCGTGCTCGCGCGGGTCATAGTTGGGCGAGAAGTTCGATAGCACGCCGTTCCAGTCGTGGACGCCGTGCATGTCAACTCCAGCGGCAAAAAGATTCGAGGCTCGCGCCAGGGCCAGCGCGGTGAGATAGCCGCCGTAGCTTCCGCCCCACGAGCCGATGCGTGCGCCGTCAACATTTGGCCGGCTCTTGAGATAGAGACCTGCGCCGAGCACGTCATTGAATTCGCTTGCGCCGGATGCGCCGTAGTTGAGCGCTTCACGGAAGTTGAGCCCATAACCGATGCCGCTGCGGTAGTTGACGCTGAGCACGATGTAGCCCAGGCTGGCCAGGTATTGGTTCATGGCGTAGGCGTTGGAGTAGTACTCCATGTAATGCCAGCCGAGCAGCATCTGCCGCTGGCTGCCGCCATGAAAGAAGACCATGGCCGGGCGGCGCTCGCCGAACGCGATCCCCGCGGGCATGAAGAGCTGGCCGTGAATCTCAAGGCCGTCCGCGGCGGGAAAGATCACTTGCTGCGGAACGACGAAGCGGGCGGCAGGAAAGTCGGCGGGGATGGCCTGCGGGGCGAGGTCGACGAGATGGCCATTCTGCGCCACGGCGGCGCGAATGGGCAGGCGGACATCGGAGCGCAGCACGGCCACCGTGGCGCCATCGCTGGCTACGACCGGTTGGGTCTCAATGCCATCGCCCGATGTTACAGCCTCCGCGGCGTTGTTGGAGCCGTCCGAGGCGAAAACGACGCGCCACACATGACGCTGGTCGATGTCGTTCTGGTTGGAATCGAAGACCAGGGTCTTGCGGTCGGCGCTGAGCGAGACGTGTTCGACCTCAAAGTTGCTGCCCGGCGAGAGTTCCTTTGCCGCTCCGCCTTTGGCCGGGGCCGACCAGAGATGCAGCCATCCATTCATTTCCCAGGGGAAGACGATGCGATCGCCCACGGTCCAGTGGAGCTGATCGGTTGAGTCGGTCGCGCGGTAGGCGCTGCCCACGCCTTCCTCGGCCCACCAGACCTCGTGGGCTTTGCCAGTGGCAACGTCGGCCACGCGAATCGACCAGGGAACGGCGCTGCGATGGGCCACGAAGAGCAGGGAATTCTTGTCGGGTGGGATGCGCAGGAAGGCAATGCGCGTGGAGTCGGCTGACCAGGTGGGGTTTCTGTCCTGGTCTGTGGAGGGGTCGAGGTAAGTGACTGTGCCGGAGGCAACAGAATAGACTGCGATGAAGCTGTGATCGTCGCGATCGCTGACGAAGGCCAGGCGCGCGCTGTCGGGGGACCAGTCGAGGCTTTTGGCGGTGCCGCGCGTCTGCAGCAGTTGCTGCGGCTTGGCATTTGCGTCGTCCAGGCGGATGGTCCAGATTTGGCCTTTGAGGATGTAGGCCACGGTTTTGCCGTCGGGTGAGACCGCGGCCGTGTGGCCTTCGCCGAGCAGGCGCGGTTCGCCGCCCTCGGCGTTGACGATCCAAAGCTGTTGCTGCGCGCCCTTGGGGAACCAGGCGGGATTGGGCACGGGATGGCTCTCCCCCTGAATGCCATCGCCGCGAACGTAGACGATTGACGCGGCGTCGGGCGTCCACTGCGGGGTATTGATCTCCTGGCCGTCGTCCTCGGTGTAGTGCGTGATCTGGCGGGAGACATAGCCTTTGCCGTCGGAGGCAGGCTCGGCTACCCACACGTTGCGGCGGCCGTTGATGTTGGCTACCCATGCGAAGCGTCCTTTGGCTGGAGCGGCGGTCAGATCGGATGTGTATGGGGCGCTGAGCGCCTGCTCTATGGTGAATGCTTTCTGCTGCGCCGGTGCGGGTTGCGCACTCATTGCAAAGATTGCAGCAACCAAAACGCCAGCTAAACCCGACAGTTCTCCTGCGTTGCTCCTCATTTGCCACTCGCCCATTTGCCGATTCCTCCCGGATTAACCATTGTGCCACGGCGGATTGGGTCTTTTTATGTTCCTCGACTGGGGTCGGCGATTAGGATAGCGCCATGCAGTTTTTTGGCTTTCGATCTCTTGCAATTAGATTTCTGGTTCTTTTCTCAGCGGCTGCGGGGATGTTTCCATTCCTCGCCGCGCAGCAGGCGACAGCCAAGCCTGATACTCCTGCCGAAGTTGCGCCCGCTGCTCCAGCGCAAACTGCGCCACAGGAGTCGACGAAGCCCGATGCACCCGCCGCAGCCGCGCAAAAGCCGCGCGTGAGGCCGATTGATGCTGCCGCTCCGCTGCCCACGCGGTATGACTTTCTGCGCGGCGCATACGGGCCGTATCGCGCCAACAACGACCTGTTGTATTACCACCTGGATATACGCGTGGATCCGGACAAGCAATGGGTGAGCGGCAAGAACACCATTCGCTTCAGGATGCTGAAGGACGGGACGCGCATTCAACTCGACCTTCGCGACACGCTGAATATCGACAAGATTCTGTTTGGCGCAACGGTGCTGAAGTACGAGCGCGATACGGGCGCGGTGTTTGTGGACTTTCCGCAGACGCTCCACGCGGGCCAAGTGTATTCGATTGATTTCTACTACTCGGGGCATCCGGAGGAGACGGGACGATTTGGCGGGATGACGTTCAAGAAAGACCCGTCAGGCCACGTTTGGATCAACACCGCTTGCGAGGAGACGGGCGCCAGCATGTGGTGGCCGGACAAGGACCAGTGGAAGGACGAAGTAGAGAAAATGGACATCAGCGTGGCCATCCCCAATGATTTAGCCGACGTGTCGAATGGAAAGTTTGTGGGCAAGACCGACCTGGGCGACGGCTATACGCGCTGGGACTGGCACGTGCATTACCCGATCAATAACTACGATGTGTCGCTGAATATCGGCAATTACGTTCACTTTTCCGATCGGCTTGGCGATGTGCCGATGGATTTTTATGTTCTGCCGGAGGACCTGGACAAGGCGAAGGTTCAGTTCGCGCAGGCCAAAGGGATGCTGGAGGCTTACCAGCACTACTTCGGGGAGTATCCGTTTGTGAAGGATGGGTACAAGCTGGTGGAAGTGCCTTACCTGGGGATGGAACATCAGAGCGCGGTGGCGTACGGCAACCTGTTTATGAACGGCTACGAACCGCACGGAGACCCCAACCGAAACCGCGACTGGACGGGGGTGGGCATCAGCCTGCGGTTCGACTTCATCATCATTCACGAGAGCGGGCATGAATGGTTCGGCAACAGCATTACGGCACAGGACTCTTCAGACATGTGGATTCACGAGGGGTGGACCACCTACCTCGAAGCGCTTTATGTGGAATACCGCTGGGGCCATAATGATGCGCAGAAGTACCTGGGCGGCCTCAAGCCGAAGGTGGTCGGGATGCGCCCCATCATCGCCGAGCGTGGAGTGAATGCGGAGCCCACCGAGGACCAGTACTTCAAGGGCGCGCTGATGATCAACACACTGCGCAGCGTGGTGAACGACGACGCCAAGTGGTGGGCGCTGCTGCACGAGTTTTACCAGCACTTCAAGTATCAAAACATCATGACGGAGGACGTGGTGGCGTGGTTCAACCTCCACACGGGCATGAACCTGGCGCCGATCTTCGATCAGTACCTGCGGCATGCCGCCATCCCGCGACTGGAGTTGCTGTTTGGCGAGGCTCCGGGGATGGTGATGTACAAGTGGGACGCCGGCGAGGACAGCTTTGCCATGCCGGTGCGGGTGGGGGCGCCAGACAAGTGGCAGATCATTCATCCGACAACGAAGTGGCAGTGGATGCAGACGCCGCTGTCGAAGGATGAGTTCGAGGTGGCCACGGACCTCTACTACGTGGACGTGAACAAGCGGTAGGCGGTGAATTGTGCGGGCTGGCGGAGCGGAATTCGCAGGTGTGAGTGCCCATTGTGGCCGGGTTTGATAACGCCTTCATTTCGCAGGTCAGATTACGAATGAGTTGCCGGGTTTCAGTCTGCTCTTGACGACTCTACGGTGAAGTGGGCATACTCGCGACTTGTGCCTAGGCTGGGGCTTTTTCCCCTGCGTCAGCGGGAGTTGGCTTTTTATGGATCTTATTCTGCTTCGTCTTCTTTTTGTGGCCCTGCTGGCGGGGGTCTGTTATTTTCTTCACCCCATGGGCTTGGATGGATGGGTGAGTGCGGGCGCGGGCGCTGCGGCGGCCGGCGCGGTGATCCTGTTCGAAATGCGGGTGCGGGCATTGACGCTCCGACGCCTGATCGGCGCAGTGGCGGGCAGCGTGCTGGGCATCTTTGGCGCGGCGCTGTTCTGCCTGGTGCTGCGATCTGCGCCGCTGAGCGGAGCCAATTCTGCTTCGCTGCAGATATTCGTGCTGCTGCTGATGACCTATGTGGGCCTGCTGGTGGGCGCCAGCAAAGGCGACCTGCTGAATCCGGCGGCACTGGGCACAATTTTTTCCGGCGAGAAGCCAACCCGCAGGACTGCCAAGGTGCTCGATACCAGCGTGATTATCGACGGGCGGATTGCCGATATCGCCGAGGCCGGGTTCATCGACGGCATGATGGTGGTGCCGGAGTTCGTGCTGAGGGAGCTGCAGGTGGTGGCCGACTCAACTGATGGCTCGAAAAGGCAGCGCGGCCGGCGCGGCCTGGATATGCTGCAGCGCATGCAATCCAGCACCCACATCCAAGTGCAAATTGTGCCGGACGATTTTCCGTCGATTCGCGAGGTGGACCTGAAGCTGCTGGAACTGGCCAAGAAGTGGGAGGCCAAGGTGGTGACCAACGACTTCAACCTGAACAAGGTGGCGCACCTTCATCATGTCGAAGTGCTGAACATCAACGACCTGGCCAATGCGCTGAAGCCAGTGGTGCTGCCGGGCGAGAGGATGAATGTGCTGATCCTGAAGGAAGGCAAGGAGTTCAACCAGGGGGTTGGCTACCTGGACGACGGCACGATGGTGGTGGTGGATCACGCGCGCAAGCTTATTGGCAGGGCGGTTGAGATTTCCGTGACCAGCGTGCTGCAGACGGCCAGCGGCAAGATGATCTTCGGCAAGCTGGACGAGAACGGCAAGAGCGGCGAGGCGCCGCGGCCTGGGACGATGGAGTTGGCACACTGACCACCTGCGGTGGGGCAGGCTGCCTTCGGCGCGCCCAGTGCATTCTCTGGCATTGCGAACCAAATCTACCGCAAAATCCTGAGTTCGCTGATCTGGACTATCGGCTCAATGTCGGTGTAGTTGGGAATATCGCCTTGAAGCTCGGCATAGTGGGGCATAACGGCCTCACCGAAGGCTTGCACGGATTCGAATGTAAATGTTGCGATCGCAGCATTGGGTGGCGGCTGATCCGGCATTGCGGAGCTGACGCCGATCTCTGCCGTTACGCCTTTCAGGGCCGGCCCCAGACGCTTGATGGCCAGAGGCATGTGCACGTCGATGTAGTAATCGGCGTTGAAACGGCTTCCCGGTTTGTTTGGGTATAGAAATGTAACGCGGATCATGACGATCTTCCTTGCAGGCCATCTACTCGTAGCAACGCCAAACTTCTGCAAGATCGAGGACGAATCCCTCGACTGGGCCTGAGCCGGCCGCATGTGTCCCTTTTTCTATGCGCGGCGCGGCGGCTCCGGCCTCGTAAATATGAACTTCCCTGGCGTATGGGTCCACCAGCCAGCCAACTTCGACGCCGTTGGCCATCCAGGCGTCCATCTTCTCGGCCACGGCAGCCAATCTGTCGCTCTCCGACCGCAGTTCGATGACGAAGGCCGGGGCGAGGCGCAGGAAGCGGGCCAGATCGTTGCGCGTGAGCCCTTTCAGTTGCGCTGCTGTAACGTACGCGGCATCGGGGTTTAGGACTGAGCTGTCTGGCAGAAAGAAACCGGCGCTGGAATCGAAGACTCGTCCTCTTCTGTGCTGAATCCACCAATTACCGAGTTGCCGACTGATCTCATTGTTTCCGCTGCTGGTCATCCCTCCGGCGGGCGCGTTCACGAGAATTGTTCCTTCCTTCGTTCGCTCGAGAAAAGCAGACTCTGTCTTCTCGCAGAGTTTTTCGAACTCCGCATCGCTCAGAGGAGGATGCAGCACAATGCTTCGCGGAGTCCCTGCCGGGATTTCGATGACGGGACTGAACATTGAGCAAGCTCCATCGTTCACTAGTATTTTTGCACAGATGGGTCGATTTCGTCGGACCAGGCTAAGATGCCGCCAGCCAGGTTGGCGACCTGCGTGTAGCCGGATTGTTTGAGGAATTCGGCGATGCGCTGCGATCGGGCGCCGCTGCGGCATTGGACGATGATTTCGCGGTCGCGCGGGATTTCGGCGAGACGGTTGGGGACGTCGTTTTGCGGGATGAGCGTCCCGCCGATCTGGGCGATCTGATACTCGTAGGGCTCGCGCACGTCGAGGAGGAAGAAGTCTTCGCTCCGGTCTCGCCGGGCCTTCAGGTCTTTCACGGATATTTGTGGGATTCCGTTTTTCAAATTCTTCTCCTGTGGTGTCTCCGGGACGATGCCGCAGAAATGGTCATAGTCAATGAGCGCGGTGACGGTGGGGTTGGTGCCGCAGACTGGGCACTCGGGATTCTTGCGCAGCTTGAGTTCGCGGAAACGCATGTTGAGGGCGTCGACCAGCAGCAGGCGGCCGATGAGCGAATCGCCCTTGCCGAGGATGAGCTTGATGGCTTCAGTGGCCTGGATAACGCCGACCAGGCCGGGCAGAATGCCCAGCACGCCACCCTCGGCGCAACTAGGAACCAGGCCCGGCGGCGGCGGCTCGGGATAGAGGCAGCGATAGCACGGGCCGGCCTCGGTGGCAAAGACGCTGGCCTGGCCTTCAAATCTGAAAATTGAGCCGTAGACGTTGGGCTTGCCCAGCAGTACGCAGGCGTCGTTGACCAGGTAACGGGTGGGGAAGTTGTCGGTGCCGTCGGCGACGATGTCGTAATCCTTGAGAATATCGAGAGCGTTGGCGCTGGTGAGCATGGTGTCGTGCTTGACGACATTGAGCGCGGGATTGAGGGCAATGAGCTTCTCCTCCGCGCTGTCCAGCTTCTTGCGACCAATGTCTTTGGTGGAGTGGATGATCTGGCGCTGCAGGTTGCTGGCGTCAACGACGTCGAAGTCGACCAGCCCAAGAGTACCGATGCCGGCCGCGGCCAGGTAAAAGGCCAGTGGCGAGCCCAGTCCGCCGGTGCCGACGCAAAGGACGCGGGCGGCCTTGAGGCGGCGTTGACCCTCCATGCCCACTTCGGGCAGGATAAGGTGCCGCGAGTAGCGGGAGAGGTCGTCGGTCGAGAGTTCAGGGAGGGCGGCGGGTTCGGTCATGGTCGGCATAGGGTTCCAATTCCTGGGTTGCGTTCTGGTGCGGCTGGGTCGCGGTGACGGCTCGATTTGTTGATGAAGTTTTAGCCGTTTCTGAGCATTGGCGCCGCAGGCGTTCGCCGCTGCGAACCTGGACGGCTAGTCCCCCCCGGCGATGGAGGGGATGATGGAGAGCGTGTCAGCGGATGTGACAGCCGTAGCTTCCTTCGCCGGCAGGTAGCGCACATCTTCGTCGTTCAAATAAAGGTTAACAAAGGCGCGGACCTTGCCCTCGGCCGTGAACAGGTGTTTACGAAGATCGGGGTGGGTCCGGGTGAGAGAGTCAAGGGCCTCGGCAACGTTGGCGGCATCGACTTCAACTGCGTCCTGGCCGGCGGCGTAGAGGCGCAATGGGGTGGGGATAAAAATGGTCATGCGTTTCTGGTTCCTCGCCTTCAATCTTATAGATGATGGTGGGCGGCAATTGGATTTGGGAAATGCGGCCGTAGAGCAATTTGCAATTCGATTCAAGTTTGATGCGGACTGACAGCGTCACCGTCGACGAGGATGGTTTCCTGTTCGAAGCGCTTGTCTTCCTCCATGGCGCCGGCCAACATGAAGGAGTTGGTGACGGCGGCTTTGCCCTGGGCGACGGCGGTGATGACGTACGAACAGCCCAGCCAGTGGGCTTCGGCGAGGTCGGTTGCCGACCATTGCGCGGGGTGGTCGGGATGCGAGTGGTAAAAGCCGGCGATCCCCAGGCCTTGACGGCGGGCGTCGCGCTCGATCTTCACCAACTCCAGTGGAGCGATCTGATAGCGGTTGTGGGCGGAGTCGGTGCGGGTGTTGCCCGCAGGAATGGCGGCTTCAACATTCCAACCGTCGGAAATGGGTTTGCCCAGCAATGCACCGCAGCACTCGTTGGGATAGGTTTGCTCGCCGTGAGCGCGAATGGCCTCATAAACGGCACGGCTCAGATGGAGTATGCCCATCCGTCCTCCTCCCAAAAGCGTTCGGAAAGGTACTTGTCGGCGGCGTCAGGCAGCACGGTAACGATAACGGCGCTGCGGCCGGCGTCGGCTTCTTCCTGGGCGATTTTGAGGCTGGCTACCACGGCTGCGGCGGCGGAGATGCCCACCAGCAAACCTTCTTCACGGGCCAGGCGGCGGGCCATGCCGTATGCTGCTTCGGTTTCAATTTCGAGATTGCGGTCGGCGAGGTGGGGGTTGTAGATGGCGGGGACCATGGCTGTACCCATGTGCTTGAGACCCTCGAGACCATGGAAGGGCGAATCGGGCTGGAAACTGATGGCCTGGATGGCGGGGTTGAACTCCTTAAGGCGGCGAGTGGTGCCCATGAAGGTGCCGCTGGTGCCGAGGCCGGCGACAAAGTGGGTGATCTGTCCGGCGGTCTGCTGCCAGATTTCAGGGCCGGTGGTGCGGTAGTGGGCCAGCCAGTTGGCGTCGTTGGAATACTGATCCGCGTAGAAGTAGCGATCTGGGTCGTTGCCGGCGAGTTCGCGGGCTCTCAAGATGGCGCCGTCCGAGCCCTTGTCCGGGTCGGTCCAATCCACCTGTGCGCCAAAGACGCGGAGAATGCGCCTGCGTTCAGGCGATACGTTGGCGGGCATGGTGAGCTGGACGGGAAAACCGAGCGCGGCGCCAAGCATGGCGAATGCGATGCCGGTGTTGCCGCTTGTGGCGTCGAGCAGGGTCTTGCCGGGCCCGAGCACGCCGCGTGCGCGTGCGTCGGCAATCATTGAAGCCGCGGCGCGGTCTTTAACGCTGCCGCCGGGATTGGCCCACTCGGCCTTGCCAAGCAGAGTGATGCCTTCCAAACCGGGAATTACATTCTCAAACCGGACGAGCGGCGTTGAGCCAATGCGGTCGGGCAGGGAAGAACCGATTTGGGTGGTGACGGGTTGTGGAAGCTTCGAGTCGATTTCCATGGAGAATTGCGGCAAACGCTCCGGCTATGCGAGATTGGTGAAGGCGAGGCTGGAATTGGCAAGCGATGCTGCCGATTCCTCGCTCTATCTATCCTCGCACTATCCACGCAGACTGGAAGACGATCATGGCCCGAAAATCCCGCAATCCGAACTTCGATCAGACGCTGGAGATCCTGCGCGCGCATTCCTTCGATGTTGCACCCTTTGCCGGAGTTGCAGGCGGAGTGCAGGTGACCAAGTATGGAGCGGGTGCGGTGCTGGTGCCGGGCCCCGTAGTTCCAGGCCCCGCAGTTGCAGGTCAGCCCGCGGCGGTCGCGTTCTGGGAGCGTCCGGGAGCGGTGTTTGGGGGGCAAGTGACGCGGCTTCTGGACCGCGGCTACCAGAAGTTTCTGAAGACTCGCAAATATGAGCTTCCCGCGACGGCCGCTCAATTGCAGGCAATTCATCTTTTCAGCGAAGAGCTGAGTCAGCTGACCGGGGCCATCAGCCTGTACAACGAGGGACTGGGAACGACTAGCGATTTGTACGAATACGATCGCCTGGAGGGCCGGGAGGCTGAGGAACCTGCGCCCGCGCGACCGTGGGAACTGGCAGGGGACCATTAGGGAATCCGGAGTAGCGCGCTGGGGACGTGGTGTCGCATGAGTTGGGCTTCCGGAATAGCAGGGTGAAATTGATGAACTGCTACTTGCATTGGCCGTGAGAGCAGGACTGCCTTTAGATTGAATAGCTTATTGACCTTTTCCCAGACGGCGGCGTTTCGGTTGTGTATGTACTGGGTATCCATTTGACTCAGGTAGGCCCGACCTGTAGTGTTCGGGGTCATGGAAGAGGATTATCCGCGGACGCTTCTGGAGCTTGAGCGGCGTTTCAGCACGGAGCAGGCTTGCCGGGA